>Ga0154020_10001577_pt1 | contig 27937 bp, 25 predicted proteins | sample Klosneuvirus_201_FD_109709 | JGI IMG/M metagenome (GOLD analysis project Ga0154020, IMG submission 109709) | Active sludge microbial communities from wastewater, Klosterneuburg, Austria - Klosneuvirus_20160825_MG | ecosystem: Engineered > WWTP > Aerobic digester > Activated sludge | place...
CCTTATCATTAATGATAATCGTCGCACCAGCGACGGAGCTTGAGATTTCGACTGAGCCGGTGGCTTTGTCGAGGGTCTCGGTGATGGCTTCCTTGGGGAAGTCGCGTGCCTCGCCTGCGTCGATGTGCTCTTGCTCGTACATAGGGAGTTCGCGGGGGGTTGTTTCCGCACCGGCAATTACGGATGAATCCACCGAGCTTGGGATCTTACGTTCGACTTCCCAGGGGAGTTCGCGCTTGACCTTGTCGCTGATGGACTCGGATTTGGGCGGGACGCTGGCGGGCGGGGTCGCTGTTCCTACGCCATCATATTGCGCAGATGGAGTGTCATTTCCATCAAAAACAAAACTTAAGGTATCTGAACTGCCATGCTCGACCTTGACCACTTCTACGAAGGGCTGGGGTCTGCGGCCTTCAAGCCTGACGGTTATCGAGTGTTTGCCGATAAGGATGTCGCGCATGTCGGCGGGGGTGGTGCGGCCTGTGGGAGCAAGATCCACCCAGATTTCGGCACTGGGTGGGGTGCTACGGACGACAACGGTTCCGGTGTGGCCGGGCCAATAGCGGTCGTAGAGCAGGTAGCTCCCGAGACCTATCACCCATAGAATCAATACCAACAGAATGATGCGCATAAGACAGTAAATATAGGCTTATCTTAGAGAAAAGCAATTGTTAGCAGGGGAACGTTTTGTCAATCAAACCGTATCAAAGTTTGACAAACCGTGCTCGAATCGGTATATTTTGCAATTGCTTACACTTCGCGAGACAGAATGGAATTGGCTGCGCCTCCCCCGTTGACACGGGTATCTCTTTCTTTTGACAAGCTACCGGGCTTCGGTCCGGCGTGGCAAGCGGTCGTGCGCGAACTTCCGGAAGCCGAATGGTTGTATGCGCGTTCGCCGGCAAATCCGGAAGCTTGCAAGGCGACGGCAGATGAGCGGCTGAAGAATTTTCCGTTTTACAAAGAGCTTGCTGAGATTTTGAAATCTGAGGGCAAGCTCTATGGTGTGCCGGAGGAAACGCTGGCGAGGCTCAATCATCTTGCTAATGGCAAAGCGGTGATGGTGGTGACGGGACAGCAGGTTGGTTATCTCGGTGGGCCGCTGTTTACGTTTTTGAAGGCTTATCATACGGTGCGGTTGGCGAGAGCACTTGAAGCGACGATGAAGCAGCCAGTGTTGCCGTTGTTTTGGCTTGAGGGGGAAGATCACGATTTAGCGGAGATTCGCACGTCGCATTATCCGAAAGCGGATGGAACGATTGGCGCGGTCGAGTTTTCACCGATTAAAGAAGTTGCTAATCAGGAAGTCGGAAGATATGCTGTGGGAGAAAATGGTTTAGCTCCGCTGCATGAACTGATTTCGCAGTGGGAGAATGTTTCGGGAGAAGCTGCTGAAGCTCTGGAGCATGCTTACTCAGATGGGGATCTTTCGACGGCGATGGGGAGATTGCTAGCGGCGACGTTGGGGCCGAGGGGATTGCTGGTTTGCGAGGGGCGGCACGAAGGATTAAAGAAGCTCTCTGCTCCGTTGTGGGAGCAAGTGATTGACAAGCGCGAAGAATTGCGTGATGTGTTTGCCAAGCGTTCTGAAGAAGTGCGCGCCAAGGGGTTCACGGGTTCGATGAGCCCGACACCGGATGCGCATTTCTTTTACATCGTGGCCAAAGATTTTGTGCGCAGAGCGGTGACGGTTGATGGAACGGTGAAGCATCCTGACGGTTCATCTGAGAAAGTCACACCGGAGCAACTGAAGGCGAAGTTTGCGAGCGGTGAGTGGAGCGTGAGTCCGAAGGCAGGACTCAGGCCTCTGTATCAAGATTTTGTGCTGCCTTCGATTGCTTATGTCGGCGGACCGGGAGAATTAGAATATCATCCGCAGCTTGCGCCGTTTTATGAACTCTTGAATGTTACGCCGCCGAGTTTGTTTCCGAGATTGTCGGCTACGTTTGTGGATCAGAAGTGTGAACGGCTGAGAGAAAAGTTGGGGCGGTCGTGGGAAGAGTTGCTCACAATTAATGAGCATGAGTTGACCAAGCAGCTTTTGCGCGAGGCCGATGAGAACGATACAGCCAAGACATTTGCTGAAGCCAAAGCTGAAATTGAAGACGCGATTGCGAAATTGAAAGCGCTCTTGCGCGACTTGGATCCAACCTTGGAAGGCGCGCTAGGTTCAACGGTGGGGAAGGCTTTGCATCCGCTGGAGCAGCTTGAGCAGAAAGCCAATAAAGCTATCAAGCAAAAGCACGCGGTGGAATTGGCGCGTCTGCAAAAAGTTCTGTTCGCGATTCGGCCCGGCGGCAAACCGATGGAGCGCGTCTACGGGACGGCGTGGGGGCTTTTGACTTATGGGGTTACGGAACTTTTGAATATGCTCGATCAATTGCCCGCCGACGGCGCGGCTCATCACATCGTCATTACCGAATAGCGAATGAGTGAACCAAACACACAAGTAGTGGACGTGCTCGCCATCGGCGCGCACCCTGACGACGTAGAACTTTCCTGCGCGGGCACGCTGCTCAGAATGCAGGCGCAAGGCGCGAAGATCGGCATCGTGGATATGACACGCGGAGAGCGCGGCTCACGCGGCAACGCGGACATTCGCGCGGTCGAAGCACAGAACGCGCTCAAGATTTTAGGCTTTGAGTTCCGCGAGATTCTCGACGTGGGGGATTTGCAGATACAAGACACGCATGACCGCCGCGTAAAGGTCGTCGAGTGTATCCGTCGTCATAAGCCGAAACTTGTGTTAACTCATTGGGGTCGCGACAAACATCCCGACCACGAGGGCACGAGCGAATTGGTTAAGCACTCGATGTTTGTGGCCGGTGCCGCGAACTTTCCGGCGAAATATGAACCGCACAACCCCAAGCGGTTGCTCTATTGGCCCTCGACGTGGATGATGGAGCCGAATGTGTTTGTGGATGTGACGGATTATTGGGAGAAGAAACTTGAAGCCGCACGCGCACACAAGTCGCAATTTTTTGATCCGAATAGCTCCGATCCGATGACGGTGCTCTCACAACCCGTTTTCTTTGAACGTCTCGAAATGCGCGCGCGCTATTTTGGAGATCAGATCGGCGTCAAATTAGCCGAAGTATTTTACATGCGCGAACCGATAAAGGTCAACGACCCCCTGATGTTATGTCAATAGCTACCAAAGGCGAATTCTGGTTCGTCAAGAAAAGTAAAGTTCACGGTCGTGGTTTGTTTGCGCGCAAGGATATTCCGAAGGGTACGAAAATCATCGAGTACAAGGGCACGCGCATGCCGCCCGATGCTCTGCCGGATATTGATGAAAACGAACCTGAAGCCTTTCACACGGTTATTTTTTCGCTCGACAGCGGATGGTTGATTGATGCATCGCGTCGCGGAAATGCCGCGCAGTTTGCCAATCACTCATGCAATCCCAATTGCTCAACGATTGAAGAAGATGATCGGATTTATATTATTGCCGAGCGTAAGATTCCGAAAGGAACCGAGCTTGTGTATGATTATCATCTGCACCAGACCGGGGCGTTTCAAAAAGATTGGCTCACCGATTATGCCTGCCATTGCGGTTCACGCAAGTGCCGCAAGATTATGTTGAAGCGGAAGATTCCGCAGAAGTTTCTCCACCTCGTTTGATAACTACAATCCCCTCTGATGTCCAAATCCTCCTCTCCTTATTTTGTTGTTCGCGGCTCTGATATTCAGGGCAAAGGCGCATTTGCCACGAAGCCGATTCGCAAAGGCACGCGCCTGATTGAATACACCGGCCAGATTATACCTGAAGACGAAGCGGACCGCCGCTATGACGATTCCAAGATGAAGCGTCATCATACGTTCTTATTTCAAATGTGCGACGGCGCGGTTGCGATTGACGCGGCGGTCGGCGGCAACGATGCGCGGTTCATAAACCATTCCTGTGATCCAAATTGCGAGCCTGTCGAAGAGCGGGGCCGTATTTTTATTGAAGCCATTCGCGCCATCAAGACGGGCGAAGAGCTTCTGTATAACTACGGTTTGACGGGTGACGGCGACGAGCACGACGATTGGAAGGAAAAATACCGCTGTAACTGCGGCGCGTCGAATTGCTCCGGCAACATGCTCATCAAGCCAAAGAAGAAGAGAGTTGTGAAGGCGGCAAAGAAGGCTGGCAAGAAGAGTGTGAAGAAAAGTAAGAAGGCTGCGAAGAAGTCGAAGTAAAGATTCCCCTCGCAATAGCTGGTGATCTGTATTGGCAGGATACTCATTGTTGGGTGTCCCACCAAAATAGAATCAACCAACATTAGTTCTGGAGGGAACGAAATGAAAACGACTATTTTTGCACTCTTGCTTGGAAGTTTGACAGGGCTGGCGTTACTTGGTTGTGATGATGATGAGAAGGAAGCGCCTGAACGAGTTTTGACACTTAGTATTGTTGCGCCGGAATTCGTGGAACCCGAACTTTGCGAGCATACCGACTCGGTTGAAATTAGCCTCTCGGCACGCGACCAATTCGACCACGCGTGGAATAATGTTGCAGTAGTATGTACACTCGGTAAGGATTTCGGGAGCTTTTTTGGCTTCTATGTTGACACAGTGTTTGAGGGATCAACGGGAACAAATGGAGATGTACAGTTTCTCTTTCCTGTTCATTATTATGCCGCAATCCTCGAGATTTATGAACTGCGGGCTTGGGGAATGGGCAAATCTACCATTGCGAGTATGACTATTGGTCCAAAAAATGAAGGGCCGCTAGACGTTTACATTTCTCTAACTCCGGATACGGTTACAATGGGCCAGATGCCGGACTCACTTTTGGCACGTGTCTGGTTCATGTATGATCACGGTGGTCCAGAACATGAATTGTTCACGCTTCATCCCGAGATAGGCATTCTTGCAGATTCAATTCTTTTCCTTGATCACTCACTCATTGAATCATACTGGTATTTGCCTGAATCACTCCCAGTGGGACGTTACAGTATCGTTGTCGACTACAGCAGTTCGGCGTGCCGAGATATGTCCGACACTACGTGGGTGACAATTATTCCATGATAGAAATTCATCACCAAGAAACTAAATGAGAATCGGCATAATCCTCTATCCAACCTACGGCGGCTCGGGAGTCGTTGCTACGGAATTGGGCGTCGCGCTGGCGATGCGCGGCCATGAGGTGCATTTTTTCTCGACGTCGCGACCGTTCAGACTGCCTGCATTTCAAGAGCGCACGTATTTCCACGAAGTGCCGGTCGTCGGATATGATTTGTTCGATCACACGCCGTACACGCTGACGCTCTCTTCGACGCTGTTTGACGCGTTCAAAATGTATAAGCTCGACGTTTTGCACGCGCATTACGCGATCCCGCATGCAACGGCGGCCTATCTCGCCCGCGAGATGAACGGCGGATTGCCGCCTGTGATTACGACCTGTCACGGCACCGACATCACGCTCGTCGGCGCGCATCCGGCTTATGCTCCGGTGGTGAAATTTACGCTGGAGCAATCGAATGCGGTGACCGCCGTCTCGCACGATCTTGCCAACGAAACTCGTGAGAATATCGGTTACTTGGGCAAGACGAACGTTATTTATAATTTCATTGACACGGAACTTTACAAGCGCGAGAAGTGTGTGATGCGCCGCGATTGGTTGGCGCCGACGGACGAGCCGATAATTTTGCACATCTCAAATTTTCGGCCTGTCAAGAGAATTCCTGATATCATCACGGCGTTTGCGAACGTGCGCAACAATGTCAAAGCGAAACTTGTTTTAGTTGGTGACGGCCCTGCACGAAGTAACGCGGAACTTCAAGTGCGCGAATTGGGTTTGCAAGGAGAGGTGAGGTTTCTCGGGAAGCAGACGGGTCTTATTGATTTGTTGAGCGTCGGTGATATTTACTTATTGCCGTCGAACAAGGAGAGTTTTGGTCTGTCAGCACTCGAAGCCATGAGCTGCGAAATGCCCGTGGTGGGTTACGATGTGGGTGGTTTACCTGAGGTTGTGATTAACAATGAAACGGGCTTCCTGCATCCGGTGGGAGATATCGAAGGGCTGTCGGCAAGCATTTTGCAACTGGTGAAAGACAAGGATTTGCGGCATCAGATGTCCCAAGCGGGGCGGCGCCGCGCAACGGAAGTTTTTCACATCAACAACATCATTCCGCAGTATGAGAAGCTGTACTTGGACACACTGCATGAGACGGAGGCGCAATGTCTAAACAAAGCGTCCCATCGTTCTTTGTCGTCCAAGTCCGCGACCACCTGACGCGATTTTACCACTTGCCGCCAGAACTTCCGGCACGTTCGGAAGATGAGGTGGAAGAGATTCTCAATAACGGTTACAATCTCAGCGAAGGCCGCGAGGCGATGCGCTGGGTGCTTGAACATCGTCCGGATTATGAACACGCATCAGCCTATCGCCGGTTTCTGCTCAAGTGGGATATCTTTCAGGATGCAAAACGCGCCATCACTGTCCAGCAATTCGATGCGGCGCTGCTGAGTTTCTCAACGATTCTGATGATGGATGACGAAGACCCCTCGGCGCACTATCATGAAGGCGTCGTCTATCGCTATCTCTTTCGATTTTCCGACAGCGAACAGAGTCTTCGCCGCTGTTTAGGTCTCTATCCCGAACTCGCGATTGGCCATCGCGCGTTAGGTTACACGCTTGCCTATCTCGACCGCAAGGACGAAGCGATTGCCGAACTTGAAGCGGCTCTTGTGGGAATGCCCAACGACCCCGAGACGCTTCGCGCATTGGCTGAAATCCGCTCGCACTAAGTTTCAATTCACAGTTGTTTCAGAGAGGTCCTTCACTTCGTTCATAATGACGAAGTGTGGCCTGCTTTCTCATTTCTAATTTCACATTTCCTATTTTCCTATCATGTCAATTCGCAAAGCTACTGCAATTTGGAGCGGCACGCTCAAGGCCGGTAAAGGCAATCTTTCGACCGATTCCGGCGCACTGAAGAATATCAACTACTCGTTCCACGATCGTTTTGAAGACGGCAAGGGGACGAATCCCGAAGAATTGATCGCCGCCGCGCACGCGGGCTGTTATGCCATGGCGCTCTCGGGTGGTCTCGAAAAAGCCGGCCATCCCGCCGAGCATATCGAAGCTGTTGCCCACGTCACGCTTGATTTCATCGACGGCAAACCCACGGTCACCAAGTCGCACATCGTCTGCACGGCCAAAGTCCCGGGCATGGATGCCGCGACCTTCCACGAAATCGCGGTCGAAACCAAAGGCGGCTGTCCGATTTCGCGTCTGTTAATGGGTTCGGCAGAAATCTCACTCGAAGCGAAGCTTGCTTAGTCTTAAGCTCCCGCTGCCGACCGAGCGATTGCGCTATCGACCGATTGTACTGAGTGATCTCGACGACATGTTTGAGATTCGCGGGGATCCTGATGTGATGATGTTTCACTCCCACGTCTGGTCCCGCGAAGAAACCTCGAATTGGCTGGCCCGATCGATTGTTCGCGAACAAACGGACGGCCACGGTTATTATGCGGTCATTTCAAAAATCGACAATGAAACACTCGGCCTTGTGAGTTTGTTGAAACAAAGCGTAGAGGGTGAAACTGAAATTGCCGTTGGCTATTTTCTCAAACGGAAGCATTGGCGACAAGGTTACGCCACCGAAGCCGCTCGCGCCTGTCGCGACTATGCCCGCACCGGATTCGGCTATGACCGCGTCATCTCGCTCATCCGCCCCGATAACAAGCCTTCCCAAAATGTCGCCAAACGTTTAGGCGGCGTCTTGGAAGAAAATGTCATGTGGCGCGACTTCATGCACGGAATATGGGTGTTAGGCCGCTGATGGCAGTGCGCACGCTGAAACTTAAACTCACCGACCGCGCTCGTCGCGCTCAAATGATGAACCACGCCACTCCCGGTATCATGCTCATCATTCTTGGCGTGTCCGCGCTTCTGTCAGGCCATACTGAACACTTGTGGGTGGATATTCTCGGCATTGTTGCGGGTTTGGCGCTGTTAATTTCGCTCAAGCGCGAACTCAAGAGTAAGGGTCACGGTCACAGCCGTGTCGCGTGGTTTGACGTGATTGCGGGAATTGTGGTCATCATCGAAGGTTATCACAAACTGCATCCGGGCAGATGGTTTCAGCCGGGCACGCTGTTGATGCTTGTGGGTTTGATGTTTATTCTGATAGGTATCTTTCACGAAAAGATTAACGGTTTTAGGCTTTTGACCTGCACGGACAGCGGCTTCACTGTCCGCACAAGATTGATCCGCTCGTTTTCCGGCCAGTGGAGAGAAATCAAGAGTTTCGCACTTGACGGCAACTCACTCGTCATTCAACGTAAAGACAACTCCGCTGAAAAGCATGGTCTTAGACGGATTGAGAATCGTGCGGAAGTGCTCAGGGTGTTGAATGAGGAGTTGGGGCGAGCCTCTGCTTAGTTTTCCTGTTTCCGAATTTCTAATTATCTATTTCATATTTTCCGCACATGATTAACCCAAACATTTTTCGCGAATACGACATTCGCGGCGTCGTGGCTGACGATTTGACGCCTGAAGTGGTCTATGAATTGGGCCGCGGTATCGGCACGTTTATCCGCCGCAAAGGCGCCAAAAAATTTACGCTGGGCCGCGACGGCCGCTTGACTTCCGAGCGCATTGTCAACGATTTGAAATCCGGACTCTTGACGACCGGGCTTGAATTGATTGACGTCGGTCAAGTGCCGACGCCCGTGCTCTATTTTTCTGCCGCGCATTTGCAAACTGACGGTGGCATCATGGTCACGGGTTCGCATAATCCGCCGGAATTTAACGGCATCAAGATGGCCTACGGCAAGACCTCGATTCACGGCGCGATGATTCAGGAGATTCGCGTGCTGTGCGAGCGGCAGGATTTTGAAAAATCGAACGCGACGTGCGGCACGTTCAACGTCATGCCGGATTACATCGGCTGGTTGACGGCGAATTTGAAGCTCGAACGCAAAGTGCGCGTTGGTGTGGATAGCGGAAACGGCGTGGGCGGGTTGTGCGGGCCGCAAATTTTCCGCGAAATCGGTGCCGAGGTGTTTGACATTTACACCGAAGTGGATGGCCGTTTTCCGAATCACCATCCCGATCCGACGGTCGAGAAAAATCTTGTGGCGCTGAAGAAACTGGTGGCTGACAATAAGCTTGAAGTCGGCGTCGGTTTTGACGGCGACGCAGACAGACTCGGCGCGATTGACGGAAGCGGCAAAGTGATTTGGGGCGATCTGCTGATGACGCTGTTCGCGCGCTCGATTCTGAAAACGATGCACGGCGCGAAGGTGATTGCCGACGTGAAATGCAGCGAAAATTTCTTCGCGGACGTGAAAAAGCACGGCGGAAATCCCATCATGTGGAAGACGGGCCACGCGCTGATTAAGAGCAAACTCTGGGAAGAAAAAGCCGCGCTCGCAGGTGAGATGAGCGGCCACTTCTTCTTTGCGGACAGGTTCTTCGGTTTTGACGACGGAATCTATTCGGCGGGCCGTTTGCTTGAAATCGTGTCGCGTTTGCCGCATTCGCTGGCTGAAGAGCTTTCCGATTTGCCGCCGACGTTCAGCACACCGGAAATTCGCGTAGATTGTCCTGATGAAGTGAAGTTCGACGTGGTGGATAAAGTCAAGACCAGTTTCAAATCACGCGGTTTGGAAACGATTGACCTCGACGGTGTGCGCGTGAACTTCGACGGCGGATGGGCCTTGGTGCGCGCCTCGAACACGCAGCCCACGCTTGTCCTTCGCGTAGAAGCCAAGTCACAAGCCAAGCTCGACTCGATTCAGGAAGATGTCGCCAAGGTGCTGAAGGACGCAGGGTTCGTGTTTGATCCGAGTGCGGGCAGCAGCGGGCACTAAGGTTCGATTTGCAGTGATTTCACGGGCCGGAAACACCTGTTTCCGGCCCGTTTCCATTTTCACGCCTCTGCATGTATTGCACCCTCACGCCTCTCTTTTCATTGTGCATGTGCAAGCCCGTCGCAGTTTGCCTTCTCCCTTTTTCTATTTTCTATTTTCAATTTTCTATTTTACAGTATATTACTAACCCATTCCCGCCCCCTTTCCCCCAACCCAATCCCCCGCTTCGTTCAGGTGCGGGTTTTGCAAAACCTAACATAGTGCTTGAATTACCCTAAGAATCGACTATATTACAGGATACAGTTTTTCGGTTACTGGGGTTAAATACAATGGTCGGCAACGGAGGACCTATGAATCGTAGTTTGAGAACCCTTTTTGCAGCTGCGGGCTTGCTCGCGCTGGTGATCACAGGCTTTGCCGCACAACGGCAGTGCGTGATCGTGGATGGATTTACGCAGTGGAATTGCGGCCCGTGCGCGTCATGGAATCCGCAAGAACGCGGATTGCTCGAAGGCATGACTCGTGACACCGTCATATCGATTAAGACACACGGCTGGTGGCCGGGCGCGAACAACGACGCTTTCCACCTTGCAAATGTTTCCGAGTCCACAGCTCGTATTAATTACTACAGTTGCAATTGGGTACCGTGGGTAATGTGCGATGGCAGCATCAACATTTCCAACGTCAATTTGGCGACCCTCCGCAATGGCATTCGTACGCGCTATTCGACTCCGTCGCCGTGCACGATTGACAACTTGCTTGCGGTTACGGCCAGCCCCACCACAGTTCAAGTTTCTGGAACGATCACTGCAGAACAGGCGTTGTCAAGCGCCAATCTGTACGTTGTCTTGATGCGTGACCTCGTAACCTACGCTTCCCCTCCAGGCTCGAACGGCGAAACGCAGTTCCCGGAAGTATTCTGTGATGCCACGCCGAACTTTAACGTTGGCACGCCTGTCACTGCTTCCCCGGGCAATCCCTATAACTTCAACGTCACTTTGAACCGCAATGAGGCATGGGATGTCGAAGGCCTGACCATTGTTGCGTTCTTGCAGAATAATGCCACCAAGGAAGTCCTGCAAGGAACCTGGGCGCATGTCTCGCAAGAATATGCCTTCACGACTTCTCAGGAAAATCCCGCTCAAGCTATCGTCGCGACCGACGGCGGCGAGCAGGGCTATCTTGTTCAGCTTGAGAATATCGGCACGATGAACGATACCTACGATGTCACACTCGATGGCGAGTGGCCGGCGGGTTGGACCTATTCAATCGAAGAGAATGGCGGCACGCCAAACTCGACTTCGATTGAAGTCCCGGTCAACAGCCTTGAATCTACGTTCTTGATCGTGCGCGTCAATCCGAACGGCCATGCCGGTTCGGCAAGCTTCAATGTTCACGTCGCATCGCAGGGCAATGATTTGGTGCAGGCTGATCACGGCTGGCGCTTGATGTCAGGTCTTGACGTGCTCGTGATTGATGCCGACGGTGGCGATACCTACGAAACCTACTATGCTGAAGCTTTGGCCGCAGCAGATGAGAATGTCAACGTCATCTGGGGTTGGTGGGATACCAGCCTTGACGAAGTAGATATCACATTGTTTGACGGTGTGGATGTCCTCGTGTGGTTCACCGGCGACCTGTGGCAGGAAACCCTGTCCCCCATCGACCAACTGAATGTTCAGGACTATCTTGACGCCGGCGGCAATCTGTTGATCACCGGCCAAGGTATTGGCTTCGATATGCGCAACGATCAGTTCTTCACGGACTATCTGCATGCTGACTATGTGCGCAACTTCCCGATCGGCACCTCGCTGACCGGTGTTGAAGGTACGCAGTTCGGCGATCAAGCCTTCCCGATCGTCAGCGGCACGGGCGCAAACAATCAGAACCGTCAGGCGTCGCTTCTGCCGCTTGATAACCAATCTACATTGATCTTCAACTACGACCAGCAGTATCAAGGCGCCACACAGGGCGGCGGATTGCTGATTGAAAACGATGTTTACAAGATCATTTACCTCGGTTTTGGTTTTGAAGCTATCGCCACGGAAGCCGCACGTAATTCCGTGATGCTGCGTTCGATTGAATGGCTGTTGGGCGTCAGTGCCACGCCGGGAACGCCGGAAGTTCTGCCAACCGAGTTCAGCCTTGCGCAAAACTATCCGAATCCCTTTAACCCCGAGACGACCATTCCGTTCGCACTTCCGGTGCGCGCGAATGTGAAGCTGTCGGTGTTTGACTTGCTGGGCCGTGAAGTTGCGACGTTGGTGAATGGCATGATGGACGCCGGTTCGCATGCTGTGAACTGGAATGCCAGCGACCTGTCGAGCGGTGTGTATTTCTACCGCCTCGATGCGCAAGCCGGTGAAGCCAGCTTCAACAGCACCCGCAAAGTCGTCTTGATGAAGTAAGCACGTCTTCTTGGCCAATGCGAGCCGATAGGCTCGCATTGGCTCTACATAGTCCCGCATCTTTGACTACGCAACCTTCAATTCAGGAACGCCGCCAGCCGCAATGACGGTTGGCGGCGTTCTTCCTTTTCTTTGGAGGGGAAAGGACCCATGAAAAATAATCGCGCATTCTTACGCATCGAAATGCTGATAGCCGTCTGTGTTATCGCATTACTTGCAATTCCAATCATCAGCGGATCTCGCTCTTCAACGGCGGAAGCTTGTTGGAGCTATCTCCGCATCGAATGTTTTGAGCAAAACGCACCTCTTTGGCCGTGGTGCATGCCATCCGGCTCAGGCCGCTGCTGGCGGTTCAACCCGAATCCCGCTAATCCGAACGCGTGGGGTATTCAGGATCAATACTACAGCGTCCGCATGCAATCGCTCTGTGGCGACGGGGACATTCACTCGTTGTGGTGCATGGGTGAACCGGGCACAGATGATCCGAGATTTGATGTCTATCCGGCCGGACTGAATACCTATGTCACCTACGGCCCGCTGAATCTCACGAACCAGCAGTACGCGCAAGTGCAGTTTAGTCTGTTCTTCCGGAATAACTTGGATATTCAGGACACGATTTGTTGGGGCGCTGACTCTGTATTTACGCTTGCAACAACGCACATTTGGGTTGACTCGGTCTTCAGCGGCCAAACCGAAGAGGGCTGGCGCACCTTCACGATGGATCTCAGCGATCTCTATCGCAACGTTGCCACTCGCGACAGCGTTTCCGCACTGGGCCGTCCGGCAGTCTATGTGTACTGGTGGTTCCGCGCCGATGCTGACCAATTCCGCGATGTCGGCGCATTCATTGATGATGTTATTATCGCCGTTGACGACGGAACCCTCGACCTTCGCGCTGACGGAATTGAGGTTCGCGATGCGAGTGGAGATTCTTACCCGACGCGCATAGAAACCGGTGACTATATCCGAGCAAGATTGTTGTGGTCCACATGTTCGGGCGGCACGCCGTATTACCCGGACTTTCATGCGACGCTTTATCTCGATGACGATATCGTTTTTGACTCGGTTATGACGGGCGTTCCGCAAGACGCGACGTTTAATTGGTTGTCTGATTCTATTCTCGTTACTGAAACCGGCGACCACTCATTTAATTTCGTGCTCGATCCGATTGGCGAAGTTGCGGAAGTGCTTGAGAACAACAACACCGAGTCAATTCCGTTCACGGCGTACCCGCCGAACACTCCGCCGACGTTCGAGTGGATTGCTCCCAGCACGGATACACTTGAAACAACAAGCGGTATCGCTCTGTTGAGTTGGATATTGTCCGATCCCGACGGCGAAGCTCACGTGACGATTCACATTGATGCCGACACCTTAGAATGTGTGGGGCCGATTGTACCGCGCACGATAAATCGTCCCGAAACGGAAACTCCCGACACGGTAAACTGGTCCACCACGTCATTCCCGGGTGGTGCAATTCGCTATCTATATGCCGAGTACAGCGATGAGTTTACGCAGTTCTGCGAATACTCACCGTTCCCCGTTTTGATTCGTCCGGCTGCCGCAGGAGAGAACCCGAATATTCCGACGTCCTTCTCGCTGAATCAAAACTATCCGAATCCGTTCAATCCCGAAACCAGTATCGAGTTCAGCCTCACTCGCGGTGGCCATACGACGCTTAAGGTGTTCGATATTACGGGCCGTGAGGTTGCCACGTTGATTGACAACGAATTGACTCCGGGTAACTATGAGTCGAACTTCAATGCCGGAATCAATCGCCCGTCTGGCGTCTATCTCTATCGCCTCGATGCTCCCGAAGGCAGCATCACAAAGAAGATGATCCTGATGAAGTAACCGCTTGTTAAACTGTTTGAAAGAAAACGCCGCGAGTGATCGCGGCGTTTTTTGTTTACTTACTTTGTGTTACTGACCGAGATTCTCAAACGCATGCGTTAGCGCAAAACCTGCTTAACAAGCGGTTAGACTCGCACCATGAACGTCGGAATATCCACTAAGTGTCTGACACGGTTCGCCGTTGCTCCGAGGAAGATGTCCTTGATGATACGGTGCCCGTGCGTGCCGATGATCAGTAAGTCGGCTTGTTCCGCTTTGACGATGCGCGCGATTTCATCCGGCGGACTGCCGTAACCCATCACCGGACGAGTCGTGATGCCGCGTTCCGTTATCTCGGTTGTCAATCGTTCAAGGTATGCTTCATCGACAAGCACTTCGTGGTCTTCGGCCTCCTTCTGCCACACACGCGGCGCCATACCGTCGGCTACGTGCACAAGCAAGAGTTCAGCTTTGTGCTCTTTGGCCATTGCCATCGCGCGCTCGACCAGCATCTTGTCGCTTTCGCTGGCTTCCAGCGCAACTGCGATACGAGAATACTTCACATTCGTGCCGTCACCGATAGCAAATTCAGGCGCGTGTGTTTCAACATGGCGAGTGCGTTTGAACAAAGGCTGTATAATCAGGTAAAGCAAGAGAAAGCTCAGCCCGATGGCAATGAGGATAACCAGAGCTTGATACCAATGCGCGTCGCCTTCAGTTGCCGCAAGCCAATCACCAAGCACACTGATCACCAATTTGATATTCAGCGCGATGATAATCGATGCCGCAATCCATGCGAGCACCTTCACCCACATCTTGCTGGCAAACTCACCCATGATCTTGCGGTCGCTCGTGAACTGAATCAGCGGCACCACCGCAAACGGCAATTGCATCGAGAGAATCACCTGCGAGAGAATCAGCAACTTGTAACTTCCCGAATCTCCCATAATCCAAATCGTCAGCGCGGCAGGCACGATGGCCAAACTGCGTGTGATAATGCGTCTGAGCCACGGACGGACGCGCAGATTCACAAATCCCTCCATCACCACCTGACCTGCAAGCGTGCCTGTCAACGTCGAACTCTGTCCGCTTGCTAATAGCGCAATCGCAAACGCTGTGCTCGCAATCTTCGCTCCCATCAACGGCGTCAGCAATTCGTGGGCTTGCTGAATCTCGTTGACGGCAATCCCGTTCTTATAGAACACCGCCGCCGCCAAAACCAAAATCGCCGCATTCACAAAGAACGCCGCATTTAGTGCGACCACAGAATCAATCAGATTGTACTTGCAGGCCTGTTTGATGCTGAATTTGTTGTTGCCCACGGCCCGCGTTTGCACAAGCGCCGAATGCAAATACAAATTGTGCGGCATCACGGTCGCTCCGAGAATACCGATGGCCACATACAAACTCTCGTTATTGATGGTCGGAATGAATCCCGTCACGATTCCGCCAAAGTCGGGCTTCGCCATAATCATCTCAAGCAGGAAGCAGCCGCCAATTGTAGCCACGAGCGTGAGAATGAATGCTTCGACTTTGCGAATACCGAGATGTTGAAAGTACAACAGCAGGAACACGTCCGCCGCCGTAATCAACACACCCCACAAGAGCGGAATCCCGAACAAGAGATTCAAACCGATTGCCGAGCCGATGACTTCCGCAAGATCGCAGGCGATAATCGCGAACTCGCACACGACCCACAGCACCATGCCAACAGGTCGTGAGTAAGCCTCGCGGCAAGCTCGCGCCAAATCTCGTCCCGCCACAATTCCTAACCGTGCGCACAACGCTTGCAACAACACTGCCATCAAGTTGCTCATCAAGAGCACCCAGATCAGCGCGTAGCCGAAGCGCGAGCCGCCTTCCAAATCCGTGGCCCAATTGCCCGGATCCATGTAACCGACACTCACAAGATACGCCGGCCCTGCAAAGGCAAACAATCTCCGCATGAGTCCCGTGTTCGTCGGAATCTCCACAGAGCGATGCACTTCAGAGAGCGAAGCGTGCTCGAGAAGGTCTGGTGGTTTTACTTTTTTTGCCATATCATGTATTTTTGTTTCATTGCTTCAGAAATGAATGCTCAAAACTCAAATAGAACAATCCCGACATTTCCGGCACGTCATCTGTCAAACCTATTGGTAACCCGAATCCTCCCACCATCTGCGCACCCGAAGAAAAATTCCAAGTGTGGCGAAAACCGGGGCTGATAATCATCGCAGATTGCTCATCGCGAAATCTCGGCTCTTCGAGCCACTCCGTGTCATAGACGAATTCCAGCATAATATCAGTAGTTGAGGTGAGCATACGAACAGCGCTTGCTCCGAAATGCGGTGCTAAGGCGCTATAGATCCCGTACGGTACGTCGTCGCTTTCTTGAGCGCCAAATAGGCTATTCTGCACCATTCGGAAATACTCGACTGAGAAATTTAGATGCATTGTCATTGCGTTGCTCGCGGCAATGCTGATAGGCAAACCCACTCCGAAGCGTCCGCCGTCTTCATACTCAGTAATCGGTTCTGCTTGACCGGTTGGTAAAACGCCGAAGACGTTGGGCGCTAACGCGACATTGCTATTGAGATAAAATTGACGTCGCAACTGTGCCTCTAACACGAACCCTTCAAACTCTCGATCCGTGTGTACAACATACGCGCCCTGCCACATTTGTCCACCAAGCGGCCACTCCTGCGCAAAAGATAACCCAAGATGTTTTGTGCTCCAATCTTTGTCGAATAGCACAATATGTTGTACGATGCCACGCTCTTGGTTATATGCTTCTTCGATAAGAAACGAGTTGTCGCTGATGCGTGAGGGCTGGGCATAGGCCAATGAGCCGCAAGTGAGTAGGAGTATTAATTTGGTTCGCATTTTATAATTGTTCTACCAAAATATTCCCCGCCACATTCGCTCCCAATGTGCGTTGTACGCCTTCTACTGATATATGTACGATCTCATCTTGATCCGGCGCGTAAGTGACTTCGACGTCCGTGCCGAGTTCAAGACCGAGCTTCGTAAGATAGATGAGCGCGTCCGGTTTGCCTTCCACGATGCGCGCGACTTTACCGTGATCGCCCACGCGCAAATCTGAAAGCCGCTTCAGTTTGCGTGATTCGCTTACTCCGGTACGCGAGGGAATCGGGTCGCCGTGCGGATCAAACTGCGGATAGCCCAATTCGCGGTCAATGGCTTCGACGAACTTCTCCGAGACCGCGTGCTCAATACTTTCGGCCTCTTTATGCACTTCGTCCCATGTGTAGCCGAGCTTCTGGTGAAGATAAGTCTCAATCAGCCGATGCCGCCGGATGAGGTTGCGGGCAAGCTCGGCTCCGGTGGCCGAAAGCGAGATCTCCCGCCGTGGCACATGGTTGAACAGCTTCAGCTTGGCCAGCTTCTGAATCATGGCCGTAACCGTCGAGTCTCCCACCCCCAACCCGCGCGCCAGAGCCGAAATAGACAGCTCTTCCCCGCGCTCGGACAAGCGGTAAGCGAATAATAAACAATCTTCTGCGGCGGACGAAAGTTCTTTCACGTCACAAATTCCTTAATTCGATGCATCGAAATATACAAATAGAGAGCACGAATGTCAAGAGTTTTCTCTGATTTCCCCCCAAAATCGCTGCGGTTTTTGGGGGATCAAGGGGGGTAAAAAAAACGGGCAGCCCCAAGAGCCGCCCGCATCAAATCCCATCTATTTCCCCCGCCTCACTCCTTCACCTCCACACTCAGCACAACCAGATCCGCATCACCCACATTCTCCAGCGAATGCGGCGGCAACGGTGCGGACCAAACCACGCTCGGTGGAGTCTTGAGTGCTTCAACTGTGCGCGAATCTACAATCACATTCCCCTTCTCATCGCGTCGCACAAAATGGCTCCAACTCAGGATGTGCAACACGCTCGGCCAACAATGTGTGTGCACCGGCGTGCGGTCGCCGGCGCGAATACAAGTACTAAGCACACGCACGCGCTCATTCTCCAATACAAGAGTGTGATGATCGGGCGCAGCAATTAATGCGTCTAATTCGGGCGGCCAGTCGTTCATACGTACCATTTCTTCCTTCCAAGTTCTAAAGCGCAAGCGTCAGCGCAAAAAAGTGCTTAACAAGCACCTCACCAATTTGTGTGGCGCATCAGGCTGTCGAGCACATGCGCTTTCACCTTGATGGAGTCGTTCAGGATTTGAATTTTATCAAGCTCGCGCGATTGCGCAAGCGCCTCTTCCATGTTTCCAACCTCGTAGGCGAGAAAACCTTTTTGCACACGCGCCGGTGCATAAGCCGGATAGCGTTTAATGGCCTCACCATAAAGTGAATCTGCTTGCGCGGGGAAATCCAACTTCAAAATATACTCCGCCGCCCAAAATAACCACTCAGGATTATCCGGATCAAGCTTGTTGGCTTCCATCATTGAAAGATATGCGCCGCCCCAGTTTTGTGCTTGTGCTTGCAGCCGCGCACGCGCGACCCACACGTCGGAGTTGCTCAACTGTTTGAGATTCGGAATCTCCCTGTCAAACATCGCCAGCGCAACCGAGTCTCCCTGCACTTTCAACACGCTGTCGAGTTTTGCATAGAGCGCATCGAGCGGCGCACCTGAGATGCTATCTGGCGGAGCAACACCGGCGCGTTCAAACTCTTTGCGGGCCTGATCAAAATTGCGTGTCACCCACAGCGCGTTCGCCAAACCTACTCGTGCAGGTTGAAATTCAGGATCAATAGCTAATGCGCGCGAAAACATTGCCAATGCTTCAGAATACATCTGATAGGCCAGTGCCATCGAACCGATGTTTGCAAAATCCACACGCGGCACAACTTCGTTGTGTGCAGTCTTCGACGGCATATTGGAAAAGATGAGCATCGCGACATAAGCAACCAACGCAATCGCAACTTGTGTCGAACGCTTTTCGCGGAAGCCTTGCACAATTCCGGCAATCGCCGCACCCGCAAGCGGCAAAAGCATGAGGACCAACGGAAAGCGATACTCCGACGACGCGAAAAACATCATCACCGTGAGCGCGTAACCGGCAAGATAGATCCAATAGAACCACAACCGTTTGCGCATCTGCCAGAACATCACCACTCCGGCCAACGCCAACGGCAACAGCAATCCCCACCGCACAGGCAACGCATTCACAACTGTGTTCACCATCCGCATCGCGCGAAACGAGAAATTGTTGGCCACCTCTTCATTGCGCAAAATCCACCACAATTTCTTGAACTGCAACTGGACCCAACCGACCGGATTTTGAAACACATCGCGCAGCGCCTGCTCCTGCCAGTAGCCCGCCGCTTGCGAAAGTGTTAACTGGTGCCCACTCCGGCGCGACGCTTCCATGCGATAGCCTTCGGATTCCATCTGCGCGCTGAACGACTGGACAAAATCGAGTTCGTCATACACACCCGTCGCGCCGTCGCGATTGCCGATGAAAAAATTCACGCCGCCCGAAGCCGTTACAAAAATCGGACTGCCGCCTTCGCGCGCATTGCGGATCGACATCGGCAGATGCACAATGATAAGTGCCGACAAAAACGCGATGAGATAAACCGGCTTGACTTCTTTTTTCCAAATCCGCCAAGCAAGCACGAGCATCAGCATAATCGCAAACAACAAAATGGATGGCCGCGCAATCGCCGACAGCGCACAAACTCCACCCGCCACAGCCCACGCCCACCAATTTCTCATTCCCCCTCGCTTTAGCGGGGGGGCAAGGGGGGGTGATTCAAACAGCCCACCATACTCAATCAACAAGAAGAGCATGACGCTATTCAAGAACAGAATCCACGACGCCGAAATAATCACACCGTCAAAATAGAGCCACGGCGCGTATAGAATTCCAATCACTCCGGCAAACACTGCGGCGGCTTCACCAAAGATTCTCCGCGTCATCAATAAGATGAGCACAAAAGTCGCGCAAGACAAAAACATCTGCGCGATCAAAATAATCTGCGGTGACAGATCGCCGGTTATTGCGAGCACCCAACCGATGAATTGCGGATAGCCCGGCCCGAGCCAAAATTCTCCCGGCGGATGCCCGCCCCCTTGCGACAGTTGATAGCCCCACTTGAAGTAGGTTTCACTGTCCAGCACTGGAATTTTCGTCACAATCGAATCCGACATCTGCCTATAGGCCAGATACCGAACCACCGCAAACACTCCGGTCAGCAGTGTAAGAATTTTCGTGAAGTGTTTTTCAATCTGAGACATGAGCCCTCCAGCTCGCATGGTTCAATGAAACTACATGTTTTTGCCAAGGGAGTCAAGAGATAGAGAAGAGTGTACAATTACTCATTCTGCTTTCGCCGAGCGGGGATTTAGCGTAGCGGTTCCCCGCCGGAATCTGCTTCTGTTCTCCCCTTCTCCATTTATGGGGAAGGGGTCGGGGGATGGGGTCTGCTCCCCCACGAGAATTTTGACGAATATTCATGAAGTCGCTTAAACACAACAAACCACTCAACTCCAACCAAATCAACAGATGACAACTCAATCCATAAAAAACAAACACTAACATTCAAACCATTGTTTTCCATATCCACAAAAAAGAGGCATCCCGCCTCCTTTTTGTCTCAAAAATCGTAACTTCAATAAAACATAAATCAAAAAATCACAACAATATAAATCCATTTAGATTGCACTATTTTGAACAAACGGGCAAGCAAGCTCTTGTCGAAACAATCATTTGTACAATTTATACGGAAATCACTTGACAAACGGACGCTTATACAGTATATTATGTCTGTCCGCAACAAACAAACCAATCTATGCAGAAGACACCACAACACCCCCTCCTCAAGGCCCAAGCACTGCTGGCCGACCCCGAGAATCTCGATCTCGATGAACTCACCAACCAACTTGCCATCGCCGCCATCGAAGCTGATGCCCAAACCGCACTCATCACACTCTATGAAGATGAACTCCGCCGCGAACTCCGCGCAAAAGTTGATCTTGCCGGAGCCATTCCCGCCTGCCCCGATCCCCAACATGCATTTACATTAAGCGGTGAGCAACTCCTTTCCGCCCGCCGTCAAGCTTCCCTCCACTTTAACCGAGTCTTCCAACTCGGCCCCATCTCACGGAGCGCCGTCCCCGCCGAAAAATCCCGCGTACCCCAAGACCAACTGCTCCGTTCAGGCTTAGGTACAAACCCCGCTTCATAACTCTCAGATTTCCCCCCTAAAGCGCACATGAGAAATAAAAGCTCTCGCGCCAGCGCAAGACCTGCTTAACAAGCAGTCGCTCAAAACTCAAACGTCCGGTCAACTCTCTTGCATCAAGTGATGATTCATCATCACTCGCACGAACTTGTCCCAATAATCAATCGGAGCGATCTTCTGGTCTCCCCCCAAATCTGTCCGCAGATTTGGGGGGATAAAGGGGGGCTTCTGAAAAATATTCCACTAACCACAAACTATAGGAACAAACATTGGGTAGTACTTTCAAAGTCAACAATGAAGGCTCAGGAGCAAATCTCCTGCTCACCTTTGAAGTCGACACAACGTCCAACAAAGATTTCACCTGGACCGACATTGACAATAATCTCGTCGCCGCCGCAATGTCCGACAACAACAAAGTCGGCATGGGTTCGGCAGGTTCACGTCTAATCGGCAAAATCATTTCCGTTTCCGATGAACTCGCAAGCGGCACCGCCGTCCCCGCACTCTGCACCGTTCAAGTCACCGGTGTCGCAAGATTTCTCTATTCAGGAACAGCACCTTCAGTCGGTAACAAAGTAGAATGTGATGGCACAGGCAAAGTCCGCAAAGCCGTCACCCTAACCGACGTCCCCGCAGGCGGCACAGCCCAACGAGGCATAGTCATCGCCGTAGATACCACCACAACCACCTGCGACGTATTACTCGATGCGTAACATTCAAAAAAGAACCACTAGCTCCCTGCCTCCGGCAGGGGCTTCTCGCCGACCAACAATTGTCTCGGCAAGCTGACGGCCAGAGGCCGACGGTAGTAATTTCGTTTTCCTCTTTCACATTTTCAAATTCCCAATTTCCACAACATGACTCTCGACTTTTCCCAAGCCTACACTCTGCGCGACAAAATTCAAGAACACTCGCGCTCCACAAATCTCGCTCTCTACTCTGAAGCTCAAGAACGCGGCCTCACCTTCACCGAACTGCTCGAAGAACTCGATCCCTCACCGCGCAAACCTGACGGCCAACTCGATGCGCCGCTCGATGCCTTTGAGCGTCAACTCTTCTTGGCTGACATTATGATCTCCGGTCGCAACGCCACCACGCTCGAGCAATTTCTCAGCGGCCCCGGAATGATTCTCGCTCCCGAATATGTTTCGCGCGAAATTCGTCGCGGCTACAAAATGGTGCAAGACCCCGAAGAACTCGTGGCCGCTATCGTTCCTGAGCGCGGCCCGACGGTCACACCACTCTACATCAAAACCGATTTCCCCAAGAAAGCTCAACGGCGCAACGATAGCGCCGCCTATCCCGTGGTCAAGCTCGCCTATCGTCAAAAAGAGGCAGGCATGATTGATCGCGGGCGTCAGTTTGATTTCAGCTATCGCATTTTGAAAAATCAAAAGCTCGCCGAGTTCCGCGTCTTCCTCTGGTGGATCGGCGCGCAGTTGGCCAACGATGAAATTTCTGAAATCTACAACATCGTCATCAACGGTGACGGCACGAGTCCCGCTCCGTCCAACTCTTTTAACGGCACAGGCGGCACATTCGTGTACGCGGACCTCGTGCATCTTGCGATGGCCTTCGATGGTCCTGCAAAGATGACACACTTGCTTGGTTCAAAAGCCGACATTGAAACAGTAATTAAAATTGCCGAACTGCAAGATGCACAAGCCTTCCAAGGCGGAGCCTTCAACAACACGGGAGACTATCGCACATTCTTGCCGCTCAACACAAGATTGGTTGCAGTAGAAGGAGCCACGGCCACAAAATTCGCCGCGCTGGATCACCGCTTCGCCATCCGCGAATCCGTTGCACAACCTCTGATCATCGAGGCCGAGAAAATCATCTCCCACAAACTCGAATCAGCAGTAGTCTCCAAAGAATCCGTGTACACCATAATGGTTGACGAAGCCGTCGCCATGAGTGACTACTAAAATCAACTTAAGCTCGCGGCGGCAGGTGTCTTCACCTGCCCCGCTTAACAACACAACCCCACTAGTTCCCCGCCTCCGGCAGGGGCCGCAATCGAGAATCTCCGATCTCCCCCCAAATCCGTCTGCGGATTTGGGGGGATTAAGGGAGGCCTCTGCAAAACATTTTCAATCCAACAAATAATTCAAAAACTCTCTCGCCAGCGGCACGCTGGTGCTTAACAAGCACATGAAACCCACACTCGCCTACGCACTCGCCAGTCAACCGCTTGTCTTTATGACCTTCAGCGGCACACTCGGCACATCATCCGTCTATCTTCCCGGCCCCGGCGGAATTGCCGCCGACGGCATTCCCGTTCCATTCGCCGGAACACTCGCAAGCATCACCGTCTTCGACGGTTCAACCACATACACCGACACCGACAACATCACCTTCACGTCCAACAACCGCATCAGTGTTTATTGTCAAAATGTCGGCGGATCATTCACCGTGAAAGTTCGTCTGAACGGAGTTTCCACATCCTTGCAAACGACTTCAGTACCACTTAGTTCAACTCTGCAAGTCACAGTCGGCTTTGCAATCAACCGCGTCTAAGGAGCACACATGGCATTTACAACTCTCGACACCATTCGCAAACACCTCGTCGCGGCCAATGTTCCCTCACAAAAAATTGAAAATATTCGCCTCACGTTAAACGGCACGACGGACGTTTCATTACCGCATTTCAATCTGCTCGAAGAGAGCGCGATTGTGAAACGGTTTGCCTCCGACAAAGCAACCGTCGAAACCGGCATATTGCTGACCGACGAAGATGAAATCAGTCTCGCCAATAAATACCTCTTGCACAATAGCGTCGTCATCGCGTCAGACTTAGCCTTGAGTTCAATCTTCAGTGAAGAGTACGACTTTCGAGTTGACAGTGATGCCGGAACCGTGAAGCGAATGGCGTCCGGCGCGATTCCGAATTCATATCCCGCCGTCATTTGGTATTACTACTACGAAGTATTTGTCGCACCCGGCGACTTCGTTTTGGATTACGATGCCGGCACAATCCGCCGCACCTCCGGCAGCACAATCCCCGATGGTGCAAAAATCTTGATTGACTACACCGTCGCGCAAGGCGCCGCTGAAGATGCCTTAATCGAGCAAGCCATCATCGAAGCCGAGGACATGATCGTCCGCGCACTCTGTGAAGGTTACAACTCTGCTTCAACCGATCAAGGCTTAAAATCCGGCGCGGCCTACTTAACTCTCTCCATCGTTGCCCGCAGCATGGCGGCCCTGATGCTCACGCGCAACACCGGCAGCGATGCAAACTCCCGCGCGCGCGAATGGCAGCAACTTTCCGACAAATGGAATGCCGCCGCGTGGAACGTCTTGGCCTCATTCATCAACCCGCATCTCATGCGCTCAACCGTCATTGAATAGTATGGACATCTTCTCAGAAGAAAACAAACAAAAAGTTCTCGAACACTTACACAATCTTGCCTCTGAAGGAAGCAACTCCACCTGCATCAAGCTCTATCTCGATCTTGCAGCCGAGCAAGCTCCCTCCGAAACCATCACCGTTGATCAAGCTTTGGTCATCATGCGCAAAGCTGTGTTAGCTCAAAACAAGGAAACTCCGGAATCCCCCCTCGCTTTAGCGGGGGAGCAAGGGGAGGTGAAGTGAACAAACAAAACTTATTCGCCGAGCGGGGATTAAGCGAAGTGCTTGAAAAGCACGTAGCGGTTCCCCGCCGGAATCTGAAATAAAATGACAAAAAACCAATTCCAAGAACTCTTAACCTGCTCGCGCGATCCGTGGTACTTCTTGACCAACTATGTCAAAACACAAGATCCAGAACTTGGCATTGCTCTGTACCCCGACTTTCCGTATTTGCATGAGTTGATGAACAATGCTCTGTCACAACGCTATCTCTTGGTTCCCAAATCAAGACAGATGCTGGTCACATGGAGCATGGTCAGCTTGTTCGTTTGGCGCGCGCTGTTCAAACAACCCGGCATCTACTTGTTCCTCTCGCGCAATGAACGCTGTGCCGAAGAACTCTTGGACAGAGCACGGTTCATCATCTCACAACTGCCCGAGTTTATGCTGCCAGAACTTACCAGAGACAACAGATCCGAAATCGAGTTCGGCGGCTTGCATGCTCGTTTGCTTTCACTACCCGCAACTCCCGATGGCCCGCGTATGTATTCACCTACCGCCGTCTTCTGGGATGAAATGGCTTTCACGCCGTTTGATTCGCAAATCTGGACCGCCCTTCAACCCGCCATCTCAAGTGGCGGCTCGTTCGTCGGAGTCTCGTCTTCGGGCGGATCACAAAACTTGTTCGCGAAGTTTGTGACCGGTGACAACGACGCTTTCCACATTCAAAGACTTCACTATTCACGAAATCCCGACAAGAATGAAGAATGGAAAGAGAAAGCCTCACGCGGCCTCTCGCTCAGCCAATGGGAACGCGAACAAGAGATCTCCTTTGACACATATGAAGACCTCGTTTACAAAGAGTTCGATTCTGTTGTTCATATTCTCAAAGATGAATTTCACCCGCGCAAAGAATGGCCGCTCTTTCGCTCGATTGATTTCGGCTATCGTAAACCATTCGTACTCTGGTTTCAAAAACTCCCCTCCGGTGAATACGTTGTCTTCTCCGAATGGGATGGCAGAGACTGCACCACCGAGGCCATGCACGCGACCATCATGCGCACCGACTTGCTGTTTGGCCTAAATGAACTGGATTACAATTGGACAGCCGCCGATCCCTCCGGAGCCGCCGCACAAGACAGCGGAATTTCTCCCGTGGACTATCTTGCCCGCAACGGTATGAAGCTCCGCTACCGTTCTTCCAAAGTTGTCTCCGGAGTGGAACTCGTCAAATCCGCGTTGCGTGACGCCGCCGGAAGAATTTCACTCTTCATCTCCCCGCGCTGTCAAAAACTCATCATGGACATCCGTCACTACAAATGGGATGCAACCAAAGAAGAACCCGTCAAAGACGGAGTTCATGATCACTCGCTCGATGCATTGCGCTACTTCTTCGTCAACCTCGAAGCCACCGAAGAAAGAGCACCTGCAACTCCGCGCGTCGTCAGTTTGAGATAAAACAAAAGCGGCGCAGTTGCCTGCGCCGCGAATTACCTAATACAAATTTCGCTCACTCAAATTCACCAAACGCCGAATTTGTGTTCGTCTGCATAAGTTCAGGTGGGCTGCCGCATTCAATCGTAAACACGAAGTTGCGGTAGGGTTCGATCACATTCAGGGTTGACGTGTGATAGCCCGCAGTTTGGAATCCCTCACTGTAAACCGTATATCCGGCGGGGAAGACAGCATTCGGATCCGTTGTCGAATACAATCTGACATAACCGTCCTGGGGCACAAACCAATCTAACCGAAAATCATGCTCCGTCGGGCCTTCCCATGTGACTGTCAAGCTGTCTATTTTTTCGCATGCGCAGGGAATCAAATCCACCCGCATACGATAGTAGGCGTATGCGCCCGTCTGCACCAACACGGCTGGAATAACTCGGATTGAATATTCGCCTGGTTGCAAACATGGCGTCAATTGGGTCACTGTTGAGCAATTGTTGGCCCATTCCGCGCTGAACACAATATTCCCTGCCGGGCAAGACGCATTGTCAATCACCGTAGCCGACATCTGCATTTGGCCGTACATCGTGATTGCTAGCGAGCAAGGTTCTGTTAAAGTTAAACGGTACCAATCCCGATCGTATCCGGCGTTAAACGCGATGATGCGGCTGTAAACGGTCTGCGATGGAGTCAGGTTTTGCCACACGGGTGTAATGGCGTTGCAGCCGCCGTTGCAGTCTGAACCGTTGAGGATCTCATCCCAATTCTCGAAACATTCAATAACGTCGCCCGGCTGAGCGGAAAGGCTGCACTCTGCCGTGAGTCTCAATGTGTAGTTGCCCACGGACGAATTGGCTCCGTCAACATAAATGTAGTAGGTTCGACCCGCTTCTAACAGTACCGACAGAGCCGACCGCAATCCTTGGAAGTTGTCGTTGCAGCCAATCTGAAATATACCCGGACATTCGTCGTCGGCCGTCACGTACAAATACGTGTCGTAGCTGGATTCAAGCAGGGAGATGTTGTAGTTCGAAGTTTCCGTCGGTGTGAAGGAATAGATCACCTCTTCTGCAAAGGTGGACCCGCAGGTGGAAATCGGATTGTAATCGTGACCGGTTCCAACCGTTGTGCCGCTGTCCAGGAATGGAACACCCGGAATGACTGCTCCCGGACAATCGTTTGTGCCTTGATCGAGCGGATTGCGCTCACGATGTCCCGGACGCTGGGAATACAACTTATCCAATTGCTCCCTCAATCTCATGGCCGAAACCTCGTCCGGCAACGTCCCGCTCAGCCCTCCGGACAACTGAAACTCCAGCTCTTTGATCTGAAGCTCAAGCGGGGTCAATTTCGTTGGCCGAATCACCGCACCGGGTTCGAAGCCTCCAGCGACTTGGAACGCAACGATATTATCAGGCGGGGCAGCAAGATTTTGTTCAGCCGAGGTCACGCAGACTGAAATGCACAGGGCCAGAGTGGTGAACAGCAATCTCTTCATAACTTCTCCATTGTCTGTTAACTGCAATGTAATAAAACTTGACCCCGTTTGTCAACAATATTTGATTCAGCCGTAAAAACAAAAGCGGCGCAGTTGCCTGCGCCGCCTTTCCAATCAAACCGAAACGATTGCTATTTGCTCGCGTCGTTCTCAAATATCAAGAACGGCGGCGGCGCTATGGCAGTCGCCGGCGGTGCAATCGTGCAATCCAAGGTCAACAC
>Ga0154020_10001579_pt1 | contig 27908 bp, 18 predicted proteins | sample Klosneuvirus_201_FD_109709 | JGI IMG/M metagenome (GOLD analysis project Ga0154020, IMG submission 109709) | Active sludge microbial communities from wastewater, Klosterneuburg, Austria - Klosneuvirus_20160825_MG | ecosystem: Engineered > WWTP > Aerobic digester > Activated sludge | place...
AATTCCATGCTGACGAGTCGCCGAGCAAGCGGGCCGCTGTGATTGATCGACTGCTGCTCACCGACGATCACGCGAGTTTCTGGTCGTTGAAGTGGTCGGACCTGCTTCGCTGCAACAGCAAGCGACTGACGAAGAGCGGCGTCCACAAGTTTCGTCGCTGGTTGTATGACGTTGTGAAGAACGACGTGCCCCTGACTCAGTTCGCCCATGACCTGCTCACTGCGACCGGCAGCACTCAGCAGAATGCCGCCGCCGGATACTGGAAAGCCAGTCGTGACGAAATTGATGCCACGGAAACCACCGCTCAGTTGTTTCTGGGGATTCGCATTCAGTGTGCCAAGTGCCACAATCATCCGTTCGAAAAGTGGACTCAGGACGACTACTACGGCACCGCTGCTGCGTTCGCTCGCGTGGGCCGTAAAGAAACCGGACTGCCTGATGATGAAATGATCTTTGTCAAAGCGGGCGGCGAAGTGACGCAACCTCGCACCGGCAAGCAGATGAAAGTCCGCCTGCTGCTCGAAGGTGATGTGGACGTTCCCGCCGATCAGGATCGTCGCGTCGTCTTTGCTGACTGGCTGACAAGCAACAGCAATCCGTTTTTCGCCCGGTCCTTGTCGAACCGTATTTGGGGTCATATCGTCGGCAAAGGGATCGTCGATCCAATCGACGACTTCCGCGATTCCAATCCGCCGTCGAATCCGGAACTGCTGAACTATCTTGCCGACGAACTTCTGAAGAGCGGCTTCTCAGAACGCCATCTGATCCGCACGATCATGAACAGTCGCGTGTACCAACTCAGTTCCCAGCGCAATAAGTATAACGCCGACGACGAAATCTACTTCAGTCATGCGACAACTCGAATGCTCACCGCCGAGCAGTTGCTGGATTCGATTTGTGCCGTCACAGGTCAACGGGAAGACTTCGCTGGCATGCCTGGCGGCACAAAGGCCGTTGATTTGGTCGATCCGCCGGAAGGCCACAAGTTTCTGCAGGTCTTCGGCCAGCCTCAGCGCGAGCTGCCGTGCGAATGCGAACGTTCGACCGATAGTAACCTGTCACAGGCGCTGCAGTTGATCAACGGACCAACAGTTCACAACAAGCTCCGCTCCGACGCAGGCAGTGTTCATCAATGGATCACCGGCGGCAAGACCGATGCCGAGATCATCGACCTGCTTTACCTCACCGCGCTCAGCCGCCCTCCCCTTCCCGCAGAACAGGCCACCGCCCAAAACCACATCAAATCCAACGAAGACCGCACCCGCTCTCTCGAAGACGTCGCCTGGGCCGTGATCAACAGCAAGGAATTTTTGTTTCAGCATTGATTGCCGAGACTGGCTGACCAGAACTCTGTTTTCATCCGCCTGACGGAAGAATATACTGACCCAGTTGTTTGGCTGTTCGCGATTGACTTGTTTGAGAGTTTTGGTATGTCCATTTCTCCTGGAACCGATATTAAGGCCGATGCGCATCGACTCATCGATTCACTCCCTCAAAATGCTACTTGGGATGACATCATGCAGCGAATCTACGTTCGTCAATGCATTGAATCCGGTCTTGAAGATGCCAAGGCGGGACGGGTTGAATCTGTCGAAAGTGTTCGAACTCGATTTGGACTCAAATCATGAACGTGGAATGGTCGGAATCGGCCGTTCGTCATCTTCAAGGGATTCATGACTACATTACGACCGATTCCAAACAATACGCATTGAGGATGGTGGATCGCATCACCAGAACCTCTGTTGGAATCGCGGCCCTCCCCGAAGCGGGACACATTGTGCCGGAGTATGACTCGCCGTCGGTTCGAGAAGTCATTCATTCTCCCTATCGAATCATTTACTCAGTCGGTGCTGAACGAATCACGATTCTTGCTGTGATCCACGCAGCACGATTACTCCCGGACGATGTCCGATTGATTTGAACTGCCGCTCGGTGCAAGCGGTCGTATGATATGGCAGGTCACATTGCTCAAAAGGTTCAAACAGAAAATCCCTTCACGCGGAATGTGAAGCTGACATTAAGCCTGAAAGACTCCCCTTGCATCGCATCCTTATTCTCACAGGCGCTGGCATATCCGCCGAATCGGGCGTTCCGACATTTCGCGACGCCGGAGGATTGTGGGAGGGGCACCGGGTTGAGGACGTGGCAACTCCTGCTGCATTTCGCCGCAATCCGGAGGCTGTGCATCGATTCTACAATCAGCGGCGAGCGGCGATTCAGGGTTGCCTGCCGAATGCCGCACATCGGGCCATCGCGAAACTACAGGCGGCGTGGCCAGGTGCCGTGACGCTTGTCACTCAGAACGTCGATGATCTGCACGAGCGAGGAGGATCGACAAACGTCTGGCACATGCACGGAGAACTCCTGCAGATTCGCTGCGAACAGTGCGAATTGAAATCGCGATGGACGGCGGATTTGTCTCCGACGGATGTCTGCTGGGAATGCGGCCACGCAGGGATCCTGCGTCCGGATATCGTGTGGTTCGGAGAGGTGCCTTATTTTCTGGACGAAATTGAAGCAGCACTTCAGGAGGCCGAGGTTTTTGTGGCGATTGGAACCAGCGGAGTCGTCTATCCAGCGGCTGGCATGGTCGATGTCGCGCGGCAACGTGGAATTCCGACGATCGAGTTCAATCTGCAGCGAACTGAAGCCTCGGACCTATTCGGCGAAACGCGAACCGGGCCAGCATCAGAGACTGTGATACGCTGGGTTGATGAACTTCTGACCGAAAAGCATTGAAGCAAGTAGCTCAAATTAGCCGTCACGGTCCCCGTGAGGACCCCACAAGTGCCAGCGTTCGAGGACATGACACGCTGCTGCTGGAAACAGAGTCCAGTTAAAAATGCTCATCACGGCGGAGCGTGATGGCTACATTGATCATTGATCAGCGCACGTCAAAGAATCCGCCCCCGAATCCGCCTTGGCCACCCTGACCGCCTCCGCCGAATCCTCCACGGAGATTCATGGGGCGTTCGCCGGTGGTCAACTTGTTCAGAAGCATGTCAATTTCCTCATGCACTTCCCGCATGTGCCGAATGATCAGCACCGAATTATCAACGACAAGGAGATGTCCGGGTGCCGGAGCGGGAGCGGTTCCTTTTGACGAAACAGGCGTTCGGCCATATGCGTCGCGAAGATCCGAGGTGGATCTGAGAATCATGATGGTTCCCGGGGCATCCGGTTTGTTTTCGGACTTCCATGTTTCGGGCCGCACGAGTTCGCTCAGGCGGACCTGCAGATCCAGCGCCATGTCCGTTGGCAGGCGGTAATAGTACGTGATCACTTCCTTCGGATCAGGGCCTGCCTGCTTTCTTGGTTTCGATTGCCGCAACGCGGTGCGGTAGTTTTCCAGCAACTGCAGCACACTGTCGAGCGTCTGTTCTGTATGCCGCACGATCAGGATTCCGGGGCGAGCGAACATCAGAACTCCGTATTCACCGTCTTCCCGCCATGAGCCTCCTGTTTGCTCCATCAGGGCGTATTTCATCGCTTCGGACTCTTCTTCGTCACGGCACAAATCACGAACGTCGTAGATGGCGGTTCGCACTGCGGATTCCGCAGTGGATTTTTCCACCACCCAGATCACGCCATCCTGCAGCAGCCATGTCAGCTTGAGTTGGGACAGCGCCGACTGCAGCACAAGACTGAGTTTCTGATCCACCATGTCGATGCTGACAGGAGAACGATCCCGCGCACCCGCTCTCTTCAATTCTGCCGCATTCAGCCGAATGTCAGCGTCGGAGACGCGAGCGATTTCTTCAATGGCTTCACTCAGCGGAACTTCTTCAAGGGTGAGTGAAAACTTCTGGATGAGCTTTTCGCGAAGTGCCGCGTGCTGCGGCGGATCAAGCGTGAGCGTCCTTCGCGCAGGCATTTCCAGCCCCGCCAGCAGTCCGCGAACTTCTTGCTGCACATGCTGCGTTTGTCGGACGAATACGACATCACCCAACAATACAACCGAACCGTCTTCGTCACCGTTCTCAATCAATGTGCTGCCGGTGGCGGAAGAAATGCATTCCAGAACTCGTTCCGCTTCGAATCCGGCATCCAGGAGTTCGCCGAGATTGTAGGACACGGTCGTCATTGTGTGACGGGTGGCGTCCGTCGTCGTCAGGAACAGATCACCGTCCTCTTCATACCAGCCGATACCCAGCGACTTCAGGTGGTCCAGAATCAGGTACAGCGGTTCGTTGTTCAGTTTGTCGGTTACCAGTTCGCTCGACAAAATCCCTTTCTCCTTCATCGCGGCGGCATCGACCGAGACGCTGAGTTTCTGTTCTTCCTGGAGCCAGCGATAAAGTTCCTTCATCGAGACGCCGTCAAATTCGATCGTCGTCGGTGCCGCCAGACGCGGGTTCATCAGAGTCGCCGGATCAATAGATTTCGGCTCGTCGGCAATCTCGATTTTTGCGCTCGGAGTGTCAACAGGCGGTTGAGTCACGACATCCTGAGGTGCCGCGAAGATGTTGTCACACTTGCTGAATGAAATACCGACCAGGATCGCTGGGACTACAGCCCAAAGGCAGGATTTCAGAACTCTGGAACGGACGATCATTTCACGGCCCTCGAAAGCAAGCGACAGGACATCGGTTGACAGCGAACAACTCGCAAACGTGAATTCTGAACGGGGATCCGCCGAATTGCATCTGTTTTCCTGCTGCGGTCGAATAATTGTCGCGGGCTGAGTCTTCGCGATCTGCATAAATCGATCGGCGATTGGATGCAGATCTGAGGACAGATCTGCCTACGTAGCCCGACCTGTCCTCAGGTCGGGTTCCCTCCGCATTGTTCAAGAGCCTGGGAATTCAATTCCTGCCGCTCGCCGTTCCCTTGATTTATACCTCACGCGGTGCAGACTGAGGTACTCTCAAAGCGAGCGTTTTCGATGTCCCTTCTCCCCCTGGCAAGGGGGAGAAGGTGGCCGACAGGCCGGATGAGGGGGTTCACCTGGAGTTCACATGATGAACCAGAAAACAGTGGATTCTTCCCCCTCTCCCCCCGTGGAAAACGTGGAAAGTTGGAAAATCAATTGCGGGGGAGAGGGGACTATCGCAAGAAGATCCACACCATCATTTCTGACCGTGTGAAGTATAGGATCGCTCACTTCATATCGAACAGTGACTTATCGCGCGATCCTTAGCCGCATGTCCTGGCGTTGATTCTTACTTGCGCTGGCGCTGGTAAATCTCGGCGAGAATATCCTCCACGGATTTCAGCTTCTTGCCGGATTCCATGATCGATTCGATCCGATCACGAGCGTCCTGAGCGGTGTGGCCGACGCTCACAAGGGCTTCGTAGGCTTCGGACATCAGATCGGATGCGTCGTCTGGGGCATCGGGAATACGAGCGGCGATCATCAGCGCGAATTTGGTCATCTTGCGGCGAAGTTTGGCGACGATACGTTCGGCCATGGCCGGGCCAATGCCAGGCAGCGTACTTAGGGTCTTGACGTCTTTTTCTTCGATCGAGACAGCGATCTCACGGACAGGGCGCACCATTGCCCGAAGCACTTTCTTGACGCCCAGACCATCGACCGAACAGACGAGGTCAAAGAACTCGAGTTCGGCGTCATTCATGAAGCCGATCATGCGCGGCGTCAGACGGCCCTGTTGCGGGTTCCCTTCGAGATATTCGATAGTCCTGAGGCTGACTTCTGTGTCAACCTTGGCCTGCAACTGCCGACGCACGATGTCCGGCAGCAGGACTTCGTGGTCGAAGCCGCCGATGCGGATCGTGGCGCGGAATTCATTCAGATCAACCAGCAGGCCGGAAATACGCGTGATCAAGAATCACCTCTGTAGAATCAATCGATGGTAAAACTCATAGGACTTGTGGGACGAATGTGACCAGTGCATTTAGGCGAGCGGCAGGAATGAAACGACCTTCAGAAGCCCGGCTTTTTCAAAAAGCCGGGCTTCTCTCGCGGTAACTTCTCATCTGTCAATCACCTCAGTGGAGTTCACGCCGCGAATCGCACTGAATGATACAGGCACAGTGCCACTGCGGAAGCGTCAGCAACATCGTTTGGTTCGGGCAGTTTTTTGAGTTTCAGTTCTGCCTGAATCGCATGCTGCATCTGATCCTTGGGAGCTTTGCCGCTTCCCGTCAGCAGGCGTTTCACTTCCGCCGGAGTGTAATGGATAACTGGAATCCCCGCCTCGGCGATCATCATCAGAATGGCTCCTCGGGCATGTGCGAGCAGCAGCGAGGATTTCACGTTGAGTGAGTTCGAAAAGACCTGCTCGATCGCGACGATTTCGGGTTTGAGTTCCGCCAGCACTTCACGTATTCCACAACCAATTTCGTGGACTCGCTGATGCAAACTCAGCGACTTTGTGGATTGAATCACGCCGCCTTCCCGCAGACACGGGCCGCGGGCCGTGCGCTCAATCAGCGCGTAGCCAGTCCGAAACAGACCCGGATCGATGCCCAGATAGCGAGTCTGCTTGATCGTGAGGTTTTGAGTGCGAACTGTAAATTCCATAGTCACATCCATGTGGAGGAAGTGTCGAATTGAGACATTCGAACTACTCAGACGTTAACAAGACGACCACGTCCGCTGAGATTGATTCACCGCGTCCGACGGGGCCGACACCCTCGCCGGATTTTGCTTTCACGTTGACAGAGTTTGCCGCAAGTCCCAGAAGTTCAGCGAGTCGAACTCGAATGACCGGTTTCCATTTGGCCATCCGAGGACGTTCGGCGTGAATGGTACAGTCCAGATTCACAATTCTCCAACCGTGATTCAGAATGCTGGTGACAACTGTTTTCAGGAGCTGGGCGGAATCGGCATTTTTCCACTCAGCGGAAGTGTTTGGAAACCATTCACCGATATCGCCCTGCCCTGCCCCGCCCAAGATCGCATCAATGACAGCGTGCAGCAGGACATCTGCGTCGCTGTGGCCGTCGAGGCCAAAGTCGGCATCCGTAATATGGACGCCACCAATCATGAGCGGTCGGTCAGAAACTGTGCGATGCGTGTCATGGCCTTCGCCGATACGCAGACTCGGGGGTGAAACTGACGACATGAATCGTGACCACGTTAAGACGAAATGGTGATGGTTTGGCATGTGGTTCGGCAATCTTTGCCGGACTCCATTTGCCGATGGATGCACACTGTCGCTCAAAGTCTCTCAGACTGCCAGATCAGTTGTGTCTTCCCGAGTCTGCCATTGACTTGTGGCGAGACTCTGACCTACGGTCCGACCAATCGTGATGCGTGAACGCTGTTCAACAGAGGCAGAAAACGGCAATGCTCAACGCACCACGTTTGTTTCTCGCGATGGTTTTGTTTCCAGAGTAGACGTCGCCATGTCACATGCACCAGCTTTTGCTGCGGCAACGCTCTTTTTATTGCTGCCGGGCTGCGCGTTGTTCATGGGGAACGGAGATACATCGGGCAATCTGCCTTCGCCGGGAGCATGGTTCGGCGAAAGCGAAGCGACGGACGACGGCCCGACGCTCAACACGGCACGCCTGGAAGCCAGCATTGTGACTCGTCCGGCACACGACCAGCGCATTCGGGAGCACGTCTGGCTGGAACTGGATGAAAGCGGCTTGATGGCACCGGATCGTCGTCAGAAGCTCAATCGAAATGGATTCCGCATGGCTGTCGCAAGCGGCAATGCTCCGTGGGCTCTTCAAAGTCTGGTACGCGAAGCGCAAGTGGCAGTTCGATCCACCGAAGGGCAGCCATCCATGGCAAGCCATACGCTCGACAAGTTCACCGGGCTGGGACCGACCTTTAGCGTCATGCAGAATGGCAAGAGTCTGATTGAGATCCAGAGCCAGCTTGATCCCCAGGTTCTGCAATTACAGGATTTGCCTGAACTGGCTTCACTGCGAGATACATCTGGATTGCGATGCGTCATGGAAGTGTCTGTGAAGGAACTGACAGACGATATGGCACTGCTGAGCGTGTTGCCGCAGATTCACGCAGGAGCCAATACGACTCGATTCAACATCAGCGGATCGACTCCGCAACTTCCCGTGCGACAGAACATCGTGCCGCTGTATGACCAGCAGTTCACAGTGCGGCTGCATACAGGCGACATCGTGGTCATTGGGCAACAGCGATCCGAATCCTGGAATACTGGTCGATTATTCTTCGAGCCGCTGTCAGGCAGCGCCGCCACGGAACGATTGTTAATAATTCGACTGGCAGGCGTGGATCAGATGAAGGGGCATCGTGATTCTTCGTTCCGGTTGGGTGCCTATGACAAATAGCGAGACTAACGCGCGGTGTTCGAAATCTCCGCTGCTGCATCTGGTGCTCTATCAGCCGGAGATTCCTCAGAATACGGGAAACATCGGTCGCACGTGCGTCGCGGTCGGCGCCAAGTTGTGGCTGATTCGTCCGTTGGGATTTCGCGTTGATGATCGATCGCTGAAACGCGCGGGAATGGACTACTGGCAGCATCTGGACTGGGAAGTGGCTGACAGTTGGGACGATGTGCGAAAACAGCTGCCGGATTCGCAGATCTGGTGTCTCACGAAAACGGCCGCGCGACTCGTGTGGGAAGCCACGTTTCGAGAGGGTGATGTGCTGCTGTTCGGCAGCGAATCGCGTGGTCTGCCTGCGTCAATTCTTCAGGAAAACCCCGCCCGGAATCTGAAGCTGCCGATGAGCGACCTCGTCCGCAGTCTGAATCTGGCGAGTACTGCGAATACGGTGGCTTATGAGGCTGTGCGGCAGTTTGGTTTGTAGCGTGCCGGAGGGATGATAAACGGAATTCACGTGCCTGCTGTCGCCAGTTGCCGCTGTCCCGCGTCACAAGTCGTGATCGACAGACAATCGCCTCGGCGACGTTTTGCTTCTGACATCGCGCGGTCGGCTTCTCTGATCAGCGCATCCGGTCGAACAGCGTTCTTTCCCTGCGGCACGTAGAGCACAGCACCAACGCTGCACGTTACCCTGCGACCGGCTTCTGGCGTGGAGAAATGCTGGCGGGCACAGCTGAGAATCTGATCGGAGATCATTGCGAGCATGTCGGCGTTGACGTCTTTCAGGGTAATCACAAACTGATCGCCATCATAGCGAACGACCGAGTCAGATAGCCGCACGCAGTCTCTCAGAATCTTTGTCAGATCCTGCAGCACCCGATCGCCCGCCGCATCACCTTCGGTGTCATTGATGGATTTCAAGTGATCGATGTCCACGAGAATCAACCCAATCGGAACACTATGTTGATGGGACTGTTTCAGGATCGATGCCAGAGCAGACTCCAGCCACGCTCGATTGAAAGCCCCCGTCAACGGATCGCGCCACACGGATTCCTGGAGAGATTCTGCCCGCTCCTCGGTCTCCATCCTGTTGCGTTCCGCACGCCCGACAGCAATATGGGCGCTGACGAGTCGCAACTGACTGCTGATGGCAATTTCCGCGAGCAGTTTCTGAGCTTCGGCCAGGAGACCATGAAGTTCTGGTCCGGCCCCGACATCAATTCCGAAGAGGGCACTAAATTCGCCGACGCGCTGATCCACATCCGCCAGCATTCGAAAGATGTCGTTGGGACGCATCGCAAACACCTGCATCAGCAGACACTCGATGTGCTCGCGACTGCAGCTGAGATTGTGGCTGACTTCTTCGAGGTATTCGGCAACATGGGCGGCCGTGATGAGGGCCGCCGACAAGGAAATACTGGACCCAAATCTGAGCGGCACGACACGATGGGCAGAGGCGTGATGCACGGAAACGGCGTCGATGAGTTCCTGTTCCAGATTCCAGCGGCGACAAAGCCCCATGCCAACATCGACATGGGTAAAGCCCAGCCATTCCAGTTCGCGTTGGCTGTGAGAACGATCGTCTTCAACTTCCAGCACATGCTCCACATATTCTTCGCGGCACGTGTGCAGCAGCGCGAGACGACCGATGTCCTGCACCAGACCGGCAAGAAACCAATTGGCGGGATCAACCAGGCTGCCTTGTCGCTCAGCCAACAGCTCAGCCGTCGCGGCCTGCGTCAGCGATTCTCGCCAGAGCTGCTGGTAGTATGGCCGAAGATTCACAGAATTCTTGTTCTGGTATTCTGCGAGGCAGAAACTGAGCACCAGCGTGCGAACCATTGTTGTGCCAAGTCGCTGCACGGCCATCTCGATCGATGACGCCCGCGTCCGCAGTCCGAGCAGTGCCGAGTTCGCAGTTTTTAAGATTCGACCGGCGATGGCTGGATCCATCCGAATCGCGTCGATCAGTTGATCGAAGTCCGGTTCCGGATCGCGGGCGATTTCGACGATTCGAGCGGCAACTTCCGGAAGACTGGGCAGTCGTTCTGAAGCAAGTATGGCATCAAGTGACATCGGCACGATGAATCTCCCAGTGCAGGTCGGCGACGGCTGGTTTTATTTTTTGACATTCGAGGCAACCTTTGAGGCAAAACCTCCACAATTAACCTGGCTCAGTTTTTCCGTGGAAGTCACTGATTCATTGACGTTTTCGGGTAATTGCCCACCCTCTCTTCAGGCTCGCTGGAGTGCTTATAACGGTTGAATAGCCTGCTGATGCCAGATCTCCCATCTCGCCTGGTTTCTCTTGCCGAATCTGATCTTGGCCTGATTTTCGGAATCGAGGTATCCTGCGGCTTGGAATGGCTTGGTCTTTGACCACGGGCTAGACGGTGTGTTGAATTGATGAGCGTCCAATAGCACTCGAATCGGGTGAATCACGAAGGTACGACAGGCTTCCAGCCTGTCGAATCCCGTTCAATGACAGGCTGGAAGCCTGTCGTACCTTCAAATCGAGTGCCATTGGGCTAGCGTCTTGCCGCTCACGATCCTGGAATAGATCAACAGTCTGTTCAATGGCGCGGCGTTGCGTCGAGGCAGAAGATTTGCAGAGTGCAGCGTGGATGGAAACGGACCGAATGTCGAAGCGTTGGACATGGATCTTGACATTGCTGTTGGCGGGGCTGACTCAGGTTGGCTGCGTGCATCGTCGCGTCACGATCAATTCGAATCCGTCCGGGGCTCTGGTGAAGGTGGATGGCCGCGATATTGGATACACGCCAGCGTCGTTCGACTTCACCTGGTACGGGACTCGTGAAGTTCAGCTACTGCGCGACGGTTACGAAACGCACACGGAAATGGTGGATATTCCGGCACCGCTGTACCAGAAGTTTCCATTTGATTTCGTGAGCGACAACTTTCTGGGCAGATACGTCACCGATCACCGGCAGTTCGCGTTCCAGTTGCAGCCGAAGAGTTCAGACCTGTCGAGCAACGTGATGCAGCGAGCGGGCGCGCTTCGCAGTGAAGCGCTGCACGGTCAATAGGCATTTGAACATTGGACGGTTATCGATCCGTGTTCGGTTGCCGTCGGGACGGTAGTTCGGTCACAATCCTGAAATGGCGCGCCGTGTTTTTCAGGAGAAAGTGACTTATGAACAATCAGGCTGTTTCACTTTGTGTCTTGCTCTTTCATTCCCTGATTGTTGCTCTGCTCGCAAGTCCCATTGCCTGCAGTGATGATGCAGCTTTGACATTGAATGCAAGGAACCGCACGGAGGTCGAACCCGGCACCGATCGCTGGAAGTCCGTGACGGCTCCGTTGGAATGGAAGGCCTCCAAAACCTGCATCGTGGTCTGTGACATGTGGGACGACCACTGGTGCAAACAGTCCGCCGCACGCGTCTCCGAGATGGCTCCGAAGATGAATGAGGTCATCAAGGCCGCGCGGGCGAAAGGTGTTTTCATCATTCACTGTCCCAGCGACACGATGGATTTCTACAAGGACTATCCGCAGCGCAAACTGGCGCAGGCGGCACTGGTGGTGGAAACAACGATTCCTCTCGAACGCTGGTGCCATCTGGATAAAGATCGCGAAGGCGAGAAATTGCCGATTGATGACACCGACGGCGGTTGCGACTGCGATCCTCCGGTCAAGAATTATCGTGCCTGGAGTCGACAACATGCGGCCATCGAAATCGCAGAACAGGACGCGATCACCGACAGCGCCGAAGCCTTCTATCTAATGAAGCAGCGAGGCATCGCCAACGTCATCGTGATGGGCGTACATACCAATATGTGTGTACTCGGTCGTCCGTTTTCGATTCGGCAAATGGTGCGACAGGGCCAAAATGTCGTCTTGATGCGCGACATGACGGACACGATGTACAACCCGGCGAAGACCCCCTTCGTGTCTCATTTCACCGGCAACGACTTGATCGCACAGCACATTGAACAGTACTGGTGCCCGACCATCACAAGCCCTGATTTCGTGGACGGCAAACCGTTCCGTTTCAAAGACGACGTCCGCAAACATATCGTCATCATCATGTCGGAGCCTGAATACAAGACCGACGTCTCGCTGACGAAGTTTGCGAAGGAAGAGCTGGGCAAGGACTTCAAAGTCAGTCTGATTTACGGAGATGCCCAGGACGGGAACATTCTTCCGGGGCTGGAAGTTCTCAAGTCCGCCGATCTTGCGTTGATCAGTGTCCGCCGCCGCACGCTGATGCCCGAACAGCTGCAACTGATCCGGGACTTCATCGCGTCCGGCAAACCAGTCATTGGCATCCGAACGACGAGTCATGACTTCTGCCTCCGCAACATGCCAGCACCCGATGGCCGTGTGGACTGGCCGGAATTCGATCATGACGTCTTTGGCGGAAGCTACACCAATCATCACGGAGCCGGGCCGGATACGACGATTCATGCCGCCCCGCAGGCCACTCAACATCCGATTCTGGCAGGCCTCGACGTGACTCAATTGCACGGCAAAGGCTCACTCTACAAAGTGAGCCCGCTGCAGCCGACGGCGACACCGCTGCTGATCGGATCGATCCCGGACGCCGACGAAGAACCCATCGCATGGCTGAACAAACGCGCCGATGGTGGCACGACGTTTTACACATCACTCGGCCATGCGGGTGACTTCGAGCAGCCAGCGTTTCGGCAGCTGCTGAAAAACGCCTGCGCGTGGCTGGTGGAATAATCTGCCAGCTGTAGGATGGGCACTTCTGCCCGTCGCGGTCCGTGACGGGCAGAAGTGCCCGTCCTACGGTAGAATTGTTTCTGCCGCTCGCCTTAGCAACCTCATTCAACAGAAAGCACCGGCATGAACAGTACGACAAAGCAATATCATTCCCACAGCAGCAAACATGCTGCGACGACGGCTGGAGTCGTTGCGCTGCTTGCTGGAATCTTCGCCTTCACCGGCTGTGGTTCAGCCGATGTCGCCAGTGGTCCTGTGAACAAAACGGCATCCAAACAAACCGAAAACATCAATCCTCCAGGTCAAACTTCGAAGTCAACGTCTGCCGTGACCGACGACATGCCTTCGGACGCTCGCGGCACGAACACGCCAAGCCTGCCCGTAGCGAAACCTGACGGAGGCACTGTTGCCGTGCCGGATCGCGTCCTGTCCACATCCGAAATTCAGGCCATATTCTCCCAGCTTCCGGAGGGCGCAACAGTGTCTGTCAGAGGACGAATTCGCATGATTGAGTCCGATGGAGGATCTGCTTTCATGCGGTTGTATGGTCCGAATGAACCGCTTGAACTCGGTGGCTTGAATGCGTTGAACTTTCCCGCACCTCGTTTTTTTCGGCCGGCATTCAACGCTTCTGTCGATGCGCTGCGACCGGAACAGGAAGTCGTCGTGACTGGACAGGTAAGTCACCCTTTCGAAAGTGTGATGGAATGTAGTATTTCCGAACGCGGTGCGATTCCTGACAATGCCCCCGCTCCGATTGCCTTCACAACCGACGCTGTCGAGACGAAAAATGCTGATCGCATCAACATGTTAAAATTGCCTGGGGTGAAAGCGTTTGGTCAGTCACTGACACTTGAAAGAGCATTTTCACCTGAATCAGATGGGCTTCCGAAAGACCTGTTTTCGGCCCTGGCCGAAGCAACGTCAATCCACACTCTGGAAGTGACATCAGCGATTAATCAGAAGATCGTGGACCAGATTGCAGAATGTCGGCATCTGCAGGAAGTGACGGTTGGAGGTGATTTGCCGAAGCTAGACCTGACAGGAATCGATCTGTCACCTATGCAGAAGCTCCCGTCTTTGACAACGCTGAGATTCTCTTTATGTCAGCACATGACAGACGAACACTTCCGGCAACTCGAACAACTCCCCTGCCTCCAATTTCTGGCTGTCGGCTTCCCCAGTGATTCCAAATTGTCCGACGCGGCGCTGACTTCAATTGGAAAAATCTCATCGCTGCGATTCCTCAGGATGGAATCTATTTCACCATTCGATTTCAGTGATGAGGGATACAACCAGTTTGCGGGACTGTCTCGATTGATGATTGTCGATGTTGGCGGGAATCAAATCACCGGATCCTGTTTCGCCGCGCTCGCGAAACTTCCGGAGTTGCAAAATCTCAATCTTGACGGCGACTTCAGTGACGACAGCGTGACAATGTTCGCGCAACAGGAGTGGCCTGCCCTTTCAAGGCTGAAGATCAGAAGTTTCGAATTCGGAGATGATGGATTCTCAACGCTGATCAGCTCACTATCCCCTGGGATGCGGCACCTGAAAATCGGAGCCAGCAATGTGAGTGACAAGGGCCTGGATGCCCTTCATCAAACAATGCCCAAACAACTCATCAGTCTGGATCTTTCCGGGACGAAAATTACGGACGACGGTGCAAAGTTGCTAACGGATATGGCATCGCTCGAAGTCCTGGTGCTTCCCAATGGAATCTCCGGATCAACGATCGAGGAGCTTACCAAAGCTCTGCCGAATACGCGGGTCTATACAGACTACTGAAATCAACTTTCGAACAAGCCCGCTGCGAGGAGAAGCGAATTCGCCGTGCGTTACGCAGCTTACCGGCGTTTGGTCGCGAGTCAGCGGGTTTCACGTTCTGCTGCTGCGTTGTCGAGCATCTGAATCAGACGATCCGCGATGGAGGTTCCCAGCAACAGGTTTCCCTTTTCATTGAAGTGACACCACGGATCGACGTACAACGGCTCCTCGACATTCGCGAACACCATCGTCTGGTCGCTGAATTCAACACCCGCTTCAGCAAGCAAACGGCCTTCTTCCTGAAGCCTGGGAAACATGGACTGCACGATTTCAATACTTTTATCAAACTCCGAATAGCAGACATCGCGTTCTGCTTCACCAAGGGGTTTTGAATTCGGCACATACTGGTTTGGCTGCAGCACATGCAGATACAGAGTGTCGTTGGCCTTGCAGAGATGGTGCATCTGCAGGGAAGATCGACTCCAGAGGGCAGCGACCTCACGCTCCAGTTCGTCGCCGGTCCAGGGATTTTGCGGGCCGTGCGTCAAGAAACTGGTCTGTCTTAGGTCCAGGATATCGCGCCCGAGATCCATGAGTTCCATTTTTGCGGCTCGATCTCTCAGCAACCAGATCAGGTTGTAGGTATATGACCAGTGAAAGCGAGATGTCAAAACAGACTTTGCAATTCGCGCGCGATGTCCTCGCAGCTCCAGCAATCTGAAGGACTCCGCAGACGTGCTGGGATCGACAACCGCAACCATCCGGGAGTGCCATGCCCGTGGATAGAAAATGGAGATATGTCTTGCCGCATTTTCCGCAATTGCGAGGACGGTTTCGTTGTATCCATCAATGTTTACAATCACATCAAATTCAGCCCCCTGAGCAAGCAGATAATTTTGCGCCATCAACTGCTGCGGCTGCTTGTAACCCGGAAGCGCCATGCGGACGAACTGAATTCTGCGACCTCTCAACCCTGGATATTCGGATAGTTTTTGGGTCAGGAGATCGACCGCTTCCCATGAGAACCGCCATGCCACGGAGCCACCGGCGATACCAACAATAAACGTGTCGTCGGATCGCTTGTAGAGGCTTTTGCTGTCGTCCTTGAAACCCAGCGAGTTGACCGGAATCATTCGTCCGGCAAAAGCTGCGGACGATGAAAGCTGCGGATTGTGGACCCAGCCCAAATACGGATGAAACGCTTCACTGGCCGCATCGGACACTGTTGCTCCTGCGGCGATGTCGGATTGCCGGCTACGCCACTCACGCATCGAGAAATTGACGTCAACGAAGTGGAGTGCTCCACACGAAATTAGTTCGCAGCACACGAAAACCAGCCCAATACCTGCTGCCAGGAATGCCATGCGTTTCTTTCGAGACAGCTTTCGACGCTTTGGTGATGACTCAGAGGCATTCATTGTCTTGTAGATCCGGGAGTGATGTTTTGCGATTTATACTTACTTTATCGTCGCTGCCCTTCGGATTGCGAATCAAGCCCGTGAGACAATTTGCTCACCCTGACTCATGGCGCTGAAGCTGTTGCCGAATTGCATCGTGTCCGCAAAATCGTCGCAGATATCGTGGCATAAACCAGCGAAGCGGAGAATGCGCCGCGCGGCGTCCTCTGCCCGGCGAAACAGCCCTCATACTTGTCATAGAGCAACGAAACAATTTATGCAGAGTCTGCGACGTCCGCCGTTGCCATCACTAAATTCAGCGAGACAAACACGCCATGAAACCTTCCGCCTCTGTCATTATTCCTGTCTACAACGGTGCCGCTGAGGTCTGCCGGGCCATTGACAGCGCGTTGGCGCAGAAAGACTGTGATGTGGAAGTCATCGTGCTGAACGATGGTTCCTGGGACGAGACCGAGTCCGTGCTGGCGGAATATGGCGATCGCATTCGCGCTGTCAATCAGATGAACTGCGGGTTGTCTAAAACGCGAAACAACGGGATCGCACTGGCGACCGGCGAATGGGTGGCGTTTCTGGATCACGATGATTACTGGCAACCGGAAAAACTTTCACTGCAACTGGAGGCCGCTCGACGAACGGGCTTTGATGTTGTCTACACGAACGCGGGCAACTTCGGCGATGTTGCCCGAGTCGCGGAACTTCGCAGTGAACCGGAGGCCATGGCGGAAGGAGACCTGCTGGAGCCGCTGCTGCTGGATAATTTCATCGTCGTGTCGAGCGTCATGATTCGACGATCAGTGATTCAGGACATCGGCGGATTCGACACCAGTCTGCCCAGCGTCGAAGACTGGGATCTGTGGCTGAAACTGTCTTCGCGCGGAGTCCGGTTTGCCGCTGTCCGCGAGCCTGTGACGATGTACCAGTGGCGAAAAGGGTCGATGTCGAAGAACTACGAACTCATGCGAACCACACGGCAATCGATCATTCAACGAGCGCTCTGCTCGCTTCGGGCTAAGTCCCTGTCGTGGTCCGTGCGTCGTCGAGCTCTCGCGAATATCGAAAGCTGTTCCGCCTGGTTCCTCGCTGGATCATCACCCCGCAAGGCCATTCGCTGGTACGTGAACTCGCTGTGGTACTGGCCGTTCGATGTAAATTCGTGGAAGGGCGTTGTGAAAGGCTGCCTGGGACGCTCGTAAGAGTCGTCGTTTGCTCCGCGAACGAAACGCAGGTGCCGTGAGCGCGGTCCGATTCGTTCGCGGAGCGAACGACGACTCTAACGAACTGATGCGAACGACGACGATGCTCAACAAGAACTCGCCCGGGACAACTATTTGCATCAATTTTGATTCTCTCGAAACGACTTGACCTGCAGTTCACCTTCCGCTGAAACGTTGATCGTCACACAGCCGCTGGTGCTTGTGTGCAGCACGGAAGCGGAACCAAATACCTCTGCCAGTAAATCCCGATTGCGATCATGGCGTTCACTTACAATCACATAATCCGGCTGCAGCGCGGCAGCGGCTTCCGGATTGTTTGAATTCGGGCTGCCATGATGAGGACTCATCAGCACATCACACGACGACAGCCGGGGCAGCAGCTGCGACTGGCCTCGTCCTTCCAGATCTCCGGGCAGGCAAATACGTCGATTGCGGTATTCCAGAACCGCTGCGACGCTGGATTCGTTGTCTGACAATTTCGAAACGGGCTTGAGGTCTGCTTTGAGAAAGTTGCATTGCAGATCTTCACACGAAAACGAATCGCCGTCGCTAAGGATCTTGACGGGCACCTGCAGCGCGGACAGTTTGTCCAGAACTCGTTGCACGGCGGATGACTCGGTGCGCACGAATTCATTCGTCAGGAAAACCTGTCCGACCGGCATTCGTTCCAGCAGGCTGGCCACCGCGTTGTAGTGATCCAGATCCGGGTGAGAAATCACGATCGCATCGATCATGCGATAGCCGCGATTCCAGAGAAACCGGCAGACGGTGTCGGCGGTTCGCTCACCGCGATACATCGCGCCGGCGTCGAACAGCAGCACGCGATCATCCGGAGTTTCGACAACCACCGCGTTGCCATGTCCAACTGACAAGATGCTGCACGTCAGGCCATCATGCTGCGGAATTCGACAAACGATATGGAACACAACAATCACATAGATCAGCAGGCCGACTCGAAAAGATCTTCGCACAAAGGCGTGCCGAGCCATCACGGACAACAAGAGTAAGCCATAGTAAACGGGCAGAAACCATTGCGGCAGATCCGGGATCATCACAAAGCCAATTCGAACGTCTGCCGCGAGCGACACGCCCATCTGCAGCGCTGACAGAAGCCAGTTGAACGGTGCCAGGGCCACTGCGGCGACCGGCGGAACAAAAAAGCCAATGGTGATCGACAGGTATCCGCAGATCAGCGTGATCGCCGTGAGTGGAATCAGCAGAATGTTGATCACCATACCCACCAGCGACACGACATGGAACTGCGTCGCGACGAGCGGTGAGGCCAGCACTGTGATGGCCAGCATGCGGCGATAATTCAGCCACAGCCATTCCAAAAACTGACCCCGCCACTCCCGCCAGTGGTCCCACCACGTGACCGCATCCGGCGGAGCGGCGCGATCTTCAGGCGGCGGCTCATTTTCGGAAACCCAACCCAGCCCGCCAACGGCCAGAAACGACAGCCACGCTCCCACGTCAAAGGCTATCGACGGGTCAACCACCAGCAGCAACAACACCGTCGCGCCAATCAGAGATCCCATGCGGATATCCCGGTACAGCGCCTGGCCTAGAATATACAGTAGAATAAAACAGGTGGCCCGCATCACCGATGGCCGCAAATCCGTCAACAGAGCGTAGACGACACACACCAGACCGGCCAGCAGCAGCGACCGAGTTCGCGACACCAGCAGCAGATTCTGCACGCGGACGAGGAAGACGAAGAGAATGCCAACATGCAGACCGGAGATCGCCAGCAGATGCATCGTGCCGCTGGCGATGAAATCACGCTGGATGTCCGGCGTCAAGTGGCCTCGATTTCCCAGCAGCAACGCTTCAGCGGCGGCCCGATTTTTGACCGTCAGATTGTCGCGCAGCATGGCCACCGTTTGTTGACGAAACTCCGAGAGCCAACCTTTGGGATTCCATGGACTCACCGGGTGAAGCACCCGCGCTGTTGCGATATGGCGAGCAAAAACCATTGCCGACACGCCCTGTCGCTGCAAGTGCCGGCCAAAATCAAACTCCCCCGGATTCATTGTCGGCCCGGGCAAATCCAGCTGCCCGGTCAACACGATCTGATCACCCCACGACAGAAATGCCGTCGCATCTCCATCGATCAAAACCCTTACGATACCTCGCGCGCGAATCGGCGTGTCTCCCCACATCACGGCCCGGGTTCGCAGAAGCAGCAGTGTGCGCTGAGAATCCGCGCCGCCGGACAGCGTCGAGGAATCCATCGGCACATTCAGGGCCGGGATATTGGCTACGTCGCCAATGATTCGCAGCGCGGGCTCGTCACGGAATTCCGGCGATCCCGCTAGCAACCCAATGTCCTGCCCTTCGTCCGTGCGGCTGCGAACCGTCCACAACAACATACCCACCGCGACAATTGCAACGAGCAGCGCCGTCGTTTCCATCCTCGCCAGACCAGCGCGTCGAAATCTCGCGGAGATGAGCAGCAACAAGGTTGCCAGCGCGATTGGCAGCAGCGTCGGCACCGGAAACCGGTCGGCCAGCCACACGCCAATCACCAGCATCGCGGCCGCAGTCATCGAACGCGGCAGTGCGGGGATTTTCCAGAATCCAGTCAACACACGTCCGGTTTCAGAAGACGTTTCGGGATTCTGCAACGGTGCCCTCACATTTCGCGTCGTCGCCCGTCGAGAATTGGCTGCAACTCGTCCACAAAGTCGTGAACGTCCTGGAACTCACGATACACGGAAGCGAAACGCACGAAGGCGACTTTGTCCAGATCTTTGAGCGCACTGAAGACCAGTTCGCCGATGCGTCGGGACGGGACTTCGCGCTCGCCGTCTTCATACAGCGCGGCTTCCACGTCTCCGACGAGCAAGTCAATCTGTTCTGGACTGACCGGACGTTTGTAGCACGCGACTTCCACACCGTGGCGGATTTTTTCGCGGTCAAACGGAACGCGCGAGCCGTCCTTTTTGATCACCCGAATTGGCGACTCTTCGATCTTTTCGTAAGTCGTGAATCGCCGTTCGCAGCCGAGACATTCTCGACGGCGGCGAATTGAAAAATCCTGACTGTTTCGCGAGTCAATGACTTTTGTTTCGTCATGTTTACAAAACGGACACCGCACGCGAAAGATCCTGAACAAGTGTTTCGTCCGACGGTGCAAACACTCTGCACGACGTTCGGGACGGCGTCGGTATTCTATCCGAACAGGACTGGCCAGTTGCAAGCATTTGCGTGAAACGCCTGTTTTTTAGTGCCGGAAGCTGGTCTGGACACAAATTGAGTATTTCGACAAACTCCGACACTCTCACCTCGCAGCATTTCCTTTCTCACTGCTGCTGCTCATCTCAGTTCTCCTCTCTCCGTCTCCCCCCTCCAAATCGCTGGTTACCTGTCATGACGCGACTGGCCATTGCCGTCTGCTGTTACGCAGTCATTTTCGCAGCGGCGCTGTTGAGCGCTCTTCTACTGCGGTTTGATTTCGAATTAACCGATTACGCTGTCAGTGTATTTCGGAGCAGCGTGCTGATCCTGGTGCTGTTGAAAATCGTCGTCATCCTGTGCTCGCGCGACTGGCAGCGCCGGATGCGGTATTCGACAGTCCATGACATTGCCTGGTCGGCCGGAATTTGTCTCGGCTGCGGCGTGCTGATTAGTGCTCTACAGATGGCGCACGAAACAATGCCTCAGATTCCGCGCAGTGTCATCGCGATGGATACGCTGATCTCGGCCTGTGCGATTGCTTCTGCAAGAATTCTGGCGCAGTCACTGCGGACCCTGCGAAATAAGAATCGAAATTCCAACGCCGCCCGAACGCTGATCTATTCCTATGGCTCCGAAGCCGCGAGTCTGACCGCGATGATCCAGACAAGTTCGTCTCGGCTGCGCGTGGTGGGAATTGTGTCTCCGGAAAACTCTATTCCGAACTCGGTCATTGCCGGCGTACCGGTATACGACGTGCGGCCGGGACTGGAATCGATCATGAATCGGACGAACGCCGAAGTGCTGCTGATTTCGTCACGGCTGCCGGGACGCACTGTCCGTGAAGCGAGTGAAATCTGCCTGCGGAACGGTGTCAACGCCCATGTGGTGCCGTCGATTGATGAAATCCCCTCGGGGCGATTTGAGCTGAAGATGCGGGAAATCACTATTGATGACCTGCTTCGCCGTGAGCCCAATCAGCTGGACATGGCGGGCATTGGCACTGTTCTTCGCAATCGCGTCGTCATGGTCAGCGGAGCCGCCGGCAGCATTGGCTCAGAAGTTTGTCGTCAGTTGTTGGATTTCGGCGCGCGGAAAATCGTTCTCCTGGACCAGTCTGAGTTCGGTATTTTTCATTTGGAACAGGAATTTCTGGCACTGCGAAAAGATCCCGCTCGCATGCTCCCGCAACTGGAATTCATCGTCGAGGACATCACCAACAAGGACGCCATGACACGGATTTTCATGCTGCATCGCCCGGCGGTTGTGTTTCATGCCGCCGCCTACAAGCATGTACCGCTCATGGAAAGCAACCCTCAGGCGGCCGTGCAAAACAACGTCTTTGGAACTCAGGTGCTGGTCGATGTCGCCGACCGCTTTGGCACCGAACGCTTTGTGATGATCTCAACCGACAAAGCCGTCCGGCCAACCAACGTCATGGGTGCGACAAAACTGATCGCTGAACAGTATCTGCATTCGATGGCCACACGCTCAAAGACACGCTTCATCACAGTTCGATTTGGCAACGTGCTGAATTCCGCCGGCAGCGTTGTGCCCACCTTTCGCAAACAAATCGAAGAGGGTGGTCCGGTCACCGTGACGGATCCTGAGATGCTGCGATACTTCATGACGATCCCGGAAGCCGTGCAACTCGTCCTGCAGTCCGGAGCCATTGGCGAAGGCGGCGATGTACTGATTCTGGATATGGGCGAACCGGTGCGCATCGTCGATCTTGCCAAAGACATGATCCGACTGTCCGGCCAGCGCTACCCGGATGACATCGACATCGTGTTTACCGGCTTGAGACCGGGCGAAAAATTGTACGAAGAGCTGTTCTACGAAACCGAACAATCAGCCGTTCGCATCCACGAAAAAATCTTCCGCGCTCCACGCGAATCTGAAACGATCTCAACGGCCATGAAGGAAGAGATGCAGCAACTGGCCGAACATCTCAATTCCAGCCGTGAGGAGTTGCGTGAGATTCTGTGGCAGGTCGCCGCCCGCATTGTCGAACGAAGTTCCACACAGCCTGCGGCAGCGACAAAAATGCAGCGTACCGCTGCGTAGACACGGCCGAATTCTCCGTTCCACCGGTGGACTGCGGTTGGAAATGGTTGAAGGATTCACCGGCGGAGAGGGGACTCTAATTGAGGACCGTTCCTTAGTTGGACAGCGCCAGTTTTGGCGAAAACCGAGCATTTTTGCAACCCGCAGCGTGAGCGAGGGATTGTATATATACCTCACGCGGTGCAGACTGAGGTACTCTCAAAGGGAACGTTTTCGATGTCTCTTCTCCCCCTGGCAAGGGGGAGAAGGTGGCCGACAGGCCGGATGAGGGGGCTGACCTGAAGTTCGTAGGATGCGTCAGAAAACTGTTGATTCATCCCCCTCACCCTAGCCCTCTCCCCCCGTGGAAAACGTGTCAAGTGGGAAAATCAATTGCGGGGGAGAGGGGACAATCGCTAGAAAATCCACACCATCATTTCTGACCGCGTGAAGTATTCAATCCTCGTTCCAGGGCTCCAGCCCTGGAACGCAACGCACTGGAGGCTCCTGCCTCCAGCAAGAATTCGGGAGGCAGGAGCCTCCGGAGCAGCGTGTTCCGAGGCTGGAGCCTCGGAACAAGGGCATCAATTCAGACCACGCTCAGATCTGCTTCGACCTCCTGGCAGAATCATTTTTTTCGCTGGCCCTATTCTTCATCCGCCCGTAATTTGGCCATCACGTTCAGGTCTTCCAGCGTCGATGTGTCCTGAGTGGACTCACGCCCGGCCGCGATATCCCGCAAAAGACGACGCATGATCTTTCCGCTGCGTGTCTTTGGCAGTGCCGCCGCAAACTGGATTTTGTCGGGAGTCGCCAGCGCTCCAATCGTGTGGCGGACATGCTGGATCAGTTCCTTCTTCAGATCCTCGTCCCCCGTTGCTCCCTTGAGCGACACGAAGCAGCAGATTCCTTCTCCCTTAATATCATGTGGGAATCCTACAACTGCCGCTTCCGCCACTTTGGGATGCGCAACCAGAACGCTTTCGACTTCCATGGTACTCAGACGGTGACCGGAGACGTTGATGACGTCATCGACGCGGCCCATCACCCAGATGTAGCCGTCTTCGTCATGGCGGGCTCCATCTCCGGCAAAGTAACAGCCGGGGATGTCTTTGAAGTACGTCGCCTTGAAGCGTTCATGGTCACCGTACAAAGTCCGCAGCATTGATGGCCACGATTGTCGCATCACCAGTAAACCACCTTCGTTTGGCCCCAGGCTGTGGCCATCGCGCGTGACAATATCGGGCACGACGCCTGGCAAAGGCCGAGCACAACTGCCGGGTTTGGTCGCCGTGACGCCAGGCAGCGGACTGATCATGATGGCTCCGGTTTCCGTCTGCCACCAGGTATCCACGATCGGACAGCGTTCCTGACCGATGACGCGGTGATACCACATCCAGGCTTCCGGGTTGATCGGTTCACCCACGGAGCCCAGAAGTCGCAGGCTCGACAGGTCATATTTTTCCGGCCACTGATTGCCCCACTTGATGAACGCCCGAATGGCCGTCGGAGCCGTGTAAAAAATACTGACCCGGTACTTTTCCACCATCTCCCAGAAGCGGCCTTCGTCCGGCCAGTTGGGGGCTCCTTCATACATCACGACGGTTGCGCCGTTGGCCAGCGGACCGTAGCAGATGTAGCTGTGCCCGGTGACCCAGCCGATATCGGCGGTACACCAGTATGTGTCGTCGTCTTTCAGATCGAACACCCATTTCGACGTCATCATTGTGCCGAGCAAATAGCCAGCGGTGGTGTGCATCACGCCTTTGGGTTTGCCGGTGCTGCCGGACGTATACAGGATGAACAGTGGATGTTCGCTGTCAAGCTGCACGGGATCGCAGTCCGCCGACATGCCTTCCATCAATTCATGCCACCAGAAGTCTCGATCCGGCACCATATCGACATCACCGCCGGTTCGTCGCACGACGACGACTTTTTCGACGGACGCCGATTTGTCCATGCTCGCATCGACGGCGGCCTTGAGCGGAACTTCCTTGCCGCGTCGCCAGCCTCCATCGGCCGTGACGACAATCTTCGCCTGGGCGTCATTATTGCGGTCCGCGACTGCGTCGGCGCTGAAGCCGCCGAAGATGATGGAATGCACGGCACCAATTCGCGCACAGGCCAGCATCGCGATGGCGAGTTCCGGAATCATGGGCATGTAGAGCGTCACTCGATCGCCGGTCTGCACGCCGAGTTTCTTCAGCACGTTGGCAAATTTACAGACTTCGCGGTGCAAATCCTGATAGCGGAGGACGCGCGTATCGCCGGGTTCACCTTCCCAGATGATGGCCGCTTTGTTGCGATTGGCTCCGTTGAGATGTCGATCGATGCAGTTGTAGCTGGCGTTCATCTTTCCGCCGACAAACCATTTTGTGTCGGGCATATGCCCCTGCATGACCGTGTCCCAGCGTCGGAACCAGTCCAGATTACCGGCCATTTCGGCCCAAAACCCCGCCGGATCATCTTTGGCGCGATGCCACATCGCCTCGTATTGCTGCTCGCTGCTGATATGGGCGCTGGCGGAAAACGTGGCGGGTGGCGCAAAGGTTCGAGTTTCCTTCAGAACGCTTTGAATATTTTGATTGCCCGACTGAGTCATGCGTCTGGCTGCTCCTGAAAAAATGAAGGCGGAGGATGTAAAGAGGAAGGTTCAGGCGGTGTATTTTGTGTATGACAGTACAAATTGTCCACCAGGTGAGCCCAGCCGCAGGCGTATTCTGGCGGAAAGGTTTGGCAGAAGAACGACAGATGAATTGGCGCGGGCCACAATCAATGACAATATGTACAACTTTGAGTAGAGTCGCTGGCCCGGTGTCGAAATTTGCCGACAAGAGTGGAATTTGAGATGAGCGATCGGACCGAAACTGCCTCACGGGAAGAATTCCGACAGAACCTGGCTGATTTTCAGGGTCTTGCGGACAGTCTCCCCATTTGTCTGCTCCGCAAGGATCGTGATGGTCGACCTGTCTTCGCCAATCGGGCCTATCTGGAATTTCACGGGCAAACGTCGGAACAGGTTCTAAACCGCGATCCGTCTGGTATTTTCCCTCAGTCAGACGTCGAACAATTTCACCTAAGCGATCAACAAGTCGTGCAGCGAGGCGACGAAATCCGAGATACGTACTCCTTTACCACGAAAGACGGAGAACATCGCTGGCTGGAACGCATCAAGGCACCGGTGCGAGATGCTGGTGGGACCATCACAGGGATTCAGATTCTGTTTTGGGACATCACCGAACGTCGCGAGCAGGAAGACTCCCACAACCTCCAGCGATCTTTGCTGCAGACTCTACTCGACTCCATTCCCGACTCCATCTACTTCAAGGACCGTGAAAGTCGGTTCACGTGTATTAGTCGCAGCATGGCTCGGAAGTTTGGACTGGAGACTCCGGAAGAGGCAATTGGGCGATCTGACCCGGAGTTTCACAGCGCGGAAATTGCGAAGCAGGCCCGCGAGGATGAGTTGCAGGTGATGCAGACTGGTGAAGCCATTATCGGGCGTTTGGAAAAACAATCTCACCCTGGAAAGAGTGACCTGTTTTACTCCGTGACAAAAATGCCGCTTCGTGACAAGCATGGTAAGATTATTGGCACGTTTGGCGTTTCCCGGGACATTACCTCTTACTTGCACACTGAAGAAGCGCTGAAACAGGAACGAGATCGATTACAGACCTTGATGAACCACCTTCCCGACGTGATTTTCATCAAGGATATCGCCGGACGGTTTCTGATGGCGAATCCCGCATTGATACAGCTTTACGGAGCCGAATCTTTCGAAGAAATGCAGGGCAAGACCGACGCCGATTTCATCCCGGAATCACTTGCCGAACACTTTGCTGAAGATGATCGTCAGGTGATGGCGTCGGGGATTCCGCTGGTCGATCGCGAAGAATCCAACATTGACACGGACGGAAATCCGTTATGGATGCTGACGAGCAAAATTCCGCTGAGGGACTCTGAAGGTCAGCTGATCGGGCTCGTAGGCATCGGCCGCAATATCACGCGACAGAAGCTGGCCGAACAGCAGGCGCGGCGACAGGCGATGGAAGCCGGACTGCTGCATGAATCAACATCACTGGCGCGCGAAACCGATTCACTGGAGGTGCTGCTGAAAGGATGTATTGGCATCGTCTGCAAACTGACATCCTGGTCCATTGGTCACGCATATCTGCCGCACAATACGAGCCCGCATCCTGAACTCGTGCCCACCGGTATCTGGAATACTGATGGAAAACACTTGCTGACCGCATTGCAGCAGATCACACAGGCGCACTGGGTTCGTAATGGGCACGACGTTCCGTCCCTGATTTTGGAGTCGAATCAACCGCAATGGATCACTGACACGGCCACCGAAATCCAGGGGCTGCGTCTGCCCGCGATGAATCAGCTGGGGATTCGCAGTGCCTGTGGATTTCCAGTCGTGATTCGTGATGAACTTGTGGCTGTGCTGGAATTTTTCTCCTTCAAGCGTCTGGAACGCGACGACGGACTGCTGACGATTCTGGGGAGCGTTGGTGAACAAATCGGGCGAGTGATTGAACGTCGCCGAGCCGAGGAGGCGCTTCACGCAGCGTGGGATGCCGCGAACGCCGCCAATCAGGCGAAGAGTGACTTCCTGGCCAACGTGAGTCACGAGATCCGGACGCCGATGAACGGGATCATCGGCATGACTGAGTTGATGCTCGATACAGAACTCAATTCTGTCCAGCTGGAATACATGAAGATCGTGCAGCATGCCGGAGATTCTTTGCTGGAGCTGATCAACGACATTCTGGACTTCTCAAAGATCGAAGCGGGAAAAATGGAACTGGACGCCATCCTCTTTGATATCCGCGAAGTGCTGGGCGACACGATGAAGTCACTCAGTCTGCGAGCCCACAGCAAGGGTCTGGAGATTGCATTTGCCATCGCGCCCAGCGTTCCGGAATCCCTCATCGGAGATGCCTCGCGACTGCGTCAAATTATTGTAAATCTGGTGGGGAACGCGATCAAGTTTACGTCGGACGGTGAAGTGGTGCTCACCGTCGATGCGGATACACCGCTGGGTGATCGACAGACGCTGAATTTTACGGTGACTGATACCGGGATTGGCATTCCGGCTGGGAAGCTGGATGAAATCTTCCATGCCTTTCATCAGGCCGACACATCAACCACGCGTCGCTTTGGTGGCACCGGTCTGGGTCTGGCCATTTCGCGCCGCCTGGTCGAGCTAATGGATGGTGAAATTGTCTGCACGAGTGTTGTCGATGAAGGCAGTAAGTTTCAGTTTTCGGCGATCCTTGGCCTCGAAGCCAGCACTGCTTCAAAGACCGACAGGAGTGTGGATGTCGTCACGGACGCGCCCGTGCTGAT
>Ga0154020_10001580_pt1 | contig 27907 bp, 24 predicted proteins | sample Klosneuvirus_201_FD_109709 | JGI IMG/M metagenome (GOLD analysis project Ga0154020, IMG submission 109709) | Active sludge microbial communities from wastewater, Klosterneuburg, Austria - Klosneuvirus_20160825_MG | ecosystem: Engineered > WWTP > Aerobic digester > Activated sludge | place...
AGAGAAGTAAAGATCGAGGGCTTCGCTGTGTTTGCGGTAACGACCGTCTACCGGAGAAATGGCTGTGAGTGAGTCGAGATTCATAAAATTGGAAAGGGCAAAGATACGCTAAAAGCGGTGAAGAAAGACATTTTATTATGGTAGAAGTGGGAGTCAGAAGGTTCGGGGAGCTGCGTGAGGGACACGGCAGGTTTAGCTCTTTTGACGCAGGTGAGGGAACGAGCCGGCGGCAAAAAGCCGAAGCGGCAGCTGAGCCTGAAGTGGCCCGACCCCATGAAGAGAAGAACTTTCGAGTAAAAACGTGTTTTTCGGCTTCATGGGGGCACGCCCAAAAAACCAGCCTTAAGAAAAGATGTTAAAAAAGCAGAGGGTCAATTATTTAATCGTAATATTGCGATAGAAATGGGAATCACAAAAACGGCTGAATTTTCGGCTAAAGACAATAAAGTAGCCGCCTATGCCAAAGCCCTGGCGCATCCTGCAAGGGTGGCCATTTTGCGCTTGCTTCTAAAAAAACAATCCTGCATTTGTGGCGATATCGTTGATGAACTGCCGCTTTCGCAAAGCACGGTATCGCAGCACCTGCGCGAATTAAAAGACGCCGGCCTGATTAAAGGCGATGTGGAAGGGGTAAAAGTGTGCTATTGCATTGACGAGAAAGAGTGGGAGCAGGCCAAAAACCAATTGGAAGCTTTGCTGAATACCCCCATTTTAAAACAAAATTGTTGTTGATTAAAAATCCTAAACCATGAAATTATCTGAATTTAAAGCCGCATTGCAAGACCTTAAGGAATTGAAATTTTTACTACCGGATGGAAGTCTGGTCCCCGTGCATTTTCACGTGACCGAAGTGGGCCTGATCAGCCGTCATTTTATTGACTGCGGCGGGAAAGAACGTTTAGAGAAAAGCGTTAATTTTCAATTGTGGCTGGCTGCGGATTACGATCACCGGTTGAGTCCCAAAAAATTACGAAGCATATTAGATCTTTCAGCAGGCGTTTTAAAAGGCGAGGATCCGGAAATTGAAATAGAATACCAGGGCAGTACCATTGGAAAATACAAGGTGAGTTTTGACGGAACAAACTTTCATTTGATGAATACTAAAACCGCCTGTCTGGCCGCTGACCAGTGCGGTGTTCCAGCCGCCAAACAAAAAGTAAAACTGGCCGAATTGCAAACTGAAACAGCCGGTGCTTGTTGTACACCCGGTGGGGGCTGTTGTTAAACTGCCATACACCACCTGAGAATATGAATCAGAACATCTCTGCCTATATTAAACGTTGTTTATCAGCGAAGGAAAAAATTTCCCCTGAACGAAAAGAAGTGTTGGATAGGCTGGTTGTGTATTTGCAGAACAAACACAACCGAAAGGAAGAAACGCAGCTCATTTACATTTGTACCCACAACTCCCGTCGCAGCCATTTCGGACAGGTATGGGCTCATGTGGCTGCGGAATACTTCGGCTTTAGCCGTGTTAAAACCTTTTCAGGTGGCACTGAAGCTACGCGCGTACATGCCAATACCATAGGCGCTTTGCAAAGGGCCGGTTTTGAAACAAATCTTTCCGGCCACCCGGAGAATCCTAATGTGGACTTGCAATTTGGTGGATTTGCCCCCTTGGTGTGTTTTTCAAAATCCTATGATCATGCCACTAATCCAAAAAAGGAATTTGCAGCTATCATGACCTGCTCCGAAGCGGAAGAAAATTGTCCGTACATACCCGGCGCCGAATTTCGATTGGGAACCACCTATGCCGATCCCAAGGCGTTTGACGGCACTGCAGATCAAGACAAGATTTATGACGAACGTTGTCTTCAGATTGCCACAGAGTGTTTTTACGTTTTTTCAAAATTAAACCATTAATTTATGTCCGGGAACCCTGAAATTGCAGTAAAGACAGGCAAAACCAAACGCCTTTCGTTTATTGACCGCTACCTCACTATCTGGATTTTTTCGGCCATGGCGCTTGGCGTGGGGCTGGGTTATTTTTTCCCCGGTATATCAACATACCTGCAAAGTGGTTCAGGTACTACCAATTTGCCTCTGGCTATTGGTTTAATTATTATGATGTACCCGCCTTTGGTGAAAGTGCGTTTTGAGAAAATTCCTTTGCTGTTTAAAAACCTTAAACTACTTTTTATTTCCCTTTTTATCACCTGGATTGTTGGTCCGTTTTTGATGTTTTTGCTGGCCTTGTTGTTCTTAAAAGGCTCTCCGGAATACATGACAGGGCTGATTATTATTGGTTTGGCGCCCTGCATTGCCATGGTGATTGTGTGGAACGAACTGGCAGGGGGCAATAGGGAATATGTGGCTGGTCTGGTAGGCATTAACGCACTGTTACAAGTGTTGTTTTTTAGTTTGTACGCCTATTTTTATCTGGAGATCATGTTGCCTTTGTTTGGAGTACACGGCCTTTCATTGGACGTGAGTGTTTCGCAAATTGCTACCACAGTGGGCATTTACCTCGGCATCCCCTTTGTGGCAGCGCTCTTGAGCCGCTACCTCATTATTTTTGCAAAGGGAGAGGACTGGTTGAACCGCAAATTTATACCTGCAGTTTCTCCATTTACTTTACTGGCCTTGCTCTTCACCATTGTGGTGATGTTTGTTTTTAAGGGAGACCTGATTGTTCAATTGCCCATGGACGTGTTAAAAGTGGCTTTGCCTTTGCTGATCTTTTTTGTGATTATGTTTTTTCTAACATTTTTTATCACCAAAGCGGCAGGGGCAGGCTACCCTGAAAATGCGGCCATTTCGTTTACCGCTTCGGGCAATAATTTTGAACTGGCCATTGCCGTAGCCATTGGTGTGTTTGGGATTCAGAGCGGGCAGGCTTTTGCGGGAGTAATTGGTCCACTTGTGGAAGTGCCGGTACTTATTCTGCTGGTAAAGGTGGCACATTGGCTTAAACGCAGGTATTACACAGCCTGAGCCTCTAAAAAATTGTTTACTTTTGCGCCATGTCATTTTCGGGCAAAACGGTTGCGTTTCATACCCTTGGTTGTAAACTGAATTTTTCGGAAACATCGGCCATTGGGCGTTTGTTTATGGAGAAAGGTTTTGAAAAACGCAATTTTTCAGAACCGGCGGATGTGTATGTGATCAATACCTGTTCCGTGACCGAAAATGCCGACAGAGAGTGCAGAAGCATCGTTCGTAATGCTTTATCACATAATCCGGATGCTTTTGTAGCGGTGGTCGGTTGTTATGCCCAGTTAAAACCCGAAGAAATTTCCAACATAGATGGTGTAGATGTGGTATTGGGTGCTACCGAAAAATTTAAACTGCTCAATTACATTCATCTTTCGGGCAAAAATCAAAACGCTCAAATTCACAACTGTGAAATTTCAGAAGCCGATTTTTTTGTGGATGCCTTTAGTGTTGGTGACCGTACGCGCTCCTTTTTAAAGGTGCAGGACGGTTGTGATTATTCCTGTACGTTTTGCACCATTCCATTGGCCAGGGGCAAAAGCCGCAGCGATACCATTGAAAACGTGTTGAACAACGCCCGCAAAATTGCAGCGGCCGGGGTTAAGGAAATTGTGTTAACCGGGGTGAATCTCGGCGATTTTGGATATGGTCAGGACATAAGTGCAGAAACAAAAAAGAAAAAGGAAGTCAAATTCATTGACCTGATAAAGGCACTGGATGAGGTAGAGGGCGTAGAGCGTTATAGAATTTCCTCTATTGAGCCCAATTTGCTTACGGATGAAATCATTGAATTTGTAGCGGCTTCCAAACGTTTTGTTCCGCACTTCCACATTCCTCTTCAGAGTGGAAGCAATACCATCTTAAAACTCATGAAAAGAAGGTACTTGAGGGAATTGTACACTGAGCGCATCGAGAAAATAAAATCCCTGATGCCTGACTGTTGTATAGGTGTTGATGTGATTGTTGGATTTCCGGGTGAAACGGATGCGTATTTCCTTGAAACATACGAGTTTCTTAAGTCACTGGATATTTCTTACCTACACGTGTTTACCTACAGTGAGCGCGATAATACCGAGGCGATTAACATGCAGGGTGTTGTTCCAATTTCTGAAAGAAAAAAACGCAATAAAATGTTGAGAATTCTTTCCGCCAAAAAACTCAGGGCTTTTTATGAAAGTCAATTGAATAAGGAAACGGAAGTGTTGTTTGAAGAAGAAAACAAAAACGGGTTTATTTACGGGTACAGCAAAAATTACCTGAGGGTAAAATTGCCGTATACGAGTGAGCTGGTGAACACTTCTATGCCTATACTAACGGAATGCCTTGATGAGGAAGGAAGCCTTACAGGTAAAGTTTTGCTGCAAGAGCCGCTAACGGCCTAAATCATAATATCAATACGGTTTGTAGTACTTTTTCGCCTCAGGCATAAAAGCTTGCAAATCGCGTATACGGGTTTCGCTGCTGGGGTGGGTGCTTAAAAACTGTGGAGGAGATTGCCCGCCCGATTTGGCCATGCGTTGCCAGAATTCAATCGCCGCTTCGGGATTGTAACCGGCCATGGCTGCAAAAATTAATCCCATTTTATCGGCTTCTGTTTCGTGTTTGCGGCTGTAACTCAAAGCCCCGAGACCGGTGGTAATACCATAGGCCTGGTTGAACAGGTATTGGGTTTCTTCAGGCTTTTGTGAAACAGCTGTTGACAGCACAGCACCACCGAACTGTATCATCATGCCCTGACTCATGCGCTGATTTCCGTGGCGTGCAACGGCGTGGGCAATTTCGTGGCCCATAACAATGGCTAAACCTTCTTCTGTTTCGGTTACAGGCAACAATCCAGTGTACACCACAACTTTTCCTCCGGGCATACACCAGGCATTCACAACATCTTCATTTACCACGTTAAACTCCCAATTAAAATCTTTGATCTGGTTGCTTGCGTTTTTTTGAGCATAATACGACTCAACAGCTTTTTGAATTTTTTCTCCGCAGGAACGTACCAGAATCACATTAGGGTCCGAAGCCGGCAGGGGAGGGTGCTCGTTCAAAAATTTCACATATTCACTCTCACTCATTACAATAAGGTCACTTTCGGGAATAAGGGTCATAGCCGATTTGCCGGTGACTGCGTTGCGGGTGCAAGAGAAAAACAAAATGGAGGCACAGGAGAGCGCCAAAACAATTTTAAAACTCATTGGCGAATCAGGTTTCAATGTTTGCACTCAAACCTCTGTCTAAAAGCGCTTCACATAAGGGTTTCAGCTCTTTGAAACTGCCTGTTTTAACTGCGCACTTGCCGGCGTAATGCACCAGATAAGTACATTGTTCGGCCTGGATCAGATCGTGACGACACACTTTTACAAGTGACTCTATTACAAAATCAAACGTATTGACTTCGTCGTTATAGAGTACCAAAGCTTTTTTATTGTCTACCTTTTCAAGCAGATCAAGGCTGTCTTCTTCCAGCCACTGTGTATTGTTTAACATCTTAAGCCTTGTCTTCCTTTTTGTTCTTTTTGGCCTTTGGTTTGTGTGTACTTACCAGGATAAGGTCTTTTTCTTTGTTGTAATCCACTTCAATTTCATCCCCTTCAGAAAGGTTATTTTTGATAATCTCTTCTGCCATTGGATCTTCGAGGTATTTTTGAATGGCACGCTTCAATGGGCGAGCGCCGTAATTTACATCATAACCTTTCTCAACAATATAATCTTTTGCGGCGTCAGTAATCTTGATGGTATAACCCAAACCATTCACGCGTCCGAATAAATTGCCAAGTTCAATATCAATAATCTTATGGATGTCTTCTCTGTCGAGGGCGTTAAACATCACCACATCGTCGATACGGTTTAAAAACTCAGGTGCGAAGGCTTTTTTCAATGCACTTTCAATTACCATTTTAGAGGCCTCGTCCTCATTTTCTTTTCTTGTTTTGGTACCAAAACCAACGCCGGTTCCGAAATCTTTTAACTGCCGTGCGCCGATGTTACTGGTCATGATGATAATGGTGTTTTTAAAATCAATTCTACGACCTAAACTATCGGTTAGCATACCATCGTCAAGTACCTGAAGTAACATATTAAACACATCGGGATGGGCTTTCTCAATTTCATCGAGTAAAACCACACTGTACGGCCGCCTTCTTACCTTTTCGGTCAGTTGTCCGCCCTCTTCGTATCCAACATAGCCCGGAGGCGCACCAATGAGACGTGTAGTGGCAAATTTTTCCATGTATTCGCTCATGTCAATGCGAATTAAGGCATCATCGTTGTCAAACAAATACCTGGCAAGTACTTTTGCCAGTTGGGTTTTGCCCACACCGGTTGGTCCGAGGAAAATAAATGAACCAATTGGTTTATTGGGATCCTTTAATCCTGCGCGGTTACGTTGTATGGCCTTTACTACTTTTGTGAGGGCTTGCTCCTGACCGATTACTTTACCGCTCAAAAGCGCCAGCATCTTCACCAGTTTTTCGCCTTCGTGCTGGTTCACTCGCTGAACCGGAACTCCACTCATCATGCTTACTACCTCGGCGACATTTTCTTCAGTAACAATAATGCGGTTCTTTTTTGTCTCTTCTTCCCAGATTTTTTTGGCGTTCTCAAGTTCAGTCTGTAATTGTTTTTCTGTATCTCTTAAACGCGCGGCTTCCTCATATTTCTGACTGCGCACCACCTGATTTTTGAGTTCTTTTATGTCCTCAATTTTGGTTTCAATTTCAACTATGTTTTGCGGTACGTTGATGTTGGTGATGTGTACGCGGCTTCCGGCCTCGTCCAAAGCATCAATGGCTTTGTCTGGCAAATGGCGGTCGGTAATATAACGCGCCGTTAAAACCACGCAGGCTTTTAAGGCTTCATCAGTATAAGTCACGTTGTGATGGTCCTCGTACTTGCTTTTGATGTTACTCAGAATTTGCAGCGTTTCATCTTGTGAAGCCGGCTCAATGATTACCTTCTGGAATCTTCTTTCCAGGGCTCCGTCTTTTTCGATGTATTGGCGGTATTCATCCAGAGTTGTAGCACCAATGCATTGTATTTCTCCCCTGGCCAAAGCCGGTTTAAACATATTGCTGGCATCCAAACTTCCGCTGGCACCACCGGCACCAATGATGGTGTGAATTTCGTCAATGAATAAAATAACATCCGGACTTTTCTCCAGTTCATTCATCACAGCTTTCATGCGTTCCTCGAACTGACCACGGTATTTTGTGCCTGCTACCAAGGAGGCGAGGTCCAAAGTAACCACCCGTTTTCCAAAGAGCACACGGGAAACTTTTCTTTGCACTATGCGAAGGGCAAGACCCTCAGCTATACTGGATTTACCTACACCGGGTTCACCGATGAGTATAGGATTGTTCTTTTTTCTGCGGGAAAGGATCTGAGATACGCGTTCAATTTCTTTTTCGCGGCCAACTACAGGATCAAGTTTGCCGTCCTCGGCCATTTTGGTGAGGTCGCGTCCGAAATTATCAAGCACCGGGGTTTTGGATTTGCTGTCGCCTTGTTTTTTTGGATTTCCGGTATTGCCCACATTTCCAAAGTTGCTTTCATCTCCATCCTCATCATCGCCTCCGGTTGTAGAGTTTTCAATTTTGCCGGGATTATCAATAAAGGTTTCGAGTTCAGCGCGTATAGCAGTATAATCCACGCCGTAACGCAGTAAAGTTTTGCTTACCAGATTATCCTGATCCTTTGCTATACACAACAAGAGGTGTTCTGTGCCTATTTGCACGGACTTAAATGTTTTTGCTTCCAGATAAGTGAGTTTAAGGGTTTTTTCGGCTTGTTTTACAAGAGGAATGTTCGCCAAGTTATTGGACTTACGCAAGCCGGGACTTAGGTTTTGTTCAATACCTCTGCGGAGTTCACCGGCGTCGACGCCGAGATTTTTGAGCAGACGCATACCAACGCCTTCTCCATCTCGTATCATGCCTAACATCAAATGTTCAATGCCTATATAATCGTGCCCGAGGCGGAGAGCTTCCTCTCTGCTATAGGTGATCACGTCTTTTACCCGGGGTGAGAATTTTGCTTCCATAAAATATAATCTTTCAGAGGTTAAGTTACAGATTTAATGCCAAAACCAAAAATAATTCATAATGGCCCTTTTGTCAGAAAGGCAAGACGCTTTTTTTAACAAAAATTTTGTTGATAAGTTTTGCTTGCAGTTCAGGTTTAATGGGTACTTTCATGGGTTCGAAGTTTTTTTTAAGACGCGTAAAAATCGCCCTGAATCAAAGCTGAAAAAACTGACAAAACAACCGAAATAACGCTTAAAAACAGAATAGACCTACATTTACAAACAGTATGGCAGAGAACGAGAAGATTACCCCAATTAACATTGAAGATGAAATGAAAACAGCCTACATCGATTATTCGATGTCGGTAATTGTGTCAAGGGCTTTGCCCGATGTGAGAGACGGATTAAAGCCGGTGCACCGCAGGGTGTTGTATGGTATGCTCGATCTGGGTGTATTGCACAACCGGCCCTACAAAAAATCAGCCCGTATAGTAGGTGAGGTTTTAGGTAAGTACCACCCCCATGGTGATGCTTCCGTTTACGATACTATGGTGAGGATGGCCCAGGATTGGAGCCTGCGTTACATGCTGGTTGACGGACAAGGGAATTTTGGTTCGGTTGACGGAGATCCTCCGGCGGCTATGCGTTACACTGAGGTGCGTTTCAGAAAGATAGCAGAGGAAATGATTGCCGACATTGAAAAAGATACGGTGGATTTCAGACCAAACTTTGACGACTCTTTAACAGAGCCAACTGTGTTACCAACACGCATTCCAAATCTTTTAATGAATGGCGCTTCAGGTATTGCTGTGGGTATGGCCACCAACATGGCCCCGCACAACTTACGCGAATGTATTGATGCCATTGTGGCCTATATTGATAACCGCGAGATTGACATTGCAGGCATGATGCAATACATCAAAGCACCTGATTTCCCAACCGGAGGAACCATTTACGGTTTTGAAGGTGTTAGGGAAGCATTCCATACAGGCCGCGGTCGTGTGGTGCTCAGAGGAAAAGCAAACATAGAAACCGTTGGCGACCGCGAACGAATTGTGGTAAGTGAAATCCCTTACCAGATCAATAAGGCGGAAATGATAAAACGCCAGTGGGAACTTTGCAACGAAAAGAAAATCGAAGGCATTACCGAAATTCGCGATGAAAGTAACCGTGAAGGCATGCGCATTGTGTATGAACTGAGAAGAGATGCGATTTCCAATGTTGTGTTAAACAACCTCTATAAATATTCAGCCCTACAAACTTCATTTTCAATTAATAACGTGGTGCTCGTAAAAGGTCGCCCGCAAACCTTGAATCTGAAGGATATGGTGCACCATTTTGTGGACCACCGTCACGATGTGGTGGTTCGCCGTACCAAGTTTGAACTGGCACAGGCCGAAAAACGCGCCCACATTTTAGAAGGCTTACTGATAGCCATTGATCATCTGGATGAAGTTATCCGGATCATTCGTGAAAGCGAAAGTCCGGATGTGGCCCGAGATGAATTGATGAACAAGTTCACGCTTTCAGAAATACAAGCCAGGGCCATTCTCGATATGCGTCTCAGAACCTTAACAGGTCTTGAACGTGATAAGATAAAAGCAGAGTACGAAGAACTGATGAAAACCATCAATTATTTAAAAGAGGTTTTATCCAATGAGGTGTTGCGTTACAAGATCATTCGTGATGAGTTGGTTGATGTACGTGAGCGCTATGGTGATGAGAGAAGAACAGACATTGTTTATGCCGGAGATGACCTGAGGATGGAAGACATTATTGCCGATGAATCGGTAGTGATTACCATATCTCACATGGGGTATATGAAACGTACCAATCTGGCAGAATACCGTGCTCAGAACAGAGGCGGAAAAGGAAGCAAGGGAACAGCAACGCGTGATGAAGATTTTGTTGAACACATGTTCATCGCTTCAACACACAATTACATTTTGTTGTTCACTGAAAAAGGTCAGGTGTATTGGATCCGCGCATACGAAGTGCCTGAAGGAAATAAAACCAGCAAGGGCCGTGCGATTCAGAATTTGATAAGCATTTCACCGGATGATAAAGTAAAAGCCTTCATCAACATCACCGATCTGAACGATGAAGAATACATTAAGAACAACTTCATTATTCTCTGTACTAAAGACGGCATCATCAAAAAAACATCGGTTGAAGCGTATTCTCGTCCTCGTGCCAGTGGCATCAACGCCATCAGTATTCGCGAAGGAGACGTGTTATTGGAAGCGGCCTTAACCAATGGCAGTAATGAAATTATGCTGGCCACACGTTTAGGAAAAGTTTGTCGCTTCAACGAAGCCAAGGTTCGGCCGATGGGCAGAAATGCCAGTGGTGTAATTGGCATTGACCTCGATGATGAAGATGGCAGCAACAATGAGGTAGTAGGCATGATTTGTATTGCCGACAAGGCATCAAACGTGCTTGTGGTATCAGAGAAAGGATACGGCAAACGTTCTGAACTTGAAGAATACAGAGTAACCAACCGTGGTGGCAAGGGTGTAAAAACCATTAATGTAACTGAAAAAACCGGACAATTGGTGGCAATCAAATCTGTAACAGATGAAAACGACCTGATGATTATCACTAAAAATGGCATTACCATTCGCATGAACGTGTCTGACCTCAGGGTTATGGGTAGAGCTACTCAAGGCGTGCGTCTAATCAACATTCAGGATAACGATGATATTGCTGCTGTAACAAAAGTAGACCATGAAGAAGACGTTGTGAATGGAGAGCATGCTAATGGGGATGAAAACACAACTGAAAGCGGAGAATCCGGCGAAACTACTACTACACCAACGGAGGATAATCCATAATTACGGCGGTGTTACCTATACATAAACGATTAATTTTACAAAAAAAAGAACATGAAAAAACTACTCCTCAGCGCTCTGGGCTTAATGCTTGGATTAAGCGCTTACGCTCAGCCGACTTTGCTTGAGAAAGTGGAAGCCAAGGCCGACAAGGTGGTTATTCCATACGAAAGATGGAAACTGCCCAATGGTTTAACTATTCTTCTTCACGAGGATCATTCCGACCCCATAGTGAATATTATGGTGACCTACAAGGTTGGCTCTAACCGTGAAAGTTTAGGTAAATCGGGTTTCGCTCACTTTTTTGAACATATGATGTTTCAAGGATCCAAGCACGTTGGAGATGAGGAGCACTTTAAAATGGTGTCAGCCGCCGGAGGAAATATGAATGGTTTTACCGAGCGTGACAGAACAGTGTATTTTGAGACTCTTCCTTCCAACTATCTGGAGATGGGCCTTTGGTTAGAAGCAGACCGTATGGGATTTTTGCTGGATTCATTAACTACTAAAAAATTCGAAAATCAACGCGATGCCGTTAAAAACGAAAAATCGCAGAATGTGGAAAACCAGCCTTACGCTATGGCTTATGTTGAAGAGATCAACAAAGTATTGTATCCTGCCGGTCATCCCTACAGCTGGCCGGTAATTGGTTATGTGGACGATCTGAACAGGGCCAACCTGGATGATGTTAAGAATTTTTTCCTCCGCTGGTACGGTCCAAACAACGCAATTCTAAGCATTACAGGAGATTTTAAGCCTGAAGACGCTTTGAAGATGGCAGAGAAATATTTCGGCGACATTAAACCCTGTCCTGAAGTAAAAAAGCTAAGAACACCACCCGTAATTATACCCAGCGATAAATACACCGCTTACCGGGACAAAACCTATTTTCCTTTGAATCTGAGGGTATATCCTACTGTACCTCAGTACCACCGCGACGAAGCCGCACTTGACCTTTTGGGCCTAATGATAGGGAACGGCAACAACTCTGTGTTCTATAAAAACTTTGTAAAAACCAAGGAGGCAGTGCAGGCAAATGCGTATCACAATTCGGATGAGTTAAGCGGAGAGTTTACGATTCAGATCTTTGCCTATCCGCCTGAGGATTTTAATCTGGAGAAGTTGTTCACCGACCTTGATGCCAAGGTTAAAAAATCAATAGATGAGTTTGCAGGAACCGGCATTACCGACGAGGCTTTGCTTAGAGCTAAAAGTCAGGTAGAGTCGTATGCGTTAGGTGAATTAACAACAGTGTTCGCAAAAGGAGCTGCCATCTCGGAATGGGAACGTATGCTGGGCAAATCCTCCAGTGTTTCGGATGAGATTGACCGTTACAACCGTGTGACCAAGGAAGACATTATTCGTGTATTTAATAAATACATCAAGGGCACAGGGGCCGCTATTTTGAATACATACCCCATCACTGACCCAAAAGATTCTGTGAAAAGTGTAAATCCATATGCAGGAGCTACATTCCCTGCCAATCCGGAGTACGCTAATTTAAAATACACACCAAACGCCGATAAATTCGACCGTGCTGCACGTCCACAGCCAACTGAGGCCAAACCCGTAGGAGTGCCAGAGTATTATTCAAGCGCACTTCCGAATGGTTTAAAATTACTTGGCACGCGGTACAATGAAGCACCAATTGTGACTCTGGTACTCGAAATGGAAGGTGGTAGTTTGGTATTAACGGAGGATAAACTCAAAAAACTGGGTGTGGCTGAACTTACGGCTTATATGATGAACGAAGGGACCAAAAATTTCAGCACCGAGCAGATTTCTGCTGAACTGGAAAAACTTGGAAGTTCCATTTCCTTTGATGCCTCAAAAACATCAACCACCATACGTGTACAGTGTTTGCGTAAAAATCTGGATGCAACCTTAAAACTGCTCGAAGAAAAGCTAATGAATCCCGGTTTTAAAGAAGAAGACTTTAAACTGGCTAAAAAACAGTACAGAGGAAGCATTAAAGATGAAGAAACCAGTGCAAACACCATGGCCAATAAACTCTTCAATTTTTCGATCTATGGCAATTCAGTTTTAGGTTTGGAGCCTTCAATGAAATCAGTTGACAACATCGAATTAAACGATGTTAAGGAGTATTACACGAACTATTATTCTCCATCGGTGTGTAACCTGGTGGTGGTTGGTGATATTTCAGAAGGTGAGCTTCTGCCAAAACTTGAGTTCCTAAGTAAATGGCAAGCCAAGGAGGTGAAACTCCAGCCTATTCCGGAACCACTTCCTGTAACCGAGCCGAAGTTCTTTATTTATAACAAATCCTTTGCGCCGTCGTCGGTAATCCAAATGGGTTATGCTTCCATTAAGTTTGATGCAACGGGCGATTATTATAAAAACCGCATTGCCAACTTTGTATTCGGTGGTAACTTTAACAGCCGTTTGAATCTGAATTTGCGTGAGGAAAAAGGTTACACTTACGGCATACGGTCAGCCTTTTACGGTGATAAATACAGTGGAAGTTTTGAAATTTCTTCCTCCGTAAAACGCAAAGCCACTGCGGCCTCTCTTTATGAGATCATGAGGGAGTTTAAACGTTACGAAACGGAAGGAATAAATGATGCCGAACTGGCTTTCACCAAAAACTCCTTGTTAAACCAGGAGGCTCTTAGGTACGAATCGCCTTTCCAGAAAGCCGGTTTCCTAAGTTCTATCGTGAAGTACAATCTTGAAAAAAACTACACAGTAAAACAAAATGAGATTCTTAAGAACATCACTAAGGAAGAAGTGAACCAACAGGTAAAAAAATTCTTCGACTCCAACAAAATTACAACTCTGGTGGTTGGTGATAAATTTATGATCGACGGGCAACTTGAGAAAGCGGCTAAGGACGAGAAAACCAAAGATGTATTAAATAAGGTTAAATTGAAAAAGATCGCTCTGGACTAAGCTCATATTTCTCATCTTTGTAAGAGAAGATGAACAGCCTTTAATGCTAAATACTTATAAACCACTAAGACCAGTTCTTAGTGGTTTTTTTATATTCGTAACATCAAAAACACAGCTATGAAAAAACTAAGCCTTCTGATCCTTTTAAGCATTTCACTAAGTGGACTTGCACAAAGTATACAGGTTCAGAACATGATCAATTACCTCCGCAATAAAGACTTTGTGAAAGCAAAAGCAGCCGCGGATGCCGCCGCACAACACGAAAGCACCATGAACACATCCAAAATGTGGATGAACAGGGGCAATGTGTACAAAGCCATTTACCAGGATACTTCACAAAAAGTGAGGGATATTGACCCTGAAGCGGAAGAAAAAGCAGTGGACGCTTATATCAACTGTTTAAAATTTGACAAGGAGGACATTTACAAAGATCAGGTAAAAGGAAATCTGGTTATTACTTCAGGTGCCTTGAAAAGAAAGGCCGACAAATTCTATAAACCAAACAAATCCTACGAAGCTGCTTTAAAAGCTTACGACATCCTTGAAAGGGCTTTGCCTTATGATTTTGACCAGGGACTAAAACGGCAGAACATTACCAAGGAATATTTGCTTTACGACAAGTATGATGTTTATATGCGTTGGAACAATAAGGAAAAATCGAAAGAGTACGCGGATATTCTGATTGGCATGAATTATCGCGAACCAAAGATTTACATCGACATGATGAACATGGCCCTTCAGAACAAGGATACAGCAACAGCCCTGGCTTACATCGAAAAAGGGAAAGTGATGTTTGAAGACAACATGACCCTGATTGGCACCGAGATTGATATTTACATTGCACAGAAAAAAACAGATGCTTTGGTCGCAAAACTGAATGCAGCCATAGAAATATCCCCCGACAATGAAAACCTGCACGCCGTTTTGGGGCAGGTGTATTATAAAACAGGAAAAACAGGAGAGGCGGAGAAGGAGTTTTTAAAAGCACTTGAATTAAAACCCGATTTTGAGGCCATTAATTATAATCTGGGTGCTCTGTATTTTAACCAGGCAGCCGAATACAATAAAAAACTAAATGACCTTCCTCCAAATCAAACGGCAAAAGCCAAGGAGTATGAAGAAAAAGTAAAAGAATACTTCAACAAGGCCATTCCTTACCTTGAAAAGGCATATGATGCCAATCAAAATGAAAAGGCCTATTCTCAGCGTCTTTATCAGGCTTACATGCGCTTGGGAGAAGTAGAAAAAGCTAAAAAATACAAACCAACGGCAGCCAAACAATAAGTATCCCATGAAAAGTGTATTTAGTGCAGTTCTTTTTTTTGGCCTTAGTGCGGGCCTGATGGCTCAGAAAAGCCAGGTACAATCGGCCTGGAGAGCGCTTAGTGATTATGAGGAGTTAAGAAAGGAGAATCCTCAGAACCCCGAAATCAAATACCTTAACAAAGCAAAGGAAGCCATTGATAAAGCACTTTTAAGTGAGGATACAAAAAGCCAAACTAAAACACATGCCTATAAGTTACGGATTTCCTATGCCCTCTATCAGTATAACCTTAACGAGGAGATCAAAAAGCAGGAAGCAGCCGGAGTTCAGGACAAATTAAAACGCTACAACCTGGCCTATGGGAAAACGGGATTGGTTGAATTCAATGAAGCTAATGCTGAGCTCAGTATTATTAAAGACCTTGATCCGAAATTTATTGAAAAGATCCAGATTTCTCTGGCTAAGAATGATGCGGCCAGCCTTGATGATGAGGAATTAAAGTTTGCCCTGGCTGTGCAGGAAATGAAGCAGGAAGCCCCTAACATTGCCATTGGCAAGTACGAAACCAAAGAATACGACATTTCTGCAGAGTATTTTTACAAAGCGGCCTTTATGAATTCTGTACTATACAAGGAACTGGATACAGCTAATTTCTACAATGCCTGTGTGGCGGCTGCTAAATCGGGTAATCCGGACAAGGTAATCGAGTTCAATAAAAAAATGCTGGATGCTAAACTTGACGTGCCCTATAATTATAGTTCAATTTCAAAAGCTTATCTGGTCAAAGGAGACACAAGTCAGGCATTACAGATGCTTAAAAAGGGTAGGGCAGTATTCCCTGCGGATGGAGAATTACTTTCAGCTGAAACAGATCTTTTTCTCGCCACTAACCGGCAGGAGGAAGCACTTCGGAATTTAATACAGGCTTTTGAAAAGGAGCCCAACAACGGCGTGTATTGTTTTATGATTGGTACGGTATACGATAATCTGGCGAATCCAAAAGACAAAAGCACCGGAAAAGATCTAGCCAAGCCTGGCAATTTTGAGCAGTTGTTTAAAAATGCAGAATCTTATTATGTCAGGGCAATTGAGCTGAATACAAATGACAAAGAGTTTTTGTTCAATTCGAAATTTAATCTCGGCGCACTGTATAATAATTATGCCATTTATATTGAGAACAAAGGCATTGACAAGATTTCTGATATGGCTAAATTACAAAAGGAAAACGCTGCACTGAGTCAGGACTATTATAAAAAAGCCATTCCGTATCTGGAACAAGCTCTGGACTTAAAACAAGACGATAAAGACACCATGAAAGCCCTACGCCAGTTGTATTACAAAACCGACAATACAAAAATGGCCAAGGAAATGGACGATAGATTAAAAAAATAAATTTTAGAAATAAAAATCAGGAAGGAAGGGCAACACCCTTCCTTTTTTGTTTAAGTGAAAAGAATGCTTCGCATGCTGATTGAGCCCATATCAATGGTTTCGGTAAGGAATGTTACTTCATCTTTAGGATCTCTTAAACCCAATGTATACATCAAAGGCAAATAGTGGTCGTTGGTAGGATGGGCCAGCTGAGCCAGGCGGGCGTTCTTTTGATATTGAATGAGTGGCAGAGGGTCGTTTTTAAGCACCTGCTCTTTCACCAGGGTGTCGAATTCGATGGCCCAGTCGAATTTTTTGTTAGGCTCGTTCCAGCTCACCATGCCAAGATTGTGAACGATGTTGCCGCTTGATAGGATCAATACACCACGGTTTCTTAAGGCCGAAAGTTCCTTTCCCAGCTTGTAATGGTATTCAGGCGATTTACCATAATCAATACTCATTTGAAACACCGGTACATTGGCCTTGGGGTAAAGGTGTTTTAAAACGGACCAGGCTCCGTGGTCCAGTCCCCATTCCTTGTCTTCCTGCACTTTAACCGATTTCACTTCCTGAATTACTGTACGTGCTATTTCGGGCGCTCCGGGTGCGGGGTACTGCACTTTGAACAATTCATCGGGAAAACCACCAAAATCATGTATGGTGCTTTGCTGGGCATTCACATTCACTGCAGTGCCATTGGTTAACCAGTGAGCCGAAATACACAAAATGGCTTTGGGTTGGGGAAGTTTTTTTCCGAGCTCCGCCCAGCTTCTGCTGTAAAGCGTGTCGGTAATCGCGTTCATGGGGTTGCCGTGGCCAATAAACACTACCGGCATACGTTCGCTGCCACCAAATGTTTCGGTGATGCGTTCAAGGTCTTTTAATTGCATGGCTATAGCGGATAGAGGTAAAACACTAAGGGCAGTCAGAAAATCTTTGCGATCCATGCTGCTAATTTAAGCGCTTAAATTACAGAATGGTTCAAATTGATGTGAAAAGCACAATTGAAATGGTTTTTTGGACAGGCCCTGTGCCCATGCAAGCCACAAGGCCGACAATCCAAATTTTCGACCTGAAGTATTTTGCTGTTTTCGGATAAAGGACCAAATCCAAATTCGGGTACAGTGGAAAGAAAAAAGGCCCTCACCGGTGCGTTTTGACTGGAGGCCAGGTGCAGAGGAGCCGAATCGTTCACGTAATTCATTTCGGCATGTTTCATCAACAAGGCCGATTGCAGCAAACTTAACTGACCACAGAGCTGATCTATATTTTTTCGTTTCGATTGGGAAATAAGGTCTTCGCAAAGTGAGGCATCACCGGGCGCACCCAGCAAATACACTTTTTTTTCTTCAGGAATGAGCTGAAGCAACTCAAGCCACTTTTCTTTTGGCAGCTGTTTAGTGAACCAAACGGAGGCTGGAGCCAGGCAAACAAAAACGGAACGGAGCAATGGCGCGATGCGTTCGACATCAGAGGAAGAAGGGTAAAGCCTTGGTAAAAAAACGGTGTTGTCGCAAAAGTCATTCACCAGGTCATGGTAACGGTGAATTTCATGAAGGCCCTTGGCAAAGCGGTGTTTTATTGTTGTATTAAATAAAAAAGAGAAAGGATTTTGTTTAAAACCCGCTGTGTGCTGAGCGCCTGAAAAGGCGGTTAAAAAACCTGAACTGGCATAGCGGTGGCAATTAATTACACAATCGTATTTGTTTTTGCGAATACGGAACAAAAGTGAAAACAGGTTCTTCATTTTGTTCTGCTGTTTGTCCCAAACGAGCGTTTCTTTCAAAAAGGGGTGCTGGTCGTAGATGCCTTCATTGCCTTTTCTCACAAGCACAGAAACTGAAGCAGTAGGGAACGCAGCGTGTAGTTTTTCAAGAAGACAGGAGGCCAATATGGCATCACCAATAAAGGCCGTTTGTATTACAAGTATGTTCTGGTACTTCAAACTTAGCCGTGTATGGTTTCCTGTTTGCCGTAACTCTTTATCAGGCCGGCCTCGTAATCCAGCCATTGCTGCCAGCGTTGGTCCACATCTTCAACGCCTGCTCCGTATTTTCGGGCAAAACCAATAAAGGTGGTGTAATGTCCGGCCTCACTGAACATAAGTTCTCTGTAAAAATTACGAAGGTCAGGGTCCTGAAGTTGTTCTGATAGAATCTTAAACCGTTCGCAACTTCTTGCTTCAATCATTGCGGCAAACAATAAACGGTCAATTAGTACAATTTTTTTTGAATGGCCTTTGCGCATGAATTTATATAATTCGTTCACGTAGTGGTCCTTGCGTTCAAAACCCAATTCAAAGCCTTTTGCCCTGATCTTTTGGTGTACCAGTTCAAAATGCTGAAGTTCTTCCTGAGCGAGTTTTAGCATTTCTTCCACCAATTCGCTGTGGTAAGGGAAACTCACAATGATGGAAATGGCATTGGAAGCTGCTTTTTGTTCACAGTAGGCATGGTCGCTTAAAATTTCGGAGAGGTTAGATTCGGCAATGTTTGCCCAGCGGGGATCGGTTTCTAGTTTTAGGCCAAGCATAGAGCTGTTAATATTGAACACAAAGTAACAACAAATATTTTATTTAATATTACAGCATGGCCGAGCAGGGAATCTTATACCTCATACCAGTGCCCATCAGTGGGGCGCCTGTAAGCGAGAGCATTCCGGAATACAATTGTGCCATTGTCAGGGGATTAAAAAAGTTCATTACCGAAAACAACAAAGAAGCCCGGAAATTTTTAAAACAGTTTGCCTATCCCGCACTGGAAGGCGCTGAAATGCTTGAACTCAACGCACACAGCAGGGAAGGGGACCTGAGTTCTTTTCTAAAATTCATCAAAGGGCCTGAGCCAGTTGGCTTAATGAGCGATGCGGGTTGTCCGGGTATAGCCGACCCAGGGGCAGAAGTGATTACACTTGCGCACCGTCATGGCATTCCCGTTGTGCCTTTGGTGGGGCCCAGTTCGATAGTTTTGAGTATCATGGCCAGTGGTTTTAATGGCCAGAATTTTGCATTTAACGGGTATTTGCCTATCGATAAGGTGGCCCGTCAAAAACGGCTTAAGGAGCTTGAACACCTTGCTGTAAAACATCATCAGGCACAGTTTTTTATTGAAACGCCTTACCGTAACCAGAATATGTTTGAGCACTTGTTGCAAAGCCTTTCACCCGGCACAGCATTATTTGTAGGAAGAGACCTCATGGGCGGGAAACAACTGCTACAAAGTAAATCCATACGGGACTGGAAGTTGGCCATAACCCCGGAACTTCAGAAATTACCAACAGTTTTTGGCATTTATTCTTCGTAAAATATTCTGAGTTAAGACTTGAAATTCAGGCTTCATTATTACCTTTAAACGGAAAATCACACGGGAAATGGACATCTTTTCATTGGTCAGGGCCAAACACAATCTGATATTTAAGCTGGCACTTATCGCTTTTGTTTCGTTTCTGCTTGCTTTAATGTTGCCTTACCGGGAAGTTAAAGGGCACAAGGTTGATGCGTTTAATGCCATTTGGCCTTATGCTGACCTGGTAACAGACCAGGATTTTTTTATACGGAAATCGGAACTGGAATTAAAAACAGAGAAGGAGAAGATAATCCGGGAAGCGCCCTTGTTTTTTGAGATTGTTAGTGCCGAAAAGGAGGCACGCCTGAACCAACTCAGTCTGCTTGAAACAACGCAACCCAAGGAGTACGGAGTATTAAAACCTTTGTTCGATAGTATTTATGAGAAGGGTATCATCGAGAGCCTTGAAGAACAGCAGATAAAAAACAAACAGATTTTTGAAACCAACGGTTTCTACGCAGAAGCGGTAGCCTATAATGATTTTTTTACCATTAAATCAGCAGTTGACTTTTTGGAAACACGGTTGAGCGGGAAGGCACATTCAGTGAATTACGTTGATTACCTTGCTTTAACGCACCGTTATAGTAAAACGAAAACCGAGCTTTATCTCAACTCAAAGCTGGAGCAGGTGTCGGTTTACCGAAACGTGATTAAAGCCGGCCATGTACTGGTGAAGCAAGGTGAGTCGTTGACCAACAACACGCGTAATTTAATTAACCGGTATTACTACTTTCAAAACCAAAATATAGCTTTCTCGTGGCTTAAGTTTTTTGCCAAGTGGGGTTTAACGTTTCTGTTAAGTTTGGTTTTGCTGGTTTTTCTCGCCTTTTTCAGAAAACAAATTTTCGGCCAGAACAAACAGGTGGCATTTCTCTTTTTTTTGCTTCTGGTTGCCGTAACTACCACGTTTTTCTTTCACAAGTTCGGATTTATGGTTTTGGCCCTGCCGTACACTTTGGTGCCAATATTGGTGAGGGTTTTTTTTGATGGGAGAACAGCTTTGTTCACCCACCTGATGATTGTTTTACACTGCAGCTTTTTTATGCCAGATAAACTTGAATTTATTTTCTTACAACTTATACCGGGTATTGGCACATTATTCGCTGTTGCCGAAATGCGAAAACGCCAGCAGATTCTCAATGCTGCAGCCCTGGTGTTTATGTTTTACGTGTTTATTTATGTGTGTTATGAATTGAGCTTTGGCACGCCACTTGCCGTAACTAAATTTACCTCTTATGTGCCGTTTGCCATTAGTTCCATGCTTGTTTTACTGGCTTATCCTTTGATTTACCTCACAGAGAAGTTCTTTGGATTTATTTCCGATTTCAGGTTGCTCGAACTCTGTGACCTGAACCAACCCTTGTTAAGAAAACTATCCAAGGAAGTGCCGGGTACTTTTCAGCACAGTTTGCAGGTGGCCAATTTAGCCGAAGAAGCCATTTTTTACATCGGGGGCAATTCCCTGTTGGTTAGGGCAGGCGCCATGTACCATGATATTGGGAAATTAAAGAACCCTTATTATTTTACCGAAAATCAGGCCGATGGTTTTAGTCCACACCAGGAAATTGAACCCGTGGAAAGTGCCAGAATCATCATAGAACACGTTATTGTGGGCATTGAGATGGCCAAAAAAAGCAATTTGCCTGAATCAGTGATTGATTTTATCAGAACACACCATGGCACAACCTCGGTTCGTTATTTTCTGAATTTGTTTGAGAAACAAGGGCATGATTCCATAGCAGCGGAAGGACGATTCCGTTATCCCGGACCTATTCCGTTTAGCAAGGAAACAGCTGTATTGATGATTGCCGATGGGGTTGAAGCTGCTTCGAGAAGCCTGAAAAGCTACGACGCACTAACCATCAACGATCTTGTTGATAACATAATTGACTACAAAATAGCCCATCAGCAATTTATTAATTCCGACATCACTTTTAAAGACATCACCACAATAAAAAAGATATTCAAGAAGCGTCTTATGAACATCTATCACGTGAGAATTGAATATCCTGATTAGGGCCTTTAAGGCCCCATAATTAACTCAAAAACAATATATTTGTCCTATCTATGCGTTATTTCTTCATATTTCTGGGTTTGAGCGTGGTTCTGAGTTCCTGTAAGGTAATGCGGTCTAATCTCATGCTAAAAACACCCAAACATTACAAGTACGATGAATTAATTGATTCCCTGGCGCAAAAGGATTACCGGGTGGCACCAAACGATGAGATTTTGTATTTTGTTTTTACCAACGATGGATTTAAACTGATTGACCTGGCCACCCAGGTAAATACCGGATTTAAAGCCAGTATTAATACCATTGTGGAAACCGATGGACAAATTAAAATGCCTTTACTGGGCAGGGTGTATGTTGAAGGACTAACCATAAAAGAACTGCAAGCCGTGCTCGAGGAAAAATATTCGGAATTTTACGTTAAACCCTATGTAGAAGTTCGTGTTTCCAATAAACGGGTGATTGTTTTTCCCGGAAGTGGAGGTAGCGCCAAAGTTTTGCCATTAACCAATAACAACACCACGGTTATGGAAGCTCTGGCTGCAGCCGGCGGTATCGTTGAGGATGGAAAAGCATACAAAGTAAAACTAATCAGAAACAGCCCAAAACCGGATGGCAAACCCCTGGTGTATTTGATGGACCTCTCCACAATCGATGGTTTATCGGCGGCCAACTCCAAGGTTCAGGCAAACGACATCATTTATGTTGAACCACGCTATAAACCTTTGGCTACTTTCAACAAGGAAGTGTTGCCATTGGTAACTACCATTACCGGTGTAATTCTGATTATTCAGTTGTTCAGATCCCTGTAAACCATGCTGAATCCGCAGGCAAACAACACCAATACCCAGTTAAAGGACATTGCGGAAAAACTCAATGCCAATTTTGATGTGGGTTTGTTTATATTCCTTTTGCTCAGGAATAAATTCATCATTCTAGTTTTTTTTCTTGCTTCTTTTTTTTCAGCCTTTTTGTACCTGAGGTACAGTCAGCCTATATATGAGTCAAGGGCCATTGTGCAGATTAACGATGCCAATACGGCTAATCAGGTCCTGAAATTGGGCGGGGGTGGCGATGATAACAATCTAATTGCCGAGGCTATTGAACAAATACGCTCCAAGGTGTTCTTAAAACGCGTAGTGGAGAAGCTTGACATCAGCGTGAATTATTTTAGTGAGGGCACATTTAAAAATCACGAATTGTATTATTCTTCTCCTTTTTTGGTTAAGATGAATGTGAAGTCCGCCGCCATTAACGGACAGAAGGTGTATGTAGAACTTCAAAATGACCTGAAGTCGGGCACGCTGAGTATAGGTTCAAAAAGTATTCCTTTTAAAAGCGGAGAATGGTTGTATTTGCCTGAGTTTGATTTGGTGGTGTATCCTAACCAAAAGATTGAGGCCAAACAAATACTGAATCTATTGAAGGAGAACAACAAATATTATTTTGTGGTTTCGGATGTAAATGAGGTAACTGCGCTTCTAAAAAGCAGATTGGAAGTTAAGTTGTTTAATGAACACGCCAAAACCGTAATCATAAAAGTGTCGGATGTAAATCCATCGAAATCAACCGATATAGTTAATGCCATTACCGAGGAGTATCTGAATTACGATGTAGAGCGCAAAAGCGAAAGTTCCACAAATATTCTTTCTTTCATCGATTCGCAGCTAAACACGGTGTATAACGAACTAAAAAATCGTGAAAGCCAATTGTATCAATTCAAAAGCGACAAAAAAATTGCTAACCGTGATTTTATAAACGATGCTGAGATGATGCGTTATTCATCACTCGAAGATCAGATGTTGAGATTGGAAATAGAAGAAAAGCTCATTGCCGAAATTCAAACCAACATTGCCCAAAACAAAAGCATAGACATTTACCAACTTTTATCTTTAACTGCTGCTACTGATAACGATAACTCCATCAGACAGGTGGTTGAAAGCATTAAAAAACTTTTGAATGACAAAGAGAATTTGCTGTACGCGGTGACACCTAATTCTGAGAACATTAAACAAATAAATTTTCAGATCGACAATCAAAAACGGCTGTTGATGGAAAGTTTGGATGCGCTCAGGATGAAGTACAAGGCTGAGTATAAAAACCTGATTGAAAAGTCGGGGGATTTTCAGCATAAACTTAACCAAAACCCCGATGATGAAGTGGAGTATTCGCGCCTTTCGCGTTTGTACACCATTAGTGAGAAATATTACACTATGTTGCTAGAAAAAAAGACGGAATTCTCGATTTCAAGAGCCGGTTACGTTTCTAAGAATATCATTTTGGAAAAGGCTTTGGGTGTAGGGGCCTTAGTGTCGCCAAGCCGCAAAAAGGCCTTGTTGATCGCAAGTCTGAGTTTCCTTGTTTTTTCACTTGGGCTTGTGCTTATCCGTTATCTTTTTCATGATAAAATTTACACCTTGTACGACATCACCCGGTATTCAAGTGGTGACGTGGCTTTACTGGGTGTGGTGCCAAAATACCAGAACCATATTCCGGTATCGCAGCTGGTGGTAGATAAAAATCCAAAAGCCCTTATCAGTGAAGCATTTCGTTCTATCCGTGCGAATTTGAACTTTATGGATTCCTCCAATGAAGGAACTAAAATAGTTTCAGTTACATCAACCATTAGTGGAGAGGGTAAAACCTTTGTTTCTATTAACGTTGCGGGAATAATTGCCTTTACAGGAAAGCGGGTGGTGATTATAGACCTTGATATGCGTAAACCAAAAATCCACAAGGGGTTTGGTACCAGCAACAATATAGGCATGAGTACGATTCTTACCGGCCTCACCACTGTTGATGACTGCCTGATGAACAGTACCATGGATAACCTGAAGTTTATTACTGCAGGCCCATCCCCCCCAAATCCCTCTGAACTTATACTAAGTAAAGCATTGGACGAGACTCTGGATTATCTTAAAACAAAATTTGATTGTATTGTAATTGATAATCCTCCAGTTGGACTTGTAACCGATGGCATTGCTACCATTCAGAAAGCTAACTATCCGATTTATGTGTTCAGGGCAGGGTATTCTCGTAAAATGTTTACCCAAATTCTGGACCGTTTAAAAAATGAATCCAACGTAAAAAATCTTTCTGTGATTTTGAATGATGTTGATGTAAGCAAGAAATTATACAGTTATAATTATGGCTACGGTTACGGATATGGTTATGGTTACGGCAGCGGCTATTATAGCGAAGAAGAGACTGGTAGAAAACGTAAAAAGCGGAATAAAAATGGAAATAATTGAATCGGAATTAAAGGGTTTATTTGTGATTAAACCTAGAGTGTTTGAGGATGCAAGAGGATATTTTTTTGAAAGTTACAATAAGGAAAGTTTTACAAAAAACGGATTGAATCTGGATTTTGTGCAGGATAATCAATCCCTTTCTCAAAAAGGTGTATTGAGGGGACTGCATTTTCAGAATCCTCCTTTTGCTCAGGGAAAACTGGTACGCGTGATTACCGGGGCCGTTTTTGATGTGGCAGTTGATATTCGCAAAAGTTCAAAAACATATGGCAAGTGGTTCGGACTAAAATTGAGCGAACAAAATAAATGGATGATGTATATTCCTGAAGGATTTGCACACGGCTTTCTGACCCTCGAGAACAATACGGTATTTTCATATAAATGCACCGGCTTTTATAAAAAGGACGCTGAGGATTGTTTGTTGTGGAATGATCCGGGTATTGGAATAGAGTGGGGCACTACAGATGTTTTGCTTTCAGACAAGGACAAGACAGGAAAACTGATTGACAGCTTCCAGTCGCAGTTTGCATGACAGCAACAATAAGCATAATGTATATTGAAAGGATTAAGTTCATGTCGTTGAACCTGAACCTTCAGTTTTTGCTTACGGCGCTATTTATTATTTCCTTCGTGTTCTCTATACTCATTAATTACATTATGCTTCGTTTTGCGCAAACCCTGGGTGTGAGAGGCAGAAATGAAAATGAGGTGCGCTGGAACCCTGAAGTAAAACCTTCACTAGGCGGCATTTCATTTTACCTGGTATTTCTTGTAGCCTTTATTTTTGCCATACTTTTGCCGCACAAGCAAGATGGATTTAACATACAGGTTGTTGGTATACTTTTGGCAGCCACTTTGTCCTTTTTAATGGGTTTGGCGGATGATGCTTTTAATACACAACCCCTCTTAAAATTCCTGACTCAAATATTTTGTGGTCTGATTGTTATTATTTCTGGGCTTTCCATACAGATTTTTGAAAATCAGTTTCTGAATTATTTTTTAACGGTGTTGTGGGTGGTGGGTATGATGAATTCTCTGAACATGCTCGACAATATGGACGGAATTGCCACAATTGTTTCTATAGTGGCTTGTTTTTTTGTAGTGGTGCTTAATCTGGCTACTTCCAATACAACCGGTTATCCAACCGTTTTGAGTTTAGGCGTTTTAGGTGCATTAGCCGGTTTTTTGGTGTATAATTTCCATCCTGCAAAAATGTTCATGGGCGATACGGGTTCACAATTCCTCGGCCTCTTTCTAGCGGTAATGGGCATAAGCCATGGCTGGAATACGCCAACCACAGTTTGGATAGGGGAATTTCCGTTTTCTAATTTTCTTGTCATTGCTTTAGTATTTATGCTTCCTTTGTGTGATACGATTACGGTGATCATTAACCGTTTAATGAAGGGCAACTCGCCATTTGTAGGCGGAAAAGACCACACCACGCATCACCTATATTTTAAGGGTTTAAATGAGAAAAAAATTACGTTTTTGTTTTTTGTTTTGGGTTCGGTTGCGATATTCCTGGCTTACCTGATGGTAATGAGGTTTAGCATGATTGTCTTTTATGTTTCTGTTTTTTATTTTCTCTTTGTATTTGTAGCTTTATATCTGAACACCATTTTAAAGAAAAAGTGATTTCTTTTGAGCGTTTCAGAACCTACGTCCCGATTCTAAAATGGGCGGCACTCATTTCAGGGTTTTTTGCTGTGTTTTCTGGTATCTATTTTATTGGCTTCCTTCGCTTTGAGCCGGGAGAAAACCTGGTTTCGTACAACAACACAAACAGCAATGTGTTTAATTTAAGCATTCCGGCCGAGTTGAATTTTTGTGGTGAGGATATCCCTACCAATGACCTCAGAATTAAAATTGTACTTGAAAAGGAGTTTATGCAAGATCAATACTCGCGTTCTGCCACGCAATTGCTGTTTAACAAAGCCCAGCGGTGGTTTGGATACATTGAGCCGGTTCTGAAACAACAAGGCATACCCGATGATTTTAAGTACCTGGCAGTGATTGAAAGTCACTTGGCTAACGTTCACTCTCCTGCCGGTGCTGCCGGTTTCTGGCAATTGATCAGCAACTCGGCTATTAATTATGGCCTTACAGTAAACGCTTCAGTTGACGAAAGGTTAAATGTTGAAAAAGCGACAAGGGCAGCCTGTGAATTAATTAAACAGGCCCATAAGGTATTTAAAAACTGGACCTTAAGTGCTGCTGCTTACAATCGCGGGATCAATGGTATTTTACGTGCTATGAAGGATCAGGGTACGCGCGATTACCATCAATTATTACTCAATCCGGAAACCGGCACCTTTGTGTATCGCATTTTAGCTTACAAAACCCTGCTCTCAAACCCCATGCATTTTGGCATCAAAAAAAAGAACTTAAGAACCTTACCAAAAATTCCATACAAGAGTTTTCCTGTTGATAGCACTATTCATGATCTTGCTGCATTTGCCAAAGCCATTGGTGTGGATGTGTATACGCTTAGGGCGCATAACCCCTGGTTGATTTCAAATGCATTGGATAATCCGGGCAAGGTAAAATTTGAAATCAAGGTGCCTAAAAATACAAAAGCCGATTACAGCAATTATCTCCTGGATTTGAATCCCTATTTGATTGTTTCTCCGGAACCCCGGTTGATAGTAGCTGACACGGTACAACAAAATACGCCTGAGCGAAGCATTTATGTTGAAACAGAAACACCTCTAGAAGACCTGGCAAAACAATTCCACGTAAGCGTTGAGGATTTAAGAAAATGGAATAAACTGGATCCCTCCATACTTAGTGTAAAATCGGAAAGTCTTATTGTGGTAGAACCGAAAGAGGTAAACTAAATTTGCCAATTCTTATTGAACCACCAACTTCAGTGTTTTTAAAATTTTATTTTCTGAATACAGTACACAAAGGTAAATGCCTTCAGTTAGCTGCAGACTGAACGTTTCCAGACTGGCCTCTTTTGAAAACACCTCCT
>Ga0154020_10001581_pt1 | contig 27906 bp, 24 predicted proteins | sample Klosneuvirus_201_FD_109709 | JGI IMG/M metagenome (GOLD analysis project Ga0154020, IMG submission 109709) | Active sludge microbial communities from wastewater, Klosterneuburg, Austria - Klosneuvirus_20160825_MG | ecosystem: Engineered > WWTP > Aerobic digester > Activated sludge | place...
CCGTCGAGCACGTCGTCGCGGGTCATCGTGTACACGGCGCGCGCGCGATCCGACGGCGCGCCGGCGAGGACCTGCGGCGACAGGTCGCGGCCGGGCAGGGGGTGGACCTCGGTGAACGACCGGCGCAGCTCGGTCGCGAGTGCGCCCTCGTCGAGGCCGGCGACCGAGAGCAGCGTGGGCACGAGGTCCACGTGGCTCGTCGGCATGTCGGAGACGACCCGCGACACGGTCGCGAAGGCGCCGAGACCGACCATCGTGAAGGGGACCCGCGTGGCCTCGTCGTAGAGGTTGAACCACTTCTGGTGCAGCCCGCCGTGGGCGCCGAGCAGCTCGCCGTGGTCGGCGGTGTGGACCAGCACCACGTGCTCCGAGCCCGTCGTCACGGCTTCGCGCACCCGATCGAGCGGCGGATCCACCTCGGCGTGCAGGCGCAGGTAGAGATCGCGGTAGGCCTGCGCGCGGTGGCGGTAGATCCGCTCGACCGCGAACGCGGGCCCGTAGGCCGACGCATACGCGCGTCGATACGCCGCCTGCGCCGCGGGCTTGTGCGCCAGGTCTTCGTCCACCGTCGGCGAGGCGGGCACCTTCGGAGGATCGCGGAACGAGGGCGCGAGCGGGCTCTTGCGCGCCCACGCCGGGAAGAAGCAGACGTCGTGTGGGTTGACGAAGCTCACGACGAGCAGGAACGGTCGCAGCGCCGCCGTCTCCCTGGCCCGCCGACGCGCGTACCTGTCGCGCAACCACGCGACCACGCGGTTCGCGATCAGCGGGTCGCGCACGAGGCCGAGGTCGGCCGTGCGGGCGCCGTGCGGCTCGGGCCCGACCCACCCCGAGAACCCGAACGGCGCGAGCGGATCGGCCTCGAGGTACGCGCGCACCGCGTCGGGCAACACGGCGCCGTCGGCGGTGTTGGTCGCGAGGCGCTCGCCCGTCTCGGGGTGCACGAGGTCGGCGTGGCTCACGTGCCACTTGCCGTCGTAGTGGGTGTCGTAGCCGCCCGCGCGGAACCAGTGGCCGAGGGTCGGCACCTCGTTCGGGCGCAGCCAGCGCATGCGTGGGTCGTCGGCCAGCTTGGCCATGCCGTCGGTCTGGGTCACGCCGTGCACGTCGGGGTAGTGGCCGGTGAGCAGCGTGGGCCGGCTCGGGACGCACGCGAGCGAGCCGGTGTAGTGCCGCGTGAAGGAGACCCCGTGCTCGGCGAACCAGCGCCGACCGACCAGCACTTCGTTCCGCCACCGCGCGAGGGCCGCGTCCTCGTAGGGCGGCGGCGCGCGCTCCTGGTCGGTCAGGATCACCACGACGTCGGGTCGGGGGCTCATTCCCCGAGTTCTACCGGGTCAGGGCTGCGGCACCAGGATCTTGTCCGGGTCCGCGAGGAACTCGAAGTGCATGGTGTCCTGCAGGGTGTCGTGCCCGAGCCAGTAGAAGCCGTATTTCTCGAACACCTCGACCCAGCACTGCGGCATCACCATGCGCTCGTAGATGCTCTTGACCTTCTTCTTGCAGAGCGGGTGCTTCTTCCACTTGGTGACGCACCCACAGCAGGAATTGAGCGTGGGGTCGATGTCGATGGCGATGCCGTAGAGGTGGTTGGTCACCTCGCCGCCCTGGTAGGTGTTGTGGTCGCGGATGCCCGCGAGCGCGCCCGGCTTGTACTTGTCCTTGGCGCAGGCCACCTTGAGCTCCGCCTCGACGCAGGCGAGCGCGGGGACCACGCGCTTGTGCATGCGGACCGAGAGGCCCATGAAGGTGGTGTCGACGGCCTGCTCGTGGGGCGTCTTGCTGTTCCAGTCCGGGTCGCCGTGCGGCTTCACGTAGCCGTACTGCTTGCTCCGCCACTCGAGGGTCTTCTGGTGGGCGGCCTTGTGGCTCCCGACCGGGATGTAGCTCCCGCGGATCAGCCAGGGAAACGCTGTCTGTGCGTTGCACACGAGCTTGGGAGGCGCGCTGGATGCGCTGGGTGCGACCGAAGCCGAGGCCGAGACCACCGCGCTGTCGCTCACCGAGGCGCTGACGCTCGGCGAAGGGCTCGCCGAGGGCGCGGCGCTGCTCGTGGCCGGCGGCGCGGTGACCTTCGGCGGGGCAGGGGCCGTGGCCGCGCAAGCAATACCGCAGACGACGGCCAGCAGCGGCCCGACGACGCCACGCACAGCCTCAGCCCTCGGCGTTCTTCACGCGCTCGCAGTCGGCGCCGACCGCGCGAAGCCGGGTCTCCATGCTCTCGTAGCCGCGGTCGAGGTGGTAGACGCGGCGGACCTCGGTCTCGCCCTCCGCCATCAGGCCCGCGATCACCAGCGAGGCCGAGGCGCGCAGGTCGGTCGCCATCACGCTCGCGCCCTCGAGGGGCGTGGGCCCGTGGACGACCGCCGCGCGACCGCGCACCTCGATCTGCGCGCCCATGCGGGACAGCTCCGGCACGTGCATGAAGCGGTTCTCGAAGATGGTCTCGCTCATGACCGACTCGCCGGTGGCCTGGGTCATCAGCACGAGGAACTGCGCCTGCATGTCGGTCGGGAAGCCGGGGTGGGGCGCGGTCGTCACGTGCACGGGCTTGAGCGGGCCCTCGCGGCGCACGCGGATGCCCTCGCCCTCGCGCTCGACCTGCACGCCGGCCTGGCGGAGCTTGAGCACGAGCGCCTCCATGTCCTCGAGCACGGCGCCGAGGATGCGCACGTCGCTGCCCGGCACCACGGCGCCGGCGATGAGGTAGGTGCCGGCCTCGATGCGGTCGGGGATGACCGCGTGGTCGAACGGCGCGAGCTCGGGCACGCCGTCGATGTGCATGACGTCGGTGCCGGCGCCGTCGACCCGCGCGCCCATCTTGTTGAGCACCCGGCCGAGCTCCTCGACCTCGGGCTCGCGCGCGCAGTTCCAGAGCGTGGTGCGGCCCTTGGCGAGCGCCGCGGCCATCATGATGTTCTCGGTGCCGGTGACCGTGGGCAGGTCGAAGGCGATGTCGGCGCCGTGCAGGCGGCCGCCGTTGCCGGGGCCCTCGGCGATCACGTAGCCGCGCTCGAGGCGGATCTTGGCGCCCATGGCCTCGAGGCCCTTGAGGTGCTGGTCGATCGGCCGCGCGCCGATGGCACACCCTCCGGGCAGCGAGACCTTGGCCTTGCCGTGCCGCGCGAGCAGCGGACCGAGGACCAGGACCGAGGCGCGCATCTGCTTGACGAGCTCGTAGGGAGCCTCGACGCGCGAGAGCTTGGCCGAGGGCACCCGCACCTCGTGGGCCTCCTTGTCGACGACCACCTCGCACCCGAGGAAGCGCAGCAAGGCGGCGGTGGTGTCGATGTCCCGCAGGCCGGGCACGTTGCGCAGGAGCGAGGGCCCCTCCGAGAGCAACACCGCGCACAGGATCGGCAAGGCCGCGTTCTTCGCCCCACTGATCTGGATGTCGCCCGCGAGCTTGCGTCCGCCGCGGACCCGAATGGCGTCCATCCACGAACGCTTAGACGGGGGGGCGGGCGGGGCCAAGAGATCGGGTGTCCGGGCGGGCTGGGCGAAAGCGGTCAGAAGCTGTAACACTGCAAATGCAGCCACATGCGCGCCCTCTCGCCCTTGTTCCCGCTCGTCGCCGGTCTTGGTCTCGGCGCCACCACGTCGTGTCGCGCCGTCCTCGACCTCGAGCCAGGTCACCTGGTCGACGCGGGCGTGAACGAGAGCGGCCCGGACGCCACGGGCTCGGGCAAGCGCCGGATCGCCCTCGTGCAGGCGTCGCCCGATGCACCGGCTTTGTTCGGCTGCGCGGCCACCTTTCCCGACGCCAAGACGTTCGAGGCGGGCGGATTGCCCGATCTGGTCGCGGGGCCGTTCGGCCCGCCGGGGGGGCTCGCGTTCGGCGGCACCGAGGTGTTCGACGCGCCGGCCGACCTCTCCGATGCCCTGGCCTCCAAGCCGGTGCTCTTCTATTTCACCAGCGGCGGCGTCGGCTGCAAGGTGCAGCTCGTCGACATCCGTGGGCAGCCGAAGCACCGCACGCTGGTGCCCGCGGGCCACGTCAAGGTGGGCGCCACCCAAGCCATCGTCGGGATGGGCTGCTCCGGCGGCTCCCGGCCCAACGGCGAGTGCGGGAGCGGCAACAACTACGAGGTCCGCGCCTACGACGTGTCGGCGGCCGACCCGGGGACCGGCCGGTTCTCCCTGCAGGTCCTCGACGCCTCGCTCTACACGGGCGTCGGTGCGGGGAGCGGTCCGCCGAGCTTCGCCAACATCGACCTCTACCTGCAGGCCTTCAAGGAGCTGACGCCGAGCGGCTCGCCCATCGACCTGAACAAGGACGGCGCGACCTACGGCGCAGTGAAGCCGAACGTCCCGCGCAACCTGTCACCGCCGGCGCTCGGCGAGCAGCTGTTCCTGGTCGTGGCACCCCACGGCGGCACGCCTTGCCCGGCAGGCCCTGGCGCGACGCCGTCCTGTCCGAGCGTCACGCTCCCGCTCAAGCCCCCGAGCAACGATCCGAGCGCGTCCCTCGATCCTGGCCACGCCGTCTTCGTCGTCGTCACCGGGTCGCCCCTCAACACACCGACCACCCCCACGGTCCGAACGATCCTCGTGGGTGGGCGTTGAGCGACGGGATGGACCGACACGGCAACCCCATGGTCCGCCCCGGGGAGATCGTCGGGGGGAAGTACCGCGTCGAGCGCATCCTCGGCGAGGGCGGCATGGGCGCGGTCGTGGTCGCTCGCCACGTGCACTTCGACGACCGCGTGGCGCTCAAGCTGCTGCACCCCCACGTCGCCGAGAATCCGGAGCTCGTCGCGCGGTTCGTCCGCGAAGGCCGCGCGGCGCGCCAGATCCGCAGCGAGCACGTGGTGCACGTCACCGACGTCGACCTCCTCGACAACGGCCTGCCCTACCTGGTCATGGAATACCTCGAGGGCGTCGACCTCGCGCAGCTGCTCCACCAGCGCGGCCCGCTCCCGGTCGCCCAGGCCATCGACTACCTGCTCCAGATCTGCGAGGCGCTCGCCGAGGCCCACGCCCAGGGCATCGTCCATCGCGACCTGAAGCCCGGCAACCTGTTCGTCTCCCGCCGTCCCGACGGGTCGGCGTGCCTCAAGATTCTCGATTTCGGCATCTCCAAGGTCACCGATCCCAAGCAGCACGCGCTGACCACGACGTCGGCGATCATCGGCACCCCGCTCTACATGTCGCCCGAGCAACTGCAGGCCGCGCGCGACGTCGACGCACGCTCCGACCTGTGGGCCCTCGGCGTCATCCTCTACGAGCTCGTGGCCGGGGTCGCGCCGTTCCGCGGCGAGACCCTCCCGCAGATCTCAGTCAAGATCATCCTCGAGGATCCCACCCCCCTCGGCGCCAGCCTGCCCGGCGCCGACCCACGGCTCGAGGCGGTCGTCGCGCGCTGTCTCCGCAAGGCCCGCGAGGAGCGCTTCCAGCACGTCGGAGAGCTGGCCGCTGCGCTCGCGCCGCTCGCTCCCGCGCACGCCATGCTGTCGGTCGAGCGCATCGAGCGGCTCACCGGCCTCGCGCCGAGCGCGCTGAGTCTGCCGCGTCCTGCGCGGAGTCCCTTTGCGGTGTCCATGGCGATGGCCCCTCCTTCGCAGGCGGTGATATCCGCCGAGACGATGACCGCTCCCGACAGCGTCGAGCGCCGACAGCTCGAGAGCTCGGCCACCGTGGGCGTACCGATCGTGCCCATGGCGCACGAGCCCGTGCTCGCCCCTTCGTTCGCGCAGGGCCCGGCCGCCGCGGCGCCGTCCACGATCGGAGGCACCTCGGCCCGGCTCTCGGCGCAGACGACGACCACCACGAGCGCGGGGCGCTGGGCCCGGGTCGTGTCACTCTCGGTGCTCGGCCTGTGCGCCCTCGCAGCGGTGCTCGCGTACGCGCTGCGCCCATCGCCGCCGCGCTCGGTGGTCACCGCCAAGCCCTCCGTCACCGAAGAGGCGAGCGAAGAGCCGAAGTCGCCGCCGCCTCCTTCGGCCTCGCCCTCGTCCGAGCTCCCCACGAGCCCGTCGGCGATCGCGAGCACACCCAAGGTCCTCCCGCCCGTCGTCAAGCCCAAAGCCGCTGCGTCCGCATCGTCGGTGCCCGTGGTCAAGGGATGGGGCGCCGACACGCCCCCCTCGTCCAAGCCCATACCGTCTGCACCGCCCGTACCGCCCACGGCGCCGACCAAGAGCAATGAAGACCTCTGACCCCGCAGCCCTCGCCCTCGCCTTCTCGCTCGCTCTCGGCATCGCCGTGGGTCCCGCGACGGTGTGCGCAGAGGCGAGCGAGCTCGACAAGGCCAACGCCCGCAAGCTGTTCAACGAGGGCCTCGACCTCCGCAAGGCTGGCGACCCGAGCGGCGCGCTCGCCAAGTTCGAGGCGGCCGATGCGCTCCTGCCGACGCCACGGGGGCGCCTCGAGCTCGGTCGCCAGCGCGTGCTCGTGGGGCTGCTCGTCGAGGGCTACACGACGCTGAACTCGGTCGCCCAGCTCAAGGTCGATCCCAAGGACGAGGGCAAGTACGCGCCGCACCGCGCGGAGGCTCAGAAGCTCGCGCTCGAGGTCGAAGCGCGTATCCCGACGCTCCGTGTCGAGGTGGTCGGCGGGCCGGCGACGGTGCAGATCGATGGCGTGGTCGTTCCGAACGCCGCGCTCTCCCAGCCGCGCCTGCTCAATCCTGGCAAACACGTCGTCGTCGTTCGCAGCGAAGTTGGCGTCGAGAAGCGCGAAGAGCTCGTCTTACAGGAGGCCGAGGCCAAGACGGTGAAGCTCGACGTGCAGAAGCCCGTCGACCCTCCGCCGGCCGGGGGCGCGGTCGCCCCGCCGCCGAAGTCGCTCCACACCGCTCCCCCGAGCTCGCCGGGGCCGGTGGTCGCCGATCGCGGCGACGGGCTCGGCACGCAGCGAACCTGGGCGCTCGTCGCCGGTGGGGTAGGGGCCGTCGGCTTGATCGTGGGCACCTGGGCGGGGTTGTCGGCGCGCTCGATCCGCGACGAGGCGGCGCCGTTCTGCCCTTTCTCGGGCGGAGGCTGCACCGATCCCCGCGGGGTCGATCTCAAGCAGAAGGCGCTCGATCGAGCCGACCTCTCCACCATCGCGTTCGTCTCGGCCGGCGTGCTCCTCGCGGGGGCGACGGTGCTCTGGTTCACCGCGCCCTCTCGCGACGGCAAGCCCGCTGCACACGCAGGACTCGTCGTCGGTCTGGGGTCGATTGGCCTCTCGGGCCGATTCTGAACGCGCAATTCTGACGGCCTTCCGTCCGGGTCCGCGTACGCAGGCTTCCCCCGCTCGGAGTCTTCGATTAGCCTCGCGTCTCCTCCCCACCTTGTCCGACACCGGTGTTCCGTGGTCGTACTGCCTCTGCCCTCGCGCTCACGCTGGGCCGGAGGTGTCGTCGGAGGAGCCCGTTCGATCGCTTTCTTCCTATGGGCCCATAGCTCAACAGGTCAGAGCCCCCGGCTCATAACCGGGCCGTTCCTGGTTCGAGTCCAGGTGGGCCTATCAACTCCCCGAGGATCCTCCTTTGAACCAAAGTGTCCGTGCCCAGTTCGACGTCCTGAAAGAGCTCGTCGTCGTCGACGAGGAGATACGGAAGCTCGACGCGGACTTGGTGAAGGAGCGTGAGGCCCTCGAGGGGACCAAGCAAGAGCTCGAGCGGGTCCGCGAGCAGATCGAGGTCGAGCGCCACCGCTACGACGACATCGAGGCCGACCGCGGCGCGCGCATGCAGGAGGCCCGGGTGCTCAACTCCCAGCTCGAGCGCTCCCGCGACAAGCTGAACCGCGCCCGCAACGAGAAGGAGCTGCAGGCCGTGCAGCGCGAGCTCGAGGAGACCCGCAAGCTCCTGCGCGACGTCGAGGACGCGGTCGGCAAGCGCGCGCTCGAGCTCGAGGAGCTCAAGAAGTCGATCATCGACCACGAGGAGCAAGAGGCCACGATGGTCGCGCGCATCGGCGAGACCGAGGGCGCCGTCTCCGCGCGTCTGTCCGAGATCCAGGGCCTGCGCGACGAGCGCGCCGGGGTCCGCGCGGGCATCGCCAAGAAGCTGCCGACCACCACCCTGCGCAAGTACGACCAGATCCGCACCCGCCGCAACCCGGCCGCCGCGCCGCTCGTCCTCGAGGGCGGTCGCTGCAAGTCGTGCAACATGGCGATCCCACCCCAGATGGCCCAGCGCATCGCCCGCATCGACGTGCTCGAGCAGTGCCCGTCCTGCAACCGTTTCCTCTTCGTGGATGGTCCGGGCTCGTCGCCCCCGGCCTCTCCCAGCGCCCCGCCCAACAGTCCGGGAGCTTCCTAGGACCAAGCGATGAAGGCCTGCCCGACCTGCCACCGGATCTACCCGAACGACGCCGCGTTCTGTCCGGCGGACGGTGTCGGGCTCGCGCCGTACGAGCAGGTCCCCGCGCAGTCCGACCCAGACGACCGCTTCCTCGGCACGACGCTGGCGGGCCGCTACGAGATGCGCCGCATCGTCGCCGACGGCGGCATGGGCCGCGTGTACGAAGCGCGCGACGTGCAAGCCGACCGCCGGGTCGCCATCAAGGTGCTCCACCCCGAGGTCGCGCGCGACCCGATCGCGGTCGAGCGCTTCAAGCGCGAGTTCGAGATCAGCCGCGATCTGCCCCACGACCACATCGTCGAGGTGCTCGACTTCCAGCAGATCAACGAGCTGCAGTCGATCCTCGTGATGGAGTTCCTCGAGGGCGAGGAGCTGCGCACGATCCTCAAGACCGACAAGACCATCCCGGCTGCCCGCATGATCCGCATCGTGGCGCAGACGGCCGTCGGCCTCGACGAGGCGCACCGTCGCCAGTTCGTGCACCGCGACCTCAAGCCCGACAACATCTTCCTGAGCGGCAGCAACGACGGCGACGTCGTGAAGATCCTCGACTTCGGGTCGGTCCGCATCAACAAGAACCGGCAGATGTCCAAGCTCACGAGCATGGGCACCACGATCGGCAGCCCCTACTACATGAGCCCCGAGCAGGCGCAGGGCGCCGAGGGGCTCGACCACCGGGCCGACGTCTTCGCCCTCGGCGCCATCGTCTACGAGTCGCTCGTCGGACAGGTGCCGTTCTCGGGCGCCAACGGCCCCGCGATCCTCCTCGCCATCCTCACCAAGAACCCGCCGCCGATCAGCACGCGCATCGCGGGCATGCCGGCCGCGCTCGACGACGTGATCGACGACGCGCTCGCCAAGAAGCCCGAGATGCGCACGGGCAGCGTGGGCGCGTTCGCCGACAGCTTCGGGCGCGCGTTCGGGCTGCCGGGGGACCACACGGCGTGGGCCAAGATGACCGTCGCGCAGCTCGAGGCGCAGATGGGGGCGGCGATCCCGGCGCCCCCGCCTCCCACCGCGGTCGCCGATCCGTTCGCCGTCCAGACCGCCGACCCCTTCGCCGCGCCGCCGCCACCGCCGCCTCCGCCCGGGTACGGCCAGCCCCCTGGCTACGGCGCGGCCGCCCCCCTCTACGGCGGCCCGCAGGTCTACGGTGGACCGCAGGCCGCCGCGCCGGGGTACGACGCGCGCCTCGCGATGGACGACGCCTTCGCCGCCGCCCAGAACGAGCCCGCGGGCGTGCCCTCCCGCCCGATCGGCCTGATCGTGGGGCTCTGTGTCGCGGGCCTGCTGGTGATCGGCGCCGTGCTCTTCTTCGTCCTGCACTAGGCGCGCCGGGCCCGCTCTACGCTCCGGGCGGGAGCGGCTCCGGGCGGGGGCAGCTCCGGGCGCGGGCGCCAGCGCTGAACAGATTGACTCCGTCGGTGCAGGTCCGATAGCGTCGCAACGTGCTCCGCTTCCAGAAGCTCCTTTGCGCGCCCTTGCTCGCTGGTTGGCTGGCCGTCGGCTCCCTCGGCGCCGGATCCGTCGGCTGCGGCGGCGTCTGGTACACCGCGCGCATCAACGCGGTCGAAGGCAAGGTCGAACAGGCCAAAGAGGTCGGCGCCGAGCAGTACGCGCCGTACGAGTACTACTCCGCCAAGGAGCGCGTCCAGAAGGCGCGCGAAGAGGCGTCTCGCGCCGACTACGGCGACGCCATCGATCTCCTCGAAGAGGCCGAGTCCTTCGCCGAGAAGGCCATCGCGCAGGCCCGCGCCGTGCGCAAGGGAGCCGGCCGATGATCCGCCGCGCGCTGATGCTGGGCGCCGTCGTGATCGGCGCCGCCAGTTGTACGGGCCCGGCCGCCCAGATGGGCCGCCTCACCGGCCTCGATCAGACGATCGAGCAGGCCAAGGCCAACGGCGCCCTCCGCTGCGCGCCGCGCGAGCTCGCCCTCGCCGAGTCGCACGCCAAGTTCGCCCGCATCGAGCTCGACCAGGGCTCCGTCTCGCGCGCCGACGAGCACCTCGCCATCGCGGTACCCAACGCCCACGCGGCGCTCGAGAACTCGCCGGCCGAGAAGTGCAGCGATCGCAAGATCGAGGTCGCCAAGCCCAAGCCCAAGCCGGGCGACCGCGACGGCGACGGCATCAACGACAAAGAAGACAAGTGCCCCGACGTCCCCGAGAACTTCAACGCGTTCCAGGACGAGGACGGCTGCCCGGACGATCCCGACACCGACGGTGACGGCATCCCGGACAGCAAGGACGCCTGCCCGAACCTGCCCGAGGACAAGGACGGCTACCTCGACGACGACGGCTGCCCCGACCCGGACAACGACGGCGACGGCATCCTCGACAAGCTCGACAAGTGCCCCGACCAGCCCGAGGACCCGGACGGCTTCGAGGACAACGACGGCTGCCCCGAGCCCGACAACGACAAGGACGGCGTGCTCGACCTCGACGACGCCTGCCCGATCGACCCGGGCCCGGCCGACAACAAGGGCTGCCCGAAGAAGCCGGCCCTCGTGGTCGTGACCTCGTCGCAGATCAAGATCACCCAGCAGATCCACTTCGAGTTCAACAAGTCGGTCATCAAGGCCGACAGCTTCCCGATCCTCAACGCCGTGGCCCAGGTCCTCAAGGACAACCCGGACATCACGCTCGAGATCGGCGGCCACACCGACAACGTCGGCAAGCCGGAGTACAACAAGAAGCTCTCGCAGGACCGCTCCGACTCGGTGCGCAAGTACCTGATCGACAAGGGCATCTCGGGCTCGCGCCTCACGGCGAAGGGCTACGGCATGGACGTCCCCATCGACACCAACTCGAACGAGGCCGGCCGCGCCAAGAACCGCCGCGTCGAGTTCGTCCGCACGGATGCCAAGTAACGGCGCCAAGTAGTCCGCGCCCGAGGGTGGGGGGGCCGGAGTCCGTCCCCACCAAGCTCGACTCACCGAGAAGGTTCCCAGTCGTTCGTCCGTGTAGTACATACGGGCGCCCCCGGGCGTCCGCGTCGGCGTCACCCGCCTGCGACGGACTTCCGTAAGCACTTCCCTCGCCCCGATCTCTTTTTCTCGCCCTACGTCGGGCTCACCTTCCTGCTTCTCCTGAGGAGCCACTCCGATGCGTCGTCGCAACTTCCGCACCGTCGTCTTGCTCGTCAGCGCCCTCGGCATCGGCACGTTCGCCAGCATGGCGTCGGGTGCGAACCCCGCCGTGGAGAAGGAGGCCAAGAAGCTCCAGGGCGACGCGATGGACGTCGACTTCCTCTCGCTCGACTACAAGGCGGCCAAGAAGAAGCTCGACGACGCCATCAAGAAGTGCGGCGCAGACAACTGCTCGCCCGCCGTCGCTGCCGGCCTGCACCGCGACCTCGGCGTCGTCCTCATCAACGACAAGAAGGTCAAGGACGGGCAGAAGGAGTTCGACGCGGCGTTCGCGGCCGATGCCACCATCAGCATCAGCAACGACTACCTCGCCAACAAGGACGTGAAGTCCGCGTGGGAGGCGTCCAAGAAGAACGCGGGCTCCGCGACCCCGCCGGTCACCACCACCGCGCCGAGCGGCACCGGCACCGGCAAGCCGCCCACGACCGCTCCCGACGCGGAGGGCAACCTCACCGTCAAGACCAAGCTCGCCCCCACGGGCTACCCGCTCCCGGTCCTCGTCGACCTGCCCGAGGGCCTCGACGTCGACAACGTGAAGCTGTCCTACAAGACGGCCGCGATGGAGAAGTACAAGACCGTCGACGTCAAGAAGGACTCCGGCAAGTACGTCGCCACGATCCCCTGCGAGGACACCCAGTTCGTCGGCGACATCAAGTTCTACGTCCGCGCCTACGACAGCGACAAGAACGAGATCGAGCACTTCGGCACCCTCAAGAAGCCGGGCATCCTCAAGCTCGTCGAGAAGATGCCGGACGACGTCGAGGCCCCCGCCTACCCGGGCGGCAAGGAGCCGCAGAAGTGCGTCGACAAGGGCAACTGCCAGCCGGGCTTCCCGTGCGACGCCGACGCCAACAAGAAGCCCCAGGGCTCGGGCTGCGACAGCGACGACGAGTGCCAGTCGGGCCTCGCGTGCGTCGACAACGAGAACGGCAAGAAGTGGTGCTACGAGAAGGCGGGCGAGGGCGGCGGCGGCAAGAAGCCCGGCGCCGGCACCAAGCTGTGGATCAGCGCCGACTTCCAGCTCGACACCCTCATCCTCCTCGGTGACAAGAACGTCTGCAAGTCGAACTCCTGGGCCTGCAGCACCGGGAGTACCGATGTCGGTGTTTCTGATGAGAAGGGCATCCAGACCTGGGAAGGAGGCGGAGTCGTTGCGCCTCGTGGAGGCAACACCGGCACTGGCTTCGGTCTCGGCACCATGCGCGTGCTCCTCGGCCTCGACTATTTCATCACGCCGAGCATCTCGCTCGGCGGTCGCCTCGGGTATGCCTTCAACGGCAACCCGACCTCCACCGCCAAGTTCATGCCGTTCCACGCCGAGGTGCGGGCGCAGTACTTCCTGAGCCCCGACAAGGGCTCGGGGGCGCGCCCCTACCTCATGTTCGGCGCCGGCCTCGGACAGTTCGACGCGGCGGTGAGCAACGTCGTGGTCGAGGTCGACAATCCCGACAAGGCTGCAGACCCCGCAGCCTGCCGGACGGACCGGGATGCCGTCACGAGGGATGCGGACGGGGACGGCATTCCTGACGGCGGGCAAGCTCCCGGCTGCCAGGTGAAGAGCATCAAGGCCTATCGCCTCGCCGGCCAGGGCTTCCTCGCCCCCGGCGGCGGCGTGTGGATCCACCTGTCGCCCAAGTTCATCCTCAACATCGGCGGCAAGTTCCTGCTGCCGCTCCCGACCTTCTCGCCCGGCTTCTCCCTCGAGGTCGGCATCAAGTTCGGCGTCTGAGCTCGACGACGGCGAGAGCCGCGACGGCCGCTTCCACCCACCCGCCGCGTGGGGTGGGGCGGCCGTCTCGCTTTTGTCGCTCCCGCTCCGGGTCTGCTTGCTGCGTCGCGTCGGTGTGACGGGTGCACTCGTTCAGCACCGCTAAAAAGAAGCTTCTTCGACGAAGAGGTGAGTACAATCGTCGCCCCGTGCGCTCCTCCTTCGCCTTCGCAGGTAGCCTGCTCCTCGCTTCGCTTGCGCTCGCTCCTTCCGTCCTGGCCAACGACCCCAAGGTCGAGGGCGAGGCCAAGAAGCTCCAGAGCGAGGCGATGGACGTCGACTTCCTCGGCCTGGAGCTGAAGAAGGCCAAGACCAAGCTGCAGTCCGCCATCAAGAAGTGCGGCAAGGACAAGTGCAGCAAGCCGCTGCTCGCGTCGCTCCACCGCGACCTCGGCATCGTCGCCATCAACAACGGCGACAGCACCGAGGGCGAGGGCGAGTTCACCGAGGCCTTCGCCGCCGATCCCGCCGTGGAGATCGCCAAGGACTACCTGGCCAACGGCGACGTGAAGAAGTCCTGGGAGGCCGCCAAGAAGAAGAAGGGCGGCACCGGCGGCACCACGACGACGACGGGCGGGGGCGGCAACGAGGACCCGACCCCGGCGGGCGACGCCGACGGCGCCCTCACCGTGAAGACCAAGGTCGCGCCCGCGGGCTCCGAGCTCCCGCTCTGGATCGAGATCCCGAAGGGCCTCGACGGCGTGGTCTCGGTGAAGGTGCAGTTCAAGGGCGAGGGGATGGAGAAGTACAAGCCCATCGACGCCAAGAAGACCGGCGGCAAGTGGCTCGCCATCATCCCGTGCGACGGCACCCTCAAGGCCGGCTCGCTGAAGTTCTTCGTGAAGGCCTACGACGAGGCGAGCGCCGAGGTCGAGCACTACGGCACCATCAAGAAGCCCGCGACCATCAAGCTGGTCACCACCATGCCCGACGACCAGGAGCAGCCCGTGCTCCCGGGCGACAAGGAGCCCGCGCTCTGCGGCGCCGACGGCAGCGCGGGCAAGCCCGAGGGCTCCGGGTGTCACGACGACGACGAGTGCGAGAAGGGCCTCGTCTGCATGGAGAACGCCGAGACCGGCAAGAAGTGGTGCAAGCCCGGCGAGCGGACCGACAAGGCCGCGCCGAGCGGCGCGAGCCCCAAGGTGTGGCTCGGGGTGGAGGGCCAGCTCGACATCGTCTTCCTCGGCGCCGAGCGCAACATCTGCAAGCAGACCACGTGGACCTGCTCGTGGGACGGCCCCGACGGCCGCAAGGACATCGGCAACTCGCCGGGCATCACCCTCGCCTCGAGCGACAAGGCCGGTGGTCGCACCGACGGCGGCTCGGCGCTCGCGACCAAGCGCGTGTTCGTGTCGCTCGACTACTTCGTCGTGCCGCGCTTCTCGCTCGGCCTGCGCCTCGGCTACGCGTTCGGCGGCAACCCCACCGAGCAGGCCAAGTTCCTCCCGTTCCACGGCGAGGTGCGCATGCAGTACTTCATCACGGAGTCCACGCTGCGCCCGTATTTCATCCTCGGCGGCGGCATCGCGCAGTTCGACGCGCCCGTGCCGAACGCGGTGGTCACGCCGTCCGACAAGACCGTGCCCGGCGTCACCTGCCTGGACAACAGCACCCCCTCGGCCGACAAGTGCGCCGACGGCACCGACCCGGTGCTCAAGAACGTCACCGCCTACAAGCTCGCGGGCATCGGCTTCCTCAGCGCGGGCATCGGCACCTGGATCATGGTCGGCAACAAGTTCTCGGTGAACCTGGCCATGAAGATGGTGTTCCCGCTGCCCACCTTCAACTTCACCCTCGCCCCCGAGATCGGGCTGCGCTTCGGGCTCTGACCGTGCGGCTCCCCGCTGGCCACGAGCCGCGCGGGTACCGTGGTGCCGTGGCGGCGCCGGAGCCGCAGGAGATCGGGCGTGTCCAGCGCCGTTCGATCCAGCTCGGGCTCCTCGTCGTCCTCGTCTTGGGGTTCGTGCCCTTCTTGCTCGCGCTCCTCACGTGGACGAGGGTCGACGTCGCGTGCAGCCGCGCGAGCGCGCGTGACCTCTCCTGCACGGTCGTCACGGACGAGCTCTTCTCACGGAAGGCCGTCACGCTCGAGCTCCTCGGGACCACGCGCCTCGACGCCATCGACGTGACGCTGGGGTCCGGCAAGCAGCGGACGAAGACCCAGCGCCTGCAAGCCCACGCGAGCGGCGCGGTCGTCGTCCTCTGCGAGCATCCGCAGGTCGCGAGGGCCTTGCCCCCGCTGCAGGCGTTCCTCGCAGACCCGAGCAGATCCACGGTGCAGACGACCACGGGTCGTTCCACCCTCGCCTACGTCTCGCTGGTCGCCTTCTTCGCGATCGTGATCCTCGGGCTGTGGCTGTCGATGGTCGGAGGCACCACCGTCGTCGCCATCGGCGAACGTCCGTCCCTCCTCGTCGAGCGTCGGTGGGCACCCGGCCTGTCGACCCGGCGAGAGGTCCCGCTCGCGCGCCTCTCCCACCTGAGCCTCTTCGGTGGCCGACCACGGAATCCGCTCCGCCTCGTGCTGCAGGGCGGCGAGGAGGTCTTTCTCTACCTGGCCACCGAGCAGGACCAGGCCGAGCTCGCCGCGCTGATCGATCGGGCCCGGTCGATCCACGCGGACGGGCATGACTCGCCCACCCCGAGCGTTCGGGCCTGAGCGATGCCCCGACCTGCCCTCGGCCTGCTCTTCTTCATGCTCCTGACCTCCACCGCGTGGGCCGGCGTGACCCCGGCACCGAGCACCAGCGTCGCGCCGAGCTCCAGCACCAAGGCCGCCGCCCGCGAGGCGTTCATGGCCGCGATGAAGCTCTACGAGGCCGGCGACTACGCCGGGGCGCTGTCGAAGTTCAGCGAGGCCTGGGCGCTCATCCCCGTGTCGACGGTCCGTCTGAACATCGCCCGCTGCCAGGAGAAGCTCGGGCGGACCGCGACCGCGTGGGCCGAATACAAGGCCGCCGCGGCCGACGCCAAGGTCGAGGGCAAGACCAAGGTCGAGACGCAGGCGAACGACGGGGCAGCGGCGCTCGAGCCCAAGGTGCCGTGGCTGACCATCACCGTCACGCCGTCCGACGCGCTGGTGAAGGTCGATGGCGAGGGCGTCGCGAGCGGCGTCGCTTCCCCCGTCGATCCAGGTGCGCGCGTCGTCACGGCGCAGAAGGGCGCGAAGTCCAAGAAGGTCACCGTCGTCGTCGCCGAGGGCGACAAGAAGAAGATCGCCGTCGCGCTCTAGCGCGCCCACACCGTCCACGCACCGCGCTGTTCGTGGACGACCCGGAACGAGCCGCCGGGGCCCGTGAACGAGGAGCCGATCGAGAGCGCGAGCGCCTCCTTGCCGTCCGCGTCGAGCACGATGCCCGCGAAGCCGCCGTGGCGATCGCAGAGGTCCACCCACCCGCTGTCCGCGACGACGCCCACCTCTCTGCGCGCGGCGAGCACCGCCGCGATCTGCGCCTCGAACCCCCAGTCGAAGGCGTCGGGCCAGTAGATGCAGGGTGTCCCGGGCATCGCACACACGAACGCATAGGCGCTCGACTTGAACGCGTCGGGGCAGGGCCAGTGGCGCTGCCCCCAGCCGTTCGCCGCGCACCACGGCGAGGCGCCGGTGTCGTGGTTGTCCACGTAGGTCACCGCGAGGCGCCGGTCCTCGCGGCGCCGGCTCGCGGCGAGACCGTGGCGCAGGTTCTCGGGGCGCCCGGTCTGGATCTGCTGCTTCAGGAGCACGTCGAAGGCGCAGCTCCGGGCGTCGCGGGCCCAGCCGATGATGCGCGCCCGCTGGTCCTTGCCGTAGCGAGCGACGAGCGGGTCGTCGGCGCGGTGGTCGTCACCCTGCCAGTACTCGCCCATCGAGAAGTACTCCTCCTTCCCGGTCTCGCGGATGAACGCGACGACGTCCTCGGGCGCGTAGCCGTAGACGAAGTCCCAGCGCCAGCCGAGCACGCCGCAGTCGTCCATCAGCTCGTCGAGCGCTGCGCGCATGCGCTCGTGCACGATCGGGTTCGCGAGGTTCAGATCGAAGTCGCCCTGCAGGAACCGGGTGCCCGTGTCGCCGCCGCCTTCGGCCCAGCACGGCCCGGGGAACGGCCAGACGTCGCGCTGCATGCGGGTGCGGTCGCGGTGGTTCGGCACGAGGTCGACGATCGTGCGGATCCCTCGTTCGCGCAGCGCGGCCACCAGCGCGGTGAGCTCGGCCTTGCTCCCGTAGCGCGATTCGAGGTCGAAATCGTGCCAGAAGTAGCCCTCGCCGCCGCCGTGCACGTCGCCGTTGGACCAGGCCGAGTCGTCGCGCCAGGGCGGTGGCAGGTAGACGATGCTGCACCCGAGCGCGGCGATGCGGTCGACCATGCCCGCGAGCGTGCGCCACCAGGAGACGCTGCCGCCATCGAGCGTGCCGGTGCCCTGGGTCTTGACCAGGTTCCAGTGGAACGCCTGCAGGATGGCGTCGCGACCGTCGCCGCGGGTGACCTCGGTCGTGGGGCGCGTGTCGTAGGCCCGAGAAGCGTCGCGAGAGGTCGGGAGACTCGCCATTCGTTCGGGGGATATCACGTTGTCTGCTCGTTCGCCCTGGCCTTGCAGAGGCCCGGGACGGCTCCTAACGTGCCGCGCCATGAATCGCCGCATCGTCCTCGCTGCCCTCGCTCCGCTCGCTGCCCTCGTGTTCCCCGCCGCGTGCGGCGGCGACCAGCAGCCCGAGCCCAAGACGGCCGCCGCCGCGTCCACGCCGGCGTCCACGTCGGTCGAGCCGCCGGCCTCGGCCACCCCTTCCGCCTCTGCCACGCCCTCCGCGTCGGCCGAGCCCGCGAAGCCGCCAGCGCCCACGCCGGTGGTGAAGTTCACGGGCCTCTCCACGCCCGAGAGCGTCCTCTACGACGCCGCGCGTGACCGCTACCTCGTGAGCAACATCAACGGCAAGCCGGTCGACGCCGACAACAACGGCTTCATCAGCGACCTCTCGCCCGACGGCAAGATCACGAACCTCAAGTTCATCGAGGCCGGCAAGAACAAGGTCACCCTGAACGCGCCGAAGGGCATGGCCCTCGTGAAGGACGTGCTCTACGTCGCCGACCTCGACACCGTGCGCATGTTCGACGTCAAGACCGGCGCCCCCAAGGGCGAGATCAAGCTCCCCGGTGCCACGTTCGCGAACGACGTCGCGGCCTCCGAGGACGGCAAGGTCTATGTGTCCGACAGCGGGCTCAAGATGGTCGACGGCAAGTTCGAGGGCACCGGCACCGACGCGGTGTGGGTCATCGAGAAGGGCAAGGCCAAGGTGTTCGCCAAGTCCACCGATCTGAGCCGCCCGAACGGCCTGCTGGTCGACGGCAAGACCGTGCTCGTGGCGCCGTTCGGCGCCGCCGAGATCTACCGCGTGGACGACAAGGGCAAGAAGTCCGACGCCACCAAGCTCCCGAAAGGCGGGCTCGACGGCATCCTCAAGGTCGGTGATTCACTGCTCGTCTCCAGCTGGGAGGCGTCGACCATCTACAAGGGCAAGGTCGGCGGCACCTTCGAGCCGATCCTCGAGCAGCTCGCCGCGCCGGCCGACATCGGCTGGGACAGCAAGCGCTCGCGCGTGCTCGTGCCTCGCTTCATGGGCGACGTGGTCGAGGTGTACGAGGTGAAGTGAGGCCGGCCCTCGGGTCCGGCGAAACGGCGGGACGGGTCCCGGACTTCGGTCTACGATCCGGCCCGCCCGCCTTTTTCCAGTGGAGTGCCCATGCGTCACCTTGCCTTGGTCGTCTCGCTCGCAGCCCTGTACGGCTGCAGCAGCCCAGAACGCGTCGCCGAGACCCCGGACAGCGCGGGTGACACGTCGGGCGAGACGCTGCCCGACACCAGCGTGCCCGACGTCGACGGGAGCGCCGACGCGCCCACGGACGCCAAGCCGTGTGAGGGAGGCCTCGAGTGCCTGCGCCCCACCTGCAGCGCGGGCGCGACCACCTCGCTCAGCGGCATCGTCTACATGCCGAACGGCAAGGTGCCGCTCTACAACGCGATGGTGTTCATCCCGAACGCGCCCCTCCCGGCCATGGCCGTGGGCGCGACCTGCGACCGCTGCGGCGTTCCGCCCGGGGGCAGCCCGCTCGCCATCGACCTCACCAAGACCGACGGCAAGTTCACGCTGAACAACGTGCCGGCCGGCGCCAAGATCCCGCTCGTCGTGCAGATCGGCAAGTGGCGTCGCCAGACGGAGGTCGAGATCAAGCCCTGCGAGGCCAACGTGCTCACCGACCCGGAGCTCACGCGCCTGCCGCGCAACCGCAAGGAGGGCAACCTGCCCAAGATCGCGGTGACCACCGGCGGCTGCGACAAGCTCGCCTGCATCCTCCCCAAGATCGGCATCGACGCGACCGAATACGGCGTCGATGGGGCCGACGCCGCCGTGCACTTCTACGCGGGCAGCGGCGGCACGGGCGGCCCCGCCGGCATGAAGCCGGCAAAAACGCTCTGGGACAGCACGCCCAAGCTCATGGACTACGACCTCGCGCTGTTCAGCTGCGAGTGCAGCGAGGCGCCCGACTCGAAGAGCGCCACCTCGTACGCCGCGGTCAGCGCCTACCTCGGCGCGGGCGGTCGCATCTTCACGACCGACTTCCAGTACAATTGGTACAAACAAAGCCCAGATCCGAAGATGCAGGCCATGGCCACCATCCCCGGTGGCGCGCCCACGGCCGAGAACCCGGTCACGCTGCAGCTCGACTTCGCCAAGGGCAAGGCGCTCGCGTCGTGGATGGTCGCGGTCGACAAGACCTACCCCTTTGCCAAGGTCACCTGCGACTACGTGTTCGGCAACATCACCGACGTGCCCGACAAGTCGGTCGCCCAGGTCTACGCCACGTCGGGCTCGTCCCCTCCCTCGGGCCTCTCGTATCCCCGCTTCGTCAGCGTGAACGCCCCCGCCGGGCGGCCGGTCGGCTCGCAGTGCGGCAAGGCGGTCCACCTCGACGCGCACATCAACCAGAAGGACACCCTCGACGCCTCCTTCCCCAAGGGGTGCACGTCGCCGCTCACTGCCGGCGAGCAGGCGTTTGCTTTCTTCCTGTTCGACGTCGGAGCCTGCCTCCAGGACGACACCAAGGACCCGGTCGTCCCCCCGCTGAAGTGACCCGGGTCCATCTCGTCCGGCACGGTGAAGTGGAGAACCCTCGGGGGGTCGTCTACGGGTGTCTCCCCGGGTTCCGGCTCTCGGCGCGCGGTCGCGCCCAGGTCCTCGCGTCGGCGGCCCACCTCGCTTGTACGCGGGGCGCGGTGCACCTCGTGGCGAGTCCGCTCACGCGGGCCCAGGAGACGGCCGCGCTCATCGCGGAGGCGCTGCCCTCGCACCCGACGATCGTGACCGACGTCCGCTTGATCGAAGCAGGCTCTCCGTTCGAGGGGCTCCCCCGTGGGTTCGTCCCGGCCGCCTACCTGCGACGCCTCCTCTCGCGCTCGAGCTGGAAGGCCGCGGAGTCGCCGCAACGAGTCCGCGATCGCATGACCGCCGCACTCAGCGACGCCCTGCGGGAGAGCGGGGGCGCCGAGGTCATCCTCGTGTCCCACCAGTTCCCGGTCATGATGGCCATCGTGGGCATCGAGGCGCAGTGGGGACGGTCCCGCTGGTCCCGTCACGTCCCGTGGGCCCGCGCGCGCCGCCCGTGCGCGCTCGCCTCGGTGACGACGGCCGAGCTGTCGAGCCACCCGGTGTTCTCTTACTGGGCGCCGCCCTGAAGTTCCGCCGCGACGGGCCGTTCTCTCTGTCATGGCCTACCGTTCACTCCGAGCGGGGCGTCTCCACGTCGTGCGCTGGGGGACGCCAGCGCTCGCCGACGTGGATCGCATCGCCTACGAGGTCAGCCTGGGGTTCCAGGAGGTCGGTCGCCCGCTGCTCTGTGTGGCGGTGATCTCCGCCGACGCGGACCCACCGAGCGACGAGGTGCGCGCGGCGATGTCCCGGAACATGCCGCGCCTCCTCGCGGCGACCGAGCACCTGCACTTCGTGGTGGAGGGCCAGGGCTTCCGCCACAGCGTCATGCGCAGCGTGCTCACGGGGTTCATCCTGTTCGGCAAGGAGCGAGGTCGGCTGTCGGTGCACGACGACCTGCAGCACCTCCTCGGGCGTCTGGCCTGGTCGCTCGATCGGCGCCCCGAAGACCTCGCCGGCGAGCTGCGGAGGGCCGGGATCCTGCTGGACTTCGCGAAGGCCGGCTGACGCCCGCGCCCGCCACGAGGCGGTGGTCTATGGTGGCGCCCGTCGATGACGAACCCCGCAGGCTCGGCTCGTTACGCCTTCGTCGACGGCCTGCGCGGGCTCGCCGCCGTGTCGGTGATGCTGTTCCACCTCGGCACCGGCGACCTCCGCCGTCCGCTCGCCGACGGGCTCACGCCGCGACTCCCTGCCGCGCTGGGCTACGGCTGGCTCGGCGTCCACGTGTTCTTCGTGCTGAGCGGGTTCGTGATCGCGCACAGCATCGGGCGCAACACGATGACGGCGCGGAGCGCGCTCCGCTTCGTGCTCCGGCGGCAGGTCCGCCTGGATCCACCGTACTGGTGCGCGATCGCGGTCGGCGTGGCGTTCGCGGTCGGCGCGCGGGCGCTGCGCCCGGGGGTGCCGCGGTTCGTCCCGGGGCCGCGCGACGTGGTCGCGCACGTGCTGTACGTCTACGACCTGCTCGGCCTGCCGACGATCTCCGCGGTGTTCTGGTCGCTTGCCATCGAGGTCCAGTTCTACCTGCTGTTCGTGCTCGTCCTCTTCCTACTCCGCTCTCTGCCACGTCTCGTGCCGTGGGTCGTGCTCGCGACGGCGATCGCCTCGCTGCACTGGGCGTTGACGTGGCGCTATCCACACGCCTGGTTCACGCAGCACTGGTACCTGTTCGCGATGGGTGCGCTGGTCAGCTGGACGCTCGATCGGCGCGTGCACGCGTGCCTGCCGATCGGGCTCGGGGTCGCCTTCGTGGTGTTCGGCCTGCGCTATGACCGGCTCGAGCCGGTGGCGGGCGGGGTGGTCGCGGGGCTCTTGCTGCTCGCCGGGTGGCGCGGCGCGCTCGGCCGCTGGCTCGCTGCGCGACCGCTGCAGTTCCTCGGCGTCGTCTCGTACGGCATCTACCTGTTCCACACGCCGTTCGCGGGCTCGCTGCACCTGGGGCTCGCGCGGCTCGTGTCTCCCGCCACGCTGCGTGGCGCGCTCGTGATCCTGACGGCGCAGATCGGCGTCACGCTGGGCGTGGCGTGGCTGCTCCATCGCACGGTGGAGGGCTGGGCGATCCGGCTCGCGGGGCGTATCCGCTGGCAGGAGCCCGCGAGGGAGTGAGCGCGCAGTCGACGGTCGCGCCCTGGATGCGTGTGCGGGTAGGCTCTCGGCATGGGGGAATCCGGGTTGTCACCGTGCCTGCACTGCCGCCGCCACGTCCGAACCGACGAGTCGCGCTGCCCGTTCTGCAGCGTGGAGCTCCCCGTCCGATCGGTCGCTCCCTACACGCTCCCGCGGCTCTCTCGCGCGGCACAGACCGCGCTCCACCTCGTGTTCGGCGCGGCCCTGCCGTTCGCCTGCGCCACCGCGAGCAGCGAGGTGGCGGCGAAGGACCCAGCGGCCGTCGGTTCGTCGAGCGCCGCCACCGCGCCGTCCCCTTCGAGCGCACCCCCTCCGAGCGCGTCGGTCAGCACGTCGGCGAGCGCGTCCGTGTGGGCGGTGCCCAGCGCGGTGCCCATCTACGGCTCGAACCAGATCGTCATCCTGGTGATCGTGCAACACCCCGTCGGGAGCGCCAAGATCGAGAAGGCGAGCGATCCGATCGTCGACGCCGTGGGCGCGACGCTGAAGGACCACAAGGAGCTCTACGTGCGGGTCGTCGGGCACGCCGAGCTGGTCGAGGGCAAGGACGCGACGGCACGCCTCGCCCTCGCCCAGAAGCGCGCCGACGCCGTGGTGGCGGCGCTGGTCGCCCAGGGCGTCGATCCGAAGCGCCTCCGCGCCGAGGCCGCCGCCACGCCGCCCACTTCGGGCAAGTCGGAGAACAGGGTGCAGAACCGCGCCACGTCCTTCGTGGTCACCGACGCCGACGGCAAGCCACTCGGTGGCCCCCTGGGTGGATGAGCGCTACTCTTCGGCGACGACGCCGCGCGCGGCGAGGAGCTCGCGGGCGCGGAGGACGAGGTCGGGGTGCGCACGGAACAGGATGGCCGCGGTCTCGAGCGGCGCGCAGAGGAGGAACTGCACGCCGAGCGAGTGGCCGCGCCCCTTGGGAGTGCGGGTGGCCTCGTCGATCAGCAGCTCCGCGGTGCGCGGCGCGGGCACGGGGGCGCGCACGACGGCCGTGGGCGGCAGCGTGCGACGACGCGCGCGGGCGCGGGCGAAGTACCGGATCATCATCGCGCGCTCCTCGACGCGATCGAGGCAGTCGCAGGCGTGCTCGACCACGCGGGGATGCACGCCGAGGGTGATGGCGACCGACTCCACGGGCGCACGACGCACGAAAGCGAGGCCGTGCTCGAGCGCGGTGCTGCGCTCGACGAGGTCGAGGACCTCGCGGAGACGTTCGTCGGCGATCTCGGTCGTGTGCACTGCATCGAACGCGTCGTGTGCGGTCATCGACGAGCCTCCGGGCCCAGCAAATACAGCCACGGAGCAGCGCTCGCAAGCACGCGAGGCTTGTTTTCTCGGTGCGTAGCGGAGGTGGCACCTGCAAGTCCGTGACGCGTCGCGCTCGACGCAGCGCGCGGACCAACGTTCCGTCAATCGTCGTTGCCGTCGTGCGGCATTGGCCGATTCGCCGCCTCGAAGAGCTAGCGATCGGGCTCCTTCTCGAGGAGCGTGAACGAGAACGTGCTGCCCCGGCCGAGTTCGCTCTCGACCCAGATCTTGCCACCGTGCGCTTCGACGATCCCTCTCGCGATGTAGAGGCCGAGGCCGAGGCCACGCTGGTCGTTCTTGCCGACCTGCCAGAAGCGCTCGAAGACCGACTCCGTCTGCCCAGCCGGGATTCCCGGTCCGTCGTCGCGAACCGTGACGCGCACCTGGTCTCCTTCGCGCGCAGCGCCGACGAGGATCGCTCCCTTCGGAGGCGTGAACTTGATGGCATTGCCGATGAGATTGGCGAGCACCTGGACGATCCGGTCGTGATCGAAGAGCGCCATCGACCTCGGCTCGAGCCCGCCCGACTCGAGCGCGACGCCCTTCGCCAGCGCGGCGGGGCGGAACGACTCGACGGCGTCGTCGACGAGCGTGCGCAGGTCGCCGCGCGTCAGCACCACGGAGAGCCTCCCGGCCTCCAGGCTGGAGACGTCGATGAGATCGGTGACGAGCCGGTTCATCCGCCGCACGGTCTTCCGGATCCTCTGCGCCATCCGCGCCGTGTCGTCGGGCCCGCTGTGGGTAGCATCGTGTTCGATCAGCTCCGCGGCCATCGACACGGTGTTGAGGAGGCTGCGGAGATCGTGACTGACGATGCCGAGGAAGTCGTCACGATTCGACAGGACCTCGTCCGATCGGGCCCGCTCCGTCAAGAGGAGCTGGTCGGTGTTCTCCCGCTCGACGGGCAGGAGGCGCAGGAGCTCCTCGCTGTGGCTCTGCGCGACGGCTTCGGTCGGGTCCGCCTCGGTCGACTTCAGCTGGGCTGCCAGCTCCTCGTCGGTGCGCGCCCGCTCGGTGCGGAGCCCTTCGTCCGTCTGCTCGCGCTCGGGCTGCAACGGGCTCTCGTCGGGCTTCATGGCTGAACGGAGGCACGAAGCGCGCCCATCCGCGTCCTCAGCCGTCGGCGGTGTTCGGGGGGGACGCTCTCGCCCCACCGAGACAATCTTGCCTCGGCGATTCGCCCCGACCCGTGCGCCCGCAGGCGTCGGCGAAGACCGTCGGTTCTGCAAAGCCTCCCTCCACCGGCTACGCCTCCCCCATGGACCACCGGATCGAGACCGACAGCTTCGGGCCCATCGAGGTCCCGGCAGACCGCTACTGGGGCGCGCAGACGCAGCGGTCCCTCGAACGCTTCCGGATCGGCACCGACCGATTTCCGCGGGAGTTCCTGCGCGCGCTCGGCATCGTGAAGAAGGCGTGCGCGCTCGTGAACCTCGACCTCGGCCTGCTCACCGCCGAAGAGAGTCGGCTGATCGTGGCAGCCGCCGACGAGGTCATCGAGGGCGCCCTCGACGACCACTTCCCGCTCGTCGTCTTCCAGACCGGGAGCGGCACGCAGACGAACATGAACATGAACGAGGTGATCGCGAACCGCGCGAACGAGCTCGCGGGCGGTCGACTCGGCTCCAAGACCCCCATCCACCCCAACGACCACGTCAATCGTTCGCAGAGCTCGAACGACGTCTTCCCGACGGCGCTGCACGTGGCTGCGTACGGCGAGCTCCATCGCCGCCTGATCCCGGCCGTGGAGCACCTCGCCGCGACGCTGAGAGAGCGGAGCGAACGCTTCGCGGAGATCGTGAAGATCGGGCGCACCCACCTGCAGGACGCGACACCGCTCACCCTCGGTCAGGAGATGTCGGGCTGGGTGTCCCAGATCGAGCACGGGCTCGCCGCCCTCCACGCGTCGCTCGGTGCGCTCGCCGAGCTCGCGCTCGGAGGCACGGCGGTGGGCACCGGGCTCGGGACCCACCCCGAGTTCGCGGTGCGCGTGGCAGCGAGGGTCGCGGGGCTCACCGGGCTGCCACTCGTGACCGCGCCCAACAAGTTCCAGGCCCTCGCCTCCCACGACGCACTCGTCGTGACGCACGGCGCGTTGAAGGCCCTCGCGTGTTCACTGTTCAAGATCGCCAATGATGTCCGGTGGCTCGCGAGCGGTCCGCGCTCAGGGCTCGGCGAGCTCGTCCTCCCGGAGAACGAGCCGGGCAGCTCGATCATGCCGGGCAAGGTCAACCCCACCCAGTGCGAGGCACTGACGATGGTCTGCGTGCAGGTGCTGGGCAACGACGTCACGCTGGGATTCGCCGGCGCCAGCGGCAACTTCGAGCTCAACGTGTACAAGCCGCTCATCGCCCACGTCGTCCTCGGGTCGACACGGCTGCTCGGCGATGCCTGCGACTCGTTCGATCGGCACTGCGCAGCGGGGATCGAGCCCAATCTGCCACGCATCCGCGCGTCGCTCGATCAGAGCCTCATGCTCGTCACGGCGCTCGTCCCGCGCCTTGGCTACGACGCCGCCGCGCAGATCGCGAAGAAGGCCCACCACGAGGGGCTCACGCTGGTCGAATCGGCGGTCGCGCTCGGGCTCCTCACGCGCGAGCAGTTCGACGAGCTCGTCCGACCCGAGGCGATGACGAGACCGAGCTCATGAGCGTCTCAGAGGCCTCGGTGCTCGGGCGCTCCGCAGGCCGTCTTCGTCCTGTCACCTGACGGGGTGCGTCGATGGAAGTATACTGAGGTGCAGTCACCGAGGAGGAATGCGTGGGAAGGCATCGCTGGGTTCTCGGGTCGTTCCTGGTGATCGCCGCTTGCAGTGGCGGGACGTCGACCGCGCCGCTCGAGGAGCCGGATGCGGCGGACGACGCGGGTGACGTGGGCGACGAGAGCCCCACGTTCGACGTGCCCTCGCCGGAGACGACCCCTCCGGACGGCGCGGCGGACGGCTGCGTGGACGGCGGCGACGGCTGCGTGCCCGAGACCGTGTGCGGCGACGGCAAGCTCACCGTCGGAGAGGCCTGCGACGATGGCAACACCACGGGTGGTGATGGCTGCACGGCCGACTGCAAGGCGACCGAGACGGACTGGGCGTGCCCCAAGCCTGGCGAGCCCTGCGTGTATCTCGTCAAGTGCGGCGACGGGATCGTCGGGGGCGGCGAGACGTGCGACGACGGCAACACCAAGGCCGGCGACGGCTGCGACGCGAGCTGCGCGGTCGAGAAGGGCTGGGTCTGCCTCGTCCCCGGCGCGATCTGCACGGCGGCGTCGTGCGGCGACGGGATCGTGGCCGGCACCGAGAAGTGCGACGACGGCGGGAGCGCGCCCGGGGATGGTTGCAGCGCCACCTGTCAGCTGGAGCCCGGGTGGGCGTGCCCGACACCGGGCGCCAAGTGCAAGAAGACCGTCTGCGGTGACAAGATCGTCGAGGGCTCCGAGCAGTGCGACGACGGCAACATCGAGTCCGGCGACGGGTGCACGCCGTTCTGCGTGAAGGAGCCGACCTGCTCCGGCACGTCGGGCTGCACCTCGTCGTGCGGCGACGGCATGAAGCTCGGGACCGAGGCCTGTGACGACGGCAACACCGTCAGCGGCGACGGCTGCTCTTCGACCTGCACGATCGAGCCGGGCTACACCTGCTCCGACGTGCTGCCGACGACCGGCGCGAGCCTCGCGATGCCGATCGTGATCCGCGACTTCCTCGACACCCACGCGGACTTCGAGAAGTACCTCGGCACCGAGAAGGGCATCGTGCAGAGCTCGCTCGGCGCGAGCAACCTCCCCGAGTTCAAGGCCACCGGGAGCGCGACGACCGTGACCAGCAAGACGTCGTTCGACCAGTGGTATCGCGACGTGACCGGGGTGAACCAGACGGCGCTGCAGACGCTCACGCTGACCAAGCAGCCCGACGGCTCGTACCAGTACTACAGCTCGAACTTCTTCCCGGTCGACGGCCTGCTCCTCGGCAACCAGGGGCGCGCGCACAACTTCCACTTCACGAGCGTGGCGCGCCACTTCTTCTCCTGGACCGGCACCGAGAAGCTCGATTTCTGCGGCGACAACAACGTGTAAATGTTCGTGAACCACACCCTCGC
>Ga0154020_10001582_pt1 | contig 27901 bp, 15 predicted proteins | sample Klosneuvirus_201_FD_109709 | JGI IMG/M metagenome (GOLD analysis project Ga0154020, IMG submission 109709) | Active sludge microbial communities from wastewater, Klosterneuburg, Austria - Klosneuvirus_20160825_MG | ecosystem: Engineered > WWTP > Aerobic digester > Activated sludge | place...
ACTGCCGCGCCGCGATCGACCACAAGTACAACCGCCCCCGCCCCAATGACGACATCTTCCCCGACTACTGGTGCCAGACATACAAGAAGCAGGCGTTCTACCAGCTCGGGGCAGCCGGCAATCAGCTCATCCACGGCGGCGGCAACTTCCACTTCGATGGCGGAAACAACCGCGGCTTTGCCACGCGACTCACCGTCAACGAGAACAACCCGCCCTTCACCGCTTACACCTACTCCGAATCCTCCATCGTCAACACCTGGCTCCAGTACCAGGGCCTGACGATGACGATGCTCGACCCCTTCCCCACCAGCGTTGACTCAACCCAGCACATCGATATGTGGATGCAGCCGGTAGACAACAACAAGATCATTATCAGCGACTGGCCGAACAATGTGGGCTCGGCGCAAGACATCATCTGCGACAACACCGCCACGCTGCTGGCCGGTCAGGGGTACAACGTCTACCGCATCCCGGCCTACTCCGTCGGCGGCATCCACTACACCTACACCAACACCGTCTTCTGCAACAACATCCTGCTGGTGCCCACCTACACCGCGGGTGTGCCCAATCCGGCCACGACCAACGCCGCCGCGCTTGCCGTGTACCAATCCGCCCTTCCCCCGGGCAAGACGGCAGTGGGCATCAACTGTCAGAACATCATCGGCTCCGCCGGCGCGATCCACTGCATCGTCCGCCTGGTCCCGGCCCACAAGGGCCTTGCCGGTCCCAACGGTGGCCTGGCTCCGACCGCCTATCTCCAGACGCCCAACGGCGGGCAGTCCCTGACGCCCGGCAACCAGTTCACCATCTCGTGGATCTCGGACGATGACGCCATCGTCACCAGCGTGGACCTCCAACTCTCCACCGACGGCGGCGCCACCTTTCCGACGACAATCGTGACAGGTCAGGCCCCGATCGGGTCGTACAACTGGACCATCCCCAACGTCAACACCGCCCAGGCCCGTGTCCGGGTCATCGCCAAGGATGCCGTGAACAACACCGGCTCGGACGACTCCGACTCCAACTTCACGATCGGCACCCCGCCCGCCCCCTGCTACGCCAACTGCGACGGCAGCACCGTCACCCCCATCCTCACCGCCAACGACTTCCAGTGCTTCCTGAACAAGTACGCGGCGTCGGCCCCGACAGCCAACTGCGACAACTCAACGGGTGTGCCCTCGCTCACGGCCAACGACTTCCAGTGCTTCCTGAACGCGTTCGCGGCGGGGTGCTCGTAACGCGGAACAGAGCGGAGGGGCGCAAGCCCCCGGTCGACCCTCTGTCACATCCGTCACAAGCCCGACCACCGGCGGCTCGCGCCGCTCGCCTCTCATCCGCGATCGTCCGGCAAGTCGCCCCAATCCGGCAATAACCCGCGCCAAATACCCCCCGACTCCCTCCAGAAACCCCCCTTCCCGGCAACCTGTCTGATAAGCACGCGTATTGGCTTGCGTCCGCGCCCGAGTCGGTCATACTTGTGTGCTGACAGATTCACCAAGACAAGGGGTCCATCATGTCCACCTCGATGAAGGTTGCCGCCCTCGCCCTGTTCCTGGCCGCGGGCTCGGTTTCGGCCGTCGAAACCTCAAACCTTTCCACCGCGCGCTCCGGCGGCACCTCCACGCTCACACTCGCGGGCACCATGGTCCGCTCATCAGCCAACACGATCATCAACCAGAAGCTGATCGCCGTCCCCAAGTCTTCCAAGATCATCGCGACCTGGGATGAGGTCCTTCCCGGTGGCGCACTCGAGCACTACTACGGCCTGAGCCTCGACGGCCGCACCTTTGCCCAGGTTCAGCCCACCACCTACGACATCCGCCTCACCTACGCCTCCTTTGATCCTAAAGGTGGTGAACCACTGATCCCCGCCGAGCTCCGCGCCGGTGAAGACTGCCGCGTCTATCTCGTCCAGTTCGTTCTCCCGCCCATCGATGAGTTCCGCCGCGACCTCACAGCGCTCGGCGGCACGGTCGAGGCCTTCCTCACCGACCACACCCACATCGTCACCATGGATGCCGCCGCCGCGGCCAAGGTCGCGGCCCTCCCCTACGTCCGCTGGGTCGGCAAGTACCACCCGGCGTACCGCCTCGAGCGCGGCGCGCGTGAAGAGCTGCTCACCGGCAAACGCAGCGCCCCCGCCAAGCGCTACTCCATCCAGGTCCACCGCCGCGGCATGGCCCAGCAAACGGCCATCGGCGATGCGATCGCCAAGTCCGGCGGCATCCTCGAGGTCTTCACGCCCGACCAGTTCCGCATGGAGGCCACGCTCACCCGCGCCCAGCTCCTGAAGCTCGCCTCGATGAACGAGGTCTGCTACATCGACCGCTGGCTCGGACCCGGCGGCACCGACATGCAGGTCATCCGCCAGCTTCAGGGCGCGATCCCCACGCTTTCCAACCTCAGCATCACCGGCCAGGGCGTCCGCGGCGAAGTTCACGACACCGAAGTGCTCACCTCCCACGTGGCCTACCAGACCCCGCCCGTGCTCCTGCACGGCGGCAGCGCCGGCAGCCCCGGAGAGGCCCACGGCTCGGCCTGCTACGGCATCATCTTCGCCAACTGGCCCGCCAACCCCACGTACAACGGCATGGACACCAACGCCGAGCAGGGCATCTTCATCTACTATGGCCTGTCCACACAGTTCAACGGCGCCACCTCGCGACTCACGCTTAACACCCAGGCCACCGACCCCGCGGGCCCGTATCGCTCCTGCTTCCAAACCAGTTCCGTCGGCAGCCCCCAGATCACCGCCTACTCCACCATCTCAGCCGAGACCGACGACTATCTGTTCCAGGTTGACTACCTGAGCTTCCAGAGCCAGAGCAACACCGGCACCATGGACTCGCGCCCCCAGGCCTGGGCCAAGAACATCGTTTCGGTCGGCGGCATCGGCTGGCAGAGCACCCTCACCCGCGCCGATGACAACTACCCCGGCTCCAGCTTCGGCCCCGCGGCCGACGGACGCCTCAAGCCCGACCTGGCCAACTGCTACGACCAGATCCCCTCCTCCTGGGGCAGTTCCACCACCGGCACCACCATCTTCGGCGGCATCTCGGGAGCCACACCCATCACCGCCGGCGATGGCGACCTCCTCCTCCAGATGTGGCACCAGAGTGTGTTCCCCGGTTTCGGCGGCGGGTCCTCGGTCTTCGCCGATCGCCCACGCTCTACCACCGCCAAGGCCCTGATGGTCAACACCGCCTACCGCTACCCCCTCACCCAAGGCGATCTCACCCGCTTCAAGCAGGGCTGGGGCATGCCCGACCTCACCAACCTCTACAACCTCCGCAACAAGCTCTACATCATCAACGAGACCGATCTGCTCCAGAACGCGCAGACCAAGTTCTACCCCTTCACCGTCACAGCCGGCGAGCCGTCCATCGGGTTCACGATGGCGTACATCGATCCGGCCGGAGTCCCCGCCGCGGCCCAGGCGCGCATCAACGACCTTTCCATCCGCGTCACCGACCCCAACGGCAACACCTACTGGGGCAACAACGGCCTGACCAGCAGCAACTGGTCTTCCGCTGGTGGCTCAGCCAACACGGTGGACACGGTTGAAAACGTCTTCATCCAGAACCCTGTCGCCGGCCCGTGGACGCTGGAGGTCATCGGCTCATCGATCGTTGCCGATGCCCACCCGCAGACCGCTGGCATCACCGATGCCGCGTACGGCCTGGTGGTTTCCGGTGCCGCGGCCGCTCCGGCCACACCGCTCTACTTCCAGTTCGTCGGCAACCCCCCGAGCCTGATCGCCCCCGGCATCCCCACCGATGTGAACATCCGCATCATCCCCGGTGCGCAGACCGTGGCCGCGGGCACACCCACCATGTTCTACCGCACCGCCGGCGCGGGCGCTTTCACCTCCGTCCCGCTCACCTCGCTGGGCGGCAACGACTACAAGGGCACGCTCCCCGCGCTCTCCTGCGGCAACACGCCACAGTACTACTTCACCACGCAGACCAGCGGCGCATCCACCGTGAGCTTCCCCAGTTCCGCCCCCGCATCCTTCTTCAGCTCCAGCGTCGGCACGATCTCGACCTCCACGCTCCTGCAGGTTGACTTTGACACCACGCTTCCGCCGGGCTGGGCGGCCTCCGGCTTGTGGCACATCACCGGCTCCTGCGCCCCCTCGGGCACACCCTGCGCCGGCGTTCAGGCCGCGTACTACGGCCAGGATGCCTCCTGCAACTTCGATACAGGCGCGGCCAACACCGGCTCGCTCACCTCTCCGGCGATCATCGTTCCGCCCGTGCCCGCGGGCGGCTCGGTCACGCTCTCGTTCTGCTCGGCCCTCCAGACCGAGGCCAACACCACCTACGACATCCCCGAGATTCTGGTCAACGGCGTCCGCGTCGGCGTCGCCGCCGAGTCCGCCGCGTGGACCAGCCAGTCCATCAACCTCTCTGCCTACGCGGGCCAGGTCATCACGCTCACGTTCAAGTTCACCGCGACCGACGGCATCAACAACACCGGCCGCGGCTGGCATGTAGATAACGTCAAGATCGTCGCTTCGACCACGGGCTGCACCGCATCGGCCTGCTACGCCAACTGCGACGGCTCCACCGCCAACCCGATTCTGAACGCCAACGACTTCCAGTGTTTCCTGAACCAGTACGCGGCCAACGACTCGCGGGCCAACTGCGATAACTCCACGGCCAATCCGATCCTGAACGCCAACGACTTCCAGTGCTTCCTGAACAAGTTCGCGGCGGGGTGTTCGTGAGCAACTGCCGCGCCCCGTCAGGCAGACAGCCATCATGCCCGTGCAAAGCCACAGGCATGTCACACAGGCTTTTTTGCAGAGAGGAAGATGGATGCAAGAGGGGACTCGCGAGCATCTCGCGGACGGGCAAGCCACCCGCCGATTTCGCATCGGCTGACGGTATTGGGAAGTTTGGGTGGAGAGGCGCCTAGGGACGGTGGTCGTGAAGTGGATCTTCCAACCCCGGAATTTAGCGAGGGGTTCAATTTCGACAAGCTGAAGTTCCGAGCTGCGGAGACGAACGAGGTTACGTCGTTTCGATGGTTCGGTGGACAGGTGATTAGCGGCACGGCGATGGATGTCGATGACTTGGAAGGCAAGTTCAACGACTTGAGTTTCTTGGTACTGCCTTGACATTGCACTCACTTCAGGAGACCACAATGTTCAATGTCCCGAAACGCATCTGTTGCCTTGGCGTTTCTATAGGTCTGATGTGTGTCTCAAGCGTCGCGTTGGGACAGCTATGCGCTCCGCAGTGGTCCGCCCTAGGGTCTGGAGCGACGGGCGGCTCAGGAAATCCCGGTGTGTACAGCATGGCCCTGTTCGACGATGGAACCGGGCCTGCGCTCTATGTACTCGGGCGCTTCCTGCAGGTTGGGGGTACTCCAACCAATGGCTTTGCGAAGTGGCAGGGCTCAAGGTGGACGTCGTTTCCAGGATACGGTGGAAGCGAGTCCTTCATCCAAATGGCGAGCTTTGATGACGGCTCAGGTCCCGGGCTCTGGTACCCTTTTGCCAAGTGGACGGGGACCACCGAAGTACCCATCCCGCATCCCCCCTACACGTCTCTCGGAACGGGCAGCCGTTACCCGGTTGTGGTGTTCAACGACGGCAACGGCCCGGCCATCTACTTCGGAGGTGCCTTCTCCGGCAACGGCTACAACGGCATCGCCCGCTGGAACGGAACCTCGTGGTCCACCGTCGGCGGCGGTGTAATCCGTACGGGTGGCCAAGCCGCCAACGTCACCTCTTTCGGTGTCTTCGATGATGACGGCCCCGGTCCTCATGCCGCCGCGCTCTACGCCGGCGGCGCGTTCGACTTTGCCGGTGGCGTTCCCGCCAAGGGTATCGCCAAGTGGGATGGCACCTCCTGGTCGGCGGTGGGCGGCGGGGTCGCGGGGGTCACCGTTGGTGGCTTTGAGTTCACGCCCCAGCCTTATTCCATGGCCGCGTACAACGACGGCTCGGGACCCGCGCTTTACGTCAGCGGCTACATCCGCTTTGCGGGCGGCCAACCCGTTGAGTATCTGGTGCGCTGGAACGGCAGCACATGGTCCACCAACTTTGGCGCCACCTTTGACGGAGATCAGGCCTACGCGATGCAAGTCTTCGATGATGGTTCCGGACCCGCCCTCTTTCTCGCGGGCTCGTCATTGAGCAACGTGGGTGTACTGCGCTATGGCATCGCCAAGTGGAACGGCATCTCCTGGACCTATCCCAGCACCAATCCCGACACGTTTTATCAAGGCCTCGCCTTGGCGGCGTATGACTCTGGCTCTGGCCCCGGCCTCTACGTCGGCGGCCGGTTCACCACTATCGGAGGCATCACCGCCAATCGCATCGCCCGCTACGGCCGGCCCCTGTGCCCGGCCAACTGCGACGGCTCCTTCAACACCGCCGGCTGCCCCACCCGCAGCGCCAACGACTTCATCTGCTTCATGAACCGCTTCGCCGCCGGAGACCTCCGCGCCAACTGCGACAACACCACCACCACCCCCACCCTTACCGCCAACGACTTCCAGTGCTTCCTGAACGCCTACGCGGCGGGATGCTCCTAACGCCCAACCCCCTTGACACGCGCGGTACGCTGAACTCCCCAAGGGAGTCTCCCATGCCCACCCGCGCCCTCCGTTCCGCCCTCCTCCTCACCACCCTCTGCGGCCTCGCCTCCCCCGGCCTCGCCCAGGACTGGACCAACTCCGGCGGCAACGCCGGTCGCAACGGTCTTACCACTCAGACCGGCCCCGACACGGCCGCGCTCCTGTGGTCCGCCGGCCGCCCATCCATCATCGCCTGGCAGCCCGTCATAGAGGGTGGCCGCATCTTTCTTATCCGCGAGACCGGCTTTCCGCCCGAGCCCAACTCCGATCTCTCCCCCGTCATCGCAATGAACCTGGACACGGGCGCTGAGCTCTGGCCCAAGAACATCCAGTTCAACACCGGCGACTGGATCACCTGGATCGCGGGTGTGAACAACGGCCGCGTCTACGCCTCCCGCTCCGGCGGCGGCGGCAACGTCTCACCCTTCCCTAACGGCCAAGCCAAGATCTACGGGCTGGATGTCGCCACCGGCAACATCGTCTTCACCTCCGTCGGCACCACCTGCGCCGGGCCCTATGACGGCGTGGTCTTTGCCCCCAATGGCGACCTCATCATCGGCGACTTCCTGAACATCACCCGGATCCGCGCCAGCGATGGCGTCACCACCTGGCAGAAGACCCGCGTCGGCTCCGTCAGCGGTTCGTGCGGAGCCGCCATCAACGCCGCGGCCAACGCGGTGTACGTCGTCGATGCCGTCGCCGGCGGCCACTCCGTCAAGCGGTTTGACCTGGACACCGGCACCTTCCGCTATCAAAGCCCCGTCATGGCCGGCTTCTCCGCCCAGACCACACCCATGGTCGCCCCCGATGGCACCATCTGCTTCTCACGCACCCAGAACAACGCCCCGGTTGACAACTTCTACGCATTCACCGACACCGGTACCGCCATCACCCAGCGCTGGTCTGTTCCCGCGGCCTGGACCACCACCAGCGAATACGGTGTCGGCCCTGACGGCTCGATCTTCATGCTCGCCCCGGGATACGCCATCAAGAAACTGAACCCGGTAGACGGCTCAACGCTGGCGACCTCCACCATCGTCGGGCACTCCTATTCCCAGCGCATGGGTGTGGATGCCCTCGGTCGGCTCTTCTTCTCAGATGGAGACTTCAACACCGCGACCGTCTACGCCCTCAATCCGGACCTTTCGCTGCGGTACTCGATTCCGGTCCCCGGGGTCAACATTGGAGCCCCGGCGATCGGCCGCGACGGAACGCTGGTTCTGGCAGGCACCGGTGGTGTAAAGGCCTATCGCACCCCCCACCCAACGTGTTACGCCAACTGCGACCAGTCCACCTCGACTCCGGTCCTGACCGCCAACGACTTCCAGTGTTTCCTGAACAAGTACGCCGCGGGAGACACCGCGGCCAATTGCGACGGCTCGACATCCGCCCCGCTTCTTACGGCCAATGATTTCCAATGCTTCCTGAACGCGTACGCGGCGGGGTGCTCGTGACGCCTCGGACTTCACAACTCCTGATCGCGATCTCGGCGGCCGCCACGCTCGCCTCGCCGGCGCGGTCCCAGTGCATGTGGACGCTCGAGTCTCACACGGGCGGCCCCTTCGGCTACAGCAACCCCTTGATCTGGGATGCCAGTCGGCAGCGCCTGTACTCCGTGGCGGACAACCCGTCGGTTTCGTATCCGAACTTCCTGTTCCGCTGGTGGGATGGGCACGTGTGGACGCCGTTCAGCGGATTCACCCCGCCGCGACGGATCGGGTACGGCATGGCCTACGACGCGGCTCGGGACCGGTTGGTGATCATCGGCGGGCGGCAAGATGGCGGAAGCTACGCGCTGCAGCCCAGCGTGTGGGAGTGGAACGGCGATTCTTGGGCGCAAGTCATGTCGGCTTTGCCGGGGCGACTCAACCCCACGGTGTTTTACGACAGCCTGACCCAGCGGGTCATCATGTTCGGCGGGTTGGACCTCACCCAGTACTTCGGCGACACGCGCGCGTGGGATGGCTCTTCCTGGACGCTGCTGACGCCCGCGCAGTCTCCCTCTCCACGCTCCAGCAGCGCCTGCATATACGATGAAGCGCGGCACCGGGCCGTGCTCTACGGCGGGTACGACGGGACCAGCGACCTCGCCGAGACCTGGGAGTGGGATGGCGCGACGTGGATTCCGATCGCGGCGACCCAGCCCGGGCCGCAGTCGGGCGGGTTCATCGAGGTGGATCGCGCCCGCGCGCGGGTCATCTACCAGGCTCGTTTCGGAGATGGCGGGACGTGGGAATACGACGGTGCGAGCTGGACGCTCCGACCGCACGGGCTCGGTGTTGGAGGAAGCATGGGGTACGACGGCGTGAACGGCCGCGTGGTCGTGGCGCTGCCCAGCTCTCTGTGGGTTTACGACGGGAACGCCACCAGCCTGGGGCCGTGGGTGGTGCAGAATCCAGGTGGTGTGAACTACTACGAAGGGACGACGTTTACCAGCGTAGTCCAAGCCGGCGGCACACAGCCGCTTTCCTACCAGTGGCTCAAAGGCACCACGGTCCTGCAGGAAGGACCGACCTACTCGGGAGTTAAGAAGAACCGTCTGACGGTCACCAACGCCGGCCCGGCCGAATCCGGCAACTACTCCGTGCGCATCACCAACGGATGTGGCCAGGCCTTGGCGGGCGCCTCCTTCACGATGATCCGCTACGGACCGGACTGCTACGCCAACTGCGATCGGTCCTGGGCTCCACCCGCACTCAACGCCAACGACTTCCAGTGCTTCCTGGGCTCGTACGCGGCGGGCATCGAATACGCCAACTGCGACGGCTCGACATCGCCGCCACTGCTGACGGCCAATGACTTTCAGTGTTACCTGAACGCGTACGCGGCCGGCTGCTCATAGCCCATTCCACCCTCCAAACCGTGTTTTCCCCCGTTCAGGAACCTCAATTGCCTGCAATGCCACATCAATCCCGCGACATCTGCCTAGTGTGGCCGGTGGTCGCCACGCGCCGAGGGAGCCCCAAATGAAGACTTCGTTGACCGTTCGTCTCGCAGGCCTTGCTGTGTCCGCCTTCGCCGGCGTGTGCCTGGCCCAGCCGACCGACTCCTTCCATCTCATGCAGATCGAGCAGGTTATCGGAGGTGTCAACGGTGATACCTCCAAGCAAGCCATCCAACTCCGCATGCGGACCTCGTTCCAGAATCTGCTGAGCAACGGCCGCCTGAAGTGCTGGGACTCGGCGGGGTTAAACCCCATCCTCATGATCGACTTCACCACCAACTGCACCAACTTCAACGGCGGCGATCGCGTCCTGGCTACAACGTCCGCGTTCAACAGCACCACCACGCCCGCCACCGTCGCCGACTTCACCATCGTCAACCCCATCCCGCCCTCGTACCTCACCGCCGGGCGATTGACCTTTGAGGACGACTTCGGCACCATTCTCTGGTCCTTGGCCTGGGGTGGCGCTTCGTACACGGGATCGAACATGGGCTCTATCACCAACAGCCCCACCGGCAACTTCGGCACCCCGGTTCCCGGCCCCTGCCCGACCACCGGCGTTCAGGCTCTGCTCTTCCAGGGCGCGTTCACCGCCGCGGCCGGTTCCAACCACACCGATTACGCCCTTACCCCCGGGGCCGCGACGTTCACCAGCAACCTCCGCAACGCGTACACCCTGACCACCGGCCCCGCCCCGTGCTATGCCAACTGCGACGGGTCCACCTCCACCCCGCGCCTCACCGCCAACGACTTCCAGTGTTTCCTCAACGCGTTTGCTTCATCCCTCGCGTACGCCAACTGCGATGGGTCCACCTCGACCCCAACGCTGACCGCCAACGACTTCCAGTGCTTCCTGAACACGTTCGCCGCCGGTTGCAGCTGAGCAATCGCCCGCCCTGATGGCACCGCAACCTCAGGGTTTGTTCCCTATCCATCGCGCCCGCCCTTGTGGTTCCACCCGATTCCGCGATACTGGCCGCTGCGCCCGCCGCGCCAGGGAATCGTCATGACCCGCACCAGACTCGCCATCGCGCTCGTGCTTACCGCCGGCTCCGCGGCCGCGGCCCAGGAGAAGCTCCACTTCTCCTTCCTCTGGCACCTTGAGCAGCCCATCTACTGGCCCGACCGTCAGGCCTCTGGCAACGACCGCTACGAGCGCGCCTGGGAATCCATGCAGCGGGTGGGGGGCGGCGGACTGCACCCCGCCAACAACCTCGCCGACATCTTCGGCCTGGCCGATCGGGTCGCGGCCTACCAGGGTCGCGTCCGCGACAGCGTCCAGTCCATGCTCGGCTTCCCCGAGGCCGGCGTCCAGATCACGTACTCCGGCGGCCTCATTGAGAACATCTCCAGCCTGGGCAACGCGAACCAACTCGGCTATTCCCCCACGTGGTACGGCGGCATCCGTCAGGCCCGAGGATGGAACACGGCGGTGGGGGGCAAGCCCCGCTGCGATGTCGTTCTCTTCTCCTTCCACCATGCACTACTGCCGCTTTGCGATGACGCCGCGGTCCGCAAAGAGGTTCAGCTCTACAAGTCGATCTACGCCGATGCGTGGGGCGCAGCACCCGCCATGTCGCACGGGTTCTTTCCGTCCGAGATGGCCTTCAGCACGCGGATCATCAAGGCCTTGGCCGATGAGGGCATCACCTGGAGCGTCGTCAGCGGCGAGAAGATCAGCCGCGCGTGCTCCGGCTTCCCGGTGGTCTACGGCTCCGGAGGTGTGAACTGCGACCCGCCCAACGCCGCCGACCAGCTCAACCCCGCGCAGGCCAACTACTACCGGCTCTCCATCTCCCGCGGCTGCGCGCCCGCCGAGGCGTATCCCTTTGCGTTTACACCCCACCGCGCCCAATTCATCGACCCCAACACCGGGGCCGCCTCGACCATCATCGTCGTCCCCGCATCGCAGTCGCTGGGGTGGAAGGATGGCTACGCGCCCCTGGGCACCGGTGACTTCGACGCCCTCCAAGTCCACAACGACCCCGCGCGCCCCATGCTCATCCTGCTCGCTCACGATGGCGACAACGCCTGGGGCGGCGGGTACTCGTACTACATGGAGGCGACACCGAACCTCGTGAATGCGGCCGCGGCGGCTGGGTACGTGCCCACGGTCGTTGAGAAGTACCTCGCCGATCATCCCGTGCCCGCCAGCGACATCGTCCACGTCGAGGATGGCGCCTGGGTCAACGCCGATGGCGACTTCGGCTCCCCCCAGTTCATCAACTGGAACTGGCCACTGCTCAGCGCCAGCGGCCAAATCGATGTCGCGAGCGGCTGGCACGAAGACCCCCGCAACTGGGCCGTCATCACCGCGGCCCAGAACCGCGTCGAAACCGCCGAGCAGATCTCAACCCAGCAGGGCAGCCCGATCAACATCCGGCACGTTCTCTACCCTGACGGCTCGGCCACCAACGCCGAACGCGCCTGGCACTATTTCCTGGGCTCCCTCAACTCAGGCTACATGTACTACGGCACAGCTCTTGATCTGGAGGTCAAGCCGACCATCGCCTGCAACGAGGCCGTGCGGAACACGGATCTTGTGATCGGCACGGGCTCGCTGGACCAAACACCTCCGACCGTCTGGATCCCCCAGCGCCACCCCTGGAACCCCGGCTCAACCAACTTCGGGCCGCAGTTCGGCTATCAACAAGTTCAGAACAACGGCGACTTCTACATCTGGACCTTTGCCTACGACGTCTCAGGCCTTTCCAACATCACTCTCAAGTACCGCATCGACAACGACAGCCAGCGCACGCTCTCCAACACCGAGAACGAGACCTACGCTGGCGGCCCCGGCGTCGGCGCGTGGCAGTCGATCGCGATGACCGCGCGGGCGGGCGGGTTCCCCGCGGGCAACGTCTACAACAACCCCAGCATCGACTTCTTCGAAATGCCCCAATACATCGCCGGCGAGTATTACGCGCAGGTCACCGGCATCCGCTCCAAGCTCGTCGATTACTACGTCGAAGCCACCGACACCCGCGGCCTCACCAAGAAGTCCCCCATCCAGCACGTGTACGTAGGTGCCGGCACTGGCGGCGGTGGTGGGGGAGGTGGCAACACCGTCATCGTCGCACCAACTCCACCCGTTGCAGGCCAGAACGCCACCATCACGTACGACCCCATCGGCCGCAATCTCGCTTCCGCGCCGCAGGTCTACCTCCACTACGGCTTCAACAACTGGGGCACCGTCATTGGCCCGGACCCCGCGATGACCCTCATCTCCGGCAAGTGGCAAATCACCGTTCCGGTTTCCACTACCGCCACGCAGCTCGACATCGTCTTCAACAACGGCGCAGGCACCTGGGACAACAACTCCGGCGCCGATTGGCACTTCTCCGTCCAGGGCGGCCAGACCGGCGGCACCTGGACCATCGACGGCACACGCGACATCGACTCCACGCTGATCGCTACGAGCGGCGCCCGCCACCTCTGGGCCGGTCTCAAGGGTGACAACCTCTACATCGCCACCGAATCCGCGGCCACCAACAACGACCAGTTCATCCTTCTGGCCAACGCCCCCGGCCCGCTCCAGACCGCCCAGTGGGGTAAGGCCGGACAGGTCTCGCGCTGGGACTACTTCCTGGCCGACGAGTTCGACAATGCCTTCAACGGCTGGTTCAACGCCGCGGGCACGCAGACCACCGCCAACGTTCAATCCGCCGCGGGCGCCGTTCTCGAAGGCACAATCAATCTCCGCGCCGCAAACGCCGGCACACTCCCCGCATCTGTCTTTCTCGCCGCGGCCCCGTACGCCAACCCCAACGGTGGGGCCCTCCAGGCCGCGCTTCAGGTCCCCGCGGGCAACGGCAACGGCAATCTCGAGGCCGCGGAATACATCCGCGTAGACCTCTGCCAGTTCTACCCCGGCGGCTGCATCCAACCCTGCTACCCCAACTGCGACGGCTCGACGACGCCACCCGTCCTCACCGCCAACGACTTTCAGTGTTTCCTGAGTGCTTTCGCTTCTGCAAACACCGTTGCCAACTGCGACGGCTCGACAACAGCCCCGACCCTGACCGCCAACGACTTTCAGTGCTTCCTCAACGCGTTCGCGATTGGATGTCGGTAAGGCTCCCAGCTTCGCACATAGTGCGATATTCCGGCACCCGACGCTTGGGAGAATCCTGACGCGGCGCCGGGGAATCGGCGCCACGAGAGTCTTCAAGTCCTACGGAATCTCCGGAAATGGTGATAAGCCACCACCGCACACGTCGCATGACAGGTGCACGGACGGGCGCGTCCGGCCAATGCTGGCCAGGACTCGACGAGTCCAGGGCAGTTCTCGCCCCGCCACAAGCATGGCGAGAGCGGCATGCCGGTTGCAATCGACCCCAGACCGCGGAGTTTCAAGGAGTCTTTAGATGCGTGTCTCCCCCCGAGGTGTTTCGATGCTGATCGCGGCCCTAGCCGCCTCCAATGCGCTGGGCCAGGCCAACTACAGCGAGGCCTTCGAGAATCTGGACGATGGAGACGAGACCCTGGGAGGCCCGCCGATCCTGGTTTCGCGGGGCTGGACGTTCCGCAACCAGAGTCGACCCGCCAACTCCGGCAACAGCCCGTATTGGACGCCTTATCCCGCCAACTGGGGTCAAGCCGGCCAACCTCTCGGCCACGGCGCGTTTGCCGCGTGGGTCAATAACACGTCCAAAGTGTCCGCCTGGGCCATTCTCCCGGCGATCCCGAACCAGATCGCCGGCGATCCGCTGAAACTGTGGACCAGTGCGCTCACCAATGCGTTCAGCTACAACGGCTCATCCCTTGAGATTCGATACTCGCCCACGGGCGGCACGGGCACCGGCAGCAACGAAAACGATGTCGGCGACTTTACTACGGTCCTGGCCTCCATCAGCGGAGCCGGCGGCCACGACTGGACCCAACGGGCCGTGACCCTCCCGGGCACCGGCCGCATCGCGGTTCGCTACATCCTCGGACCTCACACGTCGAGCTTCAACTTCAGCGGGTCGTTCCTGATTGATTCGCTCCAGGTCGGCGCCCCGGCAGCGCCGCCGTACCCCCTTCCCGCCGCGGGCCAGACCGTGCATTGGACCGCGGCCCACAGCCCGGTGACCATCTCCCAGAACGCCGTCGGTCAGAATCCCAAGGTCGTCGCCGGCGGAACCGTGATCGTCGACCCCGGCGTCGAGGTCCGCTTCAGTTCCGGCGCCAAGCTCGATGTCGCAGGATCGATCCAGCTCGACGGCACCAACGCTCAGAAGGTCAAGCTCCGTGGCCCCGGTTCCATGGTGGTCCTTAAAAGCGGCTTCGCGAGCGGTACGTTCTGCGATGTCCAGTCATTCACGGACCTCATCTATGGCGGGCGGGCCTCGTTCATCGACTCGCAGTTCTCCGATCCCAGCCTGCCGACCGGGTTCTCCTATGACTCCGCCGGCGACATCGGCCACCGCTTCTTCGACGGCAACCTCGACTACGCGCGACAGGTGCTCAACCTGGCTCACTGCACGTTCGCCCAGGGGTGTGACGTCGCGATCCAACGCGGCTGGGTCGCGGCACGAGATTGCACGTTCGACAAAGGCGGGAATGTCTCGACCAGCCCGGAACCCGAGGGCGGTGAAGCTATGTTCATCGTCGGCGGCGCGATTCTCGACAACGTCACCGTCACCGATGCCTACATCAACCTGATGCTCAATCACGACCAGTACCGCTACGTCGGCAAGGTCAGCGTTACGGGGAATCCAAACGGCCCGGGCATTCGCCTCGAGGGCGGCGGCAACTACTTGATCGACTCGACCGCCACGCTCCAGAACAACGTCTGGCCCGTCAGTTTCGGATTCAACTCGGCCGGCTTGCTCCCCGGCTCGGTCCTGCCGCAGACCGGCAACCAGCTCAACGAGATTCCGGATTCCGACGACCCGTTCCCGTCCGATGAACGCACGATCTGGGCCGACACCGGCATTCCCTACATCGTCTGGCCACAGAGTTCGATTCACGGCCAGGTCACGATCCTTCCGGGGGTCACGGTGAAGACCCTCCCCAACTGCACATTTGCCTTCGACACCGATAGCAACGGCTACGCCCAGCCTGTGTTCCTTGGCGAGCCCGAGCGCCCCATCCGCTTCATGCCCTACACCCCCGGCCAGCAGTGGAACGGTGTGGGCATCGGAGACACCCGCTGGTACGGAACTCGCTGGGACTGGTGCACCTTTGAAGGGGCCAAGATCGCCGTCGGTTCCGCCGAGATGCCCATTGCCTTCGACAACTGCGTCTTCCGCAACAACACCCATGGCATCTTCCACGCCACACTCGCCGCGCTCCGCAAGTGCACCTTTGAGAACAACATTTTCTCCTATTCCGCCGAGGACTTTGCGCCCAACCACGAAGTCCTGGGCTTCCTCGACGCCAACCACCCGGCCAACCCCAACTCGTTCATCAACAACAACGGCACGCCTCCGCCGGACCGCTACTTCGGCACGTTTCTTCCCACTGGCGGCCTGATCGCCCGCGTTACGCACAACAGCCTCGAGCACACCGACAGCGATGCCCGCAACAACTGGTGGGGCACCCCTACCGGGCCGCACCACCCGACACTCAACCCGTCGGGCCAGGGCGACGACGTCTTTTTCGGCATGAGCGCCGGCGGCTTCCTCACCCCGTTTCTAACGCAGGCGCCGACCACCAACCCGCCTCCCGTCGTCCGTTTCATCACGAACACCGTCCAGCCCATCCCCGGCGAGAAAATCATCATCCAGTGGTCCGCCCGCGATGACGCGGCGGGCCAGATCGTCTCGCAGCGCGTCTACTACTCCGCCGATGCCAACTTCGATCCGAATATGCAGCTCTTGGCAGTGATCCCGGCCGGTGCCAGGTCGTTCGAGTGGACCGTCCCCACACTCGGCACACTCCCCAACAACCCCGATCAGTACCTGCGCATCGTCGCCGTCGACAACCTCGGGCAGGAAGGCATCGCCGACCTCGTCGTCGAGGTCACCAATCCGACTCCCTTCACCGGCCAGATGGCCCCGACTCTTCCCGTCGTCGGCAGTTACAAGCCCGGCGACACGCTCTCTGCCTGCGCCACACCCTCCGGCATCGTCGGGTCCATGTACGCAGCGCTCGAGCTGGACAATGATGAGACAGGCACCTCCCTGGGCGGCGTCTTCCAGTCCGGCGGTCAGGCCTGCAACATCTTGGGTCTCCAGGTGCCCGACGTCAGCACCGACCGCGCCCGTGTCCGCTTTGACGCCACCGGCTCGCTCAACCAGGTCAAGAGTTTCTACGGCCCGTACTTCTCAATCCGCCCCGATGCCATCCTCGGCGATGCCGCGCCCACCGTGATCATCACGAGCAGCCACACCGGCCAGAGCTATCCCGGCGGAACGATGATCCCGATCGTCTGGATCGCTTCCGACGATGAGGGCCTCCGCTCCTTTGACATCCGCGCCAGCTTCGACGGCGGCACCCGCTGGTTCGTGGTGGCCCGCGACTTGGACGCCGCGACCCGTTCCTACACCTGGCAGCTTCCCGCATCGACTGGGATCGCCCAGGTCAAGATCCGCGTCGTGGCCAAGGACAAGCGCTTCCAGAACTCGTCGTCCGAGAGCGGCATGTTCGCGATCACCAACGGCTCGTGGCCGGTCCCGTGCTACGCCAACTGCGACGGCTCGACAGCCGCCCCAACGTTGACCGCCAACGACTTTCAGTGCTTCCTCAACAAGTTCGCCGCGGGCGATGTGGGAGCCAACTGCGACCACTCGACCTCGCTTCCTATGCTGACCGCCAATGACTTCCAGTGCTTCCTGAACGCATTCGCAGCCGGATGTTCGTAAACCGCTTGCAAATTGCACTGAATTCACTTGCATTACCGGTCGTCCAAGTGCGAGAATGTCATCGGAGACATCCCATGACCAAACGCATCGCGATGCTCATGCTGGCCGCGACCACCGCCGCTAACGCCCAGTTTCCTGCCAATGCCGGCTTCGAGACCGGCGTGTTCACGCCATGGACAGTGACCAACACGGCCGCCGGAACTTCGGTAAGCACCGGCATCGCGATGTACGACATCGACGGATCGTCCGGCCTCCCGCTTTCCCGGGCCGCTTCGTTCATGGTCGGCCGCAGCGCGGCGGTGACAACACCCCAGGGTGTCGAGCTTTCCCAGGCGGTGGACCTTCTGGGCGGGATCGATCTGCGGCTGACCGCGAACTGGTCGGTCTTCCCACTCGTCAACGTCTACAACGCCGGCGGCGGCACCTTTGAGTTGCTGGTTGACGGCCAGGTCATCGGCCAGGCGACCGCGCCCGTCACCGTTGCGGGCCAGGCCACATACGGCACGGTGTCCGGTAGCTTTCACCCGGCGGTGAACTCCTCGCACATGCTCACCGTCCGCATCACACGCAACATCCCCGCCGGCGAAGAGGTCTTCCAGTATGTGGACAACGTCTACCTCACCCCCGCGTGCTATCCCAACTGCGATTTTGGTTACGCCACCCCCATCCTGACCGCCAACGACTTCCAGTGCTTTCTTAACCAGTTTGCCAGTGGTCGTCCGTATGCCAACTGCGATGGCTCGACGGCCTCGCCCCTGCTGACCGCCAATGACTTCCAGTGCTTCCTGAACGCGTACGCGTCGGGTTGTAACTGAACCACCACGAAGGAGGAGTTTCCGTGAGATTCGAAACAAGTGTGTGTGCCTTGGTTGCCGCGCTCGGCTTGGCATTGCCCGCCCACGCCCAGATCATCGTCAACGGCGACTTTGAAACCGGCGACTTCACCGGCTGGACGCAGTTCGGCGATACTCAGTACGACGGCGTCGACGGCTTCGCCCCCCACAACGGCGTCTTCGCCGCTTACTTCGGCGCGGTGGACCCTGCCGGAGGCGGCATCCGCCAGAACCTCACCGCGGCCGCAGGCTCCCGACTCATCGTCCAGTTCTGGCTCGCCACCGACTTCGGTGATATCCCCAACTACTGCCAAGTAACCCTGGATGGCCAGCCCGTCGCGAGCGTGACCGACTTCACCGATACCAGCTATCAGTCGTTCACGGCCACCATCACAGTTACCAACGCCAACCCGGAACTGGTGTTCACCTTCCAGAACGAACTGGACTACTTCGAACTTGACGACATCACCGTCACGCTCGATGGCGGCGGCCCCGGGACCTGCTACGTCAACTGCGACGGTTCAACCGCTCCGCCCATCTTGAACGCCAACGACTTCCAGTGTTTCCTGAACTGGTACGCCGCGGCCGATTCGCGGGCCAACTGCGACAACTCAACCGCCCCGCCCACGCTTAACGCAAACGACTTCCAATGCTTCCTGAACAAGTACGCGGCGGGATGCACCTGAACGTCGGGCGCTGAACGCGCTGTCCACCCGGATGTGGGTAGTCCGGTTCTCGTTATTGGGAATAGCACGGCCGAAGTTGTTCGCGTTCCCGAGCGCGGCCGCGCCCTCATCGGTTGGGCCTGGCCAGCCGAAGCGCCGCGTGTGGCCAATCGGCCCCATCCGCGGCCAACATTCAGCGGATATCACCATCCTGTATCGGCGCGCCATTTGCAGCACCGAAGGTGCCTGTCGCAGGGTTGGTCTGCTGCCACAGGCATCGCGGCGGCGGGAGACGCTTGCGGCCATCGACCTCAAGACCGCGGAGACGGTTGCGTAATGCGCTGGTTCTAACGGCCGGCGACCTCCTGCCCTTTCAGGGCAAGTGTGCAGCAAGGAGCGCAAGGTTCGACCTCGATGAACTCGCGGCGACCCATTCACGCGCGGATGCTCAAAACTCCCGTCCACAAGAGAAGGGAATATCCATGAACACTTGTACGCGGTTCACCGCTTTGACCCTTATCGCCGGATCGTGCCTGACTCTGGCCGCGGCCCACGCGCAGACATCGCAATACTCCTGGCGCTACTACCGCCCCGGCAACACCGGTATCCAGGGTGACAACTGCGACGCCTTGTGGATCGGCCCGGACAACGACCCATGGATCGGGGGCTACGACCCCGGCTTCGAAGAGGGCGGTATCGCCAAGTTCATCCAGGCGGAGAACCGCTGGATCAACATCTCAAACATCGACTATCCAGAGGTCGGCCACCCCGACAGCACCGGCACCACGCGTGCCCGCGACATCACGCCCGACGCCCAAGGCAATCTCTGGATGGGCACAGGTCGCGGCGTCCTGCGGTTCAATCCCAGCGTCGGCCCGGCATCGCTCAGGCGCTTCGACGCGAGCAACTCGCCCTGGCCCGGCGGATGGGTGACCAACATCGAAATCGCCCCTGACGGCACTGTCTGGGCCAGCGGGTATTCCACGGCCTGGGGCGGCGGCGGCCTCATGCGCTACAACCCGGTCACGGGTGGCTGGACGTTCTTGGGCAGCGGGCAACACGAGATGCTGGCCATCCAGCCCAAGCCCGGCGGTGGCTACTACGTGTGGGCCGCGGACCGCCCCGGTTCGACGGCCCAGACCTCCCGCTACGACAGCACGACGCAGACGTGGACGGTGTTCCCATCCACCAGCGGCAATCCGCGCAACCTGCCGGGCAACAAGTGCGTGGATGCCGCGGGGAATTTGTGGATCTACCGAGTCCTTCCCGACAACTTCAACGTCGTTCTGGATGCTCGCCGCCCCGACGGAACGTGGGTCGGTGTGCCGGCGCTTCCCGGCGGCGGGGCATCGGTCACGCACGCCTTTGGCACATTGCAGACACTCACCGACGGCGGCGGCCAGGTGTGGCGCTTCAACGGAACGTCGTGGTCCGGGCTGGGTGATTGGGGCAACATCAACTGGACGTACGACCTGGGGATCGACAGCGCCGGCGCGGTCTGGGCCTGCGGCGTGGGTGGCGCGGCCAAGCGCGATCCCAACACTGGAGTCTGGCAACGTCACCGCCTGACCAACAACGCCCAGCTCGACAGCTTCAACAGCGACCTGACGGTGAATCAGGCCACGGGCGAGGTCTGGGCGTGTTCCAACGGCGGCCCGGGCGCCGGCGGCATCGAGAAGTTCGACGGTGCGCGTTGGACAGGTTACAACAACCTCACCTACGGCCTCGGGCAACCCTGGCCCTTCCCCACCGACAACGCCCAGGCGATCTACCAGCGTCCTTCAACCGGCAGCGTCGTCGTCAACCCAACATTCAACGCCACATCGCAGCTCACCGGTACGACATGGATGAACCTGCCCGGCGGCTCGGGCGATGTGGTGCAGTACGCCGAGGATTCAACCGGCAGGCTGTGGCAGCTCGGAGAGTACTTCAACCTTTCCTACTGGACGGGCGCGGCATGGAACAACGTCGGCATCGCCGCGTGGGGGTCACAGCTCCGCGTCGATCCTGATCGCCCCGGCACCGTGTGGGCGCACGCCGGCTATGAAGTCGTGCGTACCGATGGCACGTATCGCTTCTCAAGAACCATCGACGACTTCCCGCAACTCACCTCGCAGAGCGACACCGTCTGGGGCATGGCCGTCGGGCGCAACGGTGTGGCGTGGCTTGGGTGCAGCGTCATGCTCGGGGCGGGCGGCAGCGGCGGCGGGCTGATCCGGCTGGATGCGAACACGGGCGCGTACACGATCATGACCTACGAGGGCGGCTGGCCGCTGCCCGGCCGATATGTCACGCCGTGGGTGGTCACGCCCGACGGCCGCGTGTGGATGACCTACACCAACACGTACCAGTCCTTTGACGGCGGGCTGTGCTGGTATGACGGGACCAACGTCGGCGTATTCCCGGGGCCGGTCCCCAGCGGTTCGCCGCAGTGGGGCGGCCTGCCGCACACGCAGGTCAACGATGTCGAGATGCGCCTCATCCCCGGCGGTTACGAGCTCTGGATGAGTTGCCTGAGCCGCGGCATCGCCGTATTGACGGTCACCGGAACCCTGCCGTGCTACCCCAACTGCGATAACTCAACGGCGGCGCCGGTCCTGACGGCCAACGACTTCCAGTGCTTCCTGAACAAGTTCGCCGCGGGCGATGTCGCGGCCAACTGCGATGCCAGCACGGCAGCGCCGGTCCTGACGGCGAACGACTTCCAGTGTTTCTTGAACCGGTTCGCCGCGGGGTGCAACTGAGCGTGGATCTTGAGTTCGTCGGCACTTCAACTTGACGAAAATAGAAGGAGTTCATTCGTGAGACTTGAAAGAGCAGTGAGCATTGCGGCGGCATCCATTGGCCTGGCGCTGTCCGCGCAGGCGCAGATCATCGTGAACGGAGGCTTCGAAACCGGTGACTTCTCAGGCTGGACGCAGTTCGGCGACTCGGGATTCGACGGCGTGGACACGTTCTACCCGCACACCGGAGCCTTCCAGGCGTACTTTGGCTCCGGGACGGCCAGCGGCATCCGGCAAAGCCTGACGGCCAATGCCGGCGACCGTTTGATTGTCCAGTTCTGGATCACCACCGACTTTGGCGATGTGCCCAACACGTGCACTGTGACCCTGGACGGACAGCCGGTCGCCGACCTTGCCAACTTCAGGAACACGATCTACCGGTCGTTCAGTGCGACCATCACGGTAACCAGCGCCAACCCCGAACTGGTGTTCACGCTCATGAACGCCTCGGACTACTTCGAGCTTGACGATGTGACCGTCACGCTCGACGGCACGAGCCCCGGGCTGTGTGCCGCCAACTGCGACGGATCCACGGCCGCGCCCGTTCTGACCGCCAACGACTTCCAGTGCTTCCTGAACCTGTACGCGGCGGGCGATCCGAACGCCAACTGCGATGCCAGCACGTCCACGCCGATCCTGACGGCCAACGACTTCCAGTGTTTCCTGAACAAGTACGCGGCGGGATGCACCTGAGCGAGCGATGACGGATCAGAGCCGAGCGGCGCAAGCCGCAGTTCGATCGTCCCGTACTCTTTCGACGCCCAATATTCCCGGGGCTTGCGTTGCTCGGCCCCGCATTCCGCGCAGGGCACCCGCATCGGCAGCCCCGCCCGGAAGTAACCGTATCGCGAGCACCAACCCAGGGACAGCATCACGGAGCCGTCGCCTCGCGCCAGGCCCGACAAATGCCCAAAGAGAACGCAACCAGGTAGCCTGCGGGCAAACCTGCAAGCGCAATCCAATACGCCACATCCGATCTCATCCACGACGCCACGGTCGCTCCCGGCCCACCGGGTGCACATACCAGAGCGATGGAGGCCAAGGCCGACAAGGCAACCGCCGGAAGGGCCGCGGTGGCGGGCGCCGCTACCACGATGAGCCACCGCGCGCGGCTGATCCGCGGCCAGTAGCGGGGCCCCGTCCGATCAAATGCCCATAGCAGTACGCTCAGGGCCAGCCAGCCCGGCAAGCCGAAAACCAATCCGCCGAACATCAAGATGCGCACGAATCCGGCCACGACATCGGTCCAATAGGCCGGCCGTCCTGAGCCCCACGTCATCAGACTCGGTGTAAGGGCAGCGGCAATCGGCGATGCGCAGACGATCATGAAGCCGAACGCACCCAGCGGGATAACGCCACGCCCATGAGACGGGAGAGCGGCCAAGCGTCCCGGCCAGAATGCCGATTGCGTTCGACTCAAGGATTGCCGGATCTCGTTCTCCACCCGCCTCAATCCGCGTGCGCCAAACTCTTCAGCCCCGTCAGCTTCAGCATCCGATCCAGCGCCAAGAGCGCATCCTTCCTCACCTCCGGATGCACGCGGATCGAGTTTACCACCTTGGGCTTGCCATCCTTACTGAGCGCGCCCGCGAGATTGTCCAGCACCCACAGAATGTGCGGCTGGTCAATCCGGTACATCGTCGTGCACAGGCACTGGCAGTCTGACAAGATCTTGACCTCAACGCCGCGCTCCTTGCACTCGCGGGCCATTCGCGTCACCAGGTGCACTTCGGTTCCGACGGCCCACCGCGACCCCGGCTCGGCCTTCCGCAGCGTGCTGATGATGAACTCCGTCGAGCCCGCCAGGTCCGCCTTGTCCACCACTTCCTTGCAGCACTCAGGATGCACCAGAATCTTGGTGCCGTTGTTCAGCGCCCGAATCTGATCGCAATGCTCCGGCCGGAATAGCTTGTGCACTGAGCAGTGCCCCGCCCACAGAATCACCTTGGCATCCCGCACCCGCTCCGGAGTCCCACCCCCCAGCACATCCCCCTTGGCGGCCCGCTTGGGGTCATACACCACCGTGTGCTTCACCACATCAATCCCATACTTCGCGGCCGTGTTCCGCCCAAGGTGCTGATCCGGCAGGAACAGGATCTTGATGTCATCGGAGTTCTGCTCAGTCCCCCCCGCCATCGCCCACTCAAAGACCCGATCCGCATTGCTCGAAGTGCAGCACGCCCCGCCATGCGCCCCCACAAACGCCTTGATCGCCGCCGTCGAGTTCACGTACGTGATCGGGATGATCCGCCCCTTCCACCCCTGACTCGTCAGCGACTCATGAATCCGATCCCAAGCCTCCACCGTGTCCTCGTACCCCGCCATGTCCGCCATCGAACAACCTGCAGACAGGTCCGGCAGAATCACCTCCACGTGCTCGGGCGTCAGCATGTCCGCCGACTCCGCCATGAAGTGCACACCGCAGAAGATAACCCACTTCACCGGCCGCTCCGCCGCGATCTTGGCCGCCAGTTGCGAGAGCTTGAGCGAATCCCCCGTAAAGTCCGCGTGCGCGATCACCTCATCGGTCTGGTAGTGGTGCCCCAGAATGACCAGTTGTTCCCCCAGCTCTTTCCGCCGCGCATCGATATCCCGGGCCAAATCCTCAGGCTTCGCACGCGTGTACCGATCCGGCAATGAAGGCTGCCACAGCATCATCAATGGTACTTCCCCCGAACCTCCCGGGTTCTCCTCCAAGCCGCACCCTCGAACGGCCGATACAACGGGGGAAGTGCCAAGTGCCAAGTCCCGAGTGCCAAGTTTCTTAGGATCTCCACTCGGCACTCGGCACTCGGCACTCGGCACTTCGGACCAAGGACCTTTCTCTGCTCCTCTCCCTCCTCATCCCCACTGTCAACCGCCCCGCCAAGCTCGCGGTGTGCCTGGCCGCGCTCGCCAAGCAGTCCATCGCACCATCTGAGTACGAAGTCCTCATCGGCATCGATGGCCCCGACCAAACCTCCATCGCCGCGGCCAAGTCCTCCTGGGGAACCCACAAGGCCCACCTCGAAATCGTCCCCTGCCCCAAAGCCGGCCTGAACGCCACCCGCAACGCCGCGCTCCGCAAGGCCCGCGGCCGCTACCTCATCTCCATCAACGATGACATCGTCCCCGAGCCCAACTTCCTTGAAGCCCACCTCCGCGCCCATCAGCAAGCCGAGGCCAAGGGCCAGCCCGCGATCATCTCCGGCTACTCCCCCTTCGTTGACTTCCCGAACCCGACGATCTTCGACCGCCTCGCCCAGCACACCTCCATGCTCTTCTTCTATGACCAGATGCTCGGCGAGAAAGCAAGGCCCGCCAACCACGACTGGGGCTTCCGCCACTGCTGGGGCCTGAACTTCTCCGCGCCGCTCGCCGCGGTCAGAGAGGTCGGCGCCTTCACCGCCATCCCCATGCTCTACGGCTACGACGACATCGAAATCGCCTGGCGCCTCAACCGCCGCTACCAGATGCCCGTGTTGTTCGTGCCCGAAGCCCGGGCCGACCACGACCACCGCTACCAGCCGCGCGACATCATCAAGCGTGAATACAACCTAGGCCTCACCGCCTGGCACTTCGCCGAGCTCAACCCCGGCTTCGCTCAAGACGTCTTCAAGCGCGACATCCGCTCCGCCGCCGAGCTCGCCTACAGCCGCGAGTTCATCTCCCGCGAAGAATCCGCGGCCAAACGACTCGAACAATCCTTCCTGGATCTCGCCGACATCCCCGCATCATCCATCGAAGCTCCACAGAGCAACGGCACCAACCCCCACACCGCCCCCCTCCTCAACCTCATCTACGAACAACACCTCCTCCTCAAACGCTACCACTGGCGCCGCGGCCTCCTAGCCGCCTCTTCCCAATCCGGCCGCTAACGAGCCCCCGGCTTCAAAACAGAAGCCCAAGCGCCAGCGCCGGGCCGACCACCCGCCGCGCCCGTCCCTCTCCAATACACTCCCCCATGTACTTCTCCTGGCATCGCCCCTGCGCCACGCGCCCAGACCGCCTCCTCAGCATCGCCCTCCCCGTCACCGCCTTCCTCAGCATCAACAGCCTCCTGGCCGCGGCCGCCTTCACACCCAACCCAACATGGCTCTTCGCGGCCCTGATCCCGACAATCATCGCCACCCAGCTCCTCATGATGCACCTCCTCCGCAAAGAGCAGCGCCGCGCCAAAGCTCTGGTCGAGGCCGCGGACTTCAAGATCTGCCCCCGCTGCCGCTACTCCCTCAAAGGCCTCGACGATCAAGCCGACTGCCCCGAATGCGGCCGGCGCTACTCGCAGGATGAACTCCGCAAGACGTGGACGGAGGCGTATGAGCTCGTCGAGCCGAGTACAAGCCCGACACCCTGAATCCCAACCACACCATCAACACTTCTGGCAGCGTCTGATAGCATGATGCCGTGCAGTTTCTCTGGCAGACACCCTCAGCGACGCGCTGCGAGCAACGTCTCAAGGTTGCGATACCGGCGGTAGGCGTGATCTGGGTCTCAGCGATCTTCATAGCGATGGCGGGATTCAGAATCCGCGGAATTCTCCTCGGGACAATTGGGCTGACCAGCGCGATCACGAACCTTTCGATCCTGATGTGGCTGCTCAAGGAACAAAGCAGATCCCGCAACCTCGTTCTCGCGGCGGAGTTTCAAATCTGCCCGGGCTGTCGCTACGCCCTCCAAGGCCTCTCTGAGTCCGGTGCGTGCCCCGAATGCGGCCGCGGCTATTCGCAAGACTCACTCCGCGCAACGTGGACCGACGCGTATGGGATTACGGAACCCTTACCCCACGTCCCTCATACGCCCGCCTCCCCCACACCGCCTCCTGGTGCATCCACGAGCTGAGTTAGAATGTCAACCATGAACCCACCCAGACCTCCGCGTTCGGTGACCCGTCGCGAGCGGATCGGGTGGTGGGCTGTGCCTGCGATACTACAAGGCGCTCTACTCGCTTGTCTGCTTGTTGCGGCTCGGATATTTCGAGAAAGTGGTTCGCACACTTGGCAAATTGCAGTACTCGTTGGCCTCTTCGTTATTGTATTGGCGATGGGCCTTTCTTGGAGCTCTGCCCGTCAGCGCAGGCGTCACGCCGTCCTCTTTGCAGAAGGCCGCATCTGCCCGAAGTGTCACTATGGACTCATCGGGTTGCCCGCTGCTGGGGCGTGTCCCGAATGTGGTGAGCACTATTCGCCTGACTCTCTCCGGTCCGCATGGTCGTTGACCCATCAAGACCAGCCCTCGTTCAATACACCCTCCAAACCCTCACCCCACACCCCTCATACACCCCCCGCCTCCCCCACACCGCCCCCTGGTGCATCCACGAACTAAAGTACTATCTCTTCTATGAATCCCTTCAAGCCCCCCCGATCAGCAACTCGGCGTGAGGGAGTGATTTGGTGGCTCGGATCATTGTTGGGTGTCGCGTTTTGCGGTTGGATATGCGCTTCAGATCGGCTATCTCTCGGGCTGTGGGAGATCGCTGCGCTACTCGTTTTTCTCATTTTGCTTTGGCTGCATTCGTTTGCGTGGCGCACCGCACGCCGACGCGGGCGTCGCCTTGTCGAAGCCGCTGATTGCCGTATCTGCTCGAAGTGCCGATACGAACTCGTCGGCCTTCCGGAAACCGGTTCCTGTCCCGAATGCGGCGATCTCTATAGCCAAAAAACACTACGAGCCGCTTGGTCACAGATATACCACGACCAGGGCGGGATCAATAGATCTTCCACACCCTCACCCCACACCCCTCATACACCCCCCGCCTCCCCCACACCGCCTCCTGGTGCATCCACGAACTGATCACCACGTCCGTCGCCCCCAACTTCCCCGCATCCCGCGGCGAAATCACGGGCCAATCCCACAGCCGCGTCCCGTGCTTGCCGCGATCATCATCCGCAAACGCCACCAGCTTCACCGGCGCCCCCACGATCACCTCGCGAAGCTGCCGCGTGTGCTCCCCCGTCCCGTGAATGACGATCGACCGACCCGCCAGCGATGCGAGCAACGCCTTCATTCGTGCCGCGCCGTCCGCGGGGACGGAGCCCGAAGCCAAAGTGGAAAGTGGAACGTGGAAAGTGGAATCAGACCCTTCCACTTTCCATTTTCCACTTTCCACTTTCGCCTCTCCCGTAAACGCACAACCCCTCCCCCGCGGCCACTCCCTCCCCCTCTCCGCCACCACCTCCCGCATCAACCGCTCCACCTTCTCCACATGCCTCTCAATCGAAAATGACTTCGCCCGCTCCCAAGCCGCGCATGACATCTTCTCCCGATCCCCTTGAGCAAACTTCCCCACCGCCAAAGCCATCGCCCGCCCCGCCTCCTC
>Ga0154020_10001583_pt1 | contig 27896 bp, 15 predicted proteins | sample Klosneuvirus_201_FD_109709 | JGI IMG/M metagenome (GOLD analysis project Ga0154020, IMG submission 109709) | Active sludge microbial communities from wastewater, Klosterneuburg, Austria - Klosneuvirus_20160825_MG | ecosystem: Engineered > WWTP > Aerobic digester > Activated sludge | place...
CATGGCGCGAACAGATACCCCACCATATCGCCAATGTCTGTTTGTGGCACGCCTTGATACTTCCGGTATCAAACTTGACCATACCCTGATTTGCGATCCTCTTGGAGGAACTCTGTCAATGGATATCAATTGGGCAGATATGATCCATACTGCCGATTGGGGTTATGCTCTTTCAGCAAGTTCGATCACCCGAAACGATGGCGCCTTCGTAAAACTCCGCCCCGACCTGTCGGTGGAGTTTGTTCAGGAATACCGCGATACGGTCAATTTTGTAGAATTCTACGATGCAGTAATCGAACTCTCCGAAGGTTATCTGTTAGGTGGATATGTTCAGCAGCCCAATTTTTCAATTCAGTCGTTTCTTCGACGGGTAGATAAACAAGGTAATACAATGTGGTTTTCCTACTATGGGGATGATGCAGTTACAGATGCATTTTCCAATTATTTGAAAATCAATGATTCGCTTATTGTTTTTGTTGGAGGCTATGTTACCAATGATAATACTTTATCCGGAAGGGGGCCGTGGATAGCGTTTATAAACCCTTCGGATGGAGAGATGCTTCATGAATGGAGACCGGGCAATTTTTTAGGAGAGTTTTTGCATTATATCAGCCCGCTACCGGACAACAAATGGCTGTTTTACGGGAAAAAGGTCGTAGATGTTAATCCGACGAAAGCGAGGCCCTTTTGGGCTATTGCAGATTCTGCATTCAATATACTGGACATACGTCTTTTCGGCCCTGGCGCAAATGTATCTAACTTTTTATGGGACTTTGCCTCCACCCCCGACGGCAACTTCATCGCAGCAGGTCAGGTAAATGCTCTGGACCCGAACAACGAACCGGCTCAGGTATACGGCTGGCTGTACAAGGTGTCGCCGGGTCTGGACAGCCTGTGGTCGCAGCGAATGATCCCGCCGCAGGCCGGCACGCAGGGCGGATACTTCGGCGGGGTTGGCGTGCTCAGCAGCGGAAACATGGTGGCTGGCGGCTATGCGCCGCTGGGCAACGACGTGTACGGTTGGTTGGTTAAATTCACCCCCGACGGCTGTGTGGACACTATCCTGTGCAACACGGTACCCGCGTGGGAGGCGGAGGAACTGGAACTGCGGGAGCCGCCGGCGCGGGTGTATCCGAACCCGACTGCGGGAAGGTTTTTTGTGGAACTGCCGAAAGGTAGCAGCCCGGTGCGCGTGCTGCTAACGGCAATAGATGGACGCATAATACTGGAACAAATACTCACAGGTTCACAGTGGTTGGATGTGTCGGATGCGCCACTGGGGATGTATTTGTGCTACATAACAGATACAGCGCGAGCGCATTTGGTCACCAAACTGGTGTTGGAGCGATGAGCGCTCATGTTCCTTACCGCCGTCCAAACCGCACCCGCGGATCCGCCCAGGCGTACAGCACATCCGCCACCAATGTGCCCAGCACGGTGACCGCTGCCGCGAACATGACCATGGCAAACAACACGGCGTAGTCGTTTTGCGAAAAAGCCGATTCCATTTTGATGCCCATGCCGGGAAAATCGAACAGGTACTCCACCACCAGCGAGCCGCCGAACAGCGCCGGGAAAAAATTGGCAAAAATGGTGATGATGGGAAACAGCGCGTTGCGGAAGGCGTGCCGCCAAAACACGAGGCGCTCGCTCAGGCCTTTGGCCCGGGCGGTGCGGATGTAGTCCTGCCGGATCACTTCGAGGATACCGCCGCGCATTTGCATGGCCAGAATGGCCACGGCGTGCAAGGTGAGCGTGGCCACGGGCAGCACAAATTTTTCCAGATTGTCCCAGGCCCATTGCCCAAAGGGTTTGCCGCTCAGCAGCCAGGGTTCGGCGTTCATGCCGTTAATCAGTCCGAGGCCCACATCCTGCCGCGACAGCAGGAGGACGAGCAGGCTACCCAGCCAGATGACAGGCATGGCGTACAAAAACATCAGCACCGCACGCGACCAGCGGTCACCGCGCTTGCCGTGCCGGCGGGCCATGTACACGCCCATCGGCACCCCGATCAGGTAAGCGAGCAGGAGCGCCATGCCGTTGAGCAGCAGCGTGACGAACAGGCGCGGGCGCAACTCCACGAGTATGGGATTTCCGGTAACGATGGATGTGCCGGCATCGCCCGTCAGGAACCCGCTTAGCCAGCGGTGGTAGCGGTTTTCCAGCCCGTGCCAGTGTAGCGCAGGCACCAGCAGTTTCCAGCGCTGCGGTTCATTTTTCCACACCAGATATGTTTGCTCGATGGCGGCAATGCGGGTGTGCAAAAGCGCTTTCACCGACACGTCGGCGAAAGTGTCGGTGGCGGCCCGGGCGGTGTGGAGCAACGGCGGCACTTGATCGGGGTGATTGACGTGGCGCAGCGCCGACAAGGCCACGAACGCTTGCCCCGAGACCTGTTTCAGTATCGGCGCCAGTTCGGTCGTGACGGCTTGCCAATAGCGGGCAGTGGCGGCCCAGTTGCCGGTGGTTTCGGCCAGCCGAGCCAGGTGCTCGCGGTCTTCCACCGGAAGGATGCGGTGCAGGGTGTCGGGGTAGGCGCGGCTGCTCAGGGAGAGGTAAAACTCGGGCTTGTCCAGCCCCAAGGCACGGGCCTTGGCGACGTATGCCGTTGGATTTTCCCCATAGTCGTACGGAATCGGATCAGCCACAGTGTACCGGCTCAAAGCAAACGTGACCAGCGACACGAGCAGCAGCGTGGGCACGGCCAGGAGGATTCGACGCAGGATGTACGGAAGCATGGTAAAAAATCTACCCCCGAAGGGCCTCTACCGCCTCCACCGTTTTCGGGATCGGGTCGCCCAGCACGCGGTGGCCGTTTTCGGTGATGAGCACGTTGTCTTCGATGCGGATGCCGCCAAAGTTGCGGTATTTGGCTACGGCAGTGTAGTTGATAAACTCGGCGAACAGATTTTTGCGCCGCCACTGGTCAATCAGTTGTGGGATGAAATAGATGCCTGGTTCCACGGTGAGCACAAAACCCGGCTCCAGCGCGCGGGCCAGTCGCAGGTAGGCCGTGCCGAACTGGGTACTGCGCGTCACTGCATCGGAGTAGCCCACGTAGTTTTCGCCCAGGTCCTCCATGTCGTGCACGTCGAGGCCGATCATGTGGCCGAGTCCGTGCGGGAAAAACAATGCGTGCGCTCCTTGCGCCACGGCGTCGTCAAGGTTGCCCTGCATCAGCCCGAGCGCCTTGAGTCCATCGGCCATGTGGCGGGCGGCGGCGTGGTGCACATCGCGGTAGAGCATACCCGGCTGGAGGGAGGCAATGGCGCTCGTCTCGGCATCAAGTACAATTTCGTACACTTCGCGTTGTTTGGGCGTGAAGCGCCTGTCCACCGGGAATGTGCGCGTGATGTCGCCCGCGTAGTGCTGGGCTGTTTCGGCGCCGAAATCGCCCAGCGCCATCTGGCCGCGTTGCAGGGTATTGCCGTGGTAGTGGTTGTGCAGGATATGGCCGTTGACTGTCAGGATCACGGGGTAGGACAGGTTGCCGCCAGCGCTCACGGCCATGCCCTCCACCAGGCCGGCCAGTTCGGCTTCTACCTGTCCGGGGCGTGCAGCCCGCATGGCGGCCACGTGCATGGCGCCGGTGACGTTGACGGCGCGCTCCATTTCGGCTATTTCCTCGGCGGACTTATGCGCGCGCTGCGCCACCACGGCCCGGATGAACGCCTCCGAGGCAGCGGCTTTTTGCCGGGCGACCGGTATGTTCAGGCAGTTTTTCAGCACGAACATATTGTCGTGCCGGTAGGGCGGCAGGAAATGGATCGTTTGCCCGGCCCGCCGGTTTTTTTTCAAAAAAGCCGTCAGGCGGCGGGCGGGCAGCACCTCGCGCACGCCCACTTGTTCGGCTAAGGATTTCAGGCGCGGTGAAGCACCCATCCACACCACGTCTTCGAGGCTCAGGTCGTCGCCGAAGATGATTTCCCGGTTGTTGTCCACATCGATGACAGCCGCGAGGCCGGGCTGATCGAGGCCGAAAAAGTACAGAAAATTGCTGTCCTGTCGGAAATGGTAGGTATTGCCGGCGTAGTTCATACCCAGTTCGTTGTTTCCAAGAAACAGGGCAATGCCGGATTTTAGGTCGCGTTTGAGCCGCTCGCGACGGGCCTGGTAGGTGGATGGCGGGAACATAGTGATTTGATTGTTGTCTCAAACCTTGCGACGACGGGCGTAGACTTTCCAGGTTTTAAAAACCTGGAAAGTCTGGGGCTTTCGACAGTTGTGCGCCAAAAGTAGGGCAATTCCCTTATTTCCCGCCCCCACTCAATAAAGCGCGGTATTTTTCGGTATCCCGCAACAGGGCTACTGCGGCGTCCACTTCCGGGTCGTTTTTCAGATTTTTGCGCACTTTGCCCCGGTGGAAGTGGAATCTGCCCACGATTTCCTGCTCGATTTCATGCAGGATACGGGCCTTGTTTTTTACCATCTCGCCTTTTTTCTCCGCAACTATTTTCTTTTCCAACGCCGTGATATCTGCGCCAATCGGGTAGTTATGGGCGGTGGCCAAGGCCTGAAGTTCTTTCAGTTTTTTCTCCAAATCGCTTTCGTACTCGAAGTTTTTGCTTTGAACGAAGCGGCTGAAATCGTCCCAATCCGTGAACTCGAACGCCTCAATGGAGTCAATGCCGGCCGGGTGTTTGAGCGCCCACTCCGTGGCATAGTCGAAGATCAGGTACTGTTCGTGCAAGGCCCACACCACGCCCGTAGCGGTGTCGTGGGGTATCAGCACATCGGGTGTGACGCCGCCGCCGTCGAGCACGCGGCGGCCATTTCGGGTTTTAAATACCGCCCGCTCCGAGTCGGGAATATCCACCGGCACGCCGTTTTTGTAGCGGGCCGACTGGATGCAGCGCCCCGACGGGATGTAGTACTTGGCGGTGGTGAGTTTGATTTTGGCGTTGTAGCCCACGTCCTTGGTGTTTTGCACGAGGCCTTTGCCGTAGCTGCGCTGACCGAGCAGCACGGCCCGATCGAGGTCTTGCAGGGAGCCGGAGACAATCTCGCTGGCCGAGGCGCTCATTTTGTTGATAAGCACCACCACGGGTATTTTTTCATCAATGGGGGTGAGGGAGGTTTTGTAACTGCGATCCCACTCCGGCACCTTTCCTTTTGTACTGGAGATTAGTTCGCCCCGAGGCACAAAGACATTGCACACGTTGACGGCTTCGTGCAGGAGGCCGCCGCCATTGTCGCGCAGGTCGAAGATCACCCCTTTCAGATCGGGGTGTTTGGCTTTGAGGTCTTTCAGCGCGTTGGCCACGTTTTCGCCGGCATCCTGGGTGAACGTGGTCAGAAAAATATAACCGATTCCGTCGGCTACAATTCCGCTGTGCGGTACGTTTTGCGATTCGATTTCGCCGCGCTCGAGGGTAATGCGCAGGTCTTTGTTTTCGCCGGGGCGGCGCACGACGAGGTCCACTTTGGTACCCTGCACCCCGCGCAGGAAGGCCATCACGTCTTCGGGGCTACGGTTTTTGGCGCTCTGGCCGCTCACGCTGAGGACGGCGTCGCCTACTTTCATCCCTGCTTTGTGGGCGGGGCTGTCCTCAAGTATTTCGGTGATGACCACCCACTCGTCCTTTTTTTTGGCCTCTGCGCCAATGGCGTTGTAGCGCCCGTCGTACAGGAAGCGGTAGCCTTCGATGTCGGTCTCGGAAATGTAGTTCGTGAACGGATCGAGATCGCCCAACATAGCGTCCAGACCGGTACGCATCAATTTGCCCGGTTCCAGTTCATCCACATAGGCGTGGTTGATTTCCCGGTATGCGTTGGTGAAAATTTCCAGATTTTTGATGATATCGAAGTACTTGTTGTCTTCGAAACCTTTGAAGGCGAACAGGCCCAATGCGGCCACGCAGATGAGCAGGAGAAATTTCTTGTGCATATTTTTTTTAGGTTGGAAGGTTTCTGGTTTCGAGGTTTCTGGGTGGGACAAAAGTGCGGCGATTTGGGCAGAGGGAAATTTTTTCCGACAAAATTACCAAAGCCTGGTCGCAAGCGCATGTTTTACCGAACTCAACCAGAAACCCTCCAACCAGAAACCCCGCTTTTAGTTTAAAAACCGGGTGACTGGGTCTGGATTGCGGCTCGCGTGTTGGGGGGGACAAGCCCCGCCCCTACCTGCATAAAAGGCCAATCGCAGCAACAGACATACATTTTTTTCTGTAGGGGCGGGGCTTGTCCCCGCCCAACGCGCGAGCGGAATTCGGTGTATCGCTAAAGCTCGCCGGTAGCGTTCCGGAGTCAGGCTAATCAGGAATAAAACAGGAAAACCGAAACAGCCAGTAGCGACAAAGCAAGCAAAATGAACACGAGGGACAGGCAGCCACTGCGCTTTTTTGCCTGTGGTTGACCCCACTCCTGGCTGGTTACCGGCGGTGTGTAGATGGTGGAGGGTTTCGGTATGCCGCCGCCCGCTGCGGGCTTTGGCGCAGGGATGGATTTGGACGACACCGGCGCTGCGGGCGCACCGGGTGGCGGCATACTTTTTTCCATGTCGTACTCCATATCGGCGTACTGCACGTCGTCCAAACCATGCTGCCCGCCACTGGCCGGCCCCTCAAACAGCAGCGTTTCACCCGCCGATTTCAGGGGCGTGTCCGGGGTGGCCTGGCCATCGGCGCGAACTTGAACAACCTCTTCCAGCACGATCTCTTTTTTGCGTTCCTTGCCGAGGATCAACTCAATGACCGACACTTTGATGAGCAGCGGAAACGTACCGGCGCGTAGGGGCATCACCTGAAAAAGCCATTCGGTGTACCCTTCGTCCTCCACAAACTGCTCCGGCGAACTGATGCTCCGAACCTCGAAAGCCGGGTCTTTGCCGGGGTCGAGCAGTTCCACCTGCATGAGGTCGGACACGCGGCTGAGGGGCTTGAGCGTCACGTACTCGTCAAAATTGATGTTTTCCACGATGGCGTCTGCGTTCAGCGCGATGCGCACCAGGCAACGGGTTTCGCGGCCCAGGGGCATGGTGTCGGGGATGCGGTAGAGGATTTCGCCTTGCTTGGCATTTTTGTGTTCCGGCATGACGGCGGCAGATTCGAAGTCGGCGGCTTGTAGTCCGTCAATGAGGTCGAGCAGGTCGGAACGTACCTGGTTATAGGCGAGTTGCAGGTCTTCGTTGGATATGGTGCCGCGCAGGCGGGCTTTGTTAGTATCGTTCAGTTTGCCCAGAAGTGTGGTAGTTGTTTGGTGTTTTTCCGAGCCGGGCGGCAGAATCTGCTGCAGGGCTTTGAGGGCGCCGGCGAGGTCGTCCACGAGTTGGTCGCGGAGGTCTTTCTGGAGCTCGGGAAGTGGTTTGGGTAACGGCATGGGCGGATCAGGTTTGTACCAGTTTTAGATTTTACATGATTGGACACGGATGCCACGGATGAGACACGGATTTTCACAGATTTTTCTTTTTCAATTTTTTATCCGTGTCTCATCCGTGGCATCCGTGTCCAATCATGCCACAAACGGATCTTCTCAGGCCAACGCAATGCGCTGCGGCGCTTCGATCCAAATTTTTTCCAGGCGGTAAATACCGATGAGTGCCAACACCGAAGCGAGGATTAGTGACCAGGGTTTGTCGCTACTGATGTACGGAACTTGTGCAGGTATCACATTGCAGAACAAAATCACGGACCAAAATTCCCGCCGGTAGCGGCCGTGCAGGATCATATTCACCACGGCTTTGGAGTCGGCGGTCGGGTGCGTGATAGTCAGTTCGGCGGCCAGCACAAACAGGTTGGACACAATACCAAATGCGAGCAGGAGCGATGCTTGGGTGCCCAGTTCGAGGATGCCGAGGCCCTGCAACAGAACCAGTGCTGCACTGCCGGCCATCACACTGTGCAGGATCATGTGCAAGGGCAAAATGGGGCTCTGCCAAAAGTCGCGCCCGCGAGCCTGGGCAAACAAATACGCCGTGTACACCGCCACTACCACCGCCAGCGCCACGCCGGGCAGCACCAGCCAAACGGCGGTGTCTTCCCACTCGAACCACGCGGCCACTAATTGCAGCGACAACAAACCGCCAAAAAACGCAAGCGCATAACCGCCCCGCACCAACCAGGAGCGCCATTGCGGGCGCAAGAGCACGTACAGGAACCGCTTCGGCTGGTCGAGGTCTTTGACCAAAAGCGCCGTGGTCAAAATCAAAAACACGAGGCTGATACCCAGCGACCAGCGCAGCAGCGCCCAATCGGTGTATGCGCCCCGCCGTCCGAGAAAAATCAGCATGCCCACGAGGTAAATGCCCGCAGATACCGCTTTGGTGGTCACATACGCAGGCACTTCCCAGCCCCAGAGGATTCCTTTGCCGGGGGCATTGTACACCCGTTTGGCGTTTTGTCCGGTGAGCACCTCGATGCTTTTGGGTGGCGCAAAATTGCCGGTGACGGATTCCGGGACAACGGTCGCTGTTTTTTGCATCAACTCCTGCACGACATTTTCGCCCTCCCAGGCCAAACGTTCGGTGATGCGGGCAAAGTGGCCCACACCGCGCGTCTGGGCGCTCCAAAGGTTGCCGTCGGGCTGCTCGGCGGCCGTGGGCGTGAGGGAATATTCGTCGCCCTCGATATAAAACAGGTTTGGAATGGTGGCTTTTTCCGGCTTGCGCACGGTAGTTTGGTGGCGCGACAGAGTGGTGCTGATCTCGGAGTCGGGGTCGTCCATGTCGCCGGAAATAATGGCGTGCTCGGGGCATACCACCACGCAGGCGGGCTCCAGACCCACGTCCACCCGGTGCGCGCAGTAGTTGCATTTGGCGGCCGTGTGGGTATCCGGATCAATGTAAAGTGCATCGTATGGGCAGGCTTGCATACACGATTTGCACCCGATGCAGCGGTCTTTGTCGAAGTCCACAATGCCGTCGGGGCGGGTATAGAGCGCCTCCACGGGGCAGATTTCCACGCAGGGCGCGTCGGTGCAGTGGTTGCAACGCAACACAGAGAACACGCGCCGGGTGTTTGGGAACGTGCCTTTTTCCACTTGTTTTACCCAGGTGCGAAACACACCGACAGGCACCTCGTGCTCGCTCTTACAGGCAGTGGTGCAGGCATGACAGCCAATGCACTTGCGGTTGTCAATGATGAATCCGTACTTCATACGCGCGTTGAGTATTTAGCCTTTCCAGGTTTAAAAAGCCTGGAAAGGCTGGTGCGCCGTAAAGTTCTTTTTTTATTCTGAAAACCGCTTGTCCCGTAGAAAATCTTCGTCCGTCAGTGTCTTCAAAAAGGCGACGATCTTGCTTTTCTCTGTGGTCGTAAGCGGAATGCCAAGCGTGCCGTCGGGCTGTCGAAGCAGCGGATCGAGCGTAGGCGAGTCCTTGACCCCCGTGGCATAGTGTTCCAAAACGGCTTCGAGGGTTTTGAACTTGCCGTCGTGCATATACGGGCCGGTGGAAGAAACGTTGCGCAAGGAAGGTACCTGAAACTTGCCCACATCCTGGGGCAGGGCACTCACCTCGTATCGCCCCTGGTCAAAGGAAAAATCGGAAAGTACCCCGTTGTTCCGAAACGACTGGTCGGTGAACAAGTCCGTTGCATGGCAGGTGCTGCATTTGTTTATGAAAATGTCGAGCCCCTCCAGTTCGTCGGGCGTAAGCATGCCGCCGGGTTCGTTGCGCACATAGCGGTCGTAGCGGCTGTCGGCACTCACGAGCATAACCATGAATTGGGACAAAGACTGCAAGAAACGGGCAGTATTGATTTCCTCTGTTCCGAAGGCGGATTTGAACATCGCGGGGTACTGCTGGTGTTTGCGCAGTTTTTCCAAAATTTTGGCAGGGTCTTCATCCATTTCGACCGGGCTTTGGATGGCGTTGAGGGGCACCACGTCAAGGTGCGGCACGCCGCCGTCCCAGAAAAAGGACGTGCGCCAGAGCATATTCTGCACGGGCAGGGCATTGCGGCGGCCAAACAGGTTGTCAATACCGTGGCTGGTCGGGTGGTCGGGGTGCGAAAATGCCGAGTAGGAAATATGGCAGTCGCCGCAGGCTATCGTGTTGTCGCGCGAAAGGATGGGGTCGTAAAACAGTTTTTTCCCCAACGTGAAGCCGGCCTCCGTGACGGGGTTTTTGTTCAGGTCGTACACCGGCTCGGGAAAGTTGGCCGGCAGGAAAGGGCCTTCAAACGGCACGGCAGGATCGTCTTTTTTGCAGCCCGTCCAAGCGAGCAGGGCCGCCAACGTCCAGAGAATATATTTTTTTTTCATAGAAACATGTGTGTCCGAACTCCGTTCGGCAATAATTGCGGTATTCTCCTGTAAAAGTGTCACTGAGGCTCGCAGAGGATACGAAGGGGCACAGAGTTTTGATTAGCCCAACTCCGTACCCCCCGCGTCCCTCAGTGGAGCAACCAACCTACGGGTTGTGCACGTGATCCAGAATGAACATATCGGCGTAGTTGTCGGCTACCGTTTTGGAATAAGGCCCGGCATGCGAGGTAGGGTTGGCGGCCACACTGATGTTCACCGGGTTGGTGAACATCTCCAATACGTCCACATACACATGGAAGTGCGGGCCTCCACTCTTGCGCACCATGGCGGGTTCGCCGTGGTGCGTGTGCAGGTGTACCGTCTTCAGGTTGTTCAGTGTCGGGCTATTTAAGCCGCCGAACAGGCCGGTGTGGTATTGGAACGTGTTGGCATTGGTGCCCGGGTCGAGGGGCGCCTGCGGCGAGGTTCCTTCGACTTTCACGAAAATATAGCCCGCGTTCCAACTCCAGTACATGCCGTTGGCGCCTGCAGCCGGATCCAGGACGCCCGGACGTTCGGCAATGGGGCTGACACTTTTGGCGCTGTCTACACCGATCATAAATTTCAGCTCGGTGTAATCGCCCGACGGCACATTTTTGAGCACGAGTTCACGGCTGTCCGGGTCGTCGTGTTTGCAAAGAAAGTAGCAGGAATCTTTGGGCACAATAAACTCGGTACCATCCTCTTTGACCAATACCACATTGCTGACGTAGTAGTTGAAGGTGCTGAAGGTCAGTTTTTCGCCGGCGGCATTGGTGTACTCCACGCCGAAGACGAGCGCCGCGTCACCTGCGCGGTTGTCGAACTCGATTTCCACGTCATTGAATCCCGTCAAATCCTCGTCTACATTGTCTTTGCAAGCGGGGATGACAAGGGCGAAAAGCGAAAGGGCAAGCAGCCCGAATATGAATTTTTGCATGGTGTTGTGTCTATGATTGTTTAAAAAATGAAGTTGGCGTGAACCGTCCAGCGCGTGTCGTAGCGCACGGTTTCACGGGTTTGCCAAAGCGGCGGCTGAACCGTCAGCCCTGCCGAAAAACGACCGGCATACACATCCAGGCCCAGGGTGTAAAAAGCGGCTGCGCCTTCGCTTTGGTGTACAATCTGGCCCTGATCGCGGTTGGGCATGCCGGCATCCATGAATACACCGATGTTTGGCAAGAAGGAATACCCTTTCATGGATTTCCAGTAAAAGAACTTGGAGGAACCGATCAAACGGTTCCCGAAGTGATAGCCGTCGCTGTTTTCGGTGTTCCAGCGGAACAACAGGTCGGCGCTCCAGCCCCAAGCGTTCCGGCGCAACGTATAGGCGGCAGCTACCAACAGGTCGGTGCTGCCCGAACCCAGTTGAAGGTTGGGATGCAAGCGGACGCCATCCGCTGACGTATGGTCCGAGCGGCCGATAGGCAACTTGATGCCTCCCCCAAGGGTCAGCGTCTGCTTCCAACGACGACTCAGGCTGTCGCCTGTGTTCAGCAAGATGTAATGCGCCAACAGCGACACGTCACCTATGCCTTGCACTTGCAGCAATTGTTTCCCCTCAAGTTGCTCCTGTATTCGGTAGGGCACCAACGCCAGCACCTGCCAGCGACGTCCGGGATAAAAACGGGCCACCAGGTCTGCCGATCGGAAATACTCCTCCGAGTGGTAGCGGCCTTCGCGCAAAGCCAACGGACTGGTCGCTGTAAACGAGCGTTCTGCCGTCCAGCGCAGGCCAATAAAATGTCGGTTGAATTGTGGCAGGATGCCGAAATAATTGCCACCGATCGAACAACCGCATACGTCACAGGCATCGGTGCTCGTAGCAGCAAGGCAAACAAGCATCCCTGCGATCAGTAATGTTCGCATGACGATTCGTATTAGATTTGAAAAGAAGTGTTGGATGTTTGATCAAACATCCAAATAGTCAGGCGGCCTGAACACCCGATCCGGGTGCGGATTGGCCAACAAGCCCTCGTTGAAGAGCAAGGTAGACGGCTTGTCGAAAGTGGTCGGAAAACACGGAAAGCAAATAACCGGCTCAAAAAAAAGCAGGGCCTCTTTGATCTGCCGGAAAGATTCGGGAAGCGTTGGGGCTTTCTGGTTCTGTTGCTCCGAATTGGCAGGAGCCATTTGTTTTCTGAGGTAGCATTTGCCGTCGCACTCCAACTCCGGACGGTATTTGTTCTCACATTTTTTCTGGTAAACTGCTCTCCGCCATTGATAATCCAGCGTCCAGAACGTACGGACGAACGCCTGACTCAACATCAACAAGGAAAATAATATGACAACGATTTGTCTCAAGGTCGCAAATGTAATGACATTGGCTACAAAGTTCTATGGCATAACTCCGGGTCAAAGTGACAAAAGTCACCATTGCATCGTTTCTTTGTCACAGGATGGCACACACGACAGACTACGATTACATCATCATCGGCAGTGGCTTCGGCGGCTCGGTGAGTGCGCTGCGGCTCTCTGAAAAAGGCTACCGGGTGCTGGTCATTGAAAAAGGCAAATGGTACCGGGCCGGGGATTTTGCCCGCACCAACTGGCAATTGCACAAATGGCTCTGGATGCCGGCGCTTCGCTGGTTCGGCATTATGAAAATCACCATTTTCCGGCATGTCGGCTTCATTTCCGGCACGGGCGTGGGCGGCGGTTCGCTGGTGTACGCCAATACCTTGCCGGTGCCCAAGCCTGCTTTTTTTGAGTCCGGCAGTTGGAAAAACCTCGCCGACTGGCAAACAGAACTCGCGCCGCACTACGACACGGCCCGCCGTATGCTCGGCGCGGCTTCCACCCCACGGCTGTTCGACAACGACCACGCCCTGCAAACCCTCGCCCGCGACATCGGTCAGGAAGTCCACTATGGCCCTACGAATGTGGCGGTACATTTCGGCGAGCCGCAGCAGACTGTGCCCGACCCGTACTTCGGTGGAAAAGGCCCCGAGCGTACCGGTTGCCATTTCTGTGGTAGCTGTATGACCGGCTGCCGCCACAACGCCAAAAACACCCTCGACAAAAACTACCTCCACCTCGCGCAGCAGCGCGGCGCTGAAATATTGGCCGAACACGAAGTGACTGGCGTGCGCCCGCTGGGCAGCCCCGACGGCAGCGACGGTTACGAAGTAACATTTCAACCCTCCACCCGATTTTTTGGAAAGAAAAAACGCCTGCGCACACGGGGCGTGGTGTTTGCCGGAGGCGTGCTCGGCACGGTCGGACTGTTACTGAAACTCAAAAAAACATCGCTGCCGAGGCTGTCCGACAAAGTGGGCCAGGACGTGCGCACCAACAACGAAAGCCTCATCATGGTGACCCAATTGGACGGAAACGACGACCTCTCGCAGGGCGTAGCTATCGGCTCCATCCTGCACACCGATGCCGACAGCCACCTCGAGGTGTGCCGCTACGGCAGCGGCTCGGGCGCCTGGCGTTTGTCGCTGTTTCCGTACGTGGAGGGGAAAAACATGGTTGTTCGGTTGTTTCGGATTTTCGGGGAAATCCTTGCCCACCCCCGCGCCTGGTGGAAATACCTGTGGGTGCGCGACTGGGCAAAGAAAACCACTATCCTGCTGTTCATGCAAACGTTGGACAGCACCGTGACCTTCCGTCGCGGACCTTTCGGCGGCATGCGCACGGCGGTGGTGGGTAAAGACAACCCCACGGCGTTTATCCCGCGTGCCACCGAACTTGCCCGGAAAATGGAGAAAATCCTGAACGGAAAAGCCACGGCGTTTTTCCTCACCCCGCTTGCGGGAATACCGGGCACAGCCCACATCCTCGGCGGGGCGGTCATGGGCGACTCGCCGGAAACGGGGGTGATAGACCGGGACAACCGGGTGTTCGGCTATGAAAATATGCTGGTGTGCGACGGCTCCATGATCTCGGCCAACCCGGGTGTGAATCCTGCGTTGACCATCACGGCAATTTCGGAGCGTGCGATGGGGAGCATCACCCCACCTGCTCGCTGATCATGCCGAACCTGCGCTCCAGCAGATGAATGGATCCAGCAGCCTCGTGGCCCGAGCAGTTATTCCACCAAAATGAAACCGGCCCATTGGTACGGATTGATGAATCGCTCGCGCATTTCCTGCTGCGTGGTGCGGAAGGCGTCGGGAATGCTCTTCTTGTTTTCCAGCCAATGGCGGTAAAAGGCGGTCATAAATATCGAGGTCTCCTGATCCGGCACCTGCCACAACGACATGACGAGGTACTTTACGCCGGCTATTTTGAACGCTCGTTGCAAACCGTACACGCCTTCGTTTCCTTGAATATCGCCCAAGCCGGTTTCGCAGGCGGATAGCACGACCAATTCCGTGTTCGACAGATTCATTTGACTGATTTCGTAAGCGGTAAGGATACCGTCCTCTACGCCTTCCCGAAGCGGCTTGCCGGTTCTCCACGCATAGTTGGCACCGGCGAGCACGAGACCGGAGCGAATCATGGGGTGGTCACTTAGCCGGAATACCGGCTCCCGCTCACTACTCAACTGCTCACTGCTCACCCGCTCACTGCTCACCCGCTCACTGCTCACCCGCTTTTGTTTCGGGTCGGGGAAGAAAAAGCCGTGCGTAGCGATGTGCAGGATACGGGGCGCGGGCTTGCTTTGCCCCAGCGACTTGAAGGCCTCCTCAGAGGCGGCGTAACCTTTTCGGGACTCGGTTTGAATGCCTTGGTTTTTCAAAATCTGTTCCAACGCGGCCGTTTCTTTTTCCGTCCATTTAAGGTAATTCCAGGTACCGACCCGGAACGTGGAATCGGTGTTGGCGAATGATATGGTGCCCCGGCTGGTCATGTCATTTGGGTCAATCTCAACGTTTGCGGTGGACATGGCCGTGCTGTCCATTTCATATTGCACGCCCCCCCAAAGTGTGGCATTTCCTGTGTTTTGGTTCATGATGTCGGCGCCAAGCCCAACGACCAACTGACGGGTACTGGTCATTTCGACGAGCCGGTAGTGGTCGGCGAGCGTTTCCCCTTCATCCGTGGGTATGGCCCCCAGATTCAGCCGATGCAGCAGGCCGGAAGGGGAAAAGTAGATCGTCCGGGCGCTGCCGATGTTTTTTTTCAATGGTTTCCAAAGGAGATCGTACAGCGATTTTTGCGGCTTGCTCACGGGGGTTGCTCCCCGCTCGGCTACGGCGTAGAGACTGTTTACATAGTCGGCCTTGCGCTCGCCCCGGGTCAGGAGGAGGCTGTCGAGTTGTTTTTCATCAAAAAGCGGGATGAAGACAGGTTCTTTTGCGCCGGGCAAGAGCAGGAGCGCAGCGTACAGGATGCTATCGGTTTTTTCCGAAAAACCGACCGTGAAGTGGACAAACTCAATGGCCGCTTCGTCTTTCTGCAAGGCCGACCGGACTTCTTGCCACGTTGTTTGACGAATGGCTTCGGCATAGCCCGCTACGGTGTGGGCGAGTACTTTCTCGAGGGAATCGGCACGCGCCACCAGTGCCTCCATGCCGTTTTGTTCGGCGATGGGTTTGGACATCTCGGCTGCGAGGCGACGGCGGCAACCCGCGAGCTGCTGGCCAATCGCTTTCGCTTTGGGAGCGGATGCCGGCAGGACATTCAAACGATTGGCGGTCAGGAGCAGAAATCCTTTGCGAAAGAGCTCGTAGTTGTAGGTTATCCCAGGCAGGATGCCTTGCTGCCCGTCCGGGCGGGCCTGGAGAAAAGAGGACAAGCTATTTCCGTCAAACTGAAATGTTGCGAGGTATTTGCCAAGTTCATTTTCCGAGAGAAAGGAGACCGCTTTGGACAATCGGTTTTGGCTCAACTTGAACAGCATCTCCAGCAATGGCTCCGACCTGGAATACCGGCCATCGCGCTCATAAATCATGGACAGCCCCATGAGTGTCAGCGCATATTCCGGATTTTCCCGGACGAGGACTTTCTCCCGGATGGCTTTGCATTCAAGGTGTATTTTTTCGCCTTTTTCGTAGACGCCCATGTACAGGTACAAGTTTGCCAGACCATACAGCGTGGAGGCATACGCAGGATGCTCTTTGCCCAAGACTTTTTCCTGAATGGCTTTGGCCTCCAGGTGCAATTGTTCTGCCTTGCTGTAATTACCGAGGCGTAGATAAATAGTAGCCAGCACGTTCAGGCTTAAGGCGTAATCGGAATGTGCCTTACCTACTGTTTTTTCCTGAACGGCTAAGGCTTCGAGCGAAAAAGACCTGGCTTTTTCATAGTCCCCGATGCTTCTATACACCGCAGCGAGGTTGATAAGGGGGGCCGCATATCGGGAACTCTCTTTTCCTGCCGTTTTCTCCACGATGGTTTTGGCCTCCAGCAAAAGCATTTCAGCCTTTTGGTAGTTGCCGATATGAATGTACACGGTTGCCAGGTTATTCAGGCTCTCGACGTACACCGGACTTTCTTTGCCCAATACTTTTTCACGGATAGATTTGGCCGCCAGGTAGCAAGATTCGGCTTCCTCAAAACGCCCCGTTTCCAGGTACAATATCCCGAGGTTATTCGCACAGTCTGCATAGGCAGGTTGTTCTTTATCCAACATTTTTCCCAGGGTCAGGAAAATTGACTCGGCCTTGTCGTAGTTGCCCATTTTTAGATACAATGCCCCGAGTTCGTTCAGGCTCCCGAGATATTCGGGATGATTTTTGCCCAAAGATTTTTCCTGAAAGGTCAATGTTTCGAGATAGTATGGCTCGGCCTTGTCATAGAAATCCATTTTCAAATACAGATTTGCCAAATTGGAAATGACCGCGGAATAGATCGGGTGGTTTTCACCCAAAATATTTTCACAAATGGCTTTGGCTTGGAGAAACAACGGTTCGGCTTTCTTGTACTCGCCCATGTTAAGGTACACGTTTGCGAGGTTGACTAAATACGAGGAATAGTTTGGATCCGTTTCGCCCACCGTTTTTTTGAGAATGCTCAGGATTTCGAGCATGGCTTTTTCGGCCTTGGCGTATTGCCCTGAACGCACATACAATCCGGCCATATTACTCAGTGAGCTTGCATAGTCGGGGTGTTCTTTGCCCACAGTTTTCTCGAGGATGGCCAAGGATTCGAGCGAGTAGGGTTCAGCCTTGCTGAATTGTCCCATTAAGAAGTACAAACCGGTTAAGTTGTTTAGACTCCCGGCATAGTCTATGTGTGTCTTCCCCAGGGCATTGCCCCGGATGGTTTTGGCTTCGAGAAGCAAGGGTTCGGCCTTTTCGTAGGCGCCGATATCTTTGTATAAATTCCCGAGGTTGTTCAGGCTCCACGCATAATTGGGGTGTTCTTTTCCCAGCACATTGCTGCGGATCTCTTTGGATTCGAGGTACCACTTTTCCGCCGCTCCCAGATCATTTTTAAAATGCAGTACCCGGCCATGGTTGAAACAGCAACTCGCGTAGGCGGCAGAATTTCGCCCGAAATAGTCCAACGCGATTTTTTCGGCGGCAGCATTGGTCTCCAGGGCTTTGTCAAATTGATGCGTTGCCGTCAAAGCACGCGAGATTTGAATGAGGCTGTCCACCTGCCGGGCTACCGCCAGCGAATCCGTTTCCTGTCCTAGGACGGACAATACAAAAAGGAACAACGAAATCCCGGTCATCAAATGTCTCATGGCTGGTGTGTTTTGAGAATTGTAGAAATGGTGTCTACCCACTATAAACGGCATCCTTGCGTCGCAGTATCATTGTGGCTTTTGTTCAATCCATCACCCCACCTGCTCGCTGATCATGCCGAACCTGCGCTCCCGGCGCTGGTAGCTCAGGATGGCTTCGTGCAGCTCGCGCCGCCCGAAATCGGGCCAAAAAACGGGCGTGAAGTACAGCTCGGCGTAGGCGATTTGCCAGAGCAGGAAGTTGGAAATGCGGGTTTCGCCGCTGGTACGGATGAGCAATTCGGGGTCGGGGATGCCGTGTGTGCTCAGGGATGCTTCGAAAGCGTGCTCGTCAATGTCTTCGGGCTTGATCTGCCCTTGTGTGGCTTTTTCGGCCAACAGGCGCGTGGCGCGAAGGATTTCCCACTTGGCGGAATAGTTGATCGCCAGCACGAGCGTAAGGCGCTGGTTGTTTTTGGTCGTTTCGATGCCCTCCAGAAGAGCCTTATGGCTGGCCTTTGGCAATGCTTCGAGGTCGCCAATGGCGGCTAAGCGTATGCCGTTTTTGTTCAGATCGCGAATCTCACCCCGGATGGTTTCCACCAGCAAACTCATCAATGCGGTGACCTCGGCAGGCGGGCGGTTCCAGTTTTCCGTGCTGAAGGCGTACAGCGTGAGGTACTGCACTCCGATTTCGGCAGCGGCTTCCGTTACTTCGCGCACACTTTTCACACCGCTACGGTGGCCCAACACACGCGGAAGGCCCTTTTGTTTGGCCCAGCGGCCGTTGCCGTCCATGATGATGGCAATATGCCGGGGAACCTTGTCGGGTATGATCAGTGCTTTCAGGTCGGACATGGCGTGCCGTTTTAGGTGGCGAGTAGCGAAAAAGGGCAGCAAAAATACAGGATTGCAGTTGAATTTACTCTGACCAAAAACCTTCTACTGGCGAGCGTTGATTAGCGATACCTCACCCACTGCACACGGCGGTCGATAATATTACCAACTAATGCTCGCCTGTGCCAGGTTTTAAAAACATGGAAGGTTTACCCTGATCAAAAAGGAACAATTATTTGCCGTTTCGGAACATCAATGCTCCCTGTGCGGCGAAGACACATCTTCACTTTGGGCGTTGATAATTTGCTCTTGCTGGTTGATGCTCTCCTGATGTACGGCTTCCAAAAACAACGCGATAAATTCGGGACTGAGTTCGTTCTTTTCGCCGCGGCGCAGCAGGGCTTCCCGCAGGGCGCGGAAGCGTTCGGGCTGGAGCACAGCCACGTTTTTGTCCTTTTTGATGGCGCCTATTTCCTTGACCAGGTGCATACGCCGGGAGATCAGGCTGATAATCTCCTCGTCAATTTCGTCAATGACGCTGCGGCAGTTTTCCATGCGGGACAAGAACTCGGGGTCGTCGGTCGTGATGGCACGCCGGACGAGTTGTTGGAGCATTTCCTGAAAACGGTCGGGCGTGAGTTGCTGGGCGGCATCGCTCCAGGCCTGGTCGGGGTCGGGGTGTACCTCCACCATCAGTCCGTCGAAATTGAGGTCGTATGCTTTTTGGGCGGTTTCTGTCAGAATGTCGCGGCGGCCGCAGATGTGGCTGATGTCGCAAATAACCTCGAGGTCGGGAAATTCCTGCATGAGGTCAATCGCCATTTGCCAACGCGGGGCGTTGCGGTACTTGACATGGCCATAGCTGGAAAATCCCCGGTGAACGGCCGCCACGCGCCGAAGTCCCGCCTGGTGGAGCCGTTCGAGTGCGCCAACCCACAACTTGTAGTCGGGGTTGATCGGGTTTTTAACTAAAACCGGGATGTCCACGCCCACCAACGCGTCGGCAATTTCCTGCACGGTAAACGGGTTCACTGTAGTGCGTGCGCCGATCCAGAGCACATCAATCCCGTGCTCCAGGCACTCGTGCACGTGCTGGGCATTCGCTACTTCGGTGGTTACGGCCAACCTGGTCTCCTGCTGTACCCGCCGGAGCCATTTCAAACCCGGTGTGCCAACGCCCTCGAACGCGCCCGGACGGGTGCGCGGCTTCCAGATTCCGGCGCGAAAAAGCGACACTCCTTTGTTTTTTAAGGCGTTCGCCGTGGCCAATACCTGGCCTTCGGTTTCTGCGGAGCACGGCCCGGCGATGAGAATGGGGCGAGTCGGTTCAAATATGGGTTGAAAAGTCATTCTTTTAGTGTTTTGGTGTTTTAGTGTTTTGGTGTTTTAGTGTCCGAACAATACTAAAACACCAAAACACTAAAACACCAAAACACTTCTAATTCAGCGAAAACTTCACCGCCACCCCTGCCGTGACCGTTGTGATCGGGAACGACTGCGAGGTTCTCGGTACGGTCTGGCGGTAGTCAGTGAAAACACGCAAGGATAGCCTTCGGTTCAAGGCGTAGTCCACTGACGGGTTTATGCTGATGGTTCGGGCGCCGCGGGTCGGCACGGCTTCGTCCACTTGTTCGAGGCGGTGGTTGATCGTGATATCGTCGCGCAGGTCGAAATCGAACTTGAACGTGAGGTCGTTGGCCTGCTGTGCACCCCCCTTTGGCGCCGGCGGAGGGGCGGGGTCGGCGCCCGGCGCGGGTTTTTTCGTGCGGCTCTTGTTGTTTTTCGTGCCGGTCAGGAATCCTATGTTCACGTTTTTCATGCGATAACCAAACCCGATGGTGAATCCGGTGGAGCGGGTTTCGGCGAGTTGGTAATCAATAAACGACATAGCAAGCGTCCGGCTCTTTTTGTAGTCTACCTTGAACGTCATGTCGTTTTTGAGTTTTATATCCACACCGATAAGGGGCGATAACTGTTCGGTGATGACCACTTGCGGAATTTCATACCGGGCGATGTAGTTGTAGTTCAGCGTATCAATGGTGTACGGCGCAGCCGGTTCGAAGAAGAGGTCTGTGTTGTAGGAATTGACTGTCAGGGTGTTTTTGTACCCGTGCGTGATCTGGATACTGGCGAAGATTTTTTTGAGCGGGCCAATTTTTGACAGGCCGTTGTAATTCAGGCGCCAGTTGATGGCCGGGTTGGTTTTGAACACGTCAAGTTTTGCCTTGCTCGGATCAGAGTTCTCGTACGCCGAAATGAACGCCGGCAGGAGTACTTCCTGGTGGAATTTGCCGTACCCGTAGCGGTAGCCGGCGCCGTCTTTGGTATGCTGATCAACGTTTCCGGCTTCTATGCCGAGGCGATCCGAAATGACAGGCCGGTAGTTTTCGTAGCGGGTAAACATGCTGTTGATATCCTCGTCGAACAAGGTGTTGAGGGTAAAAAACGACACGCTGTAACTGCCGAGTTCGCGAAATGCGCGGTGCTGGAAGTCCACGGCATTGGGGTCGAGCAGGAAATCCTGGTCTTTGAACAGCTCCGTGCTGTTGCGGGTGTACTGTTTGTTGAGCGTCAGTTCGATCTTGAAATCCGTGAACGGCTCGATGCTGGCCGACGCGTCGAAGGCCTGGGAATAGTTGCGCGTCACTTGCTGGTTGAGTTCCGGGCGCTGGGTGATCCAGCCTTGCTGCGCGGCGTCGTCGAGCCATTTGGAATCGGGCTGGAAGCCGGCTACGAATGCCCAGCCCGGTGCGGCAAACCCTTCGCTAAGGCCCATGAGTTTGGCCTCGGGTGTAAAGCCGGGGATCACGGTGCTGAAGTTTTCGGTGTAGGTGAACCGCGCGCTGCGCAGCATCATGAGCGGGCGCAGGGCAATGCGCTCGACAAGAGAAGGCTCGCGGTTCGGGTCTTTTTCCTTTTTGGGCTTGGGCTCTTTTTTGTCCTTGCCGGCAGGTACGCCGGCCGGGTCGCCCGGGTTGGCCGGATCAGCGGGATTGGCCGGATTAGCCGGATCTACGCCGCCGCCGGGAGCATTGCGGTTGGGAGCACCGGCAGGGTCGCTGCCCGAACCCGAGGAACCACCGGGTACTTTATCGCTGCCGGGAAGCCCGCCGCTGCCGGGGACGTCGCGTTGCATGTTGCGGTTGATCGGGTTGTTGCTGCCGCCCGGGCCACTGCCACCCGGCGCGCCGCCCGGTTTATTGATTTTACCCAGGTACTTGCTCTTGTTGTACAGGTTTTCAAAACTGAAAGTACCGTTGATCTGCCGGGTGTTTTTGTTCTGAATGACGTGGCCCAACGAGCGCAGGTTGACGTTGTTGGCGTTTTGGGGCAGCACATCGCCCATGTGCTGGAGCTTGAGCGACTGCGCCGTCCAGGTGTATCCGGCGTTGTAGGATGCCTTCATGGTGATCCAGTCCATCATGGGGATCAACTTGAGGGGCAGGGTATAGTTGATGGTGGCGTTGTGCGCGTAATTTTTGGGGCGGCCCAGGTTTTTGATGTTTTTCCAGATGGAGTCGCGCCGCGCCTCGGGGGTCACAGGAATGCCGTTTTCGAGTTGCTGCGGTTCGTCAATGAGGCTGCGCACCTGGGCATCGAAGGTGAAGCGCAGGTTTTTGGTGATCTCCCAACCGAGGTCGTAGTTGCGGTCCCAAGTGAAGCGACGGTTGTAATACGTGTTCAAGGAGGGGTCTTCGCCGGCGAACCGGTACGTGGTTACCTGAGAAACGCGCTCGAGACTGGTATTGAACCCGTACGTATTGGGCAAGGGATTGAAGTTGAACTCCTTGAGCCACTTGAGCCAGGTGTCGTTCTTCACCAATTTTTTGAACGGCTCGATAGGCTTCATGCCGGTGGCATACTGGTAGTCGAGGGCGCCCTTGTAGCGGTTTGTCTCGTCGTTGACGATGAACGGGTTGCGCTTTAGTTCCTGGTTGAACGCGTAGGTCAGGCTGAAATTTTCGATGTGCCAGGGCAACCGAATTTTTCGTGGGGAGCCGGTGTGTTCCTTGCGCACGTTGGTGAAGTTGAACCCACGCACCGTGACCACATCCTGCGCGCTTGCCCGGATGCTGTCGCGTTTGGCGGCATCGGCCTCGGCGTCCAGTTTTTCCGCCAGTTTGATGTCGAGGTCGTAGGGGTCGTACTCCGGGTTTTTGGTGGTGTTGGAATACTGGGCATAAAATGGCAGGCGCAAACCGAATCCCTGCGGGAAAAACTTGCCGAGTTCGATGTTTGTGGAAATATCAAACTGGATAATTTCTTCCCGCTGGCGCTGGATGAGTTTCTGTTCGATGCTTCCCCACCCGATACTGGAGTAGTTGCCCGCCACGGAGATGTTGCCCAGGTCGGCCAACTTCATATCCACGCGGGCCAGACCCGCGTACCCGGCCTGTTCATTGAATCCATTGAGGCGCAGCTCGTTGACCCACACCTCTACACAGTGCGGTGCATAAGTCGAGGTATCCACGTTTCGCACGCCGACCATGGCGCCTTTCACAAATCCGAGGTTGGGATTCCCGACCACCTTGACCCGAGCACGCGGATTTTCGGGGTCGGTGATGATGAAGGGTTTGGTGTAATCCCAGTTTGGATCGGCATTACGCATTTTTTTTACCTCCGTGAGTAGTCGCAACGGAAAGTCAAAGTTATTTTCCGGGCGCCAAACCTCCTCTTTGTACGAACGGGTATCGGGGTTGCCGTTCACCACGTTGTCGGGGTTGGAGGGCATGAGCGGCAGTTCGTACTCGTAGTAGTTGTTCGAAAAGTCGGAGCCGAGGCGGATAAAAACCTCCATGTCGGTAGAATCCAATGACTCCTCTACCTGTTCGGCATGCACGAACATTTTCAAGCGGTTGAACTGGCGCAGGTCCATGTTGATCATTTTGAAAATACCGCGTGCATCACAAAATGGCAGGCTACAAATGCTGATGGAAAGTGCCTGCTCATTTTGCAAAATGTCGGGGAAAGCACCTACAGACTGCTCTCGCGAAATGCCGTAAGGAATAGTATAGTTGAATGGCGCCCTTGCCGAGTTTTGTTCAATACTCACAGCGTTTACATCAAATGGAGTTGTGGGTTTGCCCACGTCGCAAGGTGCACCAGGGTCGGGGTTGTCAAGGTCGGGCAATGTCTGTGTGTAGCGGCGCCACTGGTTGCGGCCCAGTTCGAGGGTAGCGAAGCGGAAGGTGGTGCGTTCGTCGAAACCTTTCCAGAACATCCGCACGAAACGAATGGCGCGGAAGTCCTGAATGTCGTTGATGGATTCGCGGCGGTTGTAATCAATCGGCATCTTAAACCGGTACCACACGAAACGCGCGCCGTTGCGGTCGAATACGACGGTGTCGGTCACGAGGTCGCGCAGTTCGGGTGTCTCGGTATCTAATACCTCCATTTGCACGCCGTCGTTGAACGTCACCATGCGCTTTTTGAGGGGAATTTTATACCGGAAGTACGACTCCGACTGGTTCAGGGAGAGGTCGCGGTTGAGGTCTTCGTTGTCGGGCAGGGTTGTGGCAGACGGGTTGAGGCTTTGGGTTTCGTTGGCCGGGGAGTTGCCCTGGGTGCTGTTGAATTTCCGGTAACGTTCCAGCAGGCCCGGCGTCGTGGCGTTGAAAGCAGGATCTTTGAAAAAGACAAAGTTGTCGTTGGATGGGTCGGCGTCAATGGCGGTCTTGGCGTTTGGTGACAGGGAAGAGGCCATGATGACGTTCAGCCAGTCGGCAAAAAAAACGCGCTCGATGGAGTCGTTGAGGCCGTCGAGGCCCAGGTCCTGCAGGGTGCGTTTGGCCGGGTCGTTGTCGAAGGCGTTTACCACGGGTTGCAGCAGGGGTATGCGTCCCCAGCGGGTGTCGGCGGTTGAGCCGGCTGTTACGCCCGTGGGTATAGCATTTTCGAAAAACTGGCGCGAGTCGCGCATGATGTCCTCCGAAATGTAGCCGAGGTCAATGTACATATCGCCGTCTTTGGACACGTTGGTGCCGTCGCTCTTTTCCATGTAGGGGTTGAGCATCCAGAATTCCACAAACTCGATGTTGGCGGCTTCGAAATCCACGGTGTTCAGGGAACGCATAAAGCCCGCCCAGCGGGTATCCGGCTGGTCCAGTTCGCCCGTGGTGGTCAGGCCCTGGGAAAAGCCCGGGTAACCGTCCGGAATTTCAAAATTGTATGGGCCGCGCTCCCGGGGGAAGATGGTCACGTCGAGCGGGCGCAGGGCCGATTGTTCGAGCGGGGTGAGCTGGCGGTTGGGGAAAATGTCCTGAAACTGAATCAGGCGGGTGTAGGGGTTGTTGACGTCCACATTCTGGTCGCGGGCGCTGGGGTCGGCCACATACCAGGAGAGCCGGGCGCGGTTGGCGCTCAGTGCGAGGTCGGTGGCGGCCGTTTCGGGAAACAGCAGGTTGTCGCCCTGTGGTACGGAAGCGATGACCCAGCTGTTGGCCGGATTGGCTAACGGCAGGTTGGCCGTGCTGCCCTCGAAGTCGTCAATGTACGCGATACCGCCCGATTCGCTGGCCTGGTTGATGGCGCCGTTGTGGCCGGGCTGTAGAAATGCCACCTCGGCTTGTGCGGTAATGGACGAGGGTTCCTTGGTGTTGATGAGCGGGATTTTGTCCACTAATTTGGTGAGCCACGGCGCTTCTTTGGAAATGCTGAAATCGAAGCCGTACATTTTGTTGTTGATCGGATCGTCGCCGTAGTTCACCTTTTGGGTGAGCGGGCGCTCAAACAAGTTCATGTACGTGGCCCCGATGTTGACGTCCTTGCCGATGGTGTAATCGAACCGGGCGCCGAACATGGTTCGGTTCTGGAACCCGAACAGGGTATTGTCCTCGAAACTGACGTTCACGTTCTGGCCCGACTGGAGGATGTCTTCAGCCAGAATTTTCACCTTCCCGATGTTGTAGTCCACAATGTAGTCCACGTTTTCGTACAGCTGCCGGCTGCCGGCGCTCACTTTTACGGAGCCGCGCGGGAGGTTGAAGGTGCCGAGGGAAATTTCCGAAGATGTAGACGACTTGTACGAGCCTTTGAGCGCGAAGCGGTTGAGTTGCTGGAACTCGCGCGCCCGGAAGAGCGTGGAGTCGTACAACTGGGGGTACACATACCGGTCAATCACTTGCTGGGACGCACCTGCCGCCTGCATCCGGTTGGCCAAGTGCGCCCCGAAGGGTTCCAGAACGGGGAACATGACGCGGCCGTTGCGCAGGTTGATAGTCAGGCCGGGCACAAAGTCGAAGATACCGTCGGGGCCGGGGTCGCCCTGCAGGTTGAGGGTGTCGAGCCGAAAGAGCTGGAGCAAGGGGATGTTGGCTACACCCGGCGGGATGTCGGAGCCGTTCAGGAAACGTTTTTGGCCCTTGCCCGGGTCTTCGTAAAAAATATCGAAGCGGAACTCCTGCGGATCCACATTGACGGAGCCGACGGAGTACACGTTTTTCATCATCAGGTCCCAGATCGGGAAACGCACGTTGGCCGTGGTGCCTTTCAGCATTTTGACAAACAAGACGTTGGCCGTCTGGCTGGCCGAGTCGGTATTGGCCAGATCGCTGCTGAACTCGCCGACCTTGTACGCCGTGCCATTGTAGGTGTATTCAAATGACGCGCCTACCACCTGATCGGGCTGCACGTTGGAGCTGATGCTGATAAATCCGAGTTGATCGTTGAACGTGTATTCGGAAGGCGACAAGGGACGGGCATTCACCACCTCGAAGTCGCGTATTTGGCGAATGCCAAGGTTGCTGACAAGGTGCGGCAGGATTTTGTCCTGCAAACGCAGGGTGGAGTCCGCACTCACATCGCCCAAAATCGTGGGGTACAGGTTGTTGTTTTGGTTGGCGGGCAGGCCGGCGCCCTTGAAGTCCTGTGCCGGCGGTACCAGCAAGGAGTAGTCGGGCCGGTCGGGCGTGGAGCCGTCGAGGTAGGGTTTGGGTTCGCCCATGTCCATGAGGGCGACAATGGTGCGTTGCGTTCTGTTTTGGTCCTGCTGCTGTTGTACTGTACTCACCCACACCTCCATCCGGGTGATGGTGAACTGGGACAAGGGCACGGGCAGGCACATGAGCGAGGGCTCGAACTGGTCGCGGTTCCAGTGGCTGAGCAGGAAGTGGCGGTTTTCGTCGTACTCGTCCACCAGTTTTTGGAAGGTCTGCAACTGGGAGCCGCCTTGTACGGACAGGTTGTTCTGGCGGGAGCGCTGCTGCGCAGCGAGCAGGGTGACGTTGAGGTGGCCGAACTTCAGGCCCGTTTTGAAGCCGAAGAGGTTTTGAGCGCCCTGGATGAGGTTGGAGCGCAGGGGCAGAGACACGTTTCCGGCCTCGATGTTCTGAATGATCTCGTCTTCGGAGAAGTTTTTGGTGTCGTAGCTCAACTTCATCTGGTTGTCGAAGTCGAACGTAGCCTGGGTGTTGTAGTTGAAATTGATCTTGAGTTTTTCCCCGATCTGCCCCGCTGCGCTCATGTTGATGTCCATGTCGAAGTCGAAGTTTCCGATACTTTGCTGGTTCAGGGTGAGGATGGGGTTTTGTACCCGCTGCCAGTTGTATCCAAAGGTCAGGTTGATGTTGCCCTGCGGTTTGATGTCCACATTGGTGCCGCCGAAGAGGCGTTCGACCAGGCCGGTTTTAGCCTCGAACTTGGCAATCGGGTCGGCGGCGCCACCGCTTTTGCCGCCGGGGGTGGACACGCCCTGCATGCGGTCGAAAAACTCCTGTTGCTGTTTTTGATCGCGCCAGCGGACGTACTCGTCAAAGGTCATGTACGTGGGTGCCCGGAAATAATCGTCGCCGATTTTTTCCGTGATGATGTACATGTTCGAGATGGGGTCGTACTCCACCTCTTTCTGGATCGCCTTGGGGTCCTGCAAGTCAACCGGGTTGTTGGGTTTGCCGGTCATGAAGTTGTCCTTGCGTTCTTCCAGAGGCGGTACCGTGTCGGGAGGAGCAAGGTACGACGATGGAGGTGCGACGTACGACGTACGAGGTACGAAGTATGGATCGCTCGAATAGGCGTAAAGGGCGGCAAGGGAAAACAGTCCGGCTGTCGCAAGAAGGATGTTCTTCTTCGTCATTTTCAAAAAGCAGGTAAACAGAAATTAGTTGGTAAAACCTCGGATTAAGGTGCGTTCAATCAGGCCAATGACGCCAACGCGCGGGGAACGGTTGCCCATGAAACGGGTATTTTCGTTAAAGTAGGGTATAATTTCACCACAGATTACACAGATTAACACAGATTTATCCGAGAAAAATCTGTGTTAATCTGTGTAATCTGTGGTGAG
>Ga0154020_10001584_pt1 | contig 27894 bp, 19 predicted proteins | sample Klosneuvirus_201_FD_109709 | JGI IMG/M metagenome (GOLD analysis project Ga0154020, IMG submission 109709) | Active sludge microbial communities from wastewater, Klosterneuburg, Austria - Klosneuvirus_20160825_MG | ecosystem: Engineered > WWTP > Aerobic digester > Activated sludge | place...
AAACCTGCCGCTCCGCTCCTCGGAGTACATCGAGTACGCCTCCGGTGCTCGCGTCACGTTTGGCCCATGAATTTAGGCCTCTTCGCCCTCGCTACGGTCCGATTAGCGGTTCGGCGCTCTAGGCTTACTTACCACCCGCGGTTGTTGTGCCGCTCGCCGTGGCAGGTCCCGGCGCAGCGGCCGTTGTTCCAAGTGAACCCGGCGACGTTGAACTGGATGTCCTTGGCGCCGTTGACGTGCAGGTCTGGCGTGGTGATCGCGCCAGCGGCGTCGACGACGCCCCCGTGGCAGTCGACGCAGGTGTAGCCTTCGCGCATGTGACGGGCGTGCTCGCCGCTCATCCGTAGGTAGGCCGCCAGGGTCGAGCCCGGGCCGGTGTGGCAACCGCTGCAGTTGGGCTCGGGCTGGTCGTGGCTGTATGAGCCGACCGTGCGGCCGTTGCCGTGGCAATACAGCGAGGAGCAAGCGCCGCCGCCGCCGTAGCTGCCGTTGGGGGAGAGACCGGCCTGGAAGTCGACCTCAGACAGGCCGCCGGGCGTGTTGTCGAAGATGTGGTTCACGGAGAGCACGTCGGCCGGCTTGACGTGGCACTCGGTGCAGTCGTAGGCGGCGTGATTCTTCACCGTGGTGTGCTCGGTGTGCGCGCGGAAGGTCAGCTGGTCCCGCGCGGTCGCGCCGTGCAGATCGCGGGGGGGCGCGCCAGTCATCGTGTCGGTGCCGCCGTGGCAATAGGTGCAGTTCGTTCGCCAGCCGGCCTGGTGGCAGCTATCGCAGCTCGGTCCAGTCGCGCCCTCGAGATTGTTGCCATGGCAGCTGCGGCAGTCCTCGGCCTGCTCCTTGAGCGCGATCCCGTGCGTCGCGCTGTCGTTGAAGCCGATGGGGTGGTGGCGCCCACCGACGCCGCCGTCGACCGCCACATCGCAGGTGGTCGGAGCGCCGGCGTTGATCCAAGCCTCGACCTTGGCAACGTCCGCCGCCGGGAGCTTGCCCGCCGCCGGCATGCCTGTGCCCTCATCACCCGCCTGGGTGTATGCGACCTTGCGGTACAACAGGCTGCCGTTCGGGTCGTTGGGCTGGACCAGGACGCGGTTCATGAACATGTGGCTGGTCCCTCCGACCAGGCCGCTCATGGCACCGCTGAAGGTGAGATCCGGGTAGTTTCCACCAGGGAAGTGGCAGGAATTGCAGCTCGCCGCGAAGACCCGGGCGACCTCGCAATAGGGGCCGGTCCCGCTGATCCCACCGCCGTCACCGTTGTTGTTGCCGCCGTCGCCGGTCTGGCTGGTGGCGTCATCGCCCCCGGCGTCTCCGCCGATCCCGACCGGGTGTTCGGCCACGCAAGCACTGAAGAAAAGCGCCCCGCTGATGGCGCTGAGGCGAAAGGAGAGAGAGCCCATGGTGCCCTCTACGTAGCCTCCGCGCTGCGGGGCGATGGAAAAGAGGTGTCCGGACGGACAGTCAGCCAAGGATCGTACGGAGATTCCCGAGCCGCTGGGGCAATTCGACCCTCTTCGCCCGCCGCCGAGGTTGGGGGCGCCCTCAGGGGGCGCCGCAGGAGAGCCACTCGGCCAGGCGTCGGCGGTCCGCCTCCGGGGGGTCATCCGGCCCGGGGGGCATCGTGGTGTTCGAGAGCGCCGAACGGGCGAAGATCCGAGCCTTCCAGGCCTGGGAATCGCGCAGGGTGCCGAAGTCGTAGTTGGACGGAGCGCCCTTTCGATCCGGTCCCGCCGCGCCATGGCAGCGCTGGCACCAGTTCGAGAGGAAGTCGCGCCCGAAATTCTCGTAGCTCAGCGTCGTGCCGGCGCTCGGGCAGGGGTGCTCCTCGATCGCGTCGTAGCCGCAGGCGCCGAGCAGCAACGCCAGACCGAGCGGGAGAATTCTAGAGCTCAAAGTTCGCTCCGAGCCCCGCCCCTGCCCCGACGTACCAGTGCGGTCCGCGGTCGTCATAAAACCAGATCGCCGTGGCCTCGAGCGACACGAAGGTGTTCCAGCCCTCCCGCAGCTTCACGGGGATATCGGTGCCCGCCGCCCACTCGAAGCCTCCGCGGTGACGGATGCCATCGCCGATGCCGAACAAGGCGCCAAAGGGGTCGTCGCGCACCACGCTCAGCGATTCTTCGTGCTGATGCCCGATCGACAGACGCCCGAAGGGTCGCGTCCCCAGCACTTCGCCGAACGGGTATAGCTGGAGCCCCACCGAGACCAGGGTGAGCATGCGTGAGTCGGTGCCCCCGTAGCCCAGCTTTCCGAGGAAGAAGATCGAGATCCAGTCCACCGGCAGAAAGCCGACCTTCAGGGTCCCGGAGCCGGTGAGATCGGGGGCCCACTCGGTCTTGGCCAGGCTGAGCCCGCCGACGAGCTGCAACACGGCGTGGGCCTCGGCGGGCTGCTCCAGCGCCAACGGGGCGAGCGCGAGGGCCGCGCCGAGCACCACCACAGATCGCATGCGGCCTCATACCGAAGCGCTCTCTCCTGGGTCAAACGACCAATGCGCGGTGAGCGTCCGCACGGTGCCTCGACTTTGCTGCCGACCCGGACAAAGATACGCCGCCCCCATGCGAAGGACCGGAACTTTGAGGCACCGCTGGCTGCCCTGGCTCGCGCCGCTGCTGCTCCTGGGCCCCGCTTGTCGCTGCGGCAAGGGCGAGCCGGGCAAAGGGGCCGCCCAGGCGGGGGCGACGCGCACGCGCCAGGGAACGGTCCTTCCCCCTCCGAGCGAACAGACGCCCTTCCCCACCAAGGACGGCCTGCCCCTGGGGATGGCGCCGGTCGCGGCGGAGCGACCCCTGACCAAGAACGCCAGCTCGGCCCAGACGGGGAGCTTCTTCTATGGCCCGACCGACCCCGTGGCGATCGAGCGCGCCCGGGCCGGCGAAGAGAACACCCGCGAGCTGTATGACCGCGCGGCACAGGACTACCAGTCCCGCTGCGTGGGCTGCCATGGCCACGCGGGGAGCGCCAAGGCCAAGGCCCCCGATTTCAGCAAGAACGCCAACGTACCCACGATCGCCGGACTTCGCGCGGTGCTGCTCCGCGGGCACGCGGATCTGGCGCCAGCCAAGCCCGGGGAGCTGGAGCTGAAGCATCTCCTCATCGCCATCGAGTCCTCGCGGCGTTAGCGCACCGCCGTCGAGATACCATCAACGATCCGGCGCGCCTCGGCGCCGATCGCTGTGTTGGAACTCCTTGAATTACGCCCGGTAGTACTGCGTCGTTCCGCCTTGAGCTCGACGCCGATCCGCGCCGCCTCGTTGACGTTACCTCGACGGCGGTGCACTAGCGCGGCCCACGTTAGCCGCCGCCATCCGACCTCCGCCGACGCGACTGTCATAGAACGACATTCTTCGCGGAGGGGACCTAGGTTAGAACCAGAGAGTGCTGCTGCGTGGGGTGCCCATGAAAACTGCTCTGCTCGCCGTCCTCTTGGCCGGCCTCTCCTTTCCGGCGTTGGCCCAGAATCCATACGACCCGCCGACCTCGGTGCGACCTCCACCCAACGTCATGTTGCTGATGGACGCGACGCGGACGACGCTGATCACGGGCGCGCCCTGCGGCGGCCCCTGCCACACCGAAGGCCAATGCGGAGGCTGGGGCGGATCGTGGAGCTGCAGCATCTATGGTGCGGGCAACACCCGCTTGCAGCTCGCCCGGCGGGTGCTCACCGGCGGCTGGGGTTGGAACACGACGCACGTCGACGCGACCAACGGCAGCGCAGACGCCCTCCTCCGAACCGACGGCGTCATGGATCAGTACAAGGTCCGCTGGGGTGTCACCTATTATGACGGCCTCGGGACCCGCTTGGTGGTCGACCCGACCGCCAACAACTTAGGCGCGCAACAGGCGGTGATCGACTTCGGCTATCCTGGCCGAAACGAGCGCTTCACCAAGGCGGGCGAGCAGGTCGATCTCGACGCTACTCATGGCGGCGGCCCGGGCTGGCCCTCCACGCCGATCCTGAACTCCTATGTCCCGTACTTCCGCACCGTGTCGTGCTGCGGCAGCTACCAAAAGAACGCCGCCTTCTCTACCGCCGATATCCAAGGCCAACCTTGGTATGACTATGCCGCGCCCCGCGCGCCGGGCCGACAATCCTCGGCGCTGCAGTTCATCCGCGACTATTGGAAGGTCGGCACGACGCCCGCGGCCTTCGATCCCGCGGCGATCAACGCCGAGACAGCGGCGGTCTTCGATCCAGGCGCTCCGGCCAATGACGCGGCGGTGATCGACGGCGACGTCGCCAACGTGCTGGTCAGCGCCGCCCCCAACGGCTGCCGGCGAAACTTCACCATCATGATGCTCGACGGCGAGGGCGGCGGCGCCTCGGGCGGTCTCGGCAACGGAGATGCCGCGGCCGAGGTCGCGAACCTCCAGCTGGGCAACGTCACCCCCTTGCCTTCCACCCTGCAGAACCAGGTCTTCGCGATCCATTTTGGCAGCAGCGCCAAGGGCGCCGCGGACCGGGTCGGTGAGTGCGGCTACGACGGCTCTTGCGGCGACTTCGTAGGTGTCCCCGGCTCCTTTGAGGCAGCCCCCGGCGGGGTCATCACCGATCTCTCGGCCATGTATGCGGCCTTCGCCGCGATCTTCTCGCTGGTGTTGCACGGCAACTATATCGGCGCGCCGCCTACCGTCACGCGTTATGGCGACAACCTGGCGGTCAGCCTGTTCACGATCCAAAACTGCGACGGCGTCGCCCCCTTCTCCTGCAACATCGGCCGCCCCGGGAGCATGCAGTGGCATGCCCTCAGCAACACCGGCGCCGACAACGGTGTGCTGTGGGACGCGGGCGTGATGCTGCGCAGCCACGACTATTCGCGGCGCAACGTGTACACCAGCGCCAACGCGGCCGAAGGGACCTGCGGAGCCCTCGGGTCCTGCGCGCTCAAGACCGCCACCTTGAACAAGGTCACCAGCGCCTGGCCCTTCAACAACAACTTCGTCGACCCCCTGGGCCGCAGCTACTTGAGCGACTCCGACTTCGTGCTCGGGCGTCCGAACAGCCGCTTCGCCAACGGTGTCTACCGCGGCGACACGACCTGCTCTCCGACCAACGGCATGCTCTGCAGCGACGACGCCAACTATGATCCGTACAAGCTGATGGACATCGCCAACTCTCAGCCCGTCGTGGTCGGAGCGCCCTCCGGCATCGGCGAGGACATCGAGCGCTGGCGGGCGTTCTTGAACATGTCGATCCCGCGCACCCCTCTGTTCAACGGCAACGGAGTGGCCACCCAGATCAAGAAGCGCGATCAGGTGGTCTACCTCGGAGCCAACGACGGCATGCTGCACGCGTTCTTGGCCAGCGCCGACTCCGGCGCGACGCCCAGCGCCGGCCGCACGGTGGACTACAACCCGGTGCCGCCCTGCGCGTTCAACGCGGGCGCGACCCCGGCTCAGCTCGATCACAACTATTGCGGCGGCTCTGAGCTGTGGGGCTACGCGCCGCGCATGCTCCAGCCGTTTTGGTCCTCGATCCGCGGCGGCCACTACTTCATGGTCGACGGGACCCCGATCGTCTCGGACGTGCTCTTCACCAAGGGCACGGCGAACCCGGGATCGGTCTGCACGTCCTTTGGGAGCTGCGGCGCGAGCTGGGAGTATCGGACCGTGCTCCTGGAGTGCCTCGGCGGCGGCGGACCGGGCTGCTTCGCGATGGACGTGACCAACCCCTTCAACCCGCTGCTCCTCTGGGAGCGCCACTTCTCGGGGCTCAGCGGGCGCGGGACCTCGACTTCCAAGCCCCAGATCGCCCGGGTCAAGAAGATCGTCGGGACCACCGTGATCCCATACTATGTTGCGCTGATGGGCGGCGGCCTCAACGAGACCTCTGGCGCGGGACGCCGGGGTAGCTTCCTGGCCGTAGGCCTGGAGGACGGGGCGGTCTTCTCTACGCAGTCGGTGCCGATCTTCGCCAACGCCGACTTCTCAGGCTCGCCGACCTGCCTGGATACCGACGCGGATGGCTTCGTGGATACTTGCTACATCGCCACCACCGAGGCGGACATCTACAAAGTTCGGCTGGTCAACGGCGATCCCTCCAACATCACGATGGCCCGCTTCTTCAACGGCCGCGCGGCCTCAGGCACGGGCACGATCCGCTCCTATGGCCGGGTCGTCGCGGCCTTCGACACCTACAAGCACGTGAACCTGTTCTTCGCGACCGGTAACTTCGAGGACGTCCAGAACGCCGGGGAGGTGAACTATATGTTCAAGGTGGTCGACACCGACCCCAGCGCTGCCCCGATCGTCAACGGTGGCGTGTACGCGACCGCCTGCGGCGGATCCAGCACGGGGATCTATCCCTTGGCGGCGGGAGAGAAGGTGGTGTTCGATCCGGTCATCTCCTCCGGCGTGGTGTACTTCACCAGCTTCAAGCCCAACGCCAACCCCTGCTTGAAGGGCGATGGCTACCTCTACGGCATCCACTACGACAGCTGCGGCGTGGGCATCGACACCGACTCCGACGGCAACGCCGATACTTCCAAGATCACCCTGCCGGTCCAGGGCCTGCCCACCGCGCCGGTGATCAACGAAGCCGCCGGCCAGGTCGTGGTGGCCTTGGACAGCGGAGGCGTGCTGACCCAGGCCGCTCAGACCCCGCCGCGCATCCAGTTCCCCATGCAGAAGCTGTGGTGGCGAACGCTGCGCTAGAGCCGCTTCAGGAGCGCCTTGGCGAAGGCATAGGCGTCGCCCGGCCAGCGGGCCGAGACGTATCGTCCATCCTCGCGCACGAACGCCGGCCGATCATCGTCGTCCGTGCCGCGCGCGGTGAGCACCGGGGGCCCCCCGTCGAAGTCCTCCGGGTCGCGCAGCGCGGCTCGGACCTCGTCCTCCACATAGGCCGGATAGGTTCGATAGTAACGCCCGAGCTTCCAGGCGGTGAGATAGTACGCGGCGCGCTCCATCGGCTTGGGCAGGCAAGTCGTCTTCACCCCGTAGAGGACGCTCCGCTGCGTAGCGGGATCGATGGTCCGCGCCAAGGGCAAGACGCCGTGACAGATCGCCGCGACGGGCCGGCCCAGCCTCCAAAACGCCAAGATCTTCGAGCGGAGCTGCTCACTGCCCAAGTACTGGCGCATCCCTGGCGCGTGCCCTCCCGGCAAGAGCAGCGCCCCGTAGTCTGCCGGGTCAAGCGCCCCCCAGGCCTGAGGGCTCTGAAAAGCAGGCGTTTTCGTCATCTCTTCGTAGAAGGCCTTGGGTTCGGCGGCAGCGCCGAGCTGACCAAAGAGGACCCCGGAGAGGAGGAGCGGATCGCACGCCGGGGCCCGCCCCCCAGCCTCGGTCGCGAACACCACCTCGTGACCGGCGCGGCTCAGGATCTTCCAGGGCACCGCGACCTCCGTGGTGTCGAAGTCGAGGTCGGGCAGCGGGATGAGTACGCGGGTCATGGCCGGCTCCGAGCTGAAGCATGCACCACGCCCCTTGTCGATCCACCGAAGACCGTCGCGTCTGCCCCCGCTCCGAGTCGCTGGGACCTGGGCCGCCCTCCGAGGGCCTCGACTTGATGCCGCCTACTTCTCGGGCTTGGGCTGCACGAATTCAAAGCCGAAGCGACCTTTGACGCACAGGTGCCCGTTGGTCACCGAGGACTCGACCGGCGAGCTGACCTTCACGATTCGATTGTCCTGCACATGCAACGTCAGGGAGCAGCCCACCCCGCAGTAGGGGCAAATCGTCGTCGTCTCGGTTTGAGCCGCTTCGTTCCAGTTGCCCTGGGCTCGCAGGTCGTACTCGCTCTTGAACATCAACGCCCCGGTGGGGCAAACACCGATGCAATTTCCACAATAGACGCAGGCCGAGCTGGTCAGCGGGACGGCGTGCTCGGTGGAGATGCGAGCGTCGAAGCCACGCCCAGCGACGGCGATGGCGAAGGTGTTCTGGGCGTCGGTGCCGCAGGCCTCGACGCACTTGTAGCAAAGGATGCACTTGCCGTAGTCGCGGACGTAGAGATCGTTGTCGACCTTCACGGGTTGATGGACCGTGCTGGCCGCGCTGCCCTCGGGAGGGTGGTGATGACCCGTGCGGGCGCGGTCGCGCTCCTCCGCGGCGGCCGGCGGAGCGGGTGGGCCGAAGCGCTCGGGCCTCGCGCCATAGCGGGCAGCATAGGCTTGGATGCGCGGAGCGGTGCTGACATCGACCGAAGACGCGAGCAGCTCGATGACCAGCTTGCGGCTGGTCCGCACCCGCGGGCTGTCCGTGCTCACCACCATCCCCGCTTCGACGCGGCGAGCGCAGGCGGGGACGAGGGTACGCGAGCCCTCGAGCTCGACCACGCAGACCCGGCAGGCGTTCACCGCCGTCAGGTTCTCGGCGAAGCAGAGGGTGGGGGTGTCGATCCCGAGCGCGCTCGCGGCCTCGAGGATGGTCGAGCCCTCGGGGACCTTGACCTTCTGGCCATCGATGGAGAGCTCGACCTGGCGGGCGTTTCGGGGGCCTCCGTGCTCGATGATGGGCAACCGTGGTTCGCTCATGGTCGACCTCCCCCAGGCGAACGAGCGTCCAGGACCCGAAGCTTCCCGATCGCCGACTCGACCGCCGACGTCGCGGTCTGACCGAGGCCGCAGATCGAGGCGTCGCGCATGGCCTGAGTGAGCTCCTCGAGGAGCAGCCGATCGTCGGCCGAAGGCGTGCGCTGGGCAAAGCGCGCCAGGATCTCCTCCATCCGGACCGTGCCGACGCGGCAGGGCACGCACTGGCCACAGGACTCGTCGCGGAAGAACTCGGCGATGCGCCGCAGAATATCCACCAAGTCGACGGTCTCATCGAAGAGCATGACCACGCCCGATCCCAAGGTGGCGCCGATCTTCCGCGTGTCCTCGAAGCTGAGCGGAGTGGCGACATCATCTGGCCCGAGGAAGGTCCCCGCCGCGCCGCCGAGCAAGACAGCTTGCAAACGCCGGCCGCCCGCGACCCCTCCCGCCAGCGCGATCAGGGCGTCGAGGCGAGTCCCAAAGGGAACCTCGTAGATGCCCGGCCGCTCGACCTGACCACAGAGGCAGAAGAGTCGGGTGCCGGCCGAGCCGGGCGTGCCGATCGCGGCGAACTCGGCCCCGCCACCGGCCACGATGCCGAGGACGTTCACCAGCGTCTCGACGTTGTTGATGAGCGTGGGCTTCCTGAACAGGCCGATCTCCACCGGGAACGGAGGCTTGCTGCGAGGCTCTCCCCGAAAGCCCTCGATGGAGTTCATCAAGGCCGTCTCCTCACCGCAGATATAGGCCCCGGCGCCGCGGACGAGCTCGATCTCGAGCGCATAGCCCTTGCTCATGATGTCGGGCCCGAGCAGACCGCGCGCCTTGGCCTCCCGAATCGCGCGCTGGAGACGGGCCTCGGCGAGCGGATACTCACCGCGGAGGTAGATGAAGGCCCGGTCGGCGCCCACCGCGTAGCCGGCGATCGTCAGGGCCTCGATCAACGCGAAGGGATCATCCTCCATCAGCACGCGATCTTTGAAGGTGCCCGGCTCGGACTCGTCGGCGTTGCAAATGATGTAGTGCGGTCGCGCGGGCTGAGCCGCGACCGCCGCCCACTTGCGCCCGGTAGGAAAGGCCGCGCCGCCCCGCCCGACCAGCTTGGAGTCGGTGACCTCACGAATCACGCCGGCGGGGCCAAGCTCGAAGGCGCGCCGCAGGGCCTGGTATCCGCCGTGCGCGCGATAGTCGTCGATGCTGCTCGGATCGACCAAACCCACCCTCCGCAAGAGCCGGAGCTCCTCGCGGGGCTGGCGGATTTGAGCTGCGGCCGGTTCGGGGAGGCGACCGTTCTGCAAGGCAGCTTGCGCCAGCGGGAGGGTCACCGCCCCGAGGCCCTGGCAAATCGGGCGCTCGCCAGCCTGGAGCAGGAGCGCCGCTGGAGCTTGTTCGCAGAGCCCCAGGCAAGGGCTGCGGGCCCAGGTCGCGCCGTTCACTGCGCTGCCGGCCGGCCCGTGGGCGTCCTCGAGCTGGGCCGCGAGTGCCTCGGCGCCCCGCACCTTGCAGCCAATGTCGTCGCAGACATGCAGGACCGTCGGTGGCGCCGGCGCTAGCGAGAACAAGGCGTAGAAGCTGGCGACGCCGTAGGCTTCTGCGGGGGGCACCCGGAGTCGCTCGCAGATGTACCCCAGCGCGCCCTCACTCACGTAGCCAAAGCGCCGCTGAAACGCGTGCAGCGCAGGCAACAGCAGGTGCCGTCGCGCGGAGCTGGAGCTCAAACCCACTGGTGGTTCGACGCCGCGCGGGAGCTCGGTGCCATCGAGGACCAAGCTCCCGAGCAAGGCATCCAGGACCGCGCGCTCGGCCGGGGTGGGAGGCGTTTTGATCGGGTGGAGGTCCATGCGTGGTCGAGGTCTCGACGGTTACGCCGGAGTCGAGAGCTTGTCGATCCGGATCGCCGCCGCCTTGAACTCGGCGGTCCCCGACCTGGGGTCGGTGGCGTCGATGGTGAGGTAGTTCATCTCCGCCTGCTCCGGGAAGTGGAAGGTGGAGAAGGCGAGCCCGGGGCGCAGGCTCTTCACCAGGCGAACGGGGATGTTCACCGACCCGCGCCGCGAGCTCACCTTGACCAGCTCCCCGTCGCTCAGCGCGTACTTTTCCGCGTCCTCGGGAGACAGATCGAGCGTCTCCCCAAAGCGCATTGGCGAGGGATAGGCGCGGGTCTGCACGCCGGTGTTGAAAGAGTCCAGACGTCGCCCGGTGGTCAGCCGGATCGGGAACTCCTCCGAGAGCGCTTCGGCCGGGGGAACCTGCGTGACCACCGAGAAGGGCGCGGCCGGTCCGACCAGGGGCTGGGCCCACAGGCGCCCATGCAGGTAGGGCTCACCGGGGTGCCCGTCCTCGGGGCAGGGCCACTGGATCCCGCCCGAGGCCTCGAGGTGCGCGTAGCTCATGCCGCGGTGCATCGGGCTCAGGCGGCGGACCTCATTCCACACCTCCTCTGAGGTAGGACGCCCGAGGTCATAGCCAAGGCGCCGGGAGAGATCACCGATGATCTCGATGTCGTCGCGCGCCTGGCCCGGCGGCTTGAGCGCCCTCCGCACCCGCTGCACCCGGCGCTCGCTGTTGGTGACCGTACCTTCGGCCTCGCACCAGGAGGCCGATGCGGGCAGCACGACGTCGGCCATCTCGGCGGTGCGGGTGAGGAACATGTCCTGGACCACGAGATGCTCAAGCCCTTCGAGCAGCGCGATGGTGTGATGGGTGTCCGCCTCCGACTGCGCGGGGTTCTCGCCGATCACGTACAGCGAGGTCAGCTGCTTCTTCTCCATGGCGTGGAGCATCTCGGTCAGATGCCAGCCCTTCTTGGGCGGAATCGTGACGCCCCAGGCCGCGTCGAAGCGCGCGCGTACCGCGTCGTTCTCCAGATCTTGGAAGCCCGCCAGCTTGTGAGGGAGCGCGCCCATGTCGCCGCCGCCTTGCACGTTGTTCTGGCCGCGCAAGGGGTTGAGGCCCGAGCCCCAGCGCCCGACGTGGCCGGTGAGCAGCCCCAGGTTGATCAGCGCCAGGACGTTGTCGACCGCGTTGTGGTGCTCGGTGATGCCGAGGGTCCAGCAGATCATGGCCCGATCGGCCCGGGCGAAGGTGTGGGCCATCTCCTTGATCAGGGCTCGGGGGACCTTGGTGACCCGCTCCGCGCGATCCAGGGTGTAGGCATCGACGTTTCGAACGTAGGCCTCGATGTCGCTCGTGGCGTGCTCGATGAAGCGCCGGTTCTCGAGGCGCGCCTCCAAGATCTCTCGGCCCACCGCGTTGGCCAGCTCGATGTCCGTACCGACGTCCAGGGGAAGCCAAGCATCGGCCCACTCCGCGGAGCTGGTGCGCCGCGGATCGATGACGAACAGCTTCGCCCCGCGCCGAACCGCCTTCAGCACATGGTGAAAAAAGATCGGATGGGTCTCCCGAGCATTGGAGCCCCACAGGAGGATGACGTCCGTCTCCTCCACCTCACGATAGGAGCTGGTGCCACCACCGGCTCCGAACACCGTCGCCAGACCGACGACGCTAGGTGCGTGTCATGTTCGATTGCAGCTGTCGATGTTGTTGCTGCCCACCGCGGTCCGGATGAACTTCTGCGCGACGAAGTTCACCTCGTTGGTGGCCTTGCTGCAGCTGAAGATCCCAAAGGTGGAGGGTCCGTGCCGCTCGACCGAGGCGCGAATGCCAGCGGCGGCGCGATCGAGGGCCTCATCCCAGGAGGCAGGGCGGAGGCGCCCGGCTTCACGGACGAGCGGTTCGGTGAGGCGTGCCATGGACGGTTTCATAGGCTCGGAACGAGGAATAGCCCTCTTTTCTGGGCGGTGGCAAGGCGTCACTCAGGCGTAGCTGGCCGCCAGCATGGGCCCGAGCGGCCACACCAGCGATTGCGCCGCCGCGCGGAGCGCCGCCTTCTCGAGCGGGACCCGGTGCAAGCTGACGGTGACGGCCCCCCGCTGAGCTTCGACGATCGCATACTCCGCGTGGGCCAGGATCGTGGGGGCCTTCCCGCCGACGTATTCCTTGAAAGGGAGGCCGACGCTCCCGGGGTTCACGAGCAAGAGCCCTCGGTGCTGACGCAGCATCTGCACGTGGGTGTGCCCGCCGGCCATGACGGTCGCGGAGTGGCCGTCGAGCAAGTGATCGACCTCTTCGGCCGGCGTGGTCGCCAGCAGATCCTCCATGTGGGATCGCGGCGAGCCATGGAACAAGAAGAGCGAAGCCCCTGCTCCGAGATCGATGCTCAGCGTGCGATGGAAGGCGCGCAGCGACTCGAGCTCCGCGGTGCTCAGGATTGAGCGGCACCAGTCCACCGCCTCCACGATGATCGGCGCCTCGGTGTAGCGGCGGATCAGCTCGGGATCGAGCAAGAACTCGTCGTGATTGCCGAGGATGACCGAGACCCCGAAGGACCGGAGGCGATTGAGCACCGCGCTCGGGCGAGGCCCCAAAGTCGCCACGTCTCCCAGGCACACCAGGCGATCGGCGCCTCTCCGCTGGATATCGGCGAGCACAGCGTCCAGCGCCAGCTCATTTCCGTGGAGATCGGAGATCAGGGCGACGCGCATGCGCCATCATCTCGAAGACGAGGCCAAGCGCAAGCTAGGGTCGTGGCGGAAAGGTACGATCAGAGTTACGCCGAGCAACGGCCGTCCCAGGTCGCGCATGCCGGGGCCAGGCGCCGCCGTGCGGCCGCGGGGCGAGGATGTACGCTTTACTTTACGCAACGGTTGATTCGCTCTTAGACCGACAGGAAGCACAAGCCCCGTCTGGTCCGGGCGAGGCGGCCGCCGGTCCCTTCCTAGACCCTCGGCGAGCTCACGGACTCGTGCTTCTCGGACCCGGAGGCGCGCGCGGGACAGGTGGCCCCTGTGTTTGTAGGCGGAGATCACCGCTGGACTGGCTGGCTGGACCGCTTCGAGACCTTCGCCGCCGACGCCTGGCGCGAGTGCGAGCGGAGGGCTCGCGAGACCACGCCCGCGGCGCCGTAGTGGGTTGACGAGGAGGAGCAGCCTGCCTGTACTTGTTGGATGAGCAAGAGCTCAAGCGCGAGGACGAACTCCCAGTGGATCTGGGCGCTGTACGCCGCAAGTCCGACCGCTGAGGCGCGGACGGAGCTCCTCGCCAACCTGGCCAGCGTCTCGTCGCCCGCTGTCGCACGGCACCTCCTGCACGAGGCCGTCGAGGCGCGCGACCTCGACCTGGTGCGAGCCCTCGCGGGCCAGGGCTACCCGGTCGACGACGACGCGCTCGAGCTCCCGTTGTTCGGGCACGACTTCGCCTTCGTCGAGCTGCTCCTCCAGCTGGGAGCGACCCTCCACGGCATCTGCTGCGCGGGAACGGTGGGTCGGCCCGGGCCGTGGTTGTTCGAGGCGGTCGCTCGTGACGATCTGGTCTTGGCCCGCTACCTAATCGAGGGGGGTGTCGACGTGAACCGCGAGTATGACGATGAAACCGCCATACTCATCGCCGCCGCCACCAATCAGCCCCGGATGGTCCGCCTGCTCATCAACGCGGGGGCCGACTCCTCGATTTCTCGCTGGCAAGATGCTGGCCCTTAGCAAGGGACACAGACCAGGAGCTGATCGAGCAGGATCTGGTCGTACTGGCCGTTGTTGCAGGTGGCCTGACAGGACCAGGCGCGATCTTCCACTCGGAAGGTGGGCGTTTCACCAGCGCCACAGCGAAAGTCGGGCGCGTCACCACATACCCGCTCGCCGGCGTAGAGGCCCCCGTACTGGATGATGTACGGACACTCGCCGCATTCCCAGCCGCCATCACCGAACAGCGCCACGTGTCCGTTACCGCACACCGGAGGGGGACGCACGCAGCGCTCCATCCCCATTGCCTCGATCATCACGACGTCACCATTGCGACAGCCGCCCTGGTCCGGAACGCAAGAGGCGACGTATGGAGACTCGCCGCTCACGTTCTCGTAGAAGCCAGAGCCCCGATGGGCGAAGGGCGAGAGCGCCAAGACCGTGTCGCCGGAACAGGAGCAGGTCCCGTAGGGCGTCTGGCCGGTGCAGATGTTGTTGGTGTCGCCGAACAAGCTCACCCACATCGTCTGCCGAGGGGCGAAGGCGGTGCGCACGAAGTAACGCGCGGTGTACTGGCCCATGCCGGTCGGACTGAAGCGCAGCCGCACCGGCAAGAGCTCGCCGGGATGGAGCGTGATCGGCCAGCTCGGGGGCTCGGCGGTGAAGCCCACGTGGGCTCCGTCGAAGCCGGACTCGTTGAGGACGCACTCGCTGGTCCCGCCTTGGAGCAGGAGGAACTCGGCGATCCCGGGCGCCGCTCCATAGTCGATCCGCGCGGGCATGGCGGTGAGCACGCAGACCCCGTCCTCCGCGGGCGGCGCGGGAGGCAGCTCGGTGCCAGGCCGAGCGAAGCTCGCGCTCAGGAGGATGACCGAGCGACGCCGCAGCGGATCATCGGTGCGCAGCGCGTAGCGCCCGCGGTCATGGCCCTCGACCAGCGGCACGTAGCGGAGCTGCACCTCGAAGCGCGCGCCCGGCGCCAAGGTCAAGGGCGTCTGAGGGCTGGTGGCCTCGAAGGGTCCACCGAGCTCGAGCCCTGCCTCCAAGATCTGGCAGCTCGCCGAGCCGGTCTGGGTGAAGACCAAGGTGGTGGCCGCTGTGCCGGTGGTCGTCCCAAAGTCGACGCGGGTGGGGGCGGCGACGAGGTTACAGCGCGGCTGCCCGACCAGCGCGATCGCCGGGATTTGCAGGGCGATCATCGGATCGTCGGTGCCGATGGACACGGTGGCGCTGAGGACCCCTTCGATCGCCGAGCGCATCTCGAGGTAGGCGGTGAGCGTCTCGCCCGCTCCTAGCCGAAGCGGTAAGGCCGGGGCTCCGCTGGTGGTGAAGGCTGGATCGCCAGCGACCGTGAGCGAGGTGATGGACACCGCCACCGGGCTGACGTTGGTCACCACGAAGGAGCGGCGGGCCAGCTCGTCCTTGGGCACCGTGCCGAAGTCCATCCGCGTGGGTGAGCTGCTCAGCGCGGGGCTCTCGGCCACCCCGCGCAGCGGAATCACGAGCGGCGCCTGTAGCGGATCGCGCGCGCGCACGACGACCTCGCTCCGGTGCGCCCCGAGCTCGGTGGGGCTATAGCTGAGGTGCAATACAACGCCGGCCGAGGGCGCCAACGTCAGCGGTAAGGCCTCGGAGGCCAGCGCGAAGGGGAGGCCCGAGCTGAGCGTGATGCTCTCGATGTCGACCGGTGCGTCGCCGCTGTTCACCACCCGGACGATCTGATCCTTGTGCTCCCCCGGGCGCAGCGAATCGAAGTCGACCGACTCGGGCTGCACCGTGAGATCTTGGCCGAGCACGCGGCCGAGGAGCTGTACCCTGACGCCGCAGCGATCGCCGCAGGTCTCGACCAAGAGCAGCCCGCGATCGACGCCCCGCGCCTTGGCCAGGTACCCCACGCTGAGCTCCTGCGTCTGGCCGGCCGCGATGGCGAGCGGAGTCTGGTCCGCCACCGGTGAGACGCCGCTGAGCGCGAAGTGCGCCGCGCGGGTGAAGCTGAGGCCTCGGATCGCTGTATCGATCGCCACCGTGCGCAGGTTCTTGATCACCAGACGCTCGGCCCGCGACCAGCCGACCTGGGCATCCTTGAAGTCGATCGAGAGCGGGGTCACCTCGATGTCGAGCGGGGCACCGGAGCCGCTGAGCATCACGGAGAGCTCGGCGCTGCCCTCGGCATCGGAGTAGATGCTCAGCGCCGAGGCGACGGCCTCCATCGACTTGGGCGCGAAGGCGACCGACAAAGCGCGAGCCGTGCCGGCTGCCACCTCGAGCGGCGCCTCCTCGACGGTCGCGAAGGGGCCTGTCACGGTGAGCGCGCTCAGGTGCAGCGTCGCCGTTCCGGGGTTCTTGACCTCGATCGAGAGGTAACGCGTGGCGCCTACCGGCACGGAGCCGAAGTCGAGCGACGAGGGCGTCACGCTGATCAGGGGCCGCGTCTGTTCGAGCTTGGTGCCAGCTTCTCCGCAGCCCACGCTGACCGCGCAGAGCACCGAGACGAAGACGATACGTCGGAGGGCCACGAGCGCATCCTGGTCGACGAGGACCGCGGTTTCAACGGGACTACAGGGCTCAGCCGCGCCAGGCCCAAGGTGCGACATTCGCGGCCTGAAATCCGCTCCTCAGAAATTGGGACGGCAGAGGAAGATGTCCGGACCATTCTGGGCGCAGACCGTGCCAGCGCAGCAGCGATCGGCGGTCGGGCTGCAGACCTCACCGGTGCCTAGACAAGCAGCACCTCCGTCACGGCCGTTACCGGGATCGACTCCGCCGTCCGTGCCGACCGGGGGAACGATCTGCGTGGTCCATTGCGCGATGTGGTTGGAGGTCGCGAGATCCTGAAAGGGTAGCGCGAAGGCGGCGTAGCTCCCGTCGGTCCCGGCGAGCACGGCGTCGGGATCGATGGCCGCCATCCAGATCCACATGTCACCCCCGCCTGGCTCGCGGAGGCCGTAAGCCCGCCGCGAAGAGAAGGTGAACCACATGAGGCGACCCGAGCCGTCCGCGCGGCGGGGGTCGGTGAACGGCGCCCAGCGGGGGAAGGTGTTGCACAACGTGGTCTTGGTGCCATCGGCCACGCCCGGCGCGTTGGCCTTGGCGAGCTCGACCGCCGCACCGCCCTCCGACTTCATGGCGAAGAGCTTGGCCGAGTCATCCGCGTCGGCGTCGCATTCGCCGCCGTAGGTGCTGCCCCGATCGCAGGTGGAGCGGTCATAGATGAAGAACTGAGCGTCGGGCGCGTAGGAGGGATAGTAGTGGTTCACGCCGTCGGCGGGCGCGATCAGCTCCCGCGGCGCGCTCCAGCCCCCACCCGCCAGCGCCTCCACGTAGGAGATGCCGCCGCGACCCGGGCGCTGCGTGGTCTCGTGATGGGTGACCTTGGTGAAGAGGATGCGATCACCCCGCGGCGACCAATCGGGGTGGTCGGGCTCAAAGCCTACGGGGATGGTCTCGAGGACCGCGCCGCTCCGGCCGTCGCGGATGCGGATGTTGGTGTCGACCGGGTTGCCGTCGGCCCACACCCCGGCGAAGCGATCACCGGTGGGATTCCAGCTTTGGAATTGCTCTCGCTGGTCGGCCGATTCGTCGATGAGCCGGGTTCGAGCGGCGACGTCGACGATCGAGATCCGGCCGTCGAATTGCCCATTCACGCTGACCGTCATGTGCCGCCCGTTCTTGGAGAGCGCGTGGCAGCCGTGGCAACCGCCGCCGCTGAAGGGGTAGAAGCGCTCCGGCGGCTGCGGCGAACCGAAGTCCACGCGCATGATCCCGGTGCCGTTCGAGGTGGTCCAGTAGTAGAGGCCGCCTTGGACTGGAGCCGCCGAAATGTGGAGGCGCGCTTCGGCCGAAGCGCCGACGGCGGTGCCGCGATCATCGGTGCCGCGGACCTTCAAGATCACCGGCGCACCACCCCGATTGGAGTCGGCGATGACCGTCCAGGCCGCGGCCGAGGGCGTGTAGAGGCATCCATCGGAGAGCGCTGCACAGCGCACGTAGGCGGTGAAGGTGGAGCCGGCGCCGCTGAAGCTGATCTCGAAGAGCTGATTGTTCCGGTTGCCCCGGCGGTAGTGCACCTCGATGGCCCCGAGGTTGGAGGGTAAGAGTACCCCGTCGTTCGGGTAGACCAGCTCCGGGGCGCGGCGCGGATCGCTGGGGGCGCCAGCGAAGATCCCACCCGGGTCGCTGGGTACGCCCATGCCGATCTCCACCTTGGAGAGCCGCACGGTGATCGTCGCGGTCGCGGTTAGCCCGCCGAGGCTGGCGACCAAGTCGGAGGCGCCCCCGCGAAGCCCGCTGGTGAAGAGCCCGGCGCTGACCAGGCCCAGGCCCGTGTTGCTGAGCTGATAGCCCGCGCGGCCCGTGACGTCCTCGCGGCTGTGGTCGGCCTTCTCGGCGGTGACGGTGAAGCGCTGCGTGGCTGGGGTCAGGCCATCGGTGCTGAGGGTGGCGCCGCGGGGATCGATGTGGAGCGCGACGGTCCCGGGCGGGAGCTGACCTCCGTCCCCTGCGGGGCCGCCTCCGTCCCCGGCAGGAGTGCCTGCGTCGCCGCTGGGATTGGGGGCCGCGCCCTCACAAGAGCAGGCCGCGAGGAGCGAGAGGCAACTGCCGAGGAAGATTCGGGGCAACATCGCGGCAATCGTACCGCGAGCGAGGGCTACATAGGTAGCTCGTAGAGGGCCGCCGCGCCCATGCCGCCGCCGATGCACATCGAGACGATTCCGAAGCGTCCACGGCGTCGACCGAGCTCATGGAGCAGCGTGGCCGTCATCCGCGCGCCCGTGGCGCCGAGCGGATGTCCGAGGGCGATCGCCCCGCCGTTCGGGTTGACCTGAGCGTCGCTGATGCCGAGCTCGCGCTGGCAGTACACGGCCTGGGAGGCGAAGGCCTCGTTCAGCTCGACGACGTCGATCTCGCCGATGGTGCCGCCGTGGCGCCCGAGCAGCTTGCGGATGGCCGGGACGGGACCGATGCCCATGAGCGCCGGATCGACGCCCGCGGTCGCGTAGCCGCGCAGGACCCCGATCGGCTTGAGGCCCATCTTCTCGGCGGTCGCGCGGGACATGACCAAGGAGACCGCGGCGCCGTCGCTGATCGGGGAGGAGTTGCCGGCGGTGACCGAGCCCCCGCTCTGCATGAACGCCGGCTTGAGCGCGCCCAAGGCCTCGAGGCTGGTCTCGGGGCGGATCAGCTCGTCTTTGGCGAAGCTGCTGTCCTTGTGCTGGCCCTGGCTGTCAAAGCCCACCGCCTGCACCGGGATGATCTCCGCCGTGAAGTTGCCCTTCTCCACCGCGGCGGTGGCCTTCTGATGCGAGCGCAGGGCCAGGTTGTCCTGATCGGCGCGGGAGATCTCGAAGCGCTTGGCCACGTTCTCGGCGGTGATGCCCATCGGCACATAGACGTCCGGCATCCGCTCGGCCATGTCGGGGCTCATCGAAGGCTTGTTGCCGCTCATCGGCACCATGCTCATCGACTCGACGCCGCCCGCCAGCAGGATGTCGGCATGACCGGCGGCGATCTTGGCCGCGGCCTGGGCGATGGTCTCCACGCCCGAAGAGCAGAAGCGGTTGACCGTAGCGGCGCTGACCGTGTCCGGGAAGCCGGCCCCCAGGGCCACGATGCGCGCCAGGTTCAGACCCTGCTCGCCTTCGGGCATCGCGCAGCCGACCAGGACGTCGTCGATCTGCTCCGGCTTCACGCCGATCTTGCCCATGCGCTCCATCATCCCCTTGAGGAGCGCGACCATGAGGTCGTCGGGCCGAGTCAGGGCCAAAGAACCCTTCTTTCCGCGGCCAATGGCGGTGCGGTGGGCGAGCACGATGACGGCGTCTTTGCCGGTGTTCTCGAACTTCATCCCATCCCTCTCCCGCATTTCATGGCCCTGGTAAAGGGGCCGCGGGGGCCTTGGCCCGAGTGCTGGAGGTGTTCGCGCTCTTGCTTGATGCTGCTGTCGTCGGCTTCACCTCGGTGAGCTGGAGACGCCTGGTACCGGAAAACGTCCTCGGCCTTTCGGGTGCGAGCCGCAACCACGAACACACACCTTTCAATGACACCGCATGCGCCGCCCCGGCGCAGCTTGAGTATCTGCGGCAGCAGGGTCGAGTGTGCTGCGCGAGTAAGCAGAAAGCCGGAAACCCCGAGGGCGTGTCGGCGTGATCAGCCTTCGATGACGAAGCTGATCGCCGGGCTCTTCCTGGCCTGCACCTGGGGGACGGCGCTCGGCTGCGCCGACGACGACGGGTTGTTTCACAACTCGGTGGGCGCTGACGCGGGGACGCTCGCGGCGATCGACGCTGCGGCCCAGCCCCTCCCCGACGCGGCCGGAGTTGCGGCCGACGTCGGCTTCCTCTCCGACGCCGCCGAGCTGCCCGACGCGGGGTTTCTGCCGGACGCCGCCGACCCGACGCGCACCGCCCGCATCGTCGGCGTCATCACGAACACGATCTTCGGGCGCACCTACGACGCCCAGCACCCGGCTGATCCGATCGCTCAGGTGACCGTCCATGTCCGCACCCAGATCGGAGGCCCGGACCTAGCCAGCGCGGCGACGCAGGCCGATGGACGCTTCGACATCCCCGTCGCGCCCGGCCAGGACTACGTGATCCAGTGGGACGTTCCTCAGCAGTTCTATATCGAGAGCGACGATCGTCAGCTCGTGCCCGCGCTGGCGGACGCCGAGGTGCGGGTTGCCGACCAGTCGTTCTATCTGAGGGGCGTCTCTTTCGTCGTATCCTCACGAACGGACGGCGCGAAGCTCGAGGGCGTGCGGGTCACCGTCGTCGATCCCAACATCGGCAACCTGCTGGCGGGGCCCGTCCTCACCGATGTCGAGGGGTACGTGCACCTGAATAGTACGCTCGTGCCCGGGACACTCGTGCTCGAGCGGGCGGGCTTCGTGACCTATCGGCTCGATCGGCCATCGCTCGACACCTCTTCCACGGTGTTCGGCGGAGCGACGCTGGAGGAGGCTGGGAATTGACTAAGGGATTGCTCAGTTGTGTCTCAACGCCGCGCTCGTGGCCGGTAGAGGGCCGGGGTCTTTCCGAAGGGCTCTGTAAACATGGGCCCTGAGGCCCTCCTATTCCTCGTGACTATCCGGGATGAACATCGACGACGGTGACCTCGGAGGTGGCGGACGCCGTTTGACCACACCCATCTTTTAGCGTCGCGACCAACTTACTCGGACGATTGATGAACGTCTGCGGTTCGATCGACTCGAAGATCACAAACTCCGCGGGGAGCACGCTGTGTCCGGACTCGGCGGCCCGAAAAGGGCGTGGTCGAGCTGGGTATCCAGCGACCAGCGCGCCGCCTTGCTCGAGGCTCAGGCTGAGCATCGGCGCATCCGAAGCGTAGGGAGCGCGTACCATCGAAAAGATGGCGTCTGGGAAGAGGTCAAGCCGAGGCTCCCCACCTACGTCGACATCCACTCGATCTGGGCGGACGGCGAAGGGGGAGTTTGGATGGCGGGAGGCCGTCTCGCGGCAGACCCGCCCACCGACGGCGTTTTGCTCCACCACGGAACGCCGATTCCCACCGCCGTAGAAGACTAACGGGCCTTACGTACGCGGGCAGATCCCCTGCAGGCTGATGCACTCAGCGTAGTGGCAAGACACGTTGTTCAAGAAGAACATGCCGCCGGCCTGATTCGCCTGGTAGCACAGGCTGCTGCAGCCAAGCTGGGTGCACTGGTCGATGCAAGCGACGTAGGCGCGACACGCGGCGTCCGCCAGGCACGCGTTGAGTCCAGCCAGGCAGTTGGCTTCGATACATGCGCAGCACTCGGGAGGCGTTTGGAAGAAGCCGCCGCACGCATTGCTCACGCCAGCGTCCTCGGGGGGCCCACCGGCGTCCGGGACAGTGCCGCCGTCCGGCATCGTACCGCTATCCGGCATGGTACCGCCGTCCGGCATCATACCGCCGTCCGGCATCGTACCGCTGTCCGACATAGTACCGCTGTCCGGCATCGTACCGCCGTCCGGGACTCCTGCATCCGGAGGCGGTGGCGGGGCGGCGAAAGATGCGACGTCGAAGCGGCTGGCCCAGCCGGGCGCGGTGATCGACGTGGATCCCCCGGCGCGAGGCAGGCGACGCAGAGTACGACGATCGTCAAGCTCGCGGCTGCGCACCACAAGCGATCCGTCACCCAGGAAAGCCGGGTCGGTGTCCTCCCGCGGATCATTGGTGAATCGAATCTCCGCCCCGAGTGCCGCGGTCGAGGTGCTCAAATAGATCTCTTCATTGCCGTCCCGATCCGACTCGAACGCGATGGTCGTCCCGCGCAGAGACCATGTCGGTGCGCGGGACTGCCCTGGACCCGTGAGGGCGACCGGATTGCCCCCCAAGGCGTCGCCGCGGGTGAGCGTGCCGTGACCGTTGGTGGTCAAGGGCGGCTGGATGTCGAGTCGCTCGGACGAGTTGGGTGAGCGCCGCGCGCGGTCATCGAGGCAGACCCCCGAGAATCGGTGCAGGCTGCCGTCTCGCGAGACGGATTCACACTGCGATCCAGACTCGCCGCTGTCCGCGGGGTGCAACGTGGAGTAGCTGATGTTCAAACTATCCGCGGACCAAAACGCCCCGACCGGATAGACGCTGTCCATCTCCCGCGTGAGCTTGATCGGGTTGGCCGCGTCGGCGTCGGCCACGCGGAGCCCCGGCGGCACGCCTTGGGTGAACGCGAGGTGGCGTTGGTCGGTGGACAGCCCCGGTCTCGCCAAATACACGTAGCCGTTCCTGGTGAGACGCAGCAGGCGTGTGCCGTCGGCGAGTGAAGCGTAGAGATCGGCGCCCTTGAAGATGCTGCTGCGCCCGGAGCCCGGGAACTCGCTCCAGGCACGGAAGACCCATTCGGTCTCAGGCTCGTCGGCGCTGAAGGCCGGCTGAGCCGCCGGTGCGAGCGGCTCTCCGGTCGTGATGGTGGCGCGAACCTTCGACAGATTCGACCCCAGACACGGCCCGGATTGGGCCAAGCAGTCGTCTTGCCAAGCGAGCGTGATGTCCGCGTGACCGGCTACGCTCATGGCCACGTGGCCCGCGCGCACGCCGAGGTACTCGAGCACCTTCATGTGCGGCAGGTTGAAGCTCGTACCGCCGTCAAAGGATCGCGCGAAGTAGAGCCGACTCGCAAACGGGAGGTTCGAGAGGAACCGCGTGCCTTGCTCCAGCCAAGCGATGGTTGGCGTACAGTCATCGTCGACGCCGACGACCGCCGGGCTCACGAGATCGGCGTTGTCGTTTTGCGCGCCGAGCAGCGTCGGGGCGGTGGCGGCGCCGCCGCTCCAGCGCATGAACGCGATCCCAAGGCCATTGCCGGAATCGAAGGTCAGGTAGACGCGATCGGGGCACGCGAGGTTGTCGGTGATCGCCAAGCTGGGATGGCTCGCCTGAAACGCGCCGGGGGTCAGCGGGGTGACGCCGGTGGTCCCGAACGACGCGCGACCGTCGCTCGAGTAGAAGCCGAACAGCTCGCGCTGATAGGCCGTGCGCGCGCCGTTGGCCGACGCGTTGGCGGTCTCCTCGCTCCAGACGATTGCGGCCAGATCACCCTTGGCGGCCACGGCGGGATCCGACATGTCCGCCGGGCGCGGCACGCGGTACTCGGGCAAGAGCGTGACTCCATCGGCCTCCAAGCGGCGGATCACCAGCGTGGAGGGCGCGCCCTCCTGGCCTGCCTCCTCGATCCATGCGAACACCGCCAGGCCATTGTCGAGCACCGCGACGGTAGGCTCTACGGCTTCGGTGAGGTTCTGGGAGATGGTGAGCGGCGCGGTCCACGAAACCCCGTCCGGCGATGATACAGTTCGAATGACGTCGCGGGAGCCTTCGAGCGCCACGTAAGCGAGCCGAAAACCACTGGGACCCGCCGCCGCTGCGGGGCGAGGCGGTGCAGTTGGAATCCCGCCCACGTCACGTGCGACCACCACCGGCGTAGCCCACGCCGCGTCTCCCCCGGCCTGCACGGAGACGACCAGCATGTTACCGCGCGCCCCCGACGCTCGATCGAGCCAAGCGACGACCGAACGCCCATCCTGCGCGCGCGCAGTCACAGGACGAAGGCCCTGCCTAAATGGCTCGGAGATCAGCGTCGTCGGTGAGAAATGGCGGACCTGCACTGGGACGGTGTTGGTGAGGAGTTCGCCGACCACGGTCACTTGGAAAGGTCCGCTCTGAGCGGTGTCGGGCACGACGAGATGCAGCGCGTTGTGGGCCGCGTGATCGGGACCTAGCGCGGAGCCAGGGCCATCGGGGATGACGCTGCCACCGCCGAAGCTCGCGCTATTGTGCGCCAGATTGTGGCTGAAGCCTTGGCCGCTGATCGGATAGGCTTCGCCGATGATGGCGGAGGGATGGGCGTAGGTCAGTCTGGGGTCCCGGACCGCAAAGGGCAGGTGGTTGCTCTCGATGTGATCAATCAGGACCCAGTGCTCGCCGGAGATGGAGTCCGGCACCTCGACGTCGTAGCTGGTGTACTGCGTGGCGGTGAAGGCGAAGTTAGGGATCAGTCCGTCGCCGAACGCGGAATCAGACGGCGGCGTGAACGCGCCATCCTGAAACGGCACCGACTCGTCCGTGAGGCCCTCGCCTGTCCCGGTGATATGGTCGCCGATGAACCCGATCGCGGGCGCCAGCGCGTCGAGGCGCGGGCGAGGGAGAACCTTGAGCGTCCGCGCTACCGAGTACAGAGGGCGTTCGAAGCAGTTGGGATGAAGGCCGCCAATGCCAAGCGCGCACGTGTCCACCATCTCCTTCATCCGCGGAGAGATGCGCACGGTGACCGGTGACTCGGTCGGTGCTGTTGGAGTGACCTGCAGGACCGAGTCGGTGCTGTTCCAGAAGCCGTTGATGAAGCCCGAGGGCTCGGTAGTGAGGGCGAGCGGACACTCCACCCGGCGCAGCACGAGACGGGGCGGTTCGACCTCCGCATCCAGCGCGTCGAGGACCAACTCTATCGCATCCGGAATGAGCGTCTCAAGATCAGACTTGAGACCCGCGCTGGATCTCGTCTGAAAGTCCAGGACTCCGCGGTAGCCACTGGTCAGGCCCACGATCATTACGCCCGGATCTGGGTCCGGAGCGCGATCCGAGTAGTAGTGCTGATTCAAGTGATAGTTGGGGACATAGTCCGTGATCGCGAGGCTACCCGGCATCGGGTCGATCGGCGCCCACTCGAGGAGGTGGATGAGGACCTGGGCGAGCCCGGTAATCTCATCCAGGAGCTCGCTGATAACCTCCAAGATCGCACCGGCGGGCGGAAAGGCGATGATGAGGATCGGACCGCCCACGTCGAAGACGAGCGAAATGATCCCAGCGACCCCGATGCCCGTCTCGAGGTACCCGATGGCGTCGCGCATGTTCTCGAGCGCCTCGAACGGTTCTGAATGGGAGAGCGCTTCGGTGGCGCGCGCGATCGCGGCGTTGGCGCGCAGCATCGAATCGGAAGCCAAAAGAGCGTCAACGCTGGCTAGGGTCTCGGCGCTGCTCGAACGCCGGATCCTGTCGATCTCGGCGGTGACGGCGGCTTGTAGATCCACCAACCCCTTTTCCAGCCGCTCGACCTGCTGCTGTCCGCCGTCCGCGATCCATTGGGGATAAAGACCCACGCTCAGCTCGTGATTTACGCTGCCGATGAGCGCGACCAGGAGCGCACCCTCGCCGCTCAGCTCGCTCCCCGGATCATTCGGCGTGGGATCAGTCAGCGGCGAGATCGTGAAGTCGAGCGGCGCCGAGGCCGGGCCGCCGACGGCGACGGTGACCTTCGCCGCGCCCGGGTTCGCGAGCGGGACCACCACCTCCAGGTGGGTACTATCCGCAGAGAGCACGTGCGCCTTGGCGGTCACCGCCTCGGAGATGCTGAACACCACTTCGTTGGTGCTGGCGTCGATCGCGAAGCCAGAACCGGTGATGACGACGATGTCGCCCATCGATCCCGACGCGGCCGCAATGCCACTCAGCTCGGGCCCACCCGCAGAGGGTTCCTTCGAACAACCTTCGAGCGCGACGAGCGCGGGCAGGAGGGCGAAGAATCGATTCGCTCGGGCCATAGGTAACTGTACACCCCGGGGGGGAGCAGCCAGCCGCGTTGCGTCGAGGTAGGTCGGCCCACGGCGCTGTTCAAGTTGTTATTGTCCAGCGGGCCGCGTGATTTTCGGCAGTTTGAGCACTCCGCGAGGATGTGGCGAATTCGTTGCGTCAGCCCCGGGCAGCGCTACCTTGAGTCCTCCCCCGACGACTCAGCCAGTTCAGCGTCGATCTCTGGGGATATCGCGCTGCGACCTGCGGAGCGCCAATGCGTCTGCGACCAGGCCATCGATTGCGGACCCGGGCGGCGCTGGGACAAGGCGAGCTGCGACTGCGTCTGCGATATGGCGTCACTCGGCTGCGACGCGAGCCACCAGGCCGAACCGGACATCTGTGCCTGCGTCTGCGCCCCAGAGTGCGGCGGTTGTGGGGCGGGCTCGACCTGTAACCAGAGCGAGCCTGTGTCAGTGCCCTGGGGGCGTCTAACCGGTCTCGCGCGGCCAGGTTGGTGTTTCCGAAGCTGATCTTCCGTCAGTTGGGGGGGAGGTTCACTCGAAGGACGAAGGCGTTAGCGCCGTCGGTATAAGCAACATGCACCGACGTGCCGAAGCGCTCGATCAGCGCCTGCCGCGAGGAGATGGGGAGCGCGATCGGGCTACCCCAGGCGGCGCCGTCGCGGATCCGAAGGTCGGTCGCGAAGAGGTCGCGCTGGTAGGTCTGGACGATCCGTGACCCAACGGAGAGCGTGCTCGATCCCAGACCGGCCGGCTCGGGTCCCAGCGACCCGAACGCCCCGCCAGTGCTGGTCGCGGTGAACACCGTAAAAGGAGGGGCGAGGAGTGAGTAGCTCACGAGCGTAGCCGCCGCACCTGCCTCGATGTCGTCCACGAGGAGCGGGCGCGAGTTGTCGGTGGATGCCACGTCGGGCAGGCTGGTCCACTGGCCAGCGGCCAAGATCGAGACCCTCGCGATCGCGCCAAAGCCGACCTGCTGCGTGTGGAGCACCGCGACGCTCCCGTCCGGTCGAGTCGTCACCTTCACGTTGCGAGATGCTCGTGCGAGCGGGGGCCCCTCCTGTACGAACGCCGCGCCGACCAAGCGGCGCGCAGTCACGAAGTGCTCATCGCCAACGAACTCGACCAGCGCGAGCACCGGGGCGCCGCTGGGGTCAATCGTGAGCGAGAGGTCGAGCGCCGGGGCGAAATCGGTAATCGGCCGGTCGAGCGTGAACACGTCTTCCCACTCCCCCGCGACAAACCGGCGAACGCCCACGTGCCGTACTGAAGTGGACGAGGACACGAACCCGACGTACGGGGTCCCGTCAGGAGCGACCACCATCGCAGGACATATGTTGATGCTGATGTTCTGACCGGCCGGGTTGAGCGCGCCTCGCAGCGGGACCCAGATCCTCCCGTCCAAGCGCGCGACTCGCACCGCGGCTTCGACGCTGTGCGCCACATACGTCGTACCGTCTGGCGCGAAGGCGAGCTTCGGCGCGCAGCCAGTGATGGTGTGCGGCAACAGGACCGTACCGTCGTCGATCACTTCGGTCAGGCTCAGAGGGCCGGTATCCACGGTACCGGCGTCGGTGTCGACCATGCCGGTGTCTACCGCGCCTGAGTCCACCGGAGTTGCATCGGCCAAGCCTGCATCCGTCTCACCGCTGTCGAGGGGGCCAACGTCGCGCGGCAGGCCTCCGTCCAGAGCACGGGCATCCGCAGCTCCCGAGTCGCTCGCCTGAGCATCGCCGTTCGTCGCGGAGCTGGAGCTGCACCCCAGGCCCGCCAAAATGAGAGAGAAGAGGGCCAGGAAGCGCATTTGGCCTTCTACGGGTGAAGCTGGGAGAGGTCTACCGAATTGGCCGGACCCAAGTGAGCTGTGTGTGCGCTCCCGCGTCG
>Ga0154020_10001586_pt1 | contig 27884 bp, 23 predicted proteins | sample Klosneuvirus_201_FD_109709 | JGI IMG/M metagenome (GOLD analysis project Ga0154020, IMG submission 109709) | Active sludge microbial communities from wastewater, Klosterneuburg, Austria - Klosneuvirus_20160825_MG | ecosystem: Engineered > WWTP > Aerobic digester > Activated sludge | place...
TAACGAAGGGATCGAAAACAAAACAGTAGAAATAAAACTGAATGTGCCGGGTCAAAACTTGTTTGCCAAAGAACAGGCTAAGTCGTTTGAAGCAGCTACCGATATGGCCACAGAGGCCTTACGGGTGCAGCTCAAAAAATTTAAAGTAAAAGAACAAGAAGCACGCTTTTAATACAGCGTGACTCCAATAAAAAGAGAGGGCTCCGATTTGCAGCCCTCTTTTTTTTTAGTTCAGTTTAAAAGCCTTTTTAATGGCTTCTGTATGGTCGAGCTTTTCCCAGGGGAATAATTCTACCTTCACCTTCTTTTCGTTTTTCTTGCCTTTGTTAAAAACCTTCTCAACTATTTTAGACTCACGACCCATGTGGCCGTAGGAAGCAGTTTCTGAATAGATAGGTGTGCGCAACTTGAAACGCTCTTCAATAAAGTAGGGGCGCATATCAAAGATCTTCTCAATCTTCTTGGCGATCTCGCCATCGGTGATTTTTACTTTAGAAGTTCCATATGTATTTACATATAAGCCTACAGGTTTGGCGACCCCAATAGCATAAGCCACTTGCACCAAGACTTCATCGGCCACACCGGCAGCCACCAAATTTTTTGCAATATGCCGTGTTGCATAGGCAGCGGAGCGATCTACTTTCGAAGGATCTTTACCTGAAAATGCACCTCCACCGTGAGCGCCTTTTCCACCATACGTGTCAACAATAATTTTTCTTCCGGTAAGGCCAGTATCGCCATGCGGACCACCAATCACAAACTTACCGGTTGGGTTTACAAAGTATTTGATTTCATTGCTGAATAACTTTTGAGTCCGCTTTGGTAATTTTTTCATGATGCGCGGTACCAGGATGTTAATCACATCATCCTTAATCTTTTTCAACATGATAGCATCCTTAGCAAAATCGTCATGCTGGGTGGAGATTACGATTGCATCAATGCGCTGGGGTTTATTATCATCGCTATATTCAATAGTTACCTGCGACTTGGCATCAGGACGCAAATACGTCATCACTTTTCCTTCTTTACGGATAACCGCCAACTCTCTCAATAACAAATGCGCAAGTTCCAAGGGTAACGGCATGTAATTATCTGTTTCGTTGGTAGCATAACCGAACATCATTCCCTGATCGCCAGCACCCTGATCTTCTTTTTTCTTACGCTCAACACCCTGATTAATATGAGCAGATTGTTCATGAATAGCGGAGAAGATACCACAGCTATCAGCCTCAAACATATACTCACTTTTTGTGTAACCAATTTTTCTGATCACCTCGCGTGCGATTTCCTGCACGTCCAGGTAAGCTTCAGATTTAACTTCTCCGGCAAGTACCACCTGGCCGGTAGTTACTAAGGTTTCGCAGGCAACTTTACTGTTAGCATCATAGGCTAAAAAATAGTCGATGAGGGCATCAGAGATTTGATCGGCAACTTTGTCTGGGTGACCTTCAGAAACCGATTCGGAAGTGAATAAGTATGGCATAGTTTGTTATAGATTCAATTAAGGGGGCAAAGATAATAAGTAAGACAATAAAGCAAGCGATTGCCTGCTGATTTAAGCCAGAAACAAAAATACGGATGGTGTTTTTGGCCAATTTGGTTTTTTATTTTTCCATGCTGCGATGGATTCAGTAAGAACCGTTTCGTTAACTCCGGTAAGGTCTAATGCAACCGTTAGCTTTGTCTGTGGATGGAGTGTTTTTAATAGATTAGCAAAGATTGAATTGTTACGGTAGGGTGTTTCAATGAAGATTTGCGTTTGATTCTTTTGTTTTGATTCGCTTTCCAGTTCTTTAATAACCTTGGTGGCTTCCTTTTCTTCAATAGGCAGATAGCCATGAAATGCAAACTGCTGTCCATTTAATCCCGAAGCCATCAACGCCAATAGAATTGAAGAGGGGCCGACCAACGGCACAACCTGAATGTTATGTTGATGAGCATACTCCACAGCTAATGCCCCCGGGTCGGCAATGCCTGGACAGCCTGATTCGGAAATTACTCCAACGTTATGACCATCAAGAATTGGCTTCATTAAGATTGACAATTCTATAGGAGAAGTGTCCTTATTCAATACTTGAAAATGCAAGGCTTCAATTGAGTCATATATTTTAAGACTACTTAGATACCTGCGGGCGGTTCGAATCTCTTCAGCAAGAAAGTGTGTGATCTGAGGAAGTATTTCGTTTACGGATGCCGGGATTACTTTTTCCTGTGTTGAATCAGAAATAACATTGGGAATGAGATATAATTTACCGGGAGAAGCCATTACTCAGTACTTAAAAAAGAAAAAACTGCCTTGGCAAACTCCTCCGGATTTTCAGCCTGTACCCAGTGCCCGGTGTTGAGTGTAATAATTTTGGCCGATGGAAATAAAGAAATAATAAGAGACTCATCGCCCGATTTAAAATAAGTGGAGCGAGCTCCATTGATGAACAAGGTGGGGCCTTCGAAAGTACCCGGGTACTGCATCCCATCTCCTATTTCTACAATATGATTGTCGATGGCTTTTAGGTTTATCCGCCAATGAAATTTTCCTTCTGAAGTCCGATAAAGATTTTTGAGTAAAAATTGTCGCACGGCTGGTTCGGGTACCTGCTTACTTAAAAGCGTGTCCGCTTCACTGCGGGATGTTAGCGCATCGATGTCGATATCATGAAGCCCGTCTAAAATATGATCGTGATGTACAGGATAGGCTTTAGGTACGATATCAACTATAATTAGTTTCCCTAATTGATCAGGATACTTAACCGCAAAATTCATAGCAGTTTTGCCGCCCATCGAATGACCTATAATATCTGGTTTATCTAGCTTATGTTCTTTGATGAAGGAATAGAGATCATCAGCCAGAAGTTTATAATTGAAATCATCACTTTGTGGCGATTGTCCGTGATTTCGTTGGTCAACTAAATACACCGTATACTTTTCGGCAAATACTTTGGCCAGTGAAAACCAATTGTCGGACGAGCCAAACAATCCATGCAAAATGATCAAGGGTTTGCCGGCACCTGATTGTCGATAAAACAATTTCATTGTGCGAAGATAACAACCCCCATTAAATAAAGTGAGTGGATAACATGCTGAGATAGAATTTCAACTGATATATTTGACCTTTATTTCTTATGGAACTAACCAACGGAACATACACGATTCAAGGGCTTAATGTGGCCGATATCTGCAAAGAGTTCGGCACGCCTCTTTATGTCTATGACGCTTCGAAAATTATCGAACAGCTGAAAAGCCTAAAGAATGCTTTTTCGGATACCGATGTGCGAATAAAATATGCCGCCAAAGCGCTCACCAATATTTCAATCTTAAAATTATTAAAGAAGCACGGAGCAGGCGTTGATGTAGTCTCTTTGCAGGAGGCACACCTGGCACTAGGTGCAGGATTTCCAGCACACGAAATCATGTATACCCCAAACTGTGTTGACTTTGAAGAGATTGTGGAAGGTGTATCGTTAGGCCTTAACATTAACCTCGATAATTTATCGGTGCTCGAAAAGTTTGGGAAGAAATACGGTAATACCTATCCATGTTGTGTACGCCTCAATCCACACATAATGGCTGGGGGTAATTACAAAATTTCGACAGGTCATAGTAATTCAAAGTTTGGAATCTCTGTGTACCAGCTTCCGCAGATTATGGAGTTGGCACAAAAACATAACATCATTATTAATGGATTGCACATTCATACCGGTTCTGAGATAACCGAAACGGATGTGTTTCTAAAAATGGCTGAAATTCTTTTTGGTATCGCCCGCGATTTTCCAGCACTAAAGTTCATTGACTTCGGTGGTGGGTTTAAAGTCGCCTATAAAGAGGGCGATATGGTAACCAACGTCTACGATCTTGGTTTAAAGTTGGGCAAGGCGTTTAAGGAATTTTATTTGAGCTACGGTCGTAAACTAGAATTGTGGATTGAGCCCGGCAAATATTTGGTTAGTGGAGCGGGTACTCTTATCACAAAAACCAATGTGGTTAAGTCAACACCCTCCGTGACTTTTGTCGGGGTTAATTCAGGACTCAACCAACTCATTCGTCCGATGATGTATGATGCCTATCATGAGATTGTTAATATCTCTAACCCAGCAGGCTCACAAAAAGTGTATACTGTAGTTGGCAATATTTGTGAAACCGATACGCTTGGCGCAGATAGAAAATTAAACGAGGTGCGCGAGGGGGATTTAATTGCTATCAAAAATGCTGGCGCCTATGGCTATTCTATGGCGTCAAATTATAATTCGAGATTCAAGCCGGCTGAAGTTCTGATATTGAATGGCGAAGCAAAGCTTATACGCAGGCGCGACACGTTAGAAGATATTTTGCGCGGTCAGATTGATGTGATTTAATTTAAATCTCAAGCTCGTCTTTATTCTCAACTATCCCATCCATTAATTCAGTAGGAGAAAAAGGGTTAAGAAGTTTTATTCGCTTTCGATCTACCGATTTACCGTGGAGCATCATAACTGGAGTATAAATGACATAGGTTAGTCCGGCAAACAGACCTGCGAACTCATGCGAGTGAAAGATAATTGCAATCAACACCGAGATTATGGGAATAACTGCCATGAAGATATTAGCCCGAATGCTCATTCGGGTATCAAATTTTTCAACCACAGTAAGCTCAAGTTCATCAGCTTGCTTTAGGGCATACCGATACATGCCTACCAGGACCAGGAAAACACTGGCGGCACCCAGACCATAAATGATCATTAAGTCGGCCATATCTTCATGCTTGATGCTGCCCATTAAAGCATTCTTCAATCCGTCATGATCAATCAGGTAAGAGATGGGTATTAAAATTAATCGGGTCAGAAACTTGAGTGGATAAACATAGAATAACACGATAATTAGAAAGAGGGTATTTAAGGCAATAACAGCCCCGTTACGTAAACCATAACGGTAGAAAAAGACAAAATGCTCATTCCAAATAAGAATGATGAGTGTGATGCATAAGGTGAACGGGATCAGATCAAAAATGAAAATTTTGATCTGATCAAAGTTAGTAGGTGGACTGGTGGAAATTAGGAGTAAAGTAATAGCAAGCGCGAAAACCGCATCGCTAAAATTCTCTAAGCGGCCGGGCTCTTTTCCGCGAAAGCGAAAGTTTGTTAGCGTTTCCTTGTATCTATCACCTAGCGCACCTCGAATCATTTTTATCTCTGATTAGTTTAAGCATGTTTATTAACTGATCGGTTTATTAATATTAGAGTCTGGATGATCAGCCAAACTACCATTGGCTATGGGCTTAGCTATAAAGGGAGAAGCCAATTGATGAATTTGAATTGCTTTTTTTGAGAGCCAAATACCAACCACTAGCGAAATAAGGGCTCCAAAAACAATACCCGGAACGAAAGAAATAAATAGGCAATAGTCATAAGCACCGTGAAAAAGTGCGGCAACACCCAAAGCATGCAACGCGTAATAAGATTTTTTGTGTTCAAACTTTGCTTTGCCCAGGTAGTAACCCATTAGCACAGCAAAAGTGGCGTGTGCGGGTACAGCCGTTAACATGCGCAGCAAAGCCGTACCAATGCCCCCATCTACTACATAAAGAATATTTTCAAAGGTGGCGAAACCCATACCTACCATCACCGAATACACAATGCCATCAAAAGGCTCGTTAAAATGTTTGTTGTTGTACAGAATGCCCCGCACAAAAATGAACTTGCTGAATTCCTCAACCAGGGCAACGATTAAGAAAGCAGATACCGCTTGGTCGCTTACACTGGTCTCGTCAATGGTGACGAATAAACCGATTACCCGACTGATTAAAAGGGTGACAAAAATACTGAGTACGCCAAAAAAGAAACTTCGGATTAACAGACCAACCGGTTCGCGTTCATGATGATCTTTCAAGTAGATATAAACTCCAATAGCAACACCAGGGGCAAGAGCCAACGCGAGCAGTATAAGAATATCCATAAAGATAAAATGTCAATGAAGGTAATTATTCAAACCTTGATTAACAACTAACAAATAGTTTTTGACTTAATGTAAGGCTAAGGCCAGAAGAGCCAGCAAAGCAGAAGAGATACCCCGGATAAATGCATCGCGCAGAGTTACATAGTGTTCACGTTTTCGAATCATTAAAACAATTGTGCAGCCCAAGGCGATCATAAGTGAAATGCCACCCACCAAGGCAATTTCATGATGGCCGTTTTTCTTTAAAACAGAAAGGAGCGCTCCCATTAACGTAACCGAACAACTTATGTATATTAGTTTATGAGCCAGCGTAGCATAAACATTCGGCTCACTATGAGGCGGTATATTCACAGGAAGAAATGCCCAGAGAAAGTAAGAGAGAGAAAGAAGTAAAAGCCCTGCTTCGAGTAGTGTTTTTAGACTCGAATAATCAGCATAGTATCCTACAAGGCCAGCAACGGAAATGGCTAAGCCAAGTTGTTGAGTATAAGGAACGTATCTTTTAACGATTCTCAACATCTGGAAGGAGATTGCAATATTCTGAAAAGAACTATTTGTAAAAGAAGAGTTGCGAACGTTTAGTCTTCAATAGAATCTTCTAATTCACCGAGTTTGGCTTCACTAAAACGCCCCGAGGTAGCATAAACAATTTTTCCCTCTGCATCGAGCACGAAAAAATAAGGAATGTCTTTCTTTTCAAAGTCAAGTGCTTCTTTATACGTTTTCAATTCACCCTTGTAAAATAAAATGTAAGGCAATAAAACAGGATCTACATTTTTTAGTGCTTTCTTTTTAGCGGTTCCTGTTGCGGCAGCATTTACACCGGTAAACATGGGTACAAAATACACGTTCACATCATACCCCATACCCGCCATTAAACCTGTAGCTTTTTTAATAAACTTGTTGTAGACCGGACTAAACCAGGTATTTAGCTCGTCCTCAGACTTCTTAGAATAGGCAAGACCTAGCAACGTGTACTTGCCCTTCGTATCGGTCGGAAGATTTACTTTTTTATCCTCTACGGTTTCAGCCTCCATATCAGGAAATGGATTGCCGATAACCTGTGCATGTGTGATTTGTATCCCAGCCAAGAAGACAAGTAGGGTAAGTAGATTTTTCATAATAGTGCAACGAAGATAATGGAATTATAGTTTGTAACCATTTATAAAATAGATGGTATTACCTGCAACGTTTATCCTCCAGTATTGTCTTTGTTGCGTTTTCTTAATTCAGGCACCATGATCAAACACAATCTCCTTCTCATTTACCGCAATTTTTTGCGTGCTAAAGGCTATTTTTTTATAAACCTGATTGGTTTGGCTGTGGGGCTTGTTTGCACGTTGTTAATCTATTTGTGGGTGCGCGATGAACTGAGCATGAATAAGTTTCATGAAAAAGATGCGCGACTTTATCAGGTGATGGAGCATCAGAAATATGCGGACGAGCTGATGACGACCACCTCAACTCCAGGTATTTTAGCCGAAACGATGAAAGTAGAATTGCCCGAAGTTGAATATGCTGCCACTACGACCTGGATAAATTCATTCACGCTTTCCGTGAAAGATAACAACGTAAAAGCAAAGGGCTATTATGTGGGCGAAGACTACTTCAATATTTTTTCATTTAATCTTTTGCAAGGCAATGCCGACTTGGTTTTAAAAGACCAGCTATCCATGGTTATCTCAAAAGATTTAGCGGTTCGCCTTTTTGGTACAGATGAAAACGCGGTGGGTAAGATTGTGGAGTTGCAGCACAATAAAAATTTTACCGTGTCCGGAGTTTTTGAAAACCTGCCTATTAATTCTTCTTTTCAGTTTGATTTTGTTTTATCGTTCGAGGAATTCAAACTTGATAATGAGTGGGTAACCGAATGGGGAAATAATGGTCCGTCTTCCTATATTATTTTACGTGAAGGAACTGATCCGGTTGCTTTCTCGGAAAAGATAAAAGACTTTGTTAAGAGTAAAGACCCGGATGATTCGAATGTTTCACTTTTCGTCCAGAAATTTTCAGATCGCTACCTGCATGGTCGCTTTGAAAATGGTGTTCAGTCTGGTGGGCGCATTGAATATGTTCAGCTCTTTTCAGTAATAGCCATCTTTATATTAATTATTGCATGCATCAACTTCATGAACTTGTCGACAGCTCGCGCTTCACGAAAAGCAAAGGAGGTTGGAATAAAGAAATCGGTAGGAGCGCAACGCACTTCGTTAATCACTCAATACATAAGTGAATCATTAGTGATGACAATTCTCTCTGTTTTGCTTTCGCTGTTGATGGTTTGGATGCTGCTTCCCCAATTCAATATCATCACCGATAAAAAGATTGTGCTTAACTTAATTGATCCACAACTATTAATGTGGTTAACGGGTATAACACTTTTCACGGGCATAATCGCAGGCAGTTATCCGGCTCTTTACCTTTCGGGATTTAGACCTGCAGCTGTGTTGAAAGGGGAAGTTCGTGGCTCTTGGGGAGAGTTGTGGGCGCGCAAAGGCTTGGTGGTTTTTCAATTTTTACTTTCCGTGATTTTGATTGTATCCGTGCTGGTGATCTACCGACAGATCGATTACGTGCAAACTCAAAATCTCGGCTATACAAAAGAGCATCTCATTCAATTTCCAATAGAAGGAAAAGTAGAATCCAGTCGTGAGACTTTTTTAAAAGAAGTACGCAGGATGCCTGGGGTGGTGAGTGCTGCGAGTATTGGGCATAGTTTGTTAGGACGCAACAATAACACCAGTGGACTGGAGTGGGATGGCAAAAATCCGGAAGACAATATTTTGTTTGAGAATGTGGGTGCAAACTATGGATTATTAGAAACACTTGGTGTCGTAATGTCGGAAGGCCGGACGTATTCAGAAGAATACGGATCGGACACCACGAAAATTATTTTTAATGAAGCGGCCATTCGCGTAATGAACCTCGAAAATCCAATTGGCAAAACTATTAAGCTCTGGGATCAATATGATCTTCAAATTATTGGCGTTGTTAAGGACTTCCATTTTCAATCCTTACATGATGCAGTCAATCCATTGTTCTTTCGGATAAGCCCCAATAACACCTGGAATATTATGATTCGGTTGGAAGCGGGGAAAGAGAAAGAAACGCTTGCTGCGCTGGATAAATTTTACCGCGATTTCAATCCGGGCTTCACATTTGAGTATCAATTTCAAGATCAGGAGTATGCACAGCAATATGCAGCGGAGCAACGGGTAGCCTCTTTGTCGTTTTACTTTGCTACCATGGCGATTCTGATTTCTTGCTTAGGACTTTTTGGATTGGCCGCCTTCACAGCCGAGCGCAGGTTGAAAGAGATTGGCATCCGAAAGGCATTGGGTTCTTCTTCAACCAATATTGTTTTATTGCTATCGGGCGATTTTACTATTATGGTGTTGATTTCTATTGCTATCGGTTTGCCGGTTAGTTATTACTTACTTGATGAATGGTTGAAGCGATTTGTTTTTCACATTGATTTAGAGATCTGGTATTTCTTATTAGCGGGTATGATTGCTTTATTCATTGCCTGGATAACGGTTGCCTCACAAGCTATCAAAGCGGCAAGAGTAAATCCGGTGAAGTGCTTGCGAACGGAGTAGATACTTGAACAAAGAATGAAGGAATATTTGGAGCACTAATCTTGGCGTAGATTATCTTTGCGTTCTTTGCGTGAGATGTATTGATTTGGGAAATCACCCACATCATTCAAAAAGCTCACCGATTTGTTGATCAAAATTAATGTTGAACAAAAAGGGTTGAATCAATACCCGGAATCACCTGAAGTGCATTTTGATAATAAATCTTTTTGAGTACGGTATCGGGTAATTCGAGACCGTACATTTTCCAATGTGCGTGACGCTTGCGGTAGTAATCAAAATATTCATCACCTGTTTCGAGTACGCGAAAGTACGTGTAGTATTCTTCCATTTTGTAGGTGTCTTTTCCAAACAGTACCCGGTCCTGATATTTTATTAAAAAAGCTCTTGCGAATTTCGGTTGCCGGCCAAGCTCCGCCAACACGGCTCCCAGTTCTGTATACACATTGGGCATTTCATCAAAGAGTTTCCCTAATCGTTCTAAATCATTACCAAACCAACCCAGGTGCGCGTTAATAAATTTTGTGTTGGGATGTTTTCTAAAAACATGATGCTGTTCACTCATCACTTGCTCGAAAGGGGGTACTTTGGAAGGATCGCGATAGCGGCTAGGTTCTTGTTTTAACTCGAGCCAGCGCTCATTGTGTTTATCTTTTGGATTCCAGAAGGAACTTGGTTCGCCCGAGTGAATCAAAACAGGGATACCTAGTTCGCCACATTTAGCCCAGATCGGGTCGACCCGCGGATCATCAATTGCTATCCGGGTTCCATCATTGTCTTTATCAGTAAGACCAAAGCCCTTATAAACTTTCAACCCGCGGACGCCTTGCTTTACGGCTTCTTCCATCATCGAAAGAGTTTCGTTTGGCCAGCCTTCATCATCCAGATTTTCGAAATTGATATTGAGAAAGAGAATAAACCGATTAGGATAATTCTCGTTCACATTGTCGAGCGACCAGTCTAAATATTTTCCACGAAAGCCACTCAGGTTTACCATCACTCCCATGTTGAGCGAATCCATTTCCTTTATCAATTTATCGAGATCCTGGACAGGCATTGTCCATTGGTGATTGTGGACATCGATAAAAGGAAATTTCGCGCGCTTCAATTCATGTTTTGGAACTACCAGCGTTGAGATAGGCTCATACTCTTCCACGTCCATTACATTCATGCGATATTGAATCTTACCAATAATCCAATAGGCAATCAGCAATGAGATCAAGATAACGGGAATAATTACTCGTTTCTTTTTAAGAAGATTTTTCATGGGCTGAAAAAGGACTGCCTCAAAACTTTTAAGACAGCCTCATTAATAAAATTATTGAACGATGATAGGGATACGTATCAATGCCTTATCCCAAACGAAGTCCATATTAACCGTAGTGGAATCATTACTAAAATTAATTACGAACTGTTCAGTTTCTGAAGCCGCTGTTTGTGCAGGAACCTCAACCTTGGCTACATCTAAATCGTAGTCCGGCTCGCCAATGCCAAAGAAAACTCCCACTTCACTATTCAAAGAAACTTGCCAGGTTGTAGCGTTTGGCACAGCATACATACGGTATGTTCCCGCATTCACAGGCTTACCTCCAAAATTTATATTCTTACTAAAAGTAATTTCAGTTGCCTCGTTGGCGCCTAATCTCCAATACTTTCCATAAGGTTGTAAGGCTCCGTCTTTCTCTTCTCCAAAAATTAATCTGCCTTTTTTAGAGGGCTGACTGTATGTCACTTTAATCTCCAAGCCATTGCCACTAAACTCGGTAGTTTTATTGGGACTCGCTTTGGGAGCAAAAAAGAGACCGTATACCGCCCAGACCACAAATAGAATGACAACAATTCCAATACCAGTAAAGATTTTCTTTTTCATAGCTGTATTTGTTTAGGGTTAACGTAAAATTAAAATAGAGGGACGAAGGTAGAACAATTAGTACCGATCCCATCTATTCCAGATTATAGGTCGTAGATTAGTATTGATTTATTGTAACGATAGATCAAAAATTTTCAAGTCGCATCTTGCAAACAAAATGATTTTCAATCCTTTTTACCCGCAGGTCTACGATTAGCCCCTTTAGCCTGAACAAGATCATCGCCCAAATCAGCGCGGGCTTTATCAGCCATTAGCAATAATTCATTTACAATTTCAGGGAACTGATTTTGTAAATCATAGCGTTCGCCTGGATCGCGCCTAAGATCATACAATCCCTGCTTGAGCGAAGAATTCTCTTCTACTTTACCAGGGAATCCATCCATGCCAGTTTCGAAATTTTCGTACGTACGGCCAGGATGTGCGAGCACTAATTTCCAGTCATCTTTTCGCACACCCTCTAAACTGTTAGCGCGGTAGTAATAATAAAATTCTTTTCTGGGTTGTGAGGTCACATCACCTTTTAGTATGGGCATTAAACTAACTCCATCTATCTTCTTTGCAGGTAGTTTCAGACTTAATAATTCCGCCAGCGTAGGATAGATATCAAGTGTACTGGAAAGACTGTTACTGATTGCGCCCGCCTTTATTTGTTGGGGCCAATACATAATGCACGGCACACGCATACCACCTTCAAAGGAGGAGCCCTTACCTTCGCGCAAACCTCCGGTCGATCCGGCATGATTTCCGTAGTTTAACCACGGTCCGTTATCGCTGGTGAAAATAATCAGCGTGTTGTTTTCAATGCCATTTGCTTTTAATGCTTTCTGGATTTCACCAACAGACCAATCAATTTCCATCATTACATCGCCATACAAACCTTGTTTGCTTTTTCCTTTAAAGGCAGCCGAAGCATTGATAGGAACATGCGGCATGGAGTGCGGTAGATAAAGAAAGAAAGGTTTATCTTTTTTACGCGTAATAAAATCAACAGCCTGTTCAGTATATAAACGTGTAAGTTGGGCCTGATCTTCCAGTGTTTTAACCGGAGTCTTTTTCTCATCGCCTTCTATAATGAATAATGGAGGGAATGCATCCTTGCGCCAATCGGTAGCAGGCTCGCCTTGATAGCCGATCGGCCACATGTCGTTTGAATACGGCAATCCAAAAAATTCATCAAAGCCATGTTGCCTCGGAAGAAACTCACGACTATCACCCAAATGCCATTTGCCTATAATTGATGTTGCATACCCCTTCTGCTTTAACAATTCAGGTAAAATGGTTTCGTCAGCATTCAATCCAACCTTGCTATTGGGAAACAAGGCCCCCGACATTCCTATACGATTAGGATAACAGCCTGAAAGGATGGCCGCACGCGAAGCAGAGCAAACCGCTTGTGCCGAAAGAAAATTGGTGAACCGAAGTCCATCAAGCGCCAGGCGATCAATGTTAGGCGTTTGATATTCCAGCGCACCGGTAACACCCAAGTCACCGTTTCCCATATCATCTAAAAAAATGAGAATGATATTGGGTGTAGTTTTCTCCTGGCTGAAAGCCACACTACTAAAGCTTATAAATAAGATGAGTAAAAGAAACGTTTTGACTTTCATTGATGTGAGCTTTAACTTCATTTTAAACGTACACTGCCTTTATCTACTACAAAGTTGTACGAAACTAAAGTTTTTTCGGGAAAATTGTTACCGAAACACGTAACATCTCTAAGAGTGATTTATTCAATTCGGTAACAAGGTTCAACAGTTCAGCAATTGACAATAGGATTTTGTGGAACTTTCTTTGACTATTGTGTTTCAATACTTCATTAACAGAGATAACATGATTCGAATAATTACCGTTTTCCTATTCTTCACCATGGCTGCGAGTGGCCAAACCGTGGAGCAAGGAAAAAAATTATGGGAGCAACACAACAATCCGGAAGCCAAGAAAGCTCTTGCTACTATAAAAAAAGGACAAAGAGATTATGCGGCCGCCCAATTTTATTTAGGGCGCATTGCCTATGACGAAAAGGACTATGATGCTGCCGAAGAATTCTTTGAAGAAGCTATAGAGACAGACAACCAAAATGCAGAATACTATAATTGGTATGGTAACACCTTGGGGGCGATGGCCGGAGATGCTAACTTTTTGAAGCAAGGCATGCTTGCCCCTAAAATGAAAAATGCGTGGGAACGTGCTGTTGCACTTAATCCTAAATACATAGAGCCTCGCGAATCTCTAATTCTTTATTATTTACAAGCGCCAGCCATTGTGGGAGGCAGCGTTGACAAAGCCATCGAGATAGCCAATGAAATATTTAAGTTAAGCCCGGCTGAAGGCCATCGTCAATTAGGTAACATCTATTACCGAGAAAAGAGATTTGTTGAAGCTGAAAAGGAATATATCGCGATGGCTAAAGCGAATCCAACTTTTGTTATTGCCTTGGCAAATTACTATGTAGGACAGAAACAATATGATAAGGCATTTAATCTATTCGAGGAGTCACTGAAAACTTATAGTGGCAATATGTTAGCAACCTATCAAATCGGTAAAACCAGCGCCCTATCTGGCTTGCGGCTTAGCCGAGGGGAGGAATGCCTTAGAAAGTATCTAACCCACACCCCTAAGCAGAATGAGCCTAGTCATGCCGGGGCCAATATGCGTTTGGGACAGATTATGGAAAAAAGCGGTAAAAAATTAGAAGCGAAAAAGCTTTATGAGTCAGCCATTAAGGGTGATGCTACGTTGAAGGAAGCAAAGGAAGGATTGGAGCGGGTGTCAAAATGATATTTTCGATGTGCCACCTGGGGTAAAGCAGATTGAAATTGTCATTTAATTACGAACTACATAACTATAATTAATGGCAGCAACATCAACCCAATCGCGGATAGAAATTATTGATATTCTTCGCGGCTTTACCCTTTTGGGAATTATCATGGTTCATTTTTCAGAACAATATTATGCGGGTGCCCATCCGGAAAGTCATGCTAATTTTAATGTTCATTTTTTAGGCGATGAGATTATCATGGGCTTTATTGGAGTGCTTATCTCTGGTAAGTTTTTTATGATTTTTTCTTTTCTCTTTGGGCTGAGTTTTTTTCTACAACTCTCAAAGAGTGACTCCAGCATTAGTTTTTTCATGCGGTTTTTTTGGCGTTTGATTATTCTTGGTTTGATTGGATTTGTTCATCATCTCCATTATCGTGGTGATATACTCACCATCTATGCAATGTTGGGAGTAGGACTCTTAATTTGTTATAAGCTGCCCGATAGACTTTTATTGATTGTTGCGTTGTTACTTGTTATTAATGTTCCTTCAGCCATAGTGCGAGGCGTTGAGGTGTTTCAACCGGTTTCCGAGCAAGAGAGCATTGAATCTAAATTTGGTGGCAGCAACGCGGAGAATGAAATTTATTATACTGCGGTTAAGACTGGAAGTTATTTTGAAGTACTTAAAGCAAACTTGGGTGAGTTTGATTTCAAATATAAATTTCAAGTAGCCTCGGGCCGTATTTATATAACGATGGGTTTATTCCTGCTGGGTTTATATGCAGGCCGAAAGAGAATTTTTGAAAAATGGCTGGAGAACATTCCATTATTTAAGAAACTTTTAAAGCAATCGCTGTGGCTGATCTTGGGATTAGTTATTTTTTCTGTACTTTTTTTTGGAGGAGCCGAAGGGCTCGGCATTAAATTGCCTGATCTTGTTTCGTGGTTAGTAGGCGGCTTTGTATTTGATGTCTTCAACCTGGCTTTATCCGTCATTTACGTAGCTGGAATAATCATGCTCTTTCAAAAAGAAAAATGGAAAAACAGATTGATGTGTTTCTATGAAGTAGGACGTATGGGGTTAACCACCTATTTGATGCAAACACTTTTTGGGGTGTTTTTATTCTTCGGAATTGGATTTGGTTTGTTGGGTGAAATAGGAGCGCTGGCTTCCGTGGGTATTAGCATCGTGCTGTTTATAGTACAAATACAATTTAGCAAATGGTGGTTAAAGCGCTTTAGGTATGGAATCTTTGAATGGTTTTGGCGAAGTGCTACTTACCTGAAAATTCAAAATTTTAAAAATTCTTAAATCCAGACGGCACCATTCACAGTGTTAAGCATCGTCTCTTGAGGAGGATGATGTGCTCGGGGAGAATACCTAGCCTTAGTTAAACTCTTTTACCTTTTTAAGACTCTCGCTAAGCTTGTTTAGTTCACCTTCTAGATCCGTAATTTCTCTACGCTTGGTTGCGCTGTCCTCAGTGTAGGTCTCATTTTCGCGAAGCATCTTGTCATTTTTTGCCTTGTTTTTTTCGGCACCTCCATCCTTATTGTTATCTGCGATTGATTTATTGTTGCGATCCGTGCGCTTCCCGTTTGATTCGATATCGCTTTGTTTGCTTTTAATTTTCTCTTCAATCTCCTTCATTCTTTTTGTATACAAACTTTCGTAATGATAGCGAACAAACCCTTTTACAAACTCTTCTGCGCTCTTAAAATTATCGGGATAGGAATCCAACCCCAAATGAATGTCGTACCCTAAACTAAACATAAATGAAACGGCTGTGCCGCTGGCCTCAGTAGTAAAAAGTGTTAGTTGATCCATTCTAAGATTAGTAAGCTGAGCCAATTGAATTTTTTTAGCTACCACCATATTCTTTCCCTCTTTTTCCACTTTAATCCGAAACTTTTCTTTCATAAAATTTTCGTACGAATCCATGCACGTATTCATGTCATCGTCAAGTCGGGCTGTCCATGAGTTTTGATCATTGCCTTCTTCGTTTTTTACAGTTCGCTGTTCAACTATCAACCGTTGACTGTGTGAAAGAATCGAAATAAAAAGTAGGGATACAGTAAATAGTGTTTTCATGACTGGTTAATTATTTAACAAAATACAGAATTAATTTCGTTTACCACTTGAACTTTAAGCAAAACAAGAATTTGGAGCGTGTGTCCAAATGAGTTTAAGTTAATTCTTAAACCCAGGTGGCACTTTATTCTCCCATTCACTAACTTGTTGATAAGCGTGGGCCATTGATATAATCGCGGCTTCACCATACAACTTTCCTAAAAAGGAAATGCTGGTTGGACTTCCCTTGTCATTAAAACCATTGGGCACCACCATGCACGGATGCCCGGTGAGATTGGTTGTTAACATTTGCGTGCCACCAAAACTGGGTGCAATGATAACATCAAAATCTTTTGTCTTTGCATAATACTCCTGAATGAGTTGCTGACGAATCCGCGAAGCATTAATATATTCAACCGCGGGAATAAAACGCGCAGTTCGAAATGAATTTGGCCAAGCCCACCGACTTTGATTTACTAAAAGACTGTCGCGATTGGAACGTGTGAGTTCATCAAAGGCAGCGGCTGCTTCTGCGGTAAGCATGAGACGCACGGCTGATACCGGAATGTCGCTCGGTAATTCTACGGGCACAAGTTCAATACCTAAAGACTTAATTGCTTCTAATGCTTTTTCATCATTTGCTTTGGTTGAATACGTGGCATCAAATAAGGTTTTGAGATAGCCTACTTTTAATTTTTTCAAATCAGTTTTTGCGGAATAATTAAATGCCGCATCGCGCACCTGATTATCCAATCCATCGGTTCCGCGAATGGCATCAAACACAATCGCGCAATCCAAAGCGGATCGCGTGATTGGGCCAATTTTATCCATACTCCAACTTAAGGCCATGGCACCAAACTTACTTACACGACCAAAGGTTGGACGAAGTCCGCTTGCACCACAACGAGTAGATGGCGAAACGATTGAACCCAATGTTTCTGTACCAATCGCGAAAGCAACAAGTCCGGCAACAGTAGCTGAAGCCGAGCCAGCGCTTGATCCACTCGATCCTTCTTTCAGGTTCCATGGATTTTTTGTTATACCCCCAAACCAAATATCGCCCATCGCTAAAGCACCCATAGTAAGTTTAACCGTTAACACGGCTCCGGCAGCTTCTAATTTTTTTACTACGGTAGCGGTCTCACTAAACACCTGACCTTTGTAAGGTGCAGCCCCCCAGGTTGTTTCAACCCCTTCAACAGATAACAAATCTTTTATCCCGTAAGGAATGCCATGCAACGGCCCACGATATTTTCCTTTAGCAATTTCATCATCTGCTTTTTTTGCTTGTGTCAGAGCTGTTTCTTCCAATAAGTTTATAGTACACTGTAGGGTATCAGCATATTTTTTTATGCGTGCTAAATAGAGTTTGGTAAGTTCGGTAGAGGTTATCTTTTTATTCTTGAGAAGTACTGCCAATTTATAAACGGGATAAAAAGCAAGTTCTTCTTTATTGACTGGCAAGGTAACGGCTTTAGGTAAGCCCCAATCAATTGACTTTTGAACAGTTTCAATCTGCATACCCGTAGGGATGGGATCGAACACTAAAGACATACTCGTGCTGTTGACGAGTTTAAATTGATGAATGGCCTGAAATGATTTTTGATAGTCCTCAAGACCTCGTAACAAGGAGTCCCTTTCGGTTTGTGTAAACGACAGATCTAAGTAAGGCTCAATATCTGCTGTAGGATATTTATTTTGACTAATTGCTGAATGGTTCGATAGACAAGCGACAAGTATAAAATAAACCCCGTAAATTGTACTCACTTTCATAAGATTGAATTTAGAGCTAAGCTACGCATGAAGGAATTCTTTTTAAAATGGTATGAGTTTAATGCCTGGGCCAACCGCAAGGTAATTGATTGTATAAAACGGCAATCGGTAAGTGACGAAAAAATACTTATGGTGATGAGCCATTTGGTGAGTGCCAACTTTATCTGGCTCAACCGCATTAAAGACTTACCCAAAAGCCAGTATGAACTTTGGCAAAAGTATGATGTTGCCTCTTTAGTAAAAATGATTGACGAGGCTGATACCTTATGGATGGCCTTTCTTAACGAGAATGAAAATTTTGACCGAGTTCTTAAGTATAGAAACTATGTGGGCGATTATTTTGAGACCAATGTGCAACAAATCCTGATTCATCTTGTTAATCATGGGTCATATCACCGGGGTCAGGTAGCCATGCTTTTGCGCGAACGTGGATTTGAACCCGTAAATACAGATTATATAACCTACGATCGGGTATTAACCGGTCAACTAAAAAATTAAAAACTTAACTTATCACACTATGAAAAAATTTCAACTCACTTTCCTTCTTTGCGGAGCAGTCCTTTTAGCGACCGCACAGAATGACGACATCACGGTTTGCCACACTTCGCCAACGGAAAAATTTGCCTTTTTTGCAGCCGACAAAGACTTTAATATGTCGCACCCTAATCCTGTGCCGTATGTTCATCAGAGCGAGACCGGCAAAATGGTGACTTTTAAAACACCCGATGGTAAAGAAGCCAGTGGGTATGTGTTAATGGCAAAGTCCAAAACGAACAACTGGATTTTTGTATTTCAGGAGTGGTGGGGGTTGAATGACCATATCAAACGTGAGTCGGAAAAATTATATAATGATCTGGGCAATGTAAATGTGTTGGCCCTTGATATGTATGATGGGAAATTGGCAACTACAGGAGAAGATGCCAGCAAGTACATGGGCGAGTTTAAACAAGATCGGGGCACCGCAATTGTAAAAGGAGCGCTGAGTTATGCTGGCAAAAATGCAAAGATTGGAACTATTGGCTGGTGCTTTGGCGGAGGTCAATCAATGCAGGCAACGTTAACAGCGGGGAAACAAGCGGCAGCTTGCATTATTTATTATGGTATGCCTGAAAGTGATGTCGCGCGATTGAAAACTTTGAAGGCGGATGTATTGAATATCTGGCCAACACAAGATAAATGGATTAATAAAGAGGTTACAGAAAAGTTTGAAGCGAATATGAAGGCAGCCGGAAAAAATCTTACTACTAAATCGTATGATGCCGATCACGCCTTTGCGAACCCAAGTAATCCAAAATTTAATGAAGCCTTTACAGCCGATGCGTACGCTGCTTCGTTGGCGTTTTTAAAAGCAAGACTCAAGTAGTTACGATTTACGAAGGAGGAATTACGAATTGGGTGAACTCTAAATTCGTAATTCGTCCTTTTAAAATCGTAAATCTCTATTCGCAGAATTAATATTGTTCAAGCAAATACCGGATCACATCCGTTGTGGTTACTATCCCTATTAGTTTAAGTTCATCTTCAGGATCTACAACCGGCAGCGCGTGAAATTCTTCCACCGCTAAAATTTCGGCTACATGCCGGATGCTTTCGTCCGCTTTTACAACCCGTGGTTTGTGCGACATTACCTGGCTAATCGTTAACATCTCCAAAACGGCTTCATCTGCATCATCCTGACCTTCAAAAATATTGCTGAAGGTTAGCCGGTTTAAATCTGTTTTGCTGATAATGCCCATCAATTGTTTTTTATGCACCACCGGCACATGGCGCACGCCAAATTTCCGGATGACTTCCTGAACATCTGTTAATTTATCTTCGATTTGCACTACATGAATATTCTTTGTCATGATGGTGCTTACAGGTTCCCGCTTTTTCATAATCTTTACCATTAAATTGAAACTACTCTTTCTTTTATTTAAAGGTAGTTGTCTCAGATTGCCAGGCTATGAGCAAGATCAAATGAAAAAATGACTTATGTCACTCCCACACGACTGAACCGGGTTGCTTATGATACCAGCCAGGGTACTTAGGTAAATGGATTTTTTCTACTTCGTTGCGTTTCACTTTCATAGTTGGGGTTAGTAAATTATTATCCACATTCCAATCTCCACTCATCACAACTATTTTTTCCAACTTTTCATACGGCTCAAGATCTGGATTTATTTGCTCGAGCGAAACGGATAAACTTTTAATTAGATCTTCTTTGCTCTTGGCTTTACCAGATGCAGACAGTACTGCCAGGGCAATAGGTTGCGGTATGCCCATACCCACAACACATACTTGCTCTATATCAGGGTTGCTTAATAATTTCAATTCGATAGGAGTGGGCGAGATGTATTTTCCTTTATCTGTTTTGAATTGGTCTTTCACCCTACCTGTTATTTTTAAATACCCATCATTGGAGATTTCACCTTGGTCACCGGTTTTTAAATACCCCTCTTCGTCAAATAACTCCTTGGTTAGCTCTGGCTCTTTATAATATCCTAAAGTAAGGCCAGGGCATTTTACTCGTATTTCTCCACTCTCAGCTATTTTTGTCTGAAGTCCGTGGAAAGGTTTACCAACCGTTCCATGCCGGTTCGCATCGTTGCGATTGAAATGTGCATAGATACAATCTTCCGTCATGCCATACGCTTGCAAAATAGTTACACCCAATTTCTGGTACCATTGTAAAGTATCAACAGAGATAGGCGCGGCCCCACTGAAGATTTGCTTTGCGCGTGAGAGGCCAAGTCCCTTTTTGATTTTATTTCTGATAAGGATGTTGACTAATGGAATAGAGAGCAACGTATTTAATTTTTTCTGGGGCAGTTTTTCAAGAATTTTTTCTTGAAACTTTGACCAGATTCTGGGTACCGCAAAAAAGTGCGTAGGCTGCGTATCCGATAAATTTTTAGGGAACGACTCCAGCGATTCTGAAAATGAAAACATCCCGCCTTGGTAAATTCCCATCATCTCAATTCCCATCCGCTCAGCAATGTGGCTCATCGGTAGGTACGAAAACAAACTTGGATGCATTTGAATACCAAGTTCTTTTACGCCTTGTGTTACTGTTTTATCAAACGCGGAAGAACTATGCATAACTCCTTTAGGGTTGCCGGTTGTTCCTGAAGTGTACATGATGGTAAGCAATTCATCGCCTTTCCAAACATGCGGTTCTTTTATTGGATCGTACTTGTCAATCCATTGCTCCCAGGTATTATCCTCAACGGTATCGTACGATGACATGCCCAATCTAATTACGTTTGAAGGGATGCCTGGTTTTTGCTTTTTATAATCATCAAGTTTGCCTACTATGACCAGTTTTGATTCGCTGTGTTCTAAAATCTGCCGAATAGAATCTGCCGTTAACGTTGCATACATCGGCACTGAAATGTGGCCGGCCATCATAATGGCTAAGTCGGCCATTACCCAATGCGCACAATTTTTTGAAATAAGTGCTACGTTGCTTCCTTTCGGGAAATTTTGAGCGAGTAATCCGTTGGCAATTCGCCTGATTTCATTTCCCGCCTCCCGATAGGTCCATGTTTTCCATTGACCGTCAAAGGGTTGTCGCAGAAATAATTGGTCTGGAATTTCTTTTTCCCACTTTAAAAACTTTGAAAGAGGTGTGCTATCATTCATGGCAATCGGTTTAGTGAACCTATTTAGCGATAAATGTTTGAATAGTAAAGAGAACTTATAACTATGGCTGTTCGAAAACTCTTTAGAAGTTCTTTACCCCTGTTAGATCATGAAAAGGGAGTGCTTTCACGCGAACGCCAAGGGTAAACTCATGTGTGGTAAATTGTGTGCCTACCGATTTTTGAGTAGGTAATTCGAATACATAGCCGAACCGAAGGTTATCACCCAGATTAATCTGAGCGAGTAAGCCATACGTTGCTAAATCGCGGGAGAAGACACCGATTGTGTAACTATCATCAACGCGCAAGGTAGCCGCATAGTCCAACGAAATGGGTGCACCTGCTACCATGCGGGCCAATACCCACGGCTTTAATTTAATGCGATATGAAAGTTGAAACACGGAAGCTACAAGGGCATAGGCATGTTGATTGTATAAACTTGTGCTTAAGGATTCAATCGTGGACGTGCTCTTCAACATTTTGGGCATCGACAACCCCACCATAATTTTTTCATTGTGTAAAATCAGGCCGCCACCAAAATTAGGTTTCCATAAACTTTGATTAGTGAATTTGGCATCAGCGGGATTGATTGTTAAGGCGCTGTAGTCACTGGAGTAATTAATAACTCCACCTTGCAAACCAAATGATAAAGTGAGATCATTGTTTAGCGGTAAGTGATACGCATAGGTGGATGTTACCTCTGTTGTTTTATCCGATCCGGTTTTATCCTGCATAATAATTAACCCTACACCCATCCGGTTGTTACCCAAAGCCATGTGCGCATTGGCGTTTGCTGTTGTAGGACTACCATCAAACCCTATCCACTGCTTGCGATACGTTACGGAAGCGTTCAAATCTTTTGTCATGCCTGAGTACGCGGGATTGATGAGCAACGGATTTAAAACATATTGTGAATACAAAGGATCTTGTTGAGCGATTGCAGTAACACTAAGGAGAATTAATGACATGCTTAATAGCATACAAAGGGAAGTGTAATACGCGAACCAGGTTGAACACTTTGTGGTCTCCGCGTAATTTATCTTAGCGTTCTCTGCGTGAAATGTATTAGTATTTTTCATAGCGCTCAACGTTTTAATGTGATGAAGCCCGATTTAGAATCAGTTGCAAAATCAACCTTGTAGAAGTAAGTACCCGAAGGAAGATCTTTGCCGCTGTTCGTTTGCCCAACAAACACGCTTGAAAGATTATCGTAATCGTCAATATCAAAGACAACATCACCCCAACGATTGTAAATAGTTACTTTATTTTTCGAAGCACCTTCTACTACATCCACATACTGGATGACCATAAAATCATTTATGCCATCGCCATCAGGGGTTATACCATTAAACACAACCACATCGCCTACCACTTCAATATCAATTACCTTTTGTGCGCAAGCGCCAACCAGATCACACACTTCCAGCGTAATGCGATCTACTCCTGTAAAGGGATTGCCACTGTAATCGATTTGCAAAAAGAATGAGCCATCAATAAGGGTGTTTACCCCGCGCGAAGTTTGATTACCAATAATTCTTAGCGAGTTGAAGTTGATGTTGTTATCGACATCGCTTACTAATTTGGTTAAGTCAACACTTAAATGACCTTCAATTTGTGCAGCCAATGGTTTGGTATCAATAGTGGGTGGCGCGTTGTTACCACCACCTCCATTGCAAGGCGGAGTTAAAATAGTTACCACTACCGGATCGGATGGCAAGCTCGAGCAACTTGCTCCCATCACTTTCACAACTAGGAAGAAAACTCCGGTTTGAGTAGCAGTGATCGATTGAGTGGTTGCACCATTTGACCATAGATATTGAAAACCTGTTGGCCCTGTAAGTTCAACGGAACCGCTTCCGCAGAGGGTGGTGCTCCCGGTAACGGTAATCGTTGGTTTAGTGGCTGCAGAGATGATGCCCACGGTTACTGCATCTGAGGTTTCACTAGTACAGTTGCCGTCTCCAGTTTGCACGGTGTAATCCCCTGCAGTGGTCACCAAAATTTGTTGTGTAGTTTGGCCATTGCTCCAGGTGTATTGACTAAACCCAGCGGGTGCCGATAGAAAAGCCGAACTTCCTTCGCATAAACTTATTGTGCCGAAAGGATTAATAACTGGTTTTACTAGAATGCTGACAATAGCTTTTGCTTCTATGCGCGCACTTTCACATAATGTATTAGGATCATAAACTGAAACGTAAAACGATTTGGTTGCAGATAACGAAGATGTGGTGAAGGCTGCGCCTGTAAAGAGAACAGTGGAAGAAGAAGGATCATCATACCAACGATAGACTTGAGAACCTGTTGCACCAGCCGTTGCTGTTAAGGTTAGAGTACCCATTCCGCAGCGCGCTTCATTTGCTGTTGTTGGTGCCAGCGGAGGTGTACACGCAAGCACAGTAAATGATTTTGTTTCAAACGCACTCCAGATGTTATCCGAACCTTGTACCCGAATGCTTACCGTGTGTAAGCCACTTGATAAAGAAGTTGATGGAATATCAAAAACCTGATTGATGATTGCACCTGTTGGTGAAACAAGTAACGGCAGCCCGTTACCTTCACCCGGATCAACATCATCAAAGAAATATTCTGCCGCTACAATATCACCAGCATTTGTACCTGTAGGCGAAAGATAAAAACCACGACTTTCAAACAAGCCCCATCGGCCATCAAGCCCTTGCATACGGATGGCGAGAAAATGAAACCCGGGGGCGAGAGTAGTAGTTGGTATGCTCACCGTAAAATTTGACGTTGCTCCGGTAGGAATAGTTAGTGCAATTCCATTTCCGCTGCCGGGGTCAGTATCAAAAAAATATTCTGCCTTTTTAATATCAGGGGCATTGGCCGTTGAGCCGGTAACATAAAACCCACGCGTTTCAAACACGCCCCATCTTCCATCCCCACCTTTTGTGCGGATAGCAAGAAAATGAAAGCCTGGCGTAAGACTTGTTGGTAAACTCACCGTAAAATTTGTTGTAGCGCCTGCCGTTATTGGGATGTTTATTCCATTTCCGTTACCGGGATCAGTATCATAGAAATATTCAGCGGCCACAATGTTTGGAGCATCGGCAGTAGAGCCTGTAATATAAAATCCACGTGCCTCAAACACGCCCCATTTTCCATCCAATCCTTTTGTGCGAATAGCAAGAAAGTGAAAGCCTTGTCCAAGACTTGTTGTTGGCAAGCTTACTGTAAAGTTTGTTGTTGCGCCTGCCGTTACCGGGATGTTTATTCCATTTCCGTTACCGGGATCAGCATCAAAAAAATATTCAGCCTTAGTAATGTTTGCAGCATCCGCAGTAGAAGCGGTAACATAAAACCCCCGACTTTCAAAAATGCTCCATCGTCCTCCGGTTTCCTTTACACGAAGACCTAACTGATGAAATCCTTGCGATAGTGAAGTAGTTGGAATACTGTTGGTAAAAGTTAGTGTGCCTGTATTAGCTGCGAGTGTTATCGCTGTGCCATTGTTAACTCCGGGGTCGGTATCAAAAAAATATTCGGCTTTGAGAAGATTTTGAGCGGAGATTGATGATGAAATAAATAAGAGAATGACAAGTACATAGTCCATAGTCCATAGTCGATAGCAGTGCTGACTATGGACTATGGACTTAAGACTATCGACTGAATTCCCGCGCTTCATCCCCCCAATCAATTACTCTTCCGCGCGTCAACGGTTACGCTCAAATTGCCACCGGGTGTTACTGTTGGCGTAGTAATGTTCATGCTAAAAATCCGCGGCAAGCGACTATTACGACTGTTGGTCCAGTTTAAACTTCCTGTTGCGTCAAAGAGCAAACCCATATCCTTGCCATCACTACCAGTATTGTTAGCGGGGCCACTGGCGATAGTGAAGTTTAAAAGTGGTGAACCATTGTTTCCATTGATAATTGTTTGATCAACCATGCCTGGACTTGCGTTAGCAGCGTTGCCTCCTCCATCCACATTGCTATTAACCGCCCACGGTGTTGCATTGGAGATTGCATTGGTAGAGTTTAAGGTGATGTTGTTAGTAATGTTATTTGAAAATGTGCTTAAACTAACATTAATACCCACATTGGTTTGATTAAAAATATTATTGGAAAAGGTAAGAAAGCGATTGCTGCCGTTAAAGACAGGCGCTGTTGAGCCACCACTGTTATTGGTACTATAGAAGAGATTGTGATCAAACCGAACGTTAACACTATTTGTGAGGCCTGAGATCACATAATTTGGAGAGAAAACATTAAGGAAAAACATGTTATTTTGAAAGAGGAAATTTTGGTACGTGAGTGAAGAGCTAAAATTTAAGACATTATAGAATAAGGATCCTTCAATCAAGTGCCCACTCGTAGCTAAGTCCCAATTCAGAGAGCTATTAAACTGGCACCGAATAATGCGGAGGTTGTTTACTCCTTGGTCACCGCCCACTGCATTTTGCGAAAGATAAACTGGGGTGATAAATACCAATCCCTGCAACTCCGAACCATCGGGACTTCCTCCGGCCGGAGAGTTGCGTACCACAGCCCCGCCAACAATAGCCTGTAGTGGCAGGTTTTTATCTGGCGCCCAGCCTGGACCAATCACCGTAATCTTCTTATCTAAAATTGTAAACCCGGCATACGTATTCGGGCTGCCATATACATGTACGGTATCACTGTCGGCACTTGCATCAATAGCTGCCTGTATCGTACTGAATTGACCAAGCGTTGACGGGTTGCTACTTACTGTGCGAACCGTTGCAAATGCGCTGACTGCTATAATAAGTGTCAGCGATAAGATAATTGTTTTTTTCATGGTTGATAAATTTTTATCGGCAAGTTGAATTGCTTAATAAAAGTAGGAGCAATATGTTTTTGGCTCAATACCTGAAAACCATGAATTGTTCAGAATAAAAAATACCTGAAAGCAGGTAGAAGCCGGGTAAACGGAATAGTGTAATTTCGTTTTCTATGACTCGTTTTCTAAGAACTTCTTTTATTCTTTTAATAGTGCTCTCCATAAATTTTAGTTATGGGCAAAGTACTTATTTAGATAGTTTACTTGCCATAGCGACAAGAAGTAAAGTTGACAGCAATTCTGTAATCGCACTTACACATCTTCAACGTTATTATTTTGAACGTGGACTTTATGACTCAACCTTGAAATATGCGCAACTAGCGTTGCCAATTACTGAAACCTTAAAGGATACAAAGCGCCAGGCTCGCATCACGTACAACCTGGGTATGACTTACACAAACCTTGTTAGGTACGACAGTGCAAAAAAGTATTTAGATGCCACGCAGGCGTATTGGCCAATTATTCACGACACCGTGCTTCAGGTTAGTAGTTATAATGCGTTGGCTATTCTTAGTAACTATCAATCGGACTACCCACAGGCAGTGAAATATCTTTTGGAATCGGCAGCCATTATTGATCAATCAAAGACTAAGTCCATCCAGCAATTAATGCCTCAAGTCTATAGCACGATAAGTAGTAACCTGATTGCGCAAAAGCAATATGAAAAAGGAATCGAATATTCGATTAAAGCGTTAAGACTAAAAGATTATCCGGGAGAACCACGGTATCGGGTTATTCTTCATCTAGACGTATTTGATGCTTACCTGCAACTGAATCAGATGGACTTAGCAAAAGCTCATCTGGATTCAGCCGTTTTATTTAATCAGCCATTGAATAATAGGGTGATCACAAATCTTGTTAGTCGTAATGAAGGAGTCTACTACAACTATGTAAAGGATTATCCCCAAGCGTTAGCTTCGTATTTAAAATCGTATCAGTTGAGTGAGACATTAAAATATGCGAGCTTAAAATCACAAGCGGCAAATAACATTTCAGGTATATATTTAATTCTACTTAAATATGAAGAAGCGCGTAAGTACGCATTGGAGGCAAATGAAATCGGAAGACGCCTTAAACAATTTGAAGTCGTCTCGAATTCTTACGGTGCTCTAAAACAAATAGCTATTGCAGATAACGACTTTAAAACGGCTGTCAAATATGCAGAGTTAAATAAAATTTATGCTGATAGCGCAACGAATGCTGCAACCCAGAAGGAAACTCTTTTCCTCGAATCAAAATACCAGAACCAGAGAAAAGAAAATGAAATTGCCGGGCTCACGATCGCAAACACACAACACGAATTAAGTGTTGTAAAAAGAAACAGGTTCCTGATTGGGGGTGGAATTTTAAGTGGCGCAGCACTTCTTATTTTGGGATTGTTGTTTAAAACCAGCAGGCAGCGGCAATTGTTAGCTGAACGTGAGCAAACGATTCAGCGCGAACAGATAAAA
>Ga0154020_10001587_pt1 | contig 27884 bp, 21 predicted proteins | sample Klosneuvirus_201_FD_109709 | JGI IMG/M metagenome (GOLD analysis project Ga0154020, IMG submission 109709) | Active sludge microbial communities from wastewater, Klosterneuburg, Austria - Klosneuvirus_20160825_MG | ecosystem: Engineered > WWTP > Aerobic digester > Activated sludge | place...
GCCGCCTCGATCGCGATGCCGGCGCCGAGGATCCCGAAGACGTCGGCGAGAGCCGCTTCGAGCACCACGGTAGTCCGGAGCTCGGAGCGGAGTCCGAGCCTTCCCGCGATCGGGAGCACCACGGCGCTCGACGGCACGCCGAGCACCGAGCCGAGCGCGAAGGAGGACGACCAGGGTAGGTCGAGGAGCGCGTGAGCGAACAGCGTCAGCGTCCCGGCCGTGAGGAGGAACGAGACCGCCGCGAGCCAGAGGGCAATAGTGAGGCCCCTGGCCGACTCGTCCAGGTCGAGGCCCAGACCGCCTTCGAAGAGGATGACCACGAGTGCCACGGCCCCGAAGTAGGGTGCTGCCTTCTGGAAGTCGGTCCCCGGCACGAGCTGGAACAGTCCGAGAATCACACCGGAGAAGATGAGGAGCACCACCGAGGGGATACGGGTGCTCTCGAACAGCGCTTCGGCGAAATACGAAAGCACGAGAAGACCACCGAGGAGGGCGACGAAGATGGCTGAGTCCATGTTCTGCCGCGAGTCTAACGGCGTTCGCCGTTTTCGGCCGGTCGACCCTTCTTGTGCAAGGCATCCGGTGGCGCCGCTCGCCACCGTGCGCGATACCTGGCCGCGCTGCCCTTTGTCGCCGATGGGAGCAGTAGCACGAACGTCACGCCCGCGGGGCGCGTACAATAGGGTAGGGTGCGGGGCAGCTGCCTCGCAGGAACTGCAGACGGTCGGGCCGCCGTTCGCGTCGAGACAACCGGGGAGTGAATACCCCCTCGGTGCCGAAGGAGCGAACGTCATGAAGCACTCAGGTCTTCGTCTCACCTTCGTGGCGCCGTCAGGTTGCGGGCGCCGGAAAGGTCGGCGAACGAGGCCTGCAGCTCGATTCCACGCATTTGATACGCGAATCCCCGACCTTCGTCCGCCCGCGCCGCGCGCCTCTCCGCCAACCGATGTAGCCGGGAGCTCGTCCGTTCTGGTTTCGAGCAAGAGGAGGGGGGGGGACATGTCGAAGGAACGTGATGGCGCGAGTCCATTGCCGGCTGATCGCCCCGCAGATCCGCCATCCGACGAGAGGCGGGATCGGATCAAGGCCTTGATCTTCCTCGGGGCGATCGCGTCGATGATCGTGGTGAAGCTTTTGATGGGAAACTGAGCCCTTGAGGATCGCTGCCGTGCTCACGGACCTCGATGGGACTCTCCTCGACCACGGAGGCATCCTGGTGGCGGAGGCGCGCGCAGCCCTGGACGCGTTGCGACGGAGCGGAGTTCCCGTGATCCCGCTGACGAGCAAGACCGAGGTCGAGCTGCGGCGTTTCCTCTCCGAGAACGAGCTCGGTGGGATCGGGAGCTTCGGGAACGGCGCTGGCGTGATCGACCCCCGGGGCGACGAGGTGGTCATGGCGGCGCGGCCGGCCGAGGTCCTCTTCGAGCGCCTCGCCCACCTCTCGACCCTCAGCGGCGTTCCCCTCACACCCATATCCCACCTGTCGCCCGAGGAGCTGACGAAGATCACCGGCCTCTCCGAGGCGCGCTTACCGGCGATGCTCGCTCGCCGATGGGGGCTTCCGTTCCTCGCGCCTGCGGAGGCGGGACCGGAGCTGGTCCGTGCCGCCGGTCGGATGTCGGGCATCCGCCTCACGCGGGGCGGGATCTTCTGGCACCTCTCGGGCGACCACGGGAAGGAGGACGCTCTTCACCTACTGTTCCGTCGAAAGGCCATTTCGCGCCCGATCGCGGGCCTTGGTGACGCACCGAATGATGCGGGCTTCCTCGCGCTCTGTGACGTGTCGTTCTTGATTCCCGGGGAGCAGGGTGAGGTGAACGCCGAGCTTTCCGCCGCCGTTCCGGCGGGCCGTCGGGTAACAAGTCCGGGGGGTCGAGGCTGGGCCGAGGCCGTTCATTACCTGCTCGGGGAGCTGACGTGAGCGGAGCCCGGCTTCCACCGCTCTCCCCCGAAGTTGCTGCGGCGGTGGCGCGGATCGGCCGCGTGGATATCCTCGTCGGCATTCCCTCCTTCAACAACGCGCAGACGATCGGACACGTCGTACGGGCCGTCGTGGCCGGCCTCGCACGCCACTTTCCCGACGCGAAGGCCGTCCTCGTCAACTCGGACGGAGGCTCGACCGACAGGACGCGCGAGATCGTCGAGCGGACGGAGGTGGGAAACCTCGCCGAGATTCTCGTCGACGCGGTGCCGTCCTCGTCCACGGAGCGGATCGTGACGCCGTACTTCGGCATTCCCGGCAAAGGAAGCGCCTTCCGGACGATCTTCCGGATCGCCGCCGAGCTCGACGCCAAGGCCTGCTGCGTCGTCGACAGCGACCTCCGCAGCATCACACCGGAGTGGGTCGAGCTGCTCCTCGAGCCGGTCATCCGCCATGGGTTCGAATTCGTGGCGCCGCTCTACGGGCGCCACCGCTACGACGGGACGATCACGAACACGATCGTCTACCCGCTGACGCGGGCGCTCTACGGCAAGCGAGTTCGTCAGCCGATTGGCGGCGACTTCGGCTTCTCCGGAGAGCTTGCCGCCCGCTTCCTCGAGTTCGAGAACTGGGAGGGCCCGGTCGCGCAGTACGGGATCGACGTCTTCATGACGACGACCGCGCTGGCCGCAGGACGACGCGTCGCGCAGGCGTTCCTCGGCGCGAAGATCCACGACCCGAAGGACCCAGGGTCAGACCTCGCGCCGATGATGGTCCAGGTCGTGTCGACGCTCTTCGAGCTGATGGAGCGACACGAGAAGGCCTGGCTCGGCGTCAGGGGCTCGGCGCCCGTTCCCGTCTTCGGGTTTCCCTACACCGTCGGACTGGAGCCGGTTCCGGTGCGACTCGACCGGCTGCTGGCTCAGTTCCGGCAGGCGGTCAACGACTTGCCGCCGATCTGGGAGTCGTTCCTATCCCCGGCCTCCCTTGCCGCCGTGCGAGAGGCGGCCCATGCGCCGAGCGTGGCCTTGGGGGACGAACCGTGGGTGCGAATCGTGGCCGAAGCGGCGGCCGGCTTCCGGAGAAAGGTGCTTCCTGGCGGGACGCTCATTCGCTCGCTCGTCCCGCTCTACCTCGGAAAGGTGGCGACCTTCGTCGCCGAGACGGAGGCGGGGTCGGCCGAGGAGGCCGAGGCCCGGCTCGAAGAGCTCGCCCTCGCGTACGAGCGCGGCAAGGGCGAGCTCGAGGTCCTCTGGGGCACGGCCCCGTAAACGGAGATGAAGATGGGAAAAGACCTCGGCACCCACATCGTTCTCGCCCTGGAACGACTCTTCGACGCGTTCCTCGCGATCGTCCCGGCGGTCATGGTCCTCGCCGTCTCTCTCCTCGTCGGTCTCGCTGCAGGCATCCTTCTCCGAGCTCTCCTGCGGGCTGCGGCCCACCTGCGTCGGAAGACGCGGGCGGGCGAGCCGTCGTCGTCGAGGCAGCTCCTTCGTGCTGCCGGCCTTCGCGCCGAGCCCGAACGTGTGGTGGGGGAGGCGTCCTTCTGGACCGCCGTCGTCGTCGGTCTCGCCGTCGGCGTGAACGCCCTGGAGCCGGGCGCGCTCCGTGACGTCCTCTCCGAGGCGGTGCGATTCCTCCCCCGGTTCCTCGGCTCGGTGCTTCTCGCCGTCGTCGGGCTCGGAGTCGGGGCGCTCGTGCGGCGCAGCGTCCTCCTGGGGGCAGTGAATTCGGGCCTTCCGTGGGCCCGAGCCGGTGCGCGCGCCGCGCATCTCTTCGTCGTCGTCTCCTTCGCCGCGGCGGCGCTCGACCATCTCGGGGTCGGGCGCTCGATCCTCGTGGCCGCCTTCTCGATCGCGGCGGGCTCGCTGGCTCTCACCTTCGCCCTCGCCTTCGGCCTGGGAGGACGCGATCTGGCAAAGGCCTGGCTCGAGCGCAAGGTCCGCGCCGAGGAGGAGGACTCGGGCATCCGGCACGTCTAGTTCCGGGTCTTCGAATCGAGTTCCACCCGGCGGGGACCTCTCGATCGTCTCGTGATCGCGTGCTTGCCCGCGGCCCTCTAGGGGATCAGCCCTGCACGACTCCGCCCTCGGAGACGACCGCCTCGAGGAGGAGGTCTCCGGCGTCGGGAACCGCCGAGAGAACACGCGCCCAGTTCGGAATGAGCGGCGCCCCGAGCGGGTCGAGCTGGAACTGCTCGACGCCGCTCCTGAGCGCCCGCGCGAAGGTGGAAATGGCCATCTCCTCCTCGTGCCTTGGAAAGACGAGACCGTTGATCTTGGCGAGCGCGTAGAAGCTGGAGGCGGCGTCCTCGGCGCGGCGCTGGTACGAGGCGAGCAGAGACTTGAGACCTCCTTCCGAAAGAACGACGTCGGCTGCCGCGAGGGTCCGGAGGAGGTGCTGAGCGATGTCGGCCGCCATGCGATGCAGGCCCTTCGCTGGATCGTCCTGCGATAGGACCTGGTGCTTGTGGTCGTACCGGTCCGCAATGTCCGTCTGGCAGATGCGGCGCGGCGAGCGGTGTCGGAAGACCTCGGAGAGCATCCCGATCTCGAGGCCCCAGTCGGCCGGGACCCGGACCTGACGGGCGAGATCGGTGGAGAGTGCGAACTCACCGGCGAGCGGGTACCGGAAGGCAGACAGGAACTCGATGTACGGGTTGGTTCCCAGGAGCGCTCGGAACGATCCGAGGACGGGGCCGACGAAGAGGCGCGAAACCCGACCGTTCAGCCGATCGGTGTAGCGAGCGTAGAAGCCCTTGCAGAAGTCGAAGTTGAAGATGGGGTCGACGACCGGGAGGAGGAGCCGCGCGAGCATCGCGCGGTCGTAGTCGAGGACGTCGGCGTCGTGGAGCGCGATGAACTCGACGTTTCCTTGCGCGAGGAGGTAGCCGAAGCCCATCCAGCAGGCCCGGCCCTTTCCCCGCTCGCCGAGGACGAGATCCGCCTTCGTGAGCTTCTCGAGCAGCGCCTTCACGCCGGGGCCGTCGTTCCACAGGACGACCGTGCGTCGCTTGAGACGCCGGAAGTACTCGAGGGCGGCGCGGTAGCCGGCCTCGTCGGCGCGGTCGAGAGAGATCAGGACGGTGTCGAGGTAAGGCACCTTCGCGATCTCATCGCAGATGCGCAGAAGCGCCGGGCGCTCGAGCTCCGACACGAGGCACGGCATGAGCAGCGCGACGCTGTTGCGTCTCGTGTGGCGAACGATCGCGTCCTCCAGCTCCACGAGCGGTCGGCTCCCGAGGCGGGTCAGCGTGGTGATCGGCCCGTGCTGTGAAAAATCGCTCATTCGAACGTTCCTCCTCGCGCGGCCAGGCCGCGGGGCTCATTGGTTGCGTGGCCGATTCCGGCCGGCCGCGGAAGGGCGTCGATGCGTTCGATGCTGCGCCGGCGGACGATCGTCGCACCTCGTTCATCCGCGGGCAACCGTGAGCGCGGTGAACGCCACATAGAGGCTCAGAGCGAACGCCCCTTCCGCCCGCGACACGGTCCTCTCGCTGCGGATGAAGGCCGCGGCAAGGACGGTCATGACGATGAACCCCGCGAGGTCCAGCGTCAGGGTCCGGAACGGCGCGCTCACCGTGCCCGCCAGCGCCGCCGCGCCGAGGCAGAGGAGCGCATTGAAGATGTTCGAGCCCACGACGTTGCCGACGGCCAGGTCCGAATGTCCCCGCCGGGCGGCGATCAAGCTCGTTACGAGCTCAGGGAGCGAGGTTCCCACGGCGACGATGGTGAGACCGACGAGCCGCTCGCTCATCCCCAGCGATTGAGCGACCGAGACCGCGCCATCGACGAAGAGGGTGCCGCCGACGAGCAGGACGACGAGCCCGACGGCTGCCGTCACCGCTGCCCGCGCCGCTCCCACGGGCTTGGGAGCGCCCGCGGCGTCTGCAGCTTCACCCGTGGCTTTGACCTCGACGCGGGCTGCGGCGACCGCGGAGGCTGTGCGCGCGACGTGAACCATCCACGCGGCGTAGACGACGGCGAGGAGGACGAGACCGCCCGCTTCCCAGCGGCTGACCACGCCGTCGAGCAGCAGCAAGGGAACGAGCGCCGCGCTGGCGAGCAGCACCGGAAGCTCGCGCCGGCAGAGCGCCCCGTTCACCCGCGCCGGCCTCACGAGGGCGGCGAGTCCCAGGATCAGGCCGATGTTCGCGATGTTCGACCCGATGACGTTACCGAGCGCCACCTCGCCGTGTCCGGCGCTCGCCGCCTGCACACCAACGATGATCTCCGGAGCCGACGTTCCGAACGCGACCACGGTGAGACCCACGAGGATCTGCGGGACGCGAAGGGCCAGAGCGAGAGCTGACGCGCCACCGACGAACCATTCGGCACCGAAATAGAGGAGCAGCCCGCCCCCGACGAGGAGGATCCACTCGTTCAAGCACGCTCCCAGGTGGTGCCATCTCGACCGGACTCGGTCCTCTGGTGAGCGGCCCTCATCCTCATGCGACCGTCGAGCATTCCGCTTCGTCGGCGCTCTGTGCCGCATCGGCCGCCGTGACCGGTGAGAGAAGAACCCGGCCGAGGACGAGACCGAGAATCGCCGCGCCGGCGCTTGCCGAGAGGACGCCCAGCTTGGCCGCGGCGAGAAGCCTCGGGTCCGTGAACGCAAGCGCCGCAATGAAGAGCGCCATGGTGAACCCGACACCTGCGACCACACCGAGAACGACCAGGTGCCGCAGGGTCATGCCCGCGGGGAGCGTCCCGATCCGCAGGCGGAGCGTCAGCCAGCTCGCGAGGAGCACGCCGAGCGGCTTGCCGACGATGAGGCCGATCGCGACGGCGGTCGCGACCTTCCACGACGCAGCGTCGAGAGAACCACCCGCGAGGTCGACACCCGCATTGGCCAGCGCGAACACCGGCATGATGCCGAAGGCGACCCAGGGATGCAGGGTCTCGATCAGGCTCTCGGCAGGCGAAAGGGCTTCGCGACGCGCGGCGTCGACGTGACGCAAGGTGGCGGCGAGCTCGTGGGTCGACTGCGTTTCCGGAGCCGATCGTGCCAGGTCATCGAGCTGGTCCCTCACGCTGGCGATGAACCCTTCCGGCCCGAGCCAGGCCCGGACGGGCGTCACGAGCCCGACGAGGACGCCGGCGATCGTCGGGTGGATGCCAGCGGCGTAAATGCCTGCCCAGGCGACGAGCGCCGGTGCGACGTAGGTCAGCTTCGTCCGGACGCCGAACCGTTGCATCGCGAAGATCCCGCCGAACCCGAGCGCGGCAACGAGCAGGCCGGAGAACTCGACACCGGACGAGTAGAAGATTGCGATGACGACGATGGCTCCGAGGTCGTCGATCACCGCGAGGGCGAGGAGGAGGACGCGCAGCGCGGCGGGTACGCGCTTGCCGAGCAGCGTGAGAATGCCGACGGCGAACGCGATGTCGGTCGCCATCGGTACGCCCCAGCCCGAGCGGGTCTCGGGGGCGCCGGCGAAGGCGAGGTAGAGGCCTGCCGGAACGAGCATGCCCCCGAGCGCCGCCGCGGCGGGAAGCGCGGCACGTCGCCACTCGGACAGCTCGCCGTGGTGCAGCTCACGGCGGATCTCCATCCCCACGACGAAGAAGAAGATGACCATCAGCCCGTCGTTGACGACCCATTCGAGCGTCCGTTCGAAGGTGAACGAGCCGACCCGAATCCCGAGGGGCGTGTGCCAGAGGTGGACGTAGCTCGCAGCCCAGGGAGAGTTAGCCCAGGCGAGAGCGACGGCCGCGGAGACGAGGAGCAGGATGCCGCTCGAAGCCTCGATATGAAGGAAGCGCTCCAGCGGACGGGCCGCGAGCCGCGCTAAACGGACCAGGGGCTCCGATGCACCGGGAGGCGATGGCGGAAGGGGTCCGGGCTCGGGTGCTGCGGTGTCTTGGATATTCCATCCTCGCCGGCTCGCTCGCCAGCCGGGATGGCGGCCCGACCATCCGATGTCCTGCAGCGCCAGGCGCTGCACCCTTCACGCGTTGCAGCGGCAACTATGACACGAGTCCGCGACCCCGGAGCAGAGGAGTGACCGACGAGCGAGCGGAGCCGCCCACCGGCGCCAGGCTGGCGTCGGACCGAATGCCCGTTGGAGCAGCAACGGTCGGTTCCACGAGGCCCGCCGCTGAGGGGAGCAGAAGCGGGGCGAACCTTTCTTGACACTGGCGGGCACGTCAGACGGGCCACGAGAACGCGACCCAGTACGGCCTGATCGCGGAAGAGGTCGACGAGGTCATGCCCGGGCTCGTTGCCCGGTCGGCCGACGGTGAGGTCGAGACGGTGCGCTACCAGGATCTCCCCGTCCTCCTGCTCAACGAGCTGCAGAAGTCCGTCCGGGAGCTGAAGGCTGCCGTGCAGCGTATCGAGACGCTCGAGGGCAACGAACGTTCGCTTCGGGGAACGGTGCTTTCGGGAACGTGGAAAGCCCGAACGGCAGGAGTCGCCGGGACATCGGTACTTTGAGCTCAAACGAGTCGAGGATTGTCCTATACTCGCGGCGTGACGGCGGCAGCGGTACGGGAGCGGCGGCTCGGGCTGCTGGCCGGGGGTGACGTAGCCGTCCGGCGAGGCCCGAGAGTCGACGTCGAGACGCGTCGCCCGGGAAGAGCTCTGGGGCTCGGCTTCCATCACGGTCGCGAGGCCCCGTCGAAACGGAAGCCGTCGAGGGTCGGACGTTGACGACGCCTCGATCGTGTCCGAAATGCGGTGCCCAGGTGGCGTCGGGTGATTGCCGATCCTGCAACGACGAACGCGCTTTTCGCGTCATTCGTAGGGAGATCGCGCTCCTGACTCTGCTGTCCGTCGCTGCCGTGCCGACGTATCTCTTCACCCGGGCCGTGGCGGACCGGAACCGGAGCACCGAGGCGCGGATCGCCACCGAATGGTATCGAACGGGTCAGCAGCAGCTGCGGGAGGGGAACACGAACACCGCGAGGGAATCGCTCCGGCACGCCTCGGTCTACGACCGTGACAACCCGAAGATCGCGCTGGCGCTTGCCCAGGTGCTGGCGGCCACGAATCGAGACGGCGAGGCGCGGACCGCTTTGCTGCGGCTGCGCGAGATCTCCCCGAACGATCCCGAGATCCACCTGGAGCTCGCGAGGCTGTCAGCGAGGGGCCGGGACGTCCCGGACGCGCTCCTTCACTACCATCTGGCTCTGTACGGACTGTCGACCGGGAAGGGCGCCGAGGGGCCGAGCCGACGACGGATCCGGATGGAGCTGGTCCGTTTCCTTCTGGATCACGACGAGCACGGAAGGGCTCTCTCGGAGCTTCTCATTCTCGCCGCGGACTCTCCTTCGAAAGCCGACTCGCTCATCGAGGTCGCCCGGCTCTTCCTCGAAGCGGGTGATGCCGCCCGAGCTCTCGAGCAGTACCAGCGTGCCTCCAGGCTGGACGAGAAGAGCGCTCCGGCGCTCGAGGGCGCGGGCGAGGCGTCCTTCCTCCTCGGCAATTATGCGTCGGCTCGCCGTTTTCTGGAGCGGGCCGTCGAGCTGGATAGGGGAGCGGCGAGGGCCGCCGACCTTCTGGAGACGACGCGCTTGATCGAGTCTGCGAATCCCCTCGCCGCGCGTCTCCCGTTCGCTGCACGGAAGAAGCGCCTCGTCGTCGCCTTCGCCCAGGCCGCGGGCCGGCTCGAGAGCTGTCTCGAGAGTCAGCAGAGCCGTCCGGCGCCGCGCACCGAGCTCGAGCAGCTGCGCGCGGAGGTCGAGTCGATGCGTCCCGCACTGGAGGCGAAGGATCCGCATCCTGATCCGGACCTCGTGCAGAACGGCGCGGACCTCGTCTTCCGGATCGAGGAGGCGACCAGCCGTTCCTGTGGAGATCCGACCGGACTCGATCTGGCCCTCCTCTTGATCGGGCGCAAGCATGGAGGAGCTGGGGCTTGAGTCTCGACACCCGGTCGATCACCGACAAGCTGCGCTTGCGCGAGAACCACGTTTTCCTCGCCCTGACGATCTTGCTCGGGGTCTTCGGGGGCCTTTCGGCCGTGCTCTTCACGCTCGCCATCGACGGAACGAAGAATTTTCTCTTCGGTACGGCTCCGTCGACGTTGCGCCTCCTGGCCGTTCCCACGCTCGTGAGCCTCGTCACCGGATTCCTGCTCGCGAGGTTCTTCAACGACGCCCGCGGAAGCGGAGTTCCGCAGACCGTGGCGGCCTACCAGCTGCATCAGGGGGTGATCCCGGGCCGTGTCGCGTTCGGAAAATTCCTCACGGGCGCGCTCTGCGTCGGCTCCGGGCACTCCATGGGCCGCGAGGGGCCGTCCGTGCAGATCGGAGCCGCCATCGCTTCGGTCCTCGGCCGGTGGCTGCGCCTGTCGCCGGCCCGCGTGCAGAGCCTCGTTCCCATCGGCGCGGCCGCGGCCCTGTCGGCGGCCTTCAACACGCCGGTGGCGGCCGTCCTGTTCGCGCTCGAGGAGATCATCGGGGACATGAACGCCGCGCTCATCGGCTCGACGGTCGTCGCCTCCGTGACCGCGGTGATCGTCGAGCGCTCGATCCTGGGCAACGAGCCTCTGTTCCGCGTCCCGGCCTATCACCTGGTTCACCCCGCCGAGCTCGTGGGATACGCCATCCTCGGAATCGTCGGGGGAATCCTCTCGCTCGTCTTCTGCAAGCTGCTCCTCCAGGCTCGCTTGTCCTTTCGGCGCCTGCCGCCTTGGACGAGGACTTTCCAGCCGGCGATGGGAGGGCTCGCCATCGGCGTCATCCTGGTCTTCGTACCGCAGGTGATGGGGGTCGGCTACGAGCACGTCGACCAGGCGCTCCAAGGGTCCCTCGGGCTCAAGACGCTGGTCCTGCTCTGCGTCGTGAAGCTCGTCGCGACGATCGTCTCGTACTCGTCCGGCAACGCGGGAGGGATCTTCGCCCCGAGCCTATTCCTGGGCGCGATGGCGGGAGGCGCTGTAGGCATCGCGATGCACGCTTGGGCGCCGTTTCCGACGGGCGACGTCGGGGCCTATGCGCTCGTCGGAATGGGAACACTCTTCGCGGGCATCATTCGTGCTCCGATGACTTCGGTCTTCATGATCTTCGAGCTGACGCAGGACTACCAGATCCTCGTCCCGCTCATGGTCGCGAACCTTCTCAGCTTCCTGATCTCGAAGCGATTTCAGCCCGAGCCCATCTACCACGCTCTCCTCGAGCAGGACGGCGTGCACCTGCCCGGAGCAGCGACCCGGCTCAGCGCCGGCACCTGGCGCGCACGGGACATCATGAAACCGGACCCTCCCTTCATTCCGGAAGACAGCTCGGTGGGAGCGGCCTGGAAGCTGGTGGAGCGCGACGGCTCGAGCTGTTTCCTCGTGGGAAGCCGCGAGAAGCTTGCCGGCCTCGTGAAGCGCCGTCACCTCGAGGAGAGCGCCCGTTCGGGACGGCAGGATGACCCGGTCGCATCCTTGCTCGTTCCGGACTGGGCTCACGTCCATCCAGACCATCCCCTCGAGCTCATGCTCGAGCGCTTTCGCGGCAGCCCCGGGTTGTTGCCGGTGCTGAGCCGAGGTCAGGTCCAACGGGTCGAGGGGGCGATCACCCTGGAGACGATCCTCCAGTTCGTGCAGAACACGCCGCAGGCCTGGCAGGGTGACGGGTCCGTTGTTTCAGTGGGTGTCGCCGCAGAAGGCCAACCTGCGGTTCAGTCGGATGAGTCGATGGACCCGACCGAAGGGAAGGGCGTCTAGCGCTCCTCGAGAGCGACCGAGCTGGACGCGAGCCACACGGACAGGCGCCGTCAGCCGAGAAGGATGGGAAGGAGCACGCCCAGGCCGAGTACGAGAAGCCAAAGCGCCGGGGCCGGCGTCCCCGCGGGCCGGGTCTTTCGCCTTTCACGCGCCGCGTTCCGTGGGTCCACGAGAAGCCACCGCGAGTAACGGGTCTCGAGGAGCACGAAGACGAGGGCCGTCACCGCTCCAAACAGGAGGTGGCCGACGAGAGACGCCAGCAGCGCCGACGCGGCTGCGGGACGCCAGTCGGTCTCCCCGGTTCGGAGCAACGGCAGAAGTGTCATCGGTCCGACGTACCACCAGGTCAGTCCGTACACGAACCCCCACGGGACGCCGCGACCGACGCTGAGGCCCTCCCGCCGGAAGAGCAGGCCATAGGTCATGCCGATCGCAGCGCTGCCGAGCAGATGGAGACCGAGGCCGTGGAGAAGAGGGAGCTCGCCCTCGAGGCCTGCGATTCTCGAGACGACGCCGGTCGAAACCATGATCGGGCTGGAGGCGAGCCCGCCGATCAGGCCCGCGATCGCGCCCCATTGCAGCGATTGGAGTGTCCGCAAGCCCAGTCCCTCTGGCTCGCGGCGGATCGGGTCGGACTCGACGAGGAGTCGTAGCCACAGGCGGTCCACCGTCGCGTACACGGTGCCCACGATGACGCCGTAGAGGATGAAGCCGACGAGTGGCCCGAAGAGGTCGCTAGCGTGGTCCGCAGACCAGTCGAGCGGGAGCCTTCCGATGAGCGGGAACAATGTAAGCGGTCCGAGGAACCACCAGAGGATCCCGTAGCCGAGACCCCAGCCCATGCTGGAGCCGTAGCCGAAGATGTCGCGCTGAAAGAGGAGCCCGAACGTCGCGCCGATCCCGACCGCAAGCAGAAAGTGCGTGCTGACGCCTGTGGGCGCCGCGCCCGTCTCGGCGAAGCCGGCGAGGAGCGGGAAGAAGCCTCCTCCGGACATCCACGTCTCGAAGAGGATGCCCGCCACGATTCCGGCGAGGCCCCCGACGACCAGGGCGCGGGAGAGAGAGAACGCAGGCCTTTCGGCCCGTGGTACTCGACCCTCCAGGATGCCGAGAACGAGGCCCAGCGGCGTCCCGATGCAGACCAGGTAGCCTACGAGCGTCGGGAAGCTGCCGCGGGCCGCGTCGAGGCCGGGACCGGCTCCGGTTGAGCTGACGAGCCGCGACATCATCCCAGCCGGGACGAGGATCCAGGCGAGGAACGCGAACGCGAGGCCCCAGATCAGCCCGGCTCCCGCGCTCGAGCAGCGCTTGCCGAAGAGGAACGCGAAGACGAGTCCGTAGGCCGTTCCCATCAGGGCGCCCGTCGGGATCGCCGATCCGAGCGCGCCCATGCAGGCCGCGCCGCCGAGCGCACCGACCAGGGCTCCGGCGATGAGCGCCGGAAAGGGCGTGTTCTCCGGCGCGGACGCGTCCACCAGGTTCTGCTTCGTCTGCTCGACGTCTTTCATCTTGTTCCTATTTCAGGTCGATGGTCTGGACCACGTCCTTGGGGAAGAACAGCTCGATGGTCCAGTCAATGAGAACGCGCACCTTGCGCTCGAGCCCGGGCAGCTTGCCCAGGTAGATGCCGCGCCACATGAGCCAGGCCAGGAGGCCCGAGAATCGCAAAGTCTTGTGGCGGGCGAACGGGATGGTCAGCTCGGCGCAGGCGGTCTGGTGACCGACGACACAGAGCGCGCCCAGCGAGTCGAAATGGAACGGCCGGACCTTCTCGCCGGCGAGGGACGCCTGGATGTTCCTCGCCAGCGCCGCTCCCTCACGCATCGCGAACTGGGCGGTGGGTGGGCAGGGCTTGCCGGTCTTGCCGTCGTTCAGCGCGGCGCAATCGCCGAGGGCCCAGATTCCCGTCGCCCCGGGGACGGCCATTGTCGACTCGACGACCACGGCTCCGCGCTTGTCGCGTGTGAACGGCAACGTGGCCAGGAGCGGGCTGGGCGCGACGCCCGCGGTCCAGACGAGGGTCTCGGCGCGCAGCTCGCCGTCGCTCAGGACCACGACGCCGGGGCGCGCGTCCAGCAGCCGGGTGTTCATCTTGAAGGTGACTCCCCGGGCTTCCATGCTCACCCGCGCGTAGCGGCCGAGAGATTCGCTGAGCTCCGGGAGGATGGTGTCGCGGGAGTGGACCAGGACGACCCGGACGTCCTCCGGCGAGAGAGCGGGGTAGTCCGCCAGGATGCCGCGGCAGAAGTCGTTCAGCGCGCCGGCGAGCTCCACGCCGGCGAAGCCGCCTCCCGCGACGACGAACGTGAGCCGTGCACGGCGCGCCTCGGCGTCCTCGTCGCGGTCGGCGCGCTCGAACATCTCGATCACGTGATTCCGGATCCGGATGGCGTCCAGGAGGCTCTTGAAGCCGAAGGCGAGCCGCTTGACGTTCTCCTGACCGTAGAAGTTCGACACCGAGCCCAGCGCCAGGACCAGGTGGTCAAAGGGAAACTCCCGTGTCGCGGGCGTCTCTCCGGGGGAGGCCGGCTCGGTCTCCAGCAGGACGCGTCGGCCCGGGACGTCGACCGTGGTGGCGCTGGCCCTCACGAAGGTCGCGGAGCGGACGCTCGAGCGGAGAGGCGTCGAGATGTGGCTCGCTTCGAGGCTGCTCCCGGCAACCTCCGCGAGCATGGGTGTAAACAGGAGAGCGTTGGTCTCGCTGACCAGGGTGATGTCGACGCTCGGGTCGCCGCGCAGGAGGTGCTCGAGTGTCGCGGCGGTCTGAAGGCCGGCGAAGCCGCCGCCGAGGATGACGACGTGCCGCTTCGTTCGCTCCGGGGTCGCGCCGGGCCCAGGCTCGGGCCCGAGCAGCCGGCTCGCAGCGTCGGAGAGGCCTTGTGCGAGGAAGCCCATGAGCGCCCCGAAGGAGACCCATCCGACGAGCTGTGGAAACAGGGCGCGCATTCCCTCCGCACCCCACCGGGGGCTATCACCGGAGAGCATCGGGAGCAGGACGAGGCTCCCGAAGGCCCACAGCGGAACGCCGAGGGCAGCGCCGGCCATCAGTCCGTTCGGGTCGTCCTTCCGTTCCGCGTCCATCGAGAAGGCGAACGCGATTCCGACCAGCGCACACAGGACGGCCGCGAGCGGCGGGCCCGGGATCGTCAGGCAGAGGACGGGGCTCGCCAGGAACCCAGCGACGAGACCAATGGCAGTGCGGCGTTGTGTTCTCGTCATGCGGTTCCCTGATTCCGAGGATTCATCTCAGCTTGCCCCCGTTTGAAATGCTCGCCTTGCGGTCGGGGGTTCGATGCCGAGAGTGGCCTCGCTGTTTCAGCGCCGAGACTCCGGCAGCCTCGGCGCGCCCCGACGGCCCTAACATGGTGGGCCGATGTCCCTGCTAGACGGAGAAGCCCTTTTCGCCCCTGGCGACCTCCTCTCGGAGCGTTACCGGATCGTCGATTTCGTCGCCCAGGGTGGAATGGGCGAGGTCTACGAGGCGGAGGACCTCGAGCTGAAGACGAGAGTGGCGGTGAAGCTCCTCCGCCCCGAGATCGCGAGGGACCAGCGCGCGGTGGAACGCTTCAAGCGGGAGATCTCGCTCTCTCGCCGGATCACCCACCCGAACGTCTGCCGGATCTTCGACCTCGTTCGCGGCCGTGGACCTGGCGGCCACGAGATCACCTTCCTGACGATGGAGTTCCTCGAGGGCGAGACGCTCGAGGAGAGGATCCGCCGCGACGGGCGGATGCCGACGGACCGGGCCCTACCGCTGGTCCGCCAGATGGTCGACGGCTTGACGGCGGCCCACGCCGTCGGCGTCGTCCACCGCGACATGAAGCCCTCGAACGTCATGCTCGTCGAGGCGCCCGGCTCCGACGTGGACCGTGTCGTCATCACCGACTTCGGCCTCGCGCTCGCACCCGAAGGCCAGTCCACCCGGATGACCGAGGCCGGACTCGTGGTGGGCTCCCCGGCGTACATGGCCCCGGAGCAGGCGGAAGGGAAGACATCGACGTCCGCAGCGGACCTCTACTCCCTCGGCGTGGTCCTCTTCGAGCTGGTCACCGGAGCGCTGCCGCACGAGGCGGACAGCCCGCTCGCGATGCTCCTCCTCCGGCTGAAGGAGCCGGCGCGCTCGCCGCGCACCCTCGTGCCGGACCTCGACCCGCGGTGGGAGGCGGCGATCCTTCGCTGCCTGGAGACCGATCCCGCCGCGAGGTATTCGTCCGCGGCGGACATCGTGTCCGCGCTCAGCTCGAACGAACCGGTACCGGCGCGCACGGCGGACCCAACTCCAGTCGTCGCACCTCCGCTACGCCCGGCCGTGGACCTCACGTCCACGACGGTCGCGATGCCGTCCATCAGCCCGCGGCCGATCCGGCGTGGGATCCTCTCGGCTTTCCTCCTTCTCGCCGCGTCCGTGGCGTTCATCCTGATCGCGCGGCGGCGGGAGCGGCTGCCGACTTCGGCGCGAGACGGCGCTTTGAGGAACCCGGAGCAGGTCACGTCGAACGCGGGGCTCGACACGGACGCGACGTTCTCGCCGGACAGCCGGTCGATCGCCTACGCCTCCGACCAGAACGGCTCCTTCGAGATCTTCGTTCGACCGATCGCCTCGGGAGGGCGCGACGTTGCCGTGACCGCAGATGGCCAGCAGAACTTCCAGCCCGACTGGTCCCCCGACGGGCGCTCGCTCGCCTATGCCTCCATCCGGCGGGGGGGCATCTGGCTCGTCCCCTCGACCGGCGGCGAACCCCGACAGGTCACGACGTTCGGATCGCGCCCCGCCTGGTCGCCGGACGGAACGCGGATCGCCTTCCAGTCGAGCCCTCTCGTAGACCTCAGCCCGTACGCCCGGGGCGCGCCGCTCTCGTCCACGCTCCACGTCATCGACGTCGCGACCGGCGTCACGACGCAGCTGACGCGTCCCGGCGTGCCCGAGGGGGGCCACGGCGCGCCCGCGTGGTCCCCGGACGGGAAGCGGATCGCGTTCACCGCGGACGACCGCCTCCACTCGGTGATCTGGTCTCTCGCCGTCTCGGACGGAAAGCTGGTCGAGATCGCGGGGCACGCCCGCCACAACTTCGACCCCGTCTACGCGCCGCGCGGCGACGCCCTCTATCACGTCGCGTCCTCGGCGGGAGGGAACTTCGAGCTCTGGAAGGTGCTCCTCTCCGAGGCGGGATCGGCGAGCGGAAACCCGACCCAGATCTCGAGCTCCGGCCTGGCCGGGATCAAGCATCCCGCGATCTCCCCGGACGGACGACGCCTCGTCTACAGCGCGCTCGCCACCACGAGCAACCTGACCGCCCTTCCGCTCGACGAGGAGGGTGCGCCCGCCGACCCGCCCCGTCCCCTCACCGCATCGGCGGCGAAGAAGAACTCCCGACCTTCGTTCTCCCCCGACGGCAGGCGGATCGCTTTCTACCGCTGGTCACCCGGCGCGGCGTCGGACGTCTGGATGGTCGGCGCGGACGGAAAGGACGCCGTCCAGCTGACCACCGACCCGGCCGACGACTTCAGCCCGAGCTGGTTCCCGTCCGGCACGCGCGTCGCCTTCCTCTCGAATCGCGGCGGACACTTCGCTCTCTGGGCGATCGACGTCGCGACGCGACACGACAGCCGCGTCCTCGACACCGGCCAGGACATCGACGCCGCCTGCCTCTCCCCGGACGGATCGCGGATCGCGTTCCACTCGAAGAGGAGCGGCGTCGTCAACACCTGGGTGTCCGCGATGAGCGGCGGGCCACCGCGCCAGGTTACGTTCGGCACCGACCTGATCGGCTTCCCGAGCTGGTCTCCGGACGGTGCGACACTCGCCGTAGAGGCGAAGCTCACCAAGGGGAGCCAGGTCGCGATCGTCCCTGCGGCGGGGGGCGCTCTGACGCCCCTGACCGACGAACCGGGCGAGAGCTGGCCGCACTCCTTCTCCCCCTCGGGGGAACGGATCGCCTTCGCGGCGCTCCGCGACGGCCTCTGGAACGTCTGGTGGGTCTCGCGAGCCACCCGGCAGAGCCGGCAGCTGACGCGTTACGCGAAGCCGACGGCATTCGTCCGCTACCCCGCGTGGTCCCCGTCGGGAGATGAGGTCGTCTACGAGTACGCCGAGACGACCGGCAACGTCTGGATGATCGACGGGCTCGAATAGCTCCGCTGAAACCGATTCTCCGCGACCGGCATCTGATCGGCTGTCGAGGTCAGGAAATGAGCACGAGCATGAAGCACCTCAAGGGCTGCGGGATCGGACTCCGGAAAGAGCACCACGATGTCGTCCTCTCGGAGCGGCCGCGGGTCCGTTTCTTCGAAGTCATCACCGAGAACTTCCTCGTCGAGGGCGGCCGGCCGCGTCGGATTCTGGAGCAGGTGCGGCGCGACTACCCGATCGCTCTCCACGGCGTCTCGATGTCGCTGGGTTCGGCCGAGCCGCTCGACCGCCGCTATCTCGCGCTTCTTTTGGAGCTGGTCGACCGGATCCAGCCGGCGATCGTCTCCGACCACCTCTGCTGGACGTCGCTGGGGGGGCACAACAGCCACGACCTCCTGCCGCTTCCGTTCACCGAGGAGAGCGTCGCGCAGGTCGCCGGGAAGATCCGGGAGGTTCAGGACGTCCTCGGGCGCCGCATCCTGGTCGAGAACATCTCGAGCTACGTGGAGTGGAAGGGGTCGACGCTCGGCGAGGTGGATTTCCTCGTCGCCGTGATGGAGGAGGCCGACTGCGACGTCCTCCTCGACGTCAACAACCTCTACGTCAACGCCCGGAATCACGGGCTCGACCCGACGCGCGCGCTCGACCTCCTGCCGCCCGGGCGCGTGAAGCAAATCCATCTCGCCGGCCACGAAGATCACGGAGACGTCGTCATCGACACTCACGACGGACCGGTCCGTGACGCCGTCTGGTCGCTGTACGGGCAGGCCATCGAGCGCTTCGGCCCCGTTCCGACCCTGATCGAATGGGATGCCCAGATCCCGCCCCTCGACGTCGTCCTGGACGAGGCTCATCGCGCAGAGGCGATCCAGCGGAGCGTCTCCTTCCTTCACGATTCGCGTCGCCCTTGCACACCGCCGGAGCCGTTCCATGCCGTTCACGCCATCTGATCCGGCGCCCGGTCTCCGCCGATCTCAGGGCGCCTTCCTTCTCGACCTGATGGCACTCCGCCCTTTGACGGCCATCGAGCGGGAGGAGATCTTCCGCGAGCCGCTCTACGGGACGATCGAGGACCGCTGGCACGTCTACGTGCACGGTTACGTCGCGCGGATCAGCGACGCGCTCGCTGTCGAGCTTCCGGCGGTCCGGCGAATACTCGGCGACGCGGCGTTCGCGTCGCTTGCCGCCCGTTACGTCGTCGCGTGTCCGCCTGGCTCATACGACCTCGCGCACGCCGGACAGCGGCTTTCCTACTTCCTGGAGTCCGATCCGCTCACGGTGGATTTGCCCTTCCTTCCGGACCTCGCGCGGCTGGAGCGCTGCATCGCGGCGGCTTTCGTCGCGAAAGACGGGGCGCCTCTCACCTGGAGCGTTCTCCAGGCGATGACTCCGGAGAGTGTCGCCGACCTCCGCCTCAAGCTCGTCCCCGGGACGGCCCTGGTCTCGTCACGTTTTCCGCTCCACTTGCTCTGGCGGGCCCGAGATGCGTCGGACGACGAGGTCTCGATCGAGCTCGCTGTGGCAGGCGAGACCGGCGTGGTCGTCTACAGGCACGGGGAGGTCGTCCGCTGTGAGCCGCTCGACGCCGACGACGCGATCGTCCTTTCCGTCGCCTTGCGAGGTGAAGCGACGCTTGCGGAGCTCGCCGCCCGCGTCGGAATGTCGCCAGAGACCTTCCTTCTCGTCTTCAAGCGCCTCGTCGAACGAGGCCATTTCCAAACAGTCCGGGGTCCCCGCTGGGATGCCGGGTATATCTAAGGAGAAAGAGATGAACACGAACCGAACGCTTCTGATCGCCACCTTGGCCGGCGTCCTCGCGATGCCCGCCGTCCTTCACGCCGAGGACCAGAAGGCGCCCGACGACGGCGACAAGGTTCCGTGCTGGGGAGTCAACCGGTGCAAGGCGACTGGCGCCTGCAGCGCCGAGGGCTGCCGTGCGCATGGCTGCCATGGCTCGAACGAGTGCAAGAGAAAGGGGTTTCTCCGGATCGATGCCGACACCTGTCTGAAGATCGAGGGAGGGCGGCTGGCTAAGGCCGCGCCGAAGGCCGTCAAGAAGGCCGAGACCAAGAAGGCTGGCTAGACGTCAGGAACGTCACCCCGCGGTCTGCCGATCGCGGGGTGACCGTATCCACCGTTTCCGCTCGGCGGGCATCTCGACTCTGAAATCCTCGGGCCGCTTCGGCATCAGAACCACAGCACGAATCAAACCCGAGGGCGATGGCCGCCCGAGAAAGGTCCGATCGAAAATGCCTGCCGTTCATGAGCTTCGCGCGCGCCGCGTGGCCCCGCCGGTCCCGCTCAAGGAAGTCCTGTCGACGCCCACCCGCGTCCCCGTCGCTCTGGACCTGACCGGCCGCGGCGTCACGATCGCGTTCCTCGACTCGGGCTTCACGCCCCACCCGGACCTCACGCAACCCGCGAGCCGGATACGCGAATACCACGACGTGACCGACCCGACTGCCACGCTCGGGTCGGGGACGCCGGAGAGCTGGCAGTGGCACGGGACCCAGACCTCCGTGGCCGCGGCCGGGAACGGCTTCCTGGACGGCGGCCGCTACTGCGGGCTCGCGTCCGAGGCGAGCCTGGTCCTGGTCAAGGTGAGCGACCGCGGCAAGATCAAGGAAGAGAACATCGCGAAGGGGCTGGAGTGGGTCCTCGCGAACCACGAGCGGCTCGGCATCCGGATCGTGAACATCTCGCTCGGCGGAGACGAGGACACGCCGCTCCCCGAGAACCGGGTCAACCAGCTCGCCGAGAAGGCTGTCGAGGCAGGGTTGATCGTGGTGGTGGCCGCCGGGAACTCCGGCTGCTCGTCGCAGCCGAGGCCGGTGCCGCCCGCGACGGCGCCGTCCGTGATCACCGTCGGCGGCTACAGCGACGAGAACGTCCTCGACGGCAAGAAGGACCTTTACTGCTCGAGCTACGGGACCTCGGCGGACGGCAACGTGAAGCCCGAGGTCATCGCCCCCGCGAGCTGGGTGGCGGCCCCGATCGTGGAGGGGACCGAGTCACACCGCGAGGCGCTGGCGCTGTCCCGCCTCGCGGCGGCGCCCGAGAGCGCGCTCCGCCAGCTGACGTGGCAGCTCCTCGCCAACGCGCGGCTCCCGGAGTCCGTGGCCGGCGCCACCCTGCCCGAGATACGCCGCGAGGTGGAGAAGAGGCTCCGGGAGAAGAAGATCGTCGGGACGGCGTATCAGCACGTCGACGGGACCTCGTTCGCGGCGCCGATCGTCTGCTCGGTCATCGCGCAGCTCCTTCAGGCCGAGCCGTCGCTCTGTCCGCGGGCCGTGAAGCAGATCCTCATCGCGACTGCCGATCGGATCCAGGGCGCGTCCGTCCTCCGCCAGGGGTACGGTGTCCTCAACGCATCCCGCGCGATCGCCGAGGCTCGCCGCGACCCGCACCTCCACCGCTGTGCGGTCGGTCTTCCGCCCCGGATCGACGGCCGGCACCTCCATTTCTTCTTCCACGACGACGGGGCGAAGACGGTCGAGCTCCACGGCGACTTCCGCGGACAGATGGAGACGCTCGCCGCTCTCCAGCGCAACTCCGACGATCTCTGGAGCGCGAAGGTGGAGACGCCGCTCCCCGGACGGTACCGTTACAAGTTCATCGTCGACGGCACGCGCTGGGTCGAGGACCCGGCGCACGGGCTCAAGGCCGACGACGGCTTCGGCGGGTTCAACTCGCTGATCCACGTCGCCTGGGACCTCCGGTGACGGCGTGCTCGCCGCGCTGACCGACCACTGGCCGGAGTACCTGATGGAGGCCGCGGGGCTCGGGCTCTTCATGGTCTCGGCCTGCCTCTTCGCGACGCTCCTCGAGTACCCGTCCTCCGCGTTGCGCCGGGCAATCCCGAGCAGCTTCGGACGGCGCGCCCTGATGGGTCTCGCGATGGGCCTCACCGCGGTCGCGATCATCTACTCGCCCTGGGGACAGCGATCCGGCGCGCACATCAACCCCGCCACGACCTGGACGTTCTTTCGCCTCGGCAAGGTGCACGCCTGGGATGCCTTCTTCTACACGCTCTTCCAGTTCGCCGGCGCTGCGGCGGGCGTGGCGATCTCCCTCGCCGTCCTCGGGCGGAAGAGGCTCGCCGATCCGTCCGTCGGCTACGTCCAGACGCTCCCCGGGTCGCGCGGTCCAGCGGTCGCGTTCGCCGTCGAGCTCCTCATGGCCTTCGGGATGATGACGTTGGTCCTCGGGGTCTCGAACGACCACGACCTGGCGCCCTACACGGGGGTCTTCGCTGGCGTCCTCGTCGCGCTCTTCATCGCGCTCCTCGCTCCGCACTCGGGGATGAGCATCAATCCGGCCCGCACCTTCGGGTCCGCGGTCTTCGCCAAGCGGTTCTCGTTCTTCTGGCTCTACGCGACCGCTCCCGTACTGGGGATGCTCCTCGCGGCCGAGGCGCACGCGCGTCTCGACGTCTCTCGCGCCGTCCGCTGCGCCAAGCTGAACCATATGGGCGAGTCGCGCTGCATCTTCATCTGCGACGGAAAACCCTGAAACGCCCGCCGGGAAGCCGGCATCCAAGAGCTCGAAAACGACACAGGAACGAGAACGGGGCTCGACCAGGAGGGACCATGTCCACGAACGGCCGCTACGACGTCATCATCATCGGCACCGGAGCCGGAGGCGGCACTCTCCTCCGCGAGCTCGCGCCGACCGGGAAGAAGATCCTCGTCCTCGAGCGCGGCGACTTCGTCCCGCGCGAGCGGGAGAACTGGGAACCGCGCCTCGTGAACCTCGAGGGGCGGTACCAGACGAAGGAGATCTGGAAGGACAAGGACGGCAAGGACCTCCACCCGCACACCAACTACTGGGTGGGCGGGAACACGAAGTTCTACGGCGCCGCGCTCTTCCGCTTCCGCAAGGAAGACTTCGGCGAGCTCCGGCACAACGGCGGCGTCTCGCCCGCGTGGCCGATCGGGTACGACGAGCTCGAGCCCTACTATCTCGCGGCCGAGAGGATGTACCACGTCCACGGCGAGCGGGGCGAGGACCCGACCGAACCATGGTCGAGCGCCCCCTTCCCGCACCCCGCGATCAGCCACGAGCCGAGGATCCAGCAGCTTTCGGACGACTTCGCGAAGAACGGGCTGAAGCCGTTCCACGTGCCGCTCGGCGTTCAGCTGGACGAGAAGAACAAGCGCGCGTCGAAGTGCATCCGGTGCGCGACGTGCGACGGCTTTCCCTGCCTCGTCCAGGCGAAGGCCGACTCGCACGTCTGTGGCGTCGAGCCGGCCCTCGAGCACCCGAACGTGACGCTCCTCGTGAACGCGAAGGTGACGAAGCTCGAGACGTCCGCCTCGGGCCGCGAGGTGACAGGCGTCGTCGTGGAGCGGAACGGCGGGACGGAGACGTACACGGCCGACGTCGTCGCCGTCTCGTGCGGCGCCATCAACTCCGCCGCGCTCCTCCTCCGCTCGGCGAGCGAGAAGCACCCGAACGGCCTCGCGAACTCCTCGGACGTCGTGGGCCGTCACTACATGGGACACATCAACTCCGTGCTGATGGCCGTCTCGAAGTGTCCGAACCCGACCATCTTCCAGAAGACGCTCGCCGTGAACGATTTCTACCTCGGGTCGAAGGAGTGGGACTACCCGATGGGGCACATCTCGTTCGTCGGAAAGCTCGACGGCGAGACGCTCAAGGCGGGCGCGCCGCCGCTGACGCCCGGCTTCACCCTCGACATGATGGCCCGCCACTCGCTCGACTTCTGGATGACGTCCGAGGACCTGCCTGACCCGAAGAACCGCGTCACGCTCGACAGGAACGGGAACATCGTCCTCTCCTACAACGTCAACAACGAGGAAGGGCACAAGCGCCTGACCGCCAAACTCAAGGAGGTGATGAAGAACCAGTCGGCCTGCGGCGTCCACGGACACGACTGTCACCAGGGGCTCTTCTCGCGGAGCCTGTTCCTGGGACAGCGGATCCCGCTCGCCGGCGTCGCGCACCAGAACGGAACGATTCGCTTCGGGACGGACCCGAAGACCTCCGCGCTCGACGTGAACTGCAAGGCTCACGACGTCGACAACCTCTACGTCGTCGACGCGAGCTTCTTCCCGTCGAGTGCGGCCGTGAACCCGGCGCTCACGATCATGGCGAACGCGATCCGCGTCGGCGGCCACCTGAAGGAACGGCTCCAGTGATCCGGTCGTCAGAGCTTGCAGCTCCGGGCGGAGCCTTCCGGCGTCGAGCCCGCGAGGCGAGCGCCAGGAAGCGCGCCCTCCTCCTCCGGGTCGTCTTCGTCTTCTCCCTCCTCTTCTCGTCCGGCCTGCGGGCCGACGGCGTCAAGACGCTGGCGGTCGACTCCGTCAGCTTGACGGTGAGCGACCTGGACCGTTCCGTCGACTTCTTCACGAACGTCCTGACCTTCCAGAAGGAGTCGGAAACCGAGGTCGCGGGCGAAGCGTGGGAGCACCTGGAAGGCGTGTTCGGCGTCCGGATGCGGATCGCCCGCCTCCGGCTCGGGACCGAGCACATCGAGCTCGTCGAGTACCTGGCGCCGAAGGGGCGCCCGATCCCGCCCGACGCGCGGAGCAACGACCGGTCGTTCCAGCACATCGCGATCGTCGTGAGCGACATGGAGAAGGCATACGCGCACCTCCGGGCGCACAAGGTGACGCACGCCTCCACCGGCCCGCAGCGCCTGCCGGACTGGAATCCGAACGCCGGCGGCATCAAGGCCTTCTACTTCAAGGACCCGGACGGCCACGCGCTCGAGGTGATCTGGTTCCCGCCCGGAAAGGGGAGCCCGCGCTGGCAGGTGCGAAGCGGCGAAGCCGCGGAGCGTCGCCCGGCCCCGACCAAGGATCTCTTCCTCGGGATCGACCACACGGCGATCGTCGTCGCCGACACCGAAACGTCGCTGAAGTTCTACCGCGACACGCTCGGCCTCACGGTGGCGGGCGGGGCCGAGAACTACGGCACGGAGCAGGAGCATCTGAACAACGTCTTCGGCGCGCGCCTCAGGATCAGCGGGCTGAAGGCCGACGACGGCCCCGGGGTGGAGTTCCTCGAGTACCTCGCCCCCAGGGACGGCCGCCCCGCTCCGGCCGACACGAAGGCGAACGACCTCTGGCACTGGCAGACGCGCTTCGTGGTGTCGAAGGCCAGGGACGCCGAGAAGGCCGTTCGCGGCGGCCGCTACACGTTCGTGTCGCCCGGCACCGTCGACGAGCTGAAGGGGCTCCTCGTGCGCGATCCGGACGGCCACGCCATCGAGCTGAAGGAGATCGCGAAGTGACGAATCCAGAAGAGAAGCGCCTCGAGGAATCGCGCAGCCGGAAGTCCCACTGGAAGAGGTGGGGCCCCTATCTCTCAGAGAGACAGTGGGGCACTGTCCGCGAAGACTACAGCGCGGACGGCTCCGCGTGGGACCACTTCCCGCACGAGCAGGCGCGCTCCCGCGTCTACCGGTGGGGCGAGGACGGAATCCTCGGCATCTCCGACCGCCACCAGCTCATCTGCTTCGCCGTCGCGCTCTGGAACGGGAAGGACCCGTTTCTGAAGGAGCGGATCTACGGCCTGACCGGCCCGCAGGGGAACCACGGCGAGGACGTCAAGGAGTACTACTTCTACCTCGACTCCACGCCGACGCACTCGTACATGAAGGGGCTCTACAAGTACCCGCAGTGCGAGTTCCCCTACGCCGAGCTCCTCGACGAGAACCGCCGGCGCGACCGGAAGGCGTTCGAGTACGAGCTCCTCGACACCGGAGCGTTCTTCGAGAGCCGCTACTTCGACGTCGAGGTGGAGTACGCGAAGGCGTCCGCCGAGGAGATCCTGATCCGGATCACCGCCACGAACCGCGGTCCGGAGCGGGCGCCGCTCCACGTGCTGCCGACGATCTGGTTCCGGAACACCTGGAGCTGGGGCCTCGAGAGCCGCATGCCGAAGCTCCGCGCCGTGCCCAGCCAGGCATTGGAGGGCTCGATCGGCGTAGAAGCGGCCCGCCGATTCTCGGCCGTCGAGCTCAACCACCACACCTACGGAACGCGCCACCTCCTCTGTGACGGCGCGCCGGAGCTCCTCTTCACCGACAACGAGACGAACTTCAAGAAGCTCTGGGGCGGCGAGAACGAGGCCCGTTTCGTGAAGGACGGCATCCACGACGCCGTCGTGAAGGGGACGCGTGACACCGTCAACCCGGCACAGTACGGAACCAAGGCGGCCGCCGAGTACGGTCTCGACCTCGGGCCGGGCGAAACGGCCGTCCTCAGGCTGAAGCTCACGGACCGCGGGCTGACCGCTGCTTCGTCCTCCTCCGCGCCTTCGCCGTTCGACGACTTCGACGCGGTCTTCGCCGCGCGGAAGAGCGAGGCCGACACGTTCTATGAGACGCTCGCCCCGACGGCACTGTCGGACGACGCGCGAAACGTCCAGCGCCAGGCCTTCGCCGGCCTCCTCTGGTCGAAGCAGTACTACCATTACGACGCTGCCCGCTGGCTGAAGGGGGACCCGGAAGGGCCGGAGCCCCCCAAGCAGCGCCTCAACGGGCGTAATCGCGACTGGACGCACCTCTACAACGCCGACGTCCTCTCGATGCCGGACAAATGGGAGTACCCGTGGTACGCGGCGTGGGACCTGGCGTTCCACTGTGTGCCGCTCGCCATCGTCGACCCCGACTTCGCCAAGGAGCAGCTCGTCCTGATGCTCCGCGAGTGGTACATGCACCCGAACGGGCAGCTCCCGGCGTACGAGTGGAATTTTGGGGACGTGAACCCGCCGGTCCACGCCTGGGCCGCCTGGCGCGTCTACAAGATCGACAAGAAGCAATCGGGCAAGGGGGATCGCCGCTTCCTCGAGCGGGTCTTCCAGAAGCTCCTCCTCAACTTCACCTGGTGGATCAACCGGAAGGACGCCGAGGGGAAGAACATCTTCCAGGGCGGCTTCCTCGGCCTCGACAACATCGGCGTCTTCGACAGGAGCGCCGAGCTCCCGACGGGCGGGCACCTCGAGCAATCGGACGGCACCAGCTGGATGGGGATGTACTGCCTCAACATGCTGACGATCGCGCTCGAGCTCGCCGCCGAGAACCCGACGTACGAGGACCTGGCGTCCAAGTTCTTCGAGCACTTCGTTTACATCTGCCGCGCGATGAACAATATCGCCGGCGAGGGGATCGAGCTCTGGAACAAGGAGGACGGCTTCTTCTACGACGTCCTCCACCTCCCGGACGGCCGCCACTATCCGCTGAAGATCCGGTCGATGGTCGGCCTCATCCCGCTCTTCGCGGTCGAGACCCTGAACTCCGAGGTCGTCGACCGGCTCCCCGGCTTCAAGCGGCGGATGCAGTGGTTCCTCGAGAACCGCCCCGAGCTCCGCTCGCACGTCGAGACGCGCACGGGCGATGGCGGCCGGGTCCAGCGCTTCCTCTCGCTCGTCAGCCGCGACCGCCTCCGGAGCGTCCTCGGTTACCTCCTCGACGAGAAGGAGTTCCTCTCGCCGTTCGGCGTGCGGGCCGTCTCGAAGGTCCACGAGAAGCACCCGTACGTCCTCGAGCTGGCCGGCCGGGAGTACCGGGTCGACTACGAGCCTGCCGAATCGTCCACGGGCCTCTTCGGCGGCAACAGCAACTGGCGCGGGCCGGTCTGGTTCCCTGTGAACTACCTGATCGTCGAGTCGCTCCAGAAGTTCGCCTACTACCTCGGCGACTCCTACCGCGTCGAATGCCCGACTGGCTCGGGAACCGTCGTTCCCCTTGCCGAAGCGGCGACCGAGCTGTCGCGCCGGCTCATCAAGACCTTCCTGCGCGATGACGACGGCCGCCGCCCCTGCTTCGGCGGGACCGAGACGTTCCAGTCCGACCCGCACTGGAAGGACCTGCTTCTCTTCCACGAGTACTTCCACGGAGACGTCGGAGCGGGCATCGGCGCGAACCACCAGACGGGCTGGACGGCCCTCGTCGCCAAGCTGATCCAGCAGAGCGGGGCGTCGCTGGCGGACGAGGCGGAATCGGACGCATCGGAACCGACAGTGGCCGCTGTGCCCACAGTCCGAACTGTGTCCACAGTGGCTGCCGACGTCCTGGTCGCGCAGAAGTCATGAAACATCTGAAGCTCCACGGCATCCAACCCCGAAACGAAGGAGATCCGACATGAAGGCGATCGCCGTCCTCCCTGGAAAGCCCAACTCCGTTCACCTGGCCGAGCTCCCGAAGC
>Ga0154020_10001588_pt1 | contig 27882 bp, 25 predicted proteins | sample Klosneuvirus_201_FD_109709 | JGI IMG/M metagenome (GOLD analysis project Ga0154020, IMG submission 109709) | Active sludge microbial communities from wastewater, Klosterneuburg, Austria - Klosneuvirus_20160825_MG | ecosystem: Engineered > WWTP > Aerobic digester > Activated sludge | place...
ATCGGTATCGTTGATCCACACCGGAAGCGGCGTACCCCAGTAGCGATCACGCGAGATCGCCCAGTCAACGTTGTTGGACAACCATTCGCCAAAGCGCCCGCTGCCCACTTCGGTGGGATTCCAATTCACCGACGCGTTGCGCGCCAGCAGATCATCGCGAACGGCGGTGGTGCGCACAAACCACGACCCACGCGCGTAGTACAGCAGCGGTGTGCCGCAGCGCCAGCAATGCGGATACGAGTGTGTGAACGCGGCGGCCTTCCACAACACATCCTGCTCGCGCAGCACCTCGATGATGCGCGCATCGGCTTGCTTCACAAACACACCACCGACTTCAGGCACATCGGCCGAGAACTCGCCGCGCGCCGTCACCGGTTGCAGAAACGCCAGACCATGGCGCTGCCCGGCGGCATAGTCATCGGCGCCGAACGCCGGTGCCATGTGCACCACGCCGCTGCCATCCTCCGCCGAGACGAAATCCTCGGCGACGATCACCTCGTGGCGACCCTCCTCCGGATACGGCACCCAGTCCAGCGGACGACGATAACGCAGCCCCGTGAGTTCGGCGCCGCGATGCGTATCGACGACATCCCACCGATCCGCCCAGTCAGCGCCGAGCACGCCCGGCACACGCGCTTCGGCGAGAATGATCGTCCAATCGACGCCGCTCTTCTTGCGCAATTCGGCGTACGTCAGCTCGGGATGTACGGCCAGCGCCGTGTTGGAGACGAGCGTCCACGGCGTGGTGGTCCACACCAGAATGCGACGGCGCGCGCCCGGTGTGGCATGTCCATGCGCGTCGAGCAGATCGAGCGCGACATACACACTCGGATCTTCGACATCTTCGTAGCCCTGCGCGACTTCGTGACTCGAGAGCGCCGTTCCACAGCGCGCGCAGTACGGCAGGATCTTGTGTCCGCGAAACAGCAGCCCTTTGTCATGCAGCGTCCGCAGCGCCCACCAGACACTCTCGACGTAGTTGTTCGAGTACGTGACGTATGGATCGCCGTAGTCCAACCAGTACGCCGTGCGCTTGGATAACTCTTCCCACTCGCCGCGGTACTTCCACACGCTTTCGCGGCAGCGGCGATTGAACTCCGCCACCCCCACCTGCTCGATCAGCTGTTTGCCACCGAGTTTCGCGACTTCCGCCACGTCCACGCCCTGACGTGCGGCCGCTTCGCGCTGCAACTCCTTTTCCACCTCGATTTCGACGGGCAGACCGTGCGTATCCCACCCAGCTTTGCGCGGCACAAAGTGTCCCTGCATCGCCCGGTGGCGACAGAAGAGATCTTTGATCGTGCGCGCAAACACATGGTGAATGCCCGGGCGACCGTTGGCCGTGGGCGGGCCTTCAAAAAACACGTACGGCGGTGCGCCGGCGCGCGCCGTCTGAACAGCCTCAAACAGCTGCTCCGCTTCCCACTGCGCGAGCACATCCTGCTCGAGTGCGTCGGGGCCCGCATCGGGGAGCGGTGCGAAACGAATCGTGTCCTGCGGTGCGGTCATCTGATCGGCGATCGTGGAGACAAACAAAACGGGCGAATGAACGGGGTCGCGCGGCGCGTACTACAGCCGGCTGATGACACCCTTGACGACGGCGGTCAACCGCGGCTCAGCGGCGCGCGCCACCTCGATGATCTGCACGACACTCGCCTCCTGCAGCGCATCCGGCAGACACTGGTCGGTGATGATCGACAGACCGAGTACACGCATCCCGCCGTGACGGGCCACGATGACTTCCGGCACCGTGGACATCCCCACCACGTCCGCACCGAGGGTGCGCAGAAACCGGTATTCCGCGCGCGTTTCGAGATTGGGCCCCTGCACCGCCGCATACACGCCTTCGCGCAGCGGAATCCCCGCATTGAGCGCGACGTCCCGTGCGATCTGACGCAGTCCGGCATCATACGGCTCGGACATATCGGGAAACCGCGGGCCGAGCGCATCGTCGTTGGGACCGATGAGCGGATTGTCTCCCAGCAGGTTCAGATGGTCCGAGATGAGCATCAGGTCACCGGGTGCCCACAGCGGATGCATGCCGCCACAGGCATTGCTGACCACCAGTGTCGTGGCCCCCAGCGCCCGCAGCACACGCACCGGGAAGGTCACCTGCTGCAGCGTGTAGCCCTCGTAGCGGTGAAAGCGACCCTGCATGGCGATAACCGACTTCCCCGCCAGGGTGCCGCACAACAGTCGCCCGCTGTGCGATTCCACGGTCGACAGCGGAAAGTTGGGCAGATCCTTGTAGTCGATCGACTCCGCCACGTCGATCTCCTCCGCCAGCGCGCCAAGACCGGTGCCAAGAATCACCGCGGCGTCGACGGGCTGGGAGAAACGGGCGCGGATCGCCTGCGCGCAGGCTTCGATGCGCTCACGTGCATGCAAACCGAGCGCCGGATGAGCGAGCCCGACGCGCTGATGCTCCTGCGTGTATTGCAACTGCGGATACGATTCGGGTGGTTTGGTCATCAGTCGTCCACTACATCAAGCCACGAGGGGGTCGGTGACGCCGGGCGCGGCGGCAGGTCGCGCAATTCGCGCATCATCGGCTGCGCTTCGGGCGGTACCGGCGCGGTGGTGATATTGCGCGGGGCCGTGGGATCCGCATCGGGGCGCGTTTCCGTCCGCCCGTCACGGGCGAATTGCACACCCGGCGGTGCGGGCTCCGCTTCGGCGGCTACCAGTTCGGTGAGCTGACGCTCAACCTGATTGCGCAGTTGGGCCAGGTAGCCCCGCCTGATGCGCCACAACTGCTGCAGTTCATCCTGCGCACGACGCACCTCATCGCGCACCAGCTGCAGCTCTTTCTCCGCTTCCGCGCGCGCTTCCCGCACGATCAGTTGGGCCTCGCGCTCGGCCTGCTCGCGGATTTCTCCGCGCAATTGCTGTGCACTGACCAGCGCGTCGTTGAGCGCCTTGTCGCGCTCGCGAAACGACTTGAGCTGCTCGAGAAAGTTCCGGGACTTCTGATCGAGGTCCTGATTGGCACGCGTCAGTCGTTCCAGTTCTTCGGCCACCTGATCGCGAAACTGGTCGACGCGCGTCCGATCGTAGCCACGCAATGCGTTGCCGAAGTCGTAGCGTCGGACATCAAGTGCTGTCAGATGAAAGGCGTCGTCCGTCATGCCGGGTTCCGAAGGTGCGCGCCGCGCGAGAGGCGATGAAGAGTCTGCAGGAGTTATGTCCGACTGCCGAACAGGATGGTGCCCAACCGCACGTGCGTGGCGCCTTCCTCGACGGCGATTTCGAAATCACCCGACATCCCCATGCTGAGCCAGGGAGCCGGATGTCCAGCCTGCTGCAACTGCGTGCGGCACGCGCGGGCGCCTGCGAATACCGCGCGAAGTTCGGTCTCCGGCGCATCAAATGGCGCCATGGTCATGGCGCCCATCACACGCAGGTTTCGATACGCACGCACCTGCTCGGCAAACGACGCGAGCTCTCCGGGAGCCACGCCGCTCTTACTGGACTCGCCACTCACGTTCACCTGCACCAGCACGTCCAGCGTCGAACCCGCTGCGGCCGCCGCCTGATCCAGCGCGACAGCGAGACGATCACTGTCGAGCCCATGCACCAACGAGAACTGCAGCGCGTTGCGCGCCTTGTTGCGTTGCAAATGCCCGATCAGGTGCCAACGCACCGGCACTGTCACCAACGGCATCTTGGACTCGGCTTCCTGCACCCGGTTTTCGCCGACATCGGCAACTCCGGCGCGCCATGCGGCCATCACGGCCTCCGGACCATGCGTCTTGGTCACCGCCACCAGGGTGACCGGTTGACCGTGTCCGCCGCGGGCGACCGCCGCATCGATGCGTTCACGCACCTCCGCAATTCGCGCCGAGACGGTCGCGTCAAACGGTGTCGCGTCAACGTCCGAAATTCGCATAGCATATGAAGTTAGCTGCCGTTGCACGTCCCCACAAGTAAGGTGTCGGCGAGGCTGCGGACACGCGTGCAGTGCAGGAGCCCCTGCATCTGGATCGCTGCCGGATCCGCGTCTGGCGGGAGCGCGCGGAACGCCGCGATCGGGATCTGCGCCTCGGCGCGTGTCAGTGTCGCCGGCGCAAGACCGACCGTCCCCCCGGCCAAGTCAAAGCTGGGGCTGTACACCAGTCCTTCCAGCACCCACCCCGCCGCCGGCTCGATCAGGCGCCGATCTCGCGCATCCAACAGGGTGCTGACCCGCACGGCGCGACGGGCAAGGCCGGCGCGGAGGTACGTCGATCGCAACAACGTGCCGAGACCGGGCCATCGTTCGACCGCCAACGTGGGCAGCATGTCGTGGCGTCGCGCCAGTTCGTCTCGATACCATTGCGCGCCCAGCAGCGGCACGGTGATCACCAGGACGTCCGGCCGCATGGCCTCCACCTGTTGCAGGTACCACAGTGGAAACGAATCGTTGTCGCCCGCGGTGTACAGCACGCCGTCTTGCGGCACGGCCTCGAGCATCAATCGCGCGACCGTTCGGGGCAACGTGGCAATCGGCTCGCGGGTGCGGTCCATCACCGGACGGTTTGCCAACAGCGGGACAGCGGCCAGCATGAATGGCAGCGCGGTAAGCGCGGCGGGCACCCGTCTGGACAATGCGGTGGCGATGCTTGCCATGCCCGCACCGGCACACATGCCCCACGCCCAGAAACCCAGCACGAAAAAGTAGTCGCGCTCTCGCGCCTCATGAACGGCGTTCGCCGGCAGAATGCCAACGCCGTACGATGGCCCCGCCCGCATGTTGAGCCAGATCGCCACGCCGATCGATCCGCTCGCCAGCAGCACGGCCATGCCGCGTCCCACGCGCCGCTCGTGTCGCCACAAGGCGCGCAACCCGAGCATCGCCAGCCAGACCCACGCCACAGAGAGTGACGTGCGCGCCCACGATGGCTGCGGAAACGGATGCAGCCCAAAGGCCACCTGCCAGTCGGCCCATTCGAACACGTTGCCGATCTGCAACCAGAGCGGCGCCATGCGGGGCCACAAACCGGCCACGGCGTACTGCTTGCGCTGCAAGACATCGAGCAGCGCCGACAGCGTCACCGGATGGCCAGAGTCGAGCAACGGATTACGCACTGACAAGAGTGGCAGCACGGCGACGGCCGACAGGCCGAGCAACACGAGGGCCATGCCACTGAGCACGTCGCGCCATGTTGGTCGCGCGCCGCGCCAGGCGAAAACGACCGCCGCCGGCAGTGCCACGAGCACACTGAGATGCAGCGGCACCGCCAGACCGGCGAGAAACGCCAGCAGTGCGCGCCACCGCGCACGCGCCAGGTCGCTCTGATCGTGTCGCCCCGCGCGCTCGCCGGCGGCGAGCATCGCCACCGACACCACGAGCGCGACGGCATAGACCTCCGTCTCGGTCGCGTTACTCCAGACGGTGAGCATGGTGCCGGCCCCAACGGCGGCGGCGACCGCCCCGCGACTGCCAATCCATCGCGTGGCCATCGCGGCGCCCACGCCTCCGGCAATCGCCGTGGCGACGACCGACAGCATAGTGACGGCGCGCGCCGGACCGGTCTCGGAAAAGGCCATAGCCGACAGTTTGCCCATCAGCACCCAGAGTGGCGTGCCAGGCGGGTGCGGAATTCCCAGTGTTTGGGCGGCCGTCACGAGTTCGGCCGCATCCCAGAACGTCAGGTCCGGCGCCGCCGATGCGAGGTAAACGGCAAACAGCAGCACGAAACTGACCACGCCGGCCACGAGCGACGAGGGCAGTTGAATGCCGCGACGCACCGCGCGCCGCGCCCCACCCTGCCCGGTCGGCGCCTGACGCGTGTCGTTCATCGTGATCCGCCATCACGCGCGTGAACACGCGCATAGACGAGCGCGACGACCCCGCATAGGGGATCGTCGCGCCAGTCGTTTGATCTGCTCGTTACGCCCGTAAGGCGGCGTGAATCAGGCAGGCGCGACCTCAGGACCGCCAAGCAGCGGCGGAGCGGATGGACGCGGTGTCGGGGTCATCGGCGGCAGCACCGTCAGTGGCGCGGCCGGCGAATCGGGCGGAAGGCGCGGCGGCAGTTCTTTTCCGGCCTTGAGCAGCAGGATGTCGTCACGCGTCAGCGTCTCGCGTTCCAGCAACTGCGCCGCGACGATATCGAGGAGCGGACGGTTCTCTGTCAGCACCCGCACCGCGCGCGCGTGCGCTTCCATGACCACCCGCTTGACCTCACCGTCCACCAGTTGCGCCGTCTGCTCGGAGACTTCGCGACGCGACTGGATTTCGCGACCCAGGAACAGCTCCTGTTCGTTGTCCCCGACGAGGATGGGTCCGATGGTGTCGGACAATCCCCACTGCGTGACGTACCGGCGCGCAATGCTGGTGGCCTGCTGGATATCGCTCGCCGCACCCGTGGTGACGCGGTCATGACCAAAGACGATCTCTTCGGCGGCGCGGCCACCATAGGCCATCACCAGACGCGCTTCGAGCTGCTCACGGGTGACCGACACGCGATCGTCTTCAGGCAACGTGAACGCAATACCAAGCGCGCGACCACGCGGCACGATGGTCACCTTGTGCAACGGATCGTTGCCCTTGACGATCATCGCGCAGACCGCATGGCCCGCCTCGTGGAACGCGGTCAGGCGGCGCTCCTCGTCCTTCATGACCAGCGATTTGCGTTCGGCGCCCAGCATGACACGATCCTTCGCTTCTTCGAGATCGCTCATGTAGATCTTGTCGTGCCCCTTTCGGGCCGCGAGCAAGGCGCCTTCGTTGACCAGGTTGGCCAGGTCAGCACCGGCCATGCCCGGGGTGCCGCGCGCGAGCGAGGTCACGCTCACGTCGTCCGCCTGCGGCTTGTTGCGCAGGTGCACTTTGAGAATGCCCTCGCGACCACGCAGATCAGGCGCATCGACGACAATCTGTCGGTCGAAGCGACCCGGGCGCAGCAGCGCAGGATCGAGCACGTCGGGACGGTTGGTCGCCGCGATGAGGATCACGCCGTCGTTGGACTCGAAGCCGTCCATCTCGACCAGCAGCTGATTGAGCGTCTGTTCGCGCTCATCATGCCCACCACCGAGACCAGCGCCGCGATGGCGGCCGACGGCATCGATTTCGTCGATGAAGATGATGCACGGCGCATGCGCCTTGCCCTGTTCGAACAAGTCGCGCACGCGCGAGGCGCCGACGCCGACGAACATTTCGACGAAGTCTGAACCCGACATCGAGAAGAACGGACGACCCGCTTCGCCGGCCACCGCTTTGGCCAGCAGCGTCTTGCCGGTGCCCGGCGGTCCCACGAGCAACGCACCCTTGGGCAACCGTCCGCCCAACTTGGTGAACTTCTGGGGATCTTTGAGGAACTCGATGATTTCCTGCAGTTCGACCTTTGCTTCGTCCGCACCCGCCACGTCGGCGAAGGTGATCTTGGGCGTATCGCCGCTCAGCAGCTTGGCCTTGGATTTCCCGAACGAGAACGCCTTGTTGCCACCGGCCTGCATCTGCCGGAACAAGAAGATCCAGAATCCGATGAGCAGGACGTATGGCAGGATCGTGATCAGCAGGCTGCCGAAGTTCGGCCGCGCCTCCTGCGACGAAATGCGCACGCCGCGGCTGAAGAGCAGCTTGCCCTCCTCGGCCGCTGATCCGGGCACCAGCCGTACCGTGAAGCGCTTGGCCTCTCGCGGTCCGATCTTCACGGACTGGTTGAGCTGGCCCAGCATCACGTTGTCCGGCTGGAACGTGACCGCTTTGATATTGCCGCGTTCAAGCTGCTCGCGGTACGCCGTGTAGTCGATCTCCGGCGACTGCGTCTCCCGGCCGCCGGTCCACGTGAGGAACGCAACCGGAATGAGGATCACGAGGATCCAGAAGGAGAGCGTCTTGGAGAATCGCGCCCAGTTGAAGGGCTTTTTCGGATTCGGCGTCATAGGTGCTGGCATGAAGATTCCTGCGTACCTGCTGGTGATGCGACGGGTATACGGCTAGCGCTTGGACCGCACTGGTGGCGGCCGCGAGCGTTACTGCAGGCTGGCAACGTATGGAAGGTGCCGAAAGTTCTCGGCGTGATCCAGTCCATACCCCACCAAAAATTCGTGCGGCGCGTCAAACCCGACAAACCGCGTGGGATGCTGCAACTCCGTGGCGATGTGCTTGTGCAGCAGCGCGCAGATCTCGAGTGAACGCGGCTGCCGTTCGCCCAGCAGGTCGATCAGCCGATTGAGCGTTCGCCCGGAATCGACAATGTCCTCTACCAGTAGAATGTGTTTGCCCTCCAATTCCGTTTCCGGATCGTAGAGCAAGCGCACCACACCGCTGCTTTCCATCGCGTCGCCGTACGACGAGGCCACGAGAAAATCCACCTGCAACGGTCGTGCGATGTGCCGCACCAGGTCGCTCAGGAAGATGAAGCTGCCCTTGAGCAATCCGAGCACCAGCAAGTCGCCTTCCGGATACGCGGCCGTGATCTGCGCACCCAATTCCGCGACCCGCTGCTGAATCGTGGGGGCATCAAAAACAATGCGTTTGACCGCGCGTCCATCGAGGCGCGGATCAGACGCGGGAGAAGTTGTGTCAGTCGTGCTCGCGCTCACACCGATACCAGATCGAGTCCGGCCATCCCGGCCGGTTCGGGGCCGCATGGGCGCGGCAGACACCAGGAACGCACAACACCGCGCCCTCCACGAGGACGACCGGCCAACCCGCGCGGTCAAGCACCGGAATGTGTGCCTCGGAAAAGTACCGTGTCACACGCCGTCCTGCCGGAAACCCGGCCGTTTGGATGCGATCGCCAGCGTGCCAACTTCGGATCGTGACCGTCGACCCAACCGGCACGCCAAACATCCGAAGATCGTCACCGTCCGCGCGCGCATCGGCCGGCGCCAGTCGACGGAAGCGCCATCGCCCCAGTCGGGTGGGCAGTTGCTCGGCGGCTCCTGTCCACGGCCATGCCGCCGGCACCACCGGCGTTGGCGCGCGACGCAGCTCAAAGAACTCGTCTGTGCCGACGCCCGCGCGCATCGCGACCGCACCTCCGGCCAGTACCACATGTGCACCGCGGCGGCGTGACTTGCTAAACCGTACGAGTGCCTGGGTTCCGCGCGCGTCGAGCGTCACCCCCAATCGTGCGAAGCAGGCAGGCCACAACACGGCGCAGCCCTCGGGAGTCGTGCGGTCAAACACCGCCGCCGGCACGCGGACAATGCCCTCCCGCTCACGGCGCATGCCCATCGCGTCCACATACGTCTCGAGATCCCGCCGCCATGCGGCCGCGCGTTCGCCAAGCTCGAGCATCGTCGCGGTGATCCCCGGGCGCACCGCCTCCAGCGCGGGCAGTAACTCGTGCCGCACCCGCCCCCGTTGGAACTGCCGCGAGGCATTCATCGGGTCGTCCAGAAACGGGATGCCTTCCGCTGTCGCCCACGCCGCGACTTCCGCGCGCGCGACGGGGAGCCACGGCCGAACGATGTCCGACGGCGCCGCGAGTGCGGCAAGCCCTCGCGTGCCCGCTCCACGCATCAGACGCATCACAATGGTCTCGGCCTGATCGTCCCGCGTATGCGCCGTGGCGACACGTGCCCCATACGCCTTGGCCACCCGGCGAAGAAATCGCCAGCGCGCGTCCCGCCATCCCGCCTCCGACTGCGCCGACGTGCGAGCGCGCTCGCGCACCACCGTCAGTCCCAGACGGCGTGCGTCGGTGGCCACCAGCGCAGCAGCGGCCGTGGCATAGCCGCCTGTCCCGTGATCGAAGGTCGCCACCGCGGCCAGGCGATCGGGCGCCCATAACGCGACCGCACGCATCAGCGCCATGGAGTCCCGTCCGCCCGAAATGGCCAGCACCAGCGGCCCGGGTACGCGCGCAAGCGCCACCTCGAGCGCCGCGCGCAGCAGCTGTGCGGTGGGCACAGAATCATCGGACTGCTCGTTCTCCATCGGTTGCCCCAAGCCTGCGGCGGCGGCATCCGACTCGAGTCCTGCCTTGTGAACCATGTCTGACAGATTGCCCGCTGACCGCAGTCCGTCAACCGGCAATCGCCCACTACCTTCACGGGCCGGACTCCGCTATTCTACCCCCACTTCCCGCGAGCGCTTTCCCGGCGCCCGCACGCACTTCGTCGGAGACATCGTCGTGGAACATCACGGAACGTTCGGCACCATCTGGGCATCGCTGGGCATGACCGCCTACTACATGGCGATCACCTGGATCAACGTCCTGCTCGGACTGTTTCTTGGGCCGCTGTTCATGATCCCGATCACGTGGGTGCAGGACGCGCTCGCCAAGAAGTAAACAGCACCCGCGCTGACAACAGCGCCGGCAGCAAGCAAAACGCACGCGGGGGACGATCACTCGATCGTCCCCCGCGTGCGTTTTCGTGCAGACGGCCCCTACGCGCGCCGAATGGCGGGCGACGCAGACATGATCTCGCTGGCGCTGATGACCACGGCGTCGCCGAGTGGCGTGCTGCGGCCAGTGAGGTCGCTCAAGTCGTTCCCGTGATAGGCCTCTTCGCCGTGTTCGGCCAAGTCGATGCCGGAAAGCTCGGCGTCAATCGGAATACGCAGCGGCATCACCGCACGAAGCGCTGTCAGAATGCCCATGCTGCCAAGCGCCGCAAACGCGATCGTCGCCACCACCGCCAGGATCTGCACACCCACCAAGCGTGGGTTGCCGAACAACAGCCCGTCGGCGCCGTTCGGATTGACGGCCTTGCTTGCGAACACGCCGGTCAGCACGGCGCCCGCAATACCGGCGACGCAGTGACAGGCAAACACGTCGAGCGTGTCATCGACCTTGGTCTTGGAGCGGTACTGGAGCGCATAAAAGGAGCACGGCGCGGCGAGCACACCGATCGCAATGGCTGACAGCGGCGAGACAAACCCGGCTGCCGGTGTAATCGCCACCAGACCGACCACCACACCCGTCGCGGCGCCCACCGCGGTCGCGTGCCCACCGCGCAATTTGTCGAGGATCAACCAGGTGACCATCGCCGCCGCTGCCGCCGAGTGTGTGCAGACGAGTGCATTGGCCGCGATGCCATCCGCTGCCAACGCCGAACCGGCGTTGAAGCCGAACCAGCCGAACCACAGCAACCCGGCGCCAAGGAGCGCAAACGGCACGTTGTGTGGCACCGTCGGGACGCGCTTGAAATCCCGGCGCGGTCCCATCATGACCGCCAGCACCAGCGCGGTCACACCCGCACTGATGTGCACCACGGTCCCGCCAGCGAAGTCGAGCGCACCCAGCGTCCGCAGCCACCCGCCATCGCCCCACACCCAGTGCGCCAGCGGATCGTAGATGAGCGAGGTCCACAGCAGGCCGAAGGCGAGATAGCCGACAAAGCGCATGCGATCGATGACGGCGCCCGAAAAGAGCGCCACGGTGATGCCCGCGAACATCGCCTGGAACGCCGCGAAGAGGAGCTGTGGCAGCGCCGCCGCGTACGTGGGATTGGGCGCGCTGGTCACTCCCTGAAAGCCGGCCCACGCAAAGCTCCCCAGAAACGCCGAGCCCGGGCCAAACGCCAGACTGTACCCGAACAACACCCACTGGACCGACACCAGCGCAAACGCACCAAGACTCATGAGCATGGTGTTGAGCGCGCTCTTTTGCCGAACCAAACCGCCATAGAAGAACGCCAACCCCGGCACCATCAGGGCAACCAAGGCCGTACTGATCAACACCCACGCGGTGTCGCCACTCGAAATTGTTGGCATCAGAGGTCCTCCGCGCGCACCACGGGCATTTCCATCTGCGTCATGCGCATGACTTCGTCCGCATTGACGGCCGTGAGTGCGTTGTTGTCGCGCTCACCAGTGCGAATACGCACCGTGTGGTCGAGCGGCATGACGAAGATCTTGCCGTCGCCGACATCACCCGTCCGCGCGGCATCACAAATGGCCTGAATGGTCCGCTCGACGAAGGGCTCCGAGCACGCCATCTCGATGCGCACCTTTTCATGAAACTCCATCACGACGGTGTCGCCACGATACTGCTGGACAACATCCCGCTCGCCACCATGCCCACTGACGCGCGAAAGCGTCATGCCGGTGACGCCAACCTGGAAGAGCGCTCGCTTGACGTCGGCGAGTTTTTCCGGGCGGATGATCGCGATGATGAGCTTCATGGCGCTCCGTAATCGGTTGCGGGGGAAACCTGCGGTGCGAGCGCAAATTCAACGCACGGCGCTTGACGTCAACACTACGGGCAGGGTTCCCTTCCGTTGACGCCACCGCGGGTGCTCACCGCGTGTGCTCGCCGCATGCCGATCGGGCGGCGATGCGCCAGATTTCACGACTCACTCCAGCCGCCCCGTCATGTCACTTGGCACCATCGCCATTCTCGTCGGACCAGAGTACGAAGATCTCGAAGTCTGGTATCCGAAACTGCGCCTCGAAGAAGCCGGATACCACACACCGCTCATCGGCATGGGCGACACGCGGTACCTCGGCAAATGGGGCTACCCGGCCCCGGTCGATGGGCATGTCGCCGATGTGGACCCGGCCACCTTGCGCGGCGTACTGGCCCCCGGTGGCTGGGCACCGGACAAACTGCGCCGGGATCCCGCCGTGTTGCATCTGGTGCAGTCGGTCGATGCAGCGGGCGGACTAGTGGCCACCATCTGTCACGGTCCGTGGATTCTGATCTCCGCCGGCATCGTCCGTGGTCGCACGCTGACGTCAACGGTCGGCATTCGCGATGACGTGGTCAACGCGGGCGCTACGTGGGTTGATCAGCCCGCGGTGATCGACCGCAACATCGTCAGCGCACGCGTGCCCAAGGATCTGCCAGCGTTTGCTTCGGCGATGCTGTCCGTGCTGGCGGCCTCGTGACCGATTTCCCCGAAACGTTCACGGGTGAATTTGCCAGCACCGCGCTCGGAAGCCTGCACCTGCATCCGCCGACGCATCCGCCGACAGAGACGCCACGTTCGCTGTCCGACGAAAAATGGGATGCCGCCGTCTCATTGGACGCGTTCATTGGTGCGGCGACCAAACATCAGGAGCTGTGGCATACCACGCGGCGACTCGCCGCCATCAGTGAGCCCATCGCCGCCGCTGCTGCCGCGCTCCACGCGCCGGTCCGGCTCCTGGTTCTGCTGGAGGATTGGTGTGGCGACGCCATTCACACCATTCCCGTCGTCGCACGCGTCGCCGAGGCCATGCCTGCTGCCGAATTGCGTGTGCTCCGTCGTGACGAGCACGACGATCTGATGCAGCGCCATCTCACCGGCACGGCGCGGGCAATCCCCGTGGTGATCGCCTACGATGCGCACCACAGGGAAGGCGGCTGGTGGGGTCCCCGCCCTTCACCGCTCGAGGCGTGGGTGCTTCGCGATGGGAACGCGATGGAAAAAGAGGATCGCTACAAAGCGATTCGCACCTGGTACGCACGTGATCGCGGCAACACCACCGCGGCGGAAACGATTGCCCTGTTGCAGCACACCGAGCGCACACAGACCGCGCGGCACGCCGCGGCCATCGCGGCCGTCGCTACGCCGAGCGTTCGGCGGAGCGCTCGACGGGCACCATGAGCTGCAGCAACTGCTGACGCGGCTCCAGCACATCGCTCAGGGTTTTGCGGTCGAGCACGTCGAAGAACGCCGTCAAGGCATCGTCGAGCACGCCGGCGAGACGGCACGCGGGCGAAATTGGACAGGCGTGGGGTTCGCTGCTGAAGCACTCCACCAGCGCGAGATTCTCCTCGGTCTGCCGGATGAGTGCGCCCAGCGTGAGCGCTGCGGGCGCGATCGCGAGCTTCACGCCGCCATGCCGACCACGCACCGTTTCGACGTAGCCAAGCGCGGACAGCCGATGGACGATCTTCACGAGATGGTCGTAGGACATGTTCATGCGCATTGCAATTTCGGGTACCGGTACGGCCCGTTCCGGCTCCAATCCCAGGACCATCAGGCAGCGCAGCGCGTTATCGCTGAATCGCGTTAGATGCATACTGAGATAATGTAGCCGTTTGTAGGGACGAACTCGTCAGGGAACCCCTTAACGTTTCTCAGTGGTTTGTCCGACTTTATTGTTGCATCTTGTTTCCGAGATTCGTTGTCGAACCTCATGCCGCGGCACTCGCGGTCCGGAGCGTTCCTTCACCAACGATTTCGGGGCTCGTACCATGTCCTTCTCGCGTCGCGGTAGCTGGGTGGTGGCGGCAACCTCAGTCACTGCGCTTGTGCTGTACAGCTTTGGCTGCACATCCGCCAACCGGCCAGCAGGTGCCATTGGGTCATCGGACGCGGCGGCGAAGACGTACGTCGCGCCGGGCCAGCACGACGAGTTTTACGCCTTCATGTCCGGCGGTTTCAACGGCCAGATCGGCGTGTACGGATTGCCGTCTGGCCGACTGCTCAAGATCGTCCCGGTCTTTTCGCAGTTCCCTGAGAACGGCTGGGGATACTCGGAAGAAACCAAGCCGATGCTGGAGACCACCTTCGGCAACATCCCGTGGGATGATCTGCACCATACGGCGCTGTCGCAGACCAACGGCGAAGACGATGGTCGCTGGCTCTTTGTGAACGCCAACAACACGCCGCGTGTAGCGCGCGTGGATCTGAAGACGTTCGAAGCCACCGAGATTCTGCAGATCCCCAACTCGGGCGGCAATCACGGGTCGCCGTTCCTGACGTCGAACACGGAGTACGTCATCGCGTCCACGCGGTTCTCGCTGCCGATTCCACAGGCCGATGTGCCGATCACCGACTACAAGAAGTCGTTCCGCGGCACGATCAGCTTCGTCAACGCGAACGAGGCCGGCAAGATGGACGTGGCGTTCCAGCTGCTGGTGCCGGGATATAACTACGACTTGGCGCGCGCCGGCAAGGGACCGTCGAAGGACTGGGTCTTCTTCACCTCGTACAATTCCGAGCAGGCGTACGAGAAGCTCGAAATCAACGCGTCGAAGAACGACAAGGACTTCATCGCCGCCATCAACTGGAAGTCGCTCGAATCGTGCAAGAAGGCCGGCAAGGGTGAGCAGTGGCCCGCCGAGTACGCGCACAACGTGATGGACGAGTTCTCGCGCATGGCGCGCTCGGAGACCAAGCGCGGCGTGACGGTGCTGACGCCGAAGTCGTGCCCGAACTCGATCTATTTCTTGCCAACGCCCAAGTCGCCGCACGGCGCCGACGTGGACCCGTCCGGCGAGTACATCGTGGCCGGCGGCAAGCTGGCGACCGTGATTCCGGTTCACTCGTTCTCGAAAATGCAGAAGGCCATTGCCGACAAGGCCTACGAAGCCGAGGTCGAGGGCATTCCGGTCCTCAAGTACGAGGCGACGATCGCCGGTGAAGTGAAGGATCCCGGCCTCGGCCCGCTGCACACCGAGTTCGACGGCCAGGGTTACGCATACACGTCGGTCTTCATCTCCTCGGAGATTGTCAAGTGGAAGCTCGGGACGTGGGAAGTCGTCGATCGCCAGCCCACCTTCTATTCCATCGGTCACCTGATGATCCCCGGCGGCGGTACCACGAAGCCCGCTGGCAAGTACGCCGTCGCCCTCAACAAGATCACCAAGGATCGCTACCTCCCGACCGGACCCGAGCTGACGCAGTCGGCGCAGCTGTACGACATCTCGGGCGAGAAGATGAAGCTCATCCTCGACTTCCCGACGACCGGCGAGCCCCACTACGCGAATGCGATCGAAGCGTCGAAGATCGAGAAGCAGCAGATCAAGTACTACAAGCTGGCCGAGAACCGCCATCCGCAGGTGGCGAAGACCGAACGCGAAGCGGGTATCGAGCGCAAGGGCAAGGTCGTGCATGTGCGCATGACGGCCATCCGTTCGCACTTTGCCCCGGACAACATCGAAGGCGTGCAACTCGGTGACACGGTGCTGTTCCACGTCACCAACCTCGAACAGGATTGGGACATCCCGCACGGCTTCGCCATTCAGGGCATGCAGACGGCCGAACTGCTCGTGATGCCGGGCGAAACGCGCACCGCCAGGTGGATTCCCCGGTCGATCGGCGTCTTCCCGATGTACTGCACCGACTTCTGCTCGGCACTGCACCAGGAGATGTCCGGGTATGTCCGCGTGTCGCCGGCCGGATCCAGCGTGCCGCTGTCGGCAAACACCGTGAAGGCCAAGGGTCAGGTGGCTCGCGCCGCGGCCCGCGGCATCACGCTCCCAACACCTGCGGGCGCCTCGCCGGACGCGCACGCCGGTCACGTTCCGGCGGCGAAACCACGATAATGACCACCCTCGCGCGCGCGGTCCCGGTCTCCGGAACCGCGCTTGCCCGAGCCTCGTTCCGAGGGCGCCTGTTGCTGGCGCTCTCGGCGGGACTCCTCGGGCTCTCGGTGCTCTTCCCGCTGTGGCGTGTCTCGCTCACGGCGCCGCAGTATCCGGAAGGGCTCGGCATGTACATTTGGGCGCACACAGTGGCCGGGGTCGGCCCCAACGACCTGCAGAATATCAACGGCCTCAATCACTACATCGGCATGGCGACCATCGAGCCGGACGAGATTCCCGAATTGCGCTTCATGCGACCGGGTATGCTCGCGATGGCCGCACTGGGTCTGGCCTTGGCTGCGATGGGACGCCGCCGCTCTCTGATTGTCTGGAGCGGCCTGCTGCTGCTGTCAGCGGTGGTCGGCATGGCGGATTTCTACAAGTGGGAGTACGACTACGGGCACAACCTCGACATGGAGAATGCCCCGCTCAAGATTCCCGGCATGTCCTACCAGCCGCCGCTGATCGGCAGCAAGAAGTTGCTCAACTTCACGGCGACCTCGTTGCCGGCGCTTGGCGGGGTGCTGGCCATCGCCAGCGTGGTGCTCGCCACGGCCGCGATCCCGCTGTCGCGTGCCGCGTCACCCTCACCGGGACGGGCAGCATGACGCTTCGCCTGTCGTCACTCTCGGCCCTGCTGATCGCGTTGAGCGCCTGCGACAGTGGGCCGCGGGCGCTGGTCGCTGATGAAGACAGCTGTCGGTACTGCCGCATGACCATCGACGACGTGCGATTCGGTGCGATGGTCATGACGGATCGAGGCCGCATCGAGACGTTCGACTCGATCGAGTGTCTCGCGTCGTTCGTGACGAGTCTCCCGAAAGACGCGGTGCCCAAGGGAGTGTGGGTCGCCGATTTTTCGAAGCCCGACCGATGGATCGAGGTGCAGCGCGCGCGATTCCTCCATGGTAGCAGCCTGCGGTCACCGATGGGCCGCGAGCTCGCTGCCTTCGACGCCGCGGCGTCGCCAGACTCGCTCCAACGGGCGTACGGTGGTACCGTTGTGGATTGGCCGGCCGTCGTGGAATTGGTACGGAACCGGACGTTCGCGCCGACGGGCGCGGCGGGCGCCGACAGCATGTCCGGTGCGCCGATGCCGATGGCACACACCCATTGACGAAACCCGTGAACCGTCCACCCGCTGCACACGCTGTGGCTCGGCGGGTGGCGAAGGCGCTTTCAGTCGGTGCGCTGCTGCTCGCCTCGTCGGCCCTCGCGGCGCAGTCGCCGCCAAACGACACGGTCCACGTGCGACCCGCCACGGCAGGCCGCTCGGACTTCGGCGTAGCGGCGCATCGCACGGTGCATTCGATCGCCGAGGCGGTACAGGTGGTGGCGCGACACGGGGTCGTGCGCGTGGGCGCGGGTGTGTACAAGGAGCCCACGATTCTGATTCGACAGCCGCTCACGTTGGCGGGCGACAGCGGAGCGGTGATCGACGGGGAAGGCCAGCGGGAGTTGCTCGCAATCGGCGCCGACTCGGTCACCGTGCGCGGCATCACGTTCCGCAACACCGGCACCAGCCAGGCTACCGATCGCGCGGCGCTACGCGTCGTCGAGTCAGCCGGCTGCCTCATCGAATCGAACCGGTTCGAGAACACGCTGTTTGGCATTTATCTGCAGCGCGCGAGCGCCTGCCTGGTGCGTCGCAACATCCTGCGCGGGCTCGTCGGCTCGCAATCCGTGACCGGAAATGGTCTGCATCTCTGGTCGAGCCGTGACGTCGTTCTCGAGGACAACGTCATCACGGGTCACCGCGATGGCATCTACTTCGAGTTCGTCACGAACGGCATCGTCCGCCGCAATGTCAGCGAGAACAGCACGCGCTACGGCCTGCACTTCATGTTCTCCGACTCGTGCCGTTACGAGGCCAACGTGTTCCGGGAGAACGAATCCGGCGTGGCCGTCATGTACTCCAAGCGCGTGCGCATCGCGGGCAACCGTTTCGAGCGCAATCAGGGCAGCGCGGCCTACGGACTCCTGCTCAAAGAGATCACCGACAGCGAGATTGAAGGCAATCTCTTCGCCGACAACTCGATCGCGCTGCACCTTGAAGGGTCCAGCCGCAACACGGTCGTCGACAACGACTTCGTGCGCAACGGGTGGGCCGTTCGCGTGCTGGCCGATGCGCAGGACAACAGGCTGCGGAGAAATGCCTTCCAAGGCAATGCCTTCGATGTTGGCACCAACAGTCGACGCAACTACAGCACGTTCGACGGCAACTGGTGGGACCGCTACCGCGGATACGACCTGGATCGCAACGGTCGGGGTGACCTGCCCCACGCACCGGTCCGGCTGTTCGCCCTGCTCGTCGAGCAGGCGCCCGCGGCCTTGATCCTGACGCGGAGCGTGCTGGTCGACCTGCTCGACATCGCCGAGCGGGTCGTGCCGATGCTCAGCCCGGAGACTTTGCGCGATCACGCGCCGCTGATGCGCCCGCCGAGACGCCTGCCATGACGACGGTCCCCACGATCCCACGGACGCCGCTGGTACAGGTCCGCGCGCTCACCAAGGCATACGGCCGACGCCAAGTGCTGCAGGGCATCGACCTGGATGTGGCGCGAGGCGCGGTGACGGCAGTGATTGGGCCGAATGGCGCGGGCAAGACCACCCTCAACAAGACGCTGCTCGGGTTGGTGCGCCCGGACGGTGGCACCGTGCATTTCGACGGCCTCGACACCGCCGGCGAGATCGCACATCGCGCGCGCATCGGCTACATGCCGCAGGCCGCCCGATTTCCGGAGAACTTTTCGGCGCGTGACGTGCTGACCCTCTTGGCCGACTTGCGAGGCTCGGCGCGATCGCGGGACGAGGATCTGGTCACCGCCTTCACGCTCGAGGCCTTTCTCGACCAGCCGGTACGGGCCCTGTCCGGCGGACAGCGCCAGCGCCTCAACGCTGCGGCGGCGTTCCTGTTCACGCCGGACCTGCTGCTACTCGACGAGCCGACGGCGGGACTGGATCCGGTTGCCAGCGGCGTGCTCAAGGACAAGATCCGCGAAGTGCGTGACGCCGGCCGCGCGGTGCTGATCACCTCGCACGTATTGAGCGAGCTCGAGGAGTTCACCGACGTGGTCGTGTTCCTGCACGAGGGCCGGGTGCGCTACGCGGGCGCGCTCGACGCGCTGCGTCGTCGCACGGGCGCATCCACGCTCGAACAGGCCATCGCGCAACTCATGCGCGCCGAGGTGCCCCTCACCGCGCGTGACCGCGAGGTGCCGGCATGAGCCACGTCATCGCCACCGTGCTGCGCCATGAGTTCCGCAACCTGCGATCGAACCGCGGCGTGCTGTTTGCTGGCCTTGCCATGCTGGTCATTACGGAAAGTGTCCTGCGGCTGACGGGGACCGCACCGCGCGCACTCGTCACGATGCTCAACCTCGTCCTACTGCTCGTGCCGCTCGTCGCCATCCTGTTCGGCGTAATCTCCTGGCATGCCTCGCGAGAGTTTAACGAACTGCTGCTGGCGCAGCCTGTGCGTCGGCGCGCCCTCTTCGCAGGCTTGTACCTCGGCCTGGTCGCACCCCTCGCCGCCGCCTTCGCGCTTGGCCTCCTGTTGCCGTTTCTGCTGCACCGCGCGGTGAAGCCCGAGTCACTGCCCCTCCTGCTCACAACGCTCGGGAGCGGCGTGGCCCTCACCTTCGTATTCGGCGGCCTGGCGCTGCTCATTGGCGTCCGCGTGGACGATCGATTGCGCGGCGTGGCGCTGGCGCTGGCCGCGTGGCTGCTGCTCACGGTCGTCTATGACGGGCTAGTGCTCATGGTGGCGACCACCTTTGCTGACTATCCGCTCGAGCGGCCGATGCTGCTGCTCACGCTGTTCAATCCTGTCGACCTCGCGCGCACGCTGATCGTGATGCAGAGTGACATGGCCGCCCTGATGGGCTACACCGGCGCGGTTATGAATCGGTTCTTGGGCAGTCTCCTGGGCACCGCAATCGCGGTGGCCGGTCTCGTGATCTGGATTCTCATCCCCGCATGGGCGGGGCGGCGCGCGTTCGAGCGTCGTGATTTCTGACACTCCTAGAGGAAACACCGGCATGAAACGTTCAGCGCTGTTCACGCAATCACGTATCGGCACGACCACGCGCACGTCGCTCATGGTGCTCGCCGTGGCCCTCGCCGCCGCGTGCGGCGGCGAGGCGGCGAAGTCCGACGACAAGGGAGGCGAGACGCAGGCGGAGGCGAAGGAAGCGGCCGCCGCTCCAGGGTCCTTTGATCCCGCGACGATCACCCCCGGCATGTTAGCACTCGGAGACAGTCTGTTTCACGGGCTCATCGGTGCCACGTCGTGCCAGGCCTGCCATGGTCCCGACGGGACGCAGGCCACCGTCGCACCAAACCTCGTCGATGCCGAGTGGCTGCACAGCGACGGCAGCTGGGAGGGGATCTACAAGACGGTCGTCTCCGGTGTCATGGCGCCGAAAAAGTTCCAGAGTGTCATGCCCCCGTACGGCGGCATTCCGATGACAGAGGAGCGCACGCGCGCCGTTGCGGCCTACGTGTACTCGCTGAGTCACAAGTAGCGCGGCCCGCCGCGGACCACGCGTGGCGTGGCCGTGACTCAGGACTCGCGAGGCGCGAGTCCTGAGTAGCTGCGTCCGCGCCACCGATTGGGAACACGCGCGGTGCTGATGGTCAGGCGGATGGCGGCCGGAATATCCGCCAGCCAGGAGAGCCAGAACGCCAGGCCGCGCTCGACGTAACTCTCACGCAGCGCCACCAACATCATCATCCGGATCAGCAGCGCTGACGCATTCACCAGCAGCAGCGCTTCGCACACCGTTCGCGTCGACGCCGCCGGTGCAGCGGTGAGCAGTCCGTATGCCGTGAGGAGCACAAGCGGCAGTGGCAACGCCTGCGTGCTCCAGACGAGCACGACGTCGAGCCACCGGCGCCAGACGGGCGTGGCATCCTTGAGATCGAAACTGCGTCCCCACTCCCGCCACATCTCGCCCAGCGACGCATACGAGCGCACGCGATAGATGTCGGAGCCGTCGAGAAATCCGACGCGTGCGCCGCGAGCGGCCAGGTGGCGCGCCAGCGTGACATCGTCGCTGAATGACGCGCGCGCGGAGGAATATCCGCCATGCTGTTCGAGCAGCGCGCGGCGGGCCACAAAACACTGGCCGTTGGCCAGCACGCGATCAGGCGCGGGCTGCGTCGCTCCGGCCGCACCGCAGCGATACACCAGCGTGACGAGCATCGCCGGCTGCACAAACCGTTCACCGGTGGTCTGCCCTTCAAAACGCGGCGAGAACGACGCCACATCGAACCCATCGCGCTCGACCGCCGCAATCACACCGCCCACCAATCCGGGTACCGGCGTTGTATCGGCGTCGATGCCGAGCACCCATTCGCCGCGCGCGTGGCGCAGTCCCGTCTCGAGTGCCCACACCTTGCCCACCCATCCCTCGGGAAGCGGGTCATCGGTGAGCAATTGAATGCGCGGGTCCTTGGCCGACGCTGCCTCTACCAATTCCCGAGTCCCATCGGTGGAGCGACTGTCCACGACAAGGACTTCCAGCATGGGCGATGGCTGCTGCATCAGCCCCTGCAAACAGGGACCGATGCGGCGCGCTTCGTTGAGTGTCGCCACGACCACCGTGACGCTCGTGTCCGAGCGTGGTTCGAGCACCGGCTGCACCGGTGGACGACGCGTGCGTCCGGGCATCAGTCTGACCAGCAGCAGCAGCAACAACACGACCTGAACGGCCAGCAGTGGTATCGCGATCACAGAGGTCATGGCGGGAACAGACATGACGGCCATCAGGCGTGTGCACCCAGCCGTGGTTCGGCCGCGTGCAACGGTTCGGTGCGTGCCAGAGTGGCGACCGCACGCACCATGTCACCGAAAATGAAGAGGTGAGCCGGAAACATCGCGTACCAGTACAGGAGTCCAAGAAGCCCGCGCGGAGCAAAAAGCGCCGTCTGAATGAGTCGCGTGCCGTTCCCTTCCGGAACAGCCGTGAACTGCAGCCAGGCTTTGCCGGGAACCTTCATCTCGGCGCGCAGGCGGAGCAGCCGGGGTCGCTCGACCATCTCGACCCGCCAGAAATCCACCGCCTCTCCAAGATATAGCCACGCCGGGTCGCGGCGGCCACGACGGAGCCCTGGGCCGCCCACCAACCGATCGAGAAAGCCGCGGATCCGCCAGAGCACGTTCCAGGCCAGCCAACCTTGGTCGCCACCCAGACGGCAAAAGGCGCGAAATACCTGGTCCGGCTGCGCATCGACATAGATCGCCCGCGTCTCCTCCAGCACGCCTTCGCGGTCACGCAGTTCATAGCTGCTGTCGGTGCCGAGCGCATCGCTCCAACGGGATTCCACCGCGTGTTCGGTCAGACGTGCCAGCGCCCGATCCACCGCGGTACGGTACGTCATGGGGTGAATGGCGGGGTACATCGCGTGCGCCTTGGTGGTGTCCGCAACCACGGGATGCACAATGCCTTCCACCAACGGCTCGGCAAGGCGTCGCGGAATGGGCGTGATCTTGTCGATCCAGAGCGCCGCGATGGCCGGGGACAAATACGGCACGGGCCAGATGGTGCGCCGCAAGCCGCGCGCGGCCGCGTAGCCGTGCAGCATGTCGCGAAATGACAACCGATCGGCGCCACCGATCTCGACGATCCCGCCGGGCTCGTGTTCACGCGCCGCCATCAGGTAGCTGAGGACGTCGCGCACGGCGATGGGCTGGACCTCGTTGCGAATCCAGCGCGGCGCAAGCATGAACGGCAAACGCTCGGTGAGATATCGGACCATCTCGAACGAGGCAGACCCGGATCCGACGATCGGGCCGGCGCGAAACTCCGTGGTGGGCAGTCCGCCGCGCAGAATGGCGCCCGTTTCTCCGCGACTGGCCAAGTGCTGCGAGACACCCTCGGCTTCAGGCACAAGCCCGCCGAGATAAATGCAGTGCCGCAGATGCCGGCCCGCATGCACGAAATTGCGTGCCGCGATGCGATCCCGATCGGCAAAATCGTCGGCATGTGTCATGGAATGAATCAGGTAATACGCCTGCTCCACCCCATCGAGTGCACGTTCGACCGATGCGGCGTCGAACAGGTCGCCGACCACGACCTCCACCTGCTGCGACCACCAGCGTCCACGAATGCGGCGTGCGTCGCGCACCAGCACCCGCACCGGGATGCCGCGTTCGACCAATCGGGACGTCAGGCGCCCGCCGATGTAGCCCGTCGCGCCGGTGACAAGCACAGTCATGTCTGAGAATCGCCTCGGGTCATCTGCAATGGCAACTCATGGTGGTGACCCATATGTTCCCGTGGCCCGAGGTTCCAGGATCCCGTCCGCTCTCTCGACTTCCGATGGCAACCGCCAATCCCTCTCCCGGACGCCAGCTGCTCGCCAACTGGAACCGTCTCTCGGCCATGCCTGGAGGGAAGCGGCTGTTCAGTTGGCTGGTCGGGCAAACCGCGCCATACACCGGAACCGTCGGGGGAGTCTACACCGAAGTCCGTCCGGGGTTTGCTCGTGTCGAATTGCGCGACCGCCGACGGGTTCGCAATCATCTGGCCTCGATACACGCGGTGGCATTGGTCAATCTGGCCGAGATGACCAGTGGTGTCGCACTGATGACCGCTCTGCCGCCAGGCGTGCGCGGGATCGTCACCGGACTGTCGATCGAGTATCTCAAGAAGGCGCGCGGCACGCTCGTGTGCGAAACCACCGCCGCCGCTCCCACGACCGTCGCTGAGACCATGACATTCGATGTGCAGGCTACGATCACCGACGCGGCCGGCAGTGTGGTGGCCGAGGCCGTCGTGCATTGGCGTTTGTCGCCGCCGACATGAACACGGCGCTCACCACCCACGCACACATCGCGGTGCCGCTCATCTGTGGCCCGATGTATCCGTGCAGCAATCCTGAACTCGTGGGCGCGGTCAGCAAGGCCGGCGGGCTCGGTATCGTGCAACCGATTTCACTGACGTACGTCCACGGGCATGGCTTCCGCGAGGGGTTGCAGCTCATCTCGCGGCTGGCCGACGGCAAGCCGATCGGGTTCAACGCGCTCATCGAAGCATCGAGCAAGACGTATCACAACAAGATGGTGCAGTGGGTCGAGATCGCACTCGAAGAGGGCGTGCGGTTCTTCCTCACGTCACTGGGCAATCCGCGGTGGGTGTGTGAGCGCGTCCATGCGGCGGGCGGTGTCGTCTATCATGACGTCACCGAACTCAAGTGGGCACTCAAGGGCCGGGATGCGGGTGTCGATGGGCTGATCGCGGTGAATCGCGAGGCGGGCGGGCACACGGGCTCACGTGATCCGCGCGCGCTGCTCGACGAAGTGCAGTCGCTCGGCTTGCCCGTGGTGGCAGCGGGCGGCGTGGGCGGTCCGGCGCAGTTTCGCGAACTGCTCGACATGGGCTATGCCGGCGTGCAACTCGGCACGCGCTTCATCGCCACGACCGAGTGCAATTCCGATCCCGCCTACAAACAGGCCATCGTGGACGCGCGGTCGGAGGATATCGTATTGACCGAACGATTGACGGGCGTGCCGGTGTCGGTGATTCGCACGCCGTACGTCGAACGGCTTGGCACCACCGTGAGTCCGCTGGCGCGCTGGATGTTTCGCGGCCGCAAGACCAAACACTGGATCCGCACGTGGTATGCGCTCCGCTCGCTGCGACAGCTCAAACAGTCGAGCGTCGACGGCGGGCGCCCCGACTACTGGCAGGCGGGCCGCAGTGTCGACGCCATTCATGACATACAGCCCGCGGGCGCGATCGTCGCCGAATTCGCGGCCGCCCTGGAGCACGCACCGGTATGATCTCCCGACGATCTCGCGCACTGGCCACCGCAACCCTCGCGTCCCTGCTGGCCACCGCCACACACGCCGCAGCACAGACGACCGACTCGTTGCGCGTGCCCGGGTTGCGCGCCTCGGTGGAACTGGCGCGCGACTCCGCCGGCATCGTACACATTCGCGCTGCCAACGAACATGACCTGTTCTTCGCGCAGGGATACAGTGCGGCGCGCGACCGCCTCTTTCAACTGGAACTGTGGCGTCGGCAAGCCACGGGCACGATGGCCGAGGTGCTCGGACCGCGCTGGGTGGCGCGCGACCGCGCGTCGCGACTGCTCCGGTATCGTGGATCAATGTCGGCCGAACTTGCGCACTATCATCCGCGTGGTGCCGACATCATTGGCGCGTTCGTGGCGGGCGTGAATGCGTATGTCGCCCATGTCACGCAGCATCCGGAGCTGCTGCCGCCCGAGCTGGTCTGGCTTGGCATCTCGCCGGGCCTGTGGACACCCGAGATTGTGATTTCGCGCCACAATGCCCTCGCGTCGAACGCGCGCGACGAGTTGCCAACCGCCGAAGCCGTGCTGGCCATTGGCGAAGCGTCGGTGAAACGCCTGCGCGTCTACGAACCGGCCAACGCTCGCCTGGCGGTCGATTCGACGGTCGCGCGCCTGTTTCGTGCGCTGACCAGCGCCTCGTTGAGCGACGAGGACGTGATGGCGCCGTATCAAGGCTTCAAGAGCGCGCCCGTTTTTCGCGCCGGTGAGGTGCTGTCATCCGTTCGACGCGCACCAACTCCGCCGACGAGCACCGATACCGCGTCAGCAAGCGGGCTCGCACTCGATCGGTGGGAGAGCAACAACTGGGTCTTGGCCGGATCGCGAACGGCGAGTGGCAAGCCGATTGTCGCCAACGATCCGCATCGCACCATCGCCACGCCGTCATTGCGCTATCTGGTGCACCTGAACGCGCCCGGATGGGATGTCATCGGCGGCGGAGAACCGGCAATTCCGGGCGTGGCCATCGGGCACAATCGCGCAGGCGCATGGGGCCTGACCATCTTCGGCATCGATGCCGAAGACCTGTATGTGTACGATACCCGCGCCGACGATCCGCGCGCGTACCGCTACGGTCGCGGCACGGAGCGCATGCGTGAGGTCCGCGACACCATTCGCGTAAAAGGTGAGTCGCCCCGCGTGGTCACCCTTCGCTTCACGCGCCACGGTCCCGTGCTATTCGAGGATTCGCTGCGACACACGGCCGTGGCGCTGCGTGCGGCGTGGCTGGAAGTGGGAGGCGCACCGTATCTCGCCAGCTTGCGCATCGACCAGGCCACCAACTGGGCGCAGTTTCGAACCGCGCTCACGTACGCACGGATGCCGGCGCTCAACTGGGTGTGGGGCGATACCAGTGGCGCGATCGGTTGGCAGGCGGCGGGCGTCGCACCGGTCCGGCCCAACTGGGACGGCCTGGTGCCGGTTGCGGGCGACGGACGATACGAATGGCGTGGATTTCTTCCCATCGCACAGCTACCGCACGTTGGCTCTCCCGAGGTCAGCGCATTCGGCACCGCCAACGCGTTCAACGTGCCGGCCGGTTATCCGCATGTGAATGCGGTGGCGCGCACGTGGGCGGAACCGTGGCGTTTGCGCCGGCTCACCGAAGTGCTGGACACGGTTCGTGGTGCGACGGTCGGCTCCATGGCGCGCCTGCAGCACGACGAAACTGCCGTGGCAGCCCGTACGTTGGTGCCGCTGCTGCGCGACATCGCGCTGACGGGTGATGTGGCGCGCGCGGCGCGTGACTCGCTGCTCGCCTGGAACGGCGTGCTGTCGGCGAATTCGACGGGCGCCGCCATCTATGCCGTCTGGGAACGGCGACTGCTGTCGCACACGGCGGCCATGGTTGTACCAGTCGCTGCCCGCTCGATTATGGGAACCGTACCACTCTCGCGCACCGTATCGTGGCTGACGTCGGCCGATTCGATTCTGGGGGTGAATCCACAGGTGGCCCGCGATTTCATTCTGTTTCGCGCATTCAACGAATCGGTGCAGGATCTCTCGCGGCGCTTTGGCCGCGATCTCTCCACGTGGCGGTACGGGAGCACTGCCCTGCATCACGTGCGCATCGCGCACCCACTGGATGGCGTGGTGGCCGACTCGCTTCGCGCGCGGTTGTCGCCGGGACCGCTGCCGCGCGGCGGTTACGCGAACACGCTCAATGCCACCGGCAACACGGACAATCAGACGGCCGGCGCCAGCATGCGCGTGGTGATCGACGTCTCCGACTGGGACAGCGCGATCACCACCAACACACCCGGCCAGAGCGGCGATCCGCGAAGCTCGCACTACATGGACCTCTTTCCACTCTGGAATCGTGGTCAGTACGTGCCACTCCCCTTCTCCGCCGCGGCGGTGCAACGCCGGACGGAGCATGTCCAGGTATTGCGACCGTGACACGCATCCTCATCGCAGAAGATGACCGGCAACTGCGAGCCGCACTCGTGCGCGGGCTTCGTGAGGCGGCCTATGACGTCGAGCAGGCGGGCAACGGCAAACAGGCGATGTCGTTGATCGACGACGCCCCGTTCGATGCCATCATTCTCGATATCCTGATGCCCGGCATGAGTGGACTCGAAGTGTGCCGCGCCATCCGCGCGCGCGAGGACCGGACGCCGATTCTCATGCTGACGGCGCTCGATAGCGTCGAGCAGCGCATCGCGGGACTCGACGAAGGGGCGGACGACTATCTCACCAAACCGTTCGATTTCGGTGAACTGCTTGCGCGCGTGCGGGCCCTGACGCGCCGGCACGGCGAAAGCGCCAGCGCCCAGTTGACCGTGGGCGATCTGGTGATCGATCTGCGGCGGCACACCGTGCACCGGGGAACGCGGGAGATCTCGCTGACCGCCAAGGAGTTTGCGTTTCTGGTGTACCA
>Ga0154020_10001589_pt1 | contig 27873 bp, 21 predicted proteins | sample Klosneuvirus_201_FD_109709 | JGI IMG/M metagenome (GOLD analysis project Ga0154020, IMG submission 109709) | Active sludge microbial communities from wastewater, Klosterneuburg, Austria - Klosneuvirus_20160825_MG | ecosystem: Engineered > WWTP > Aerobic digester > Activated sludge | place...
CCTGGCAACCCATACGCACTTTCTCGCCAAGCCCTTCGCGATGGACGATCTTCTCGACGCGGTTGACGCGCTCCTCTCCGAGTGCCCGCCCCCGAGGCACGACCACGCCGGGGCCGCCGACAACTGACGCCCCGGAGTTTCCATTGCCCCAGACTCCGCCGCCAGCCCGCCTCACCCGCGCCGACCTCTCGCTCCACCTCGCGGGCGAGCCCGCCCCTGCCCGGCGCACGGTCCTGGCACTGCGCCGCGCCGTGCGCCGCGCCGCCCCGACCGCCGCAGAGGCAGTAAAGTTCCACGTCCTGTGCTACTACCACGGCGATGCGTACTTCGGTGCCATCGGTGGCAATATCTGCATGATCGAGATCAAGAGTGGCCGGGTCTTTCTCTCCTTCATCCATGGCAGTCTGCTCAAGGACCCCGGCTCGCGCCTCATCGGCCGCGGGAAGTTCAAGCGGTTCATCCGCGTCGACTCGCCCGAGGCCGCCGCCGACGCTGCGCTGCTGGCCCTGGTGAAGCAGGCCGCGGCGCTGCGACCGTGGGATTGACCTCCGAGAGATGGACCCCGCCGCTACCCTTTGTTCATGCCCGCCCACACCACCGCCGACATCGCCACGCTCTTCCCAAACCTGATGGACATCCGGGACAAGTCGCTTCGTGACAACGTCGCGGCGGTCTGGAATGAGGCCCTCTCCACAGGCTGCGGCGGGAAGGGCTGGACCTTCGATGAGATTCGCGCGATCCCCTTCACGCTGCTCGCCGGCAACATCGACCTCCGCTTCGTCGAGCACCTCAACTCCTGCTGCAAGCAGTGCATCGCCATCGCCGGCGTCCTGCGAGAGGTCTTCGGCTCGCGCATTCCCATCCACCTAGACCACCTCATCGCCGGGTCCCTCCTCGCCGACGTGGGCAAGATGCTCGAGTTCGACAAGGACGCCTCGGGCAAGGTGATCAAGGGCCGCTTCGGGGACATGCTCCGCCACCCGTTCAGCGGCGTGGCCCTCTGCTACAAGCACCACATCCCCGCGGAGGTCATGCACATCATCGCCACCCACTCCCACGAGGGCGACAAGGTGGAACGAACCATCGAGTCCTGGATCTTCCACCACGCCGACTTCATCGACTTTGACATCGCCAAGGTGCTGGGGAAGAAGGCCGCGGGGAAGTAGGCACGCCTACCGGTCGCGCGGCGTGCGCACACTACAGGGGGATCCATGAAGAGGCTCTGGGGTCGCCTACTTCTCTTTGGCTTGAAGCCGCTGAAGACCGCACCCCCGGAGTTCAGGGACTGGCTGGCCGGTGCCGCGGGAAAGTCCCGACGCGCTCGGCTGCTGTGGCCTCTGGTCGCCCTGGTTGGCTGGCTGCTCCCATCGCTGGGCGTGATTCTCCTCGTCGCCCGCCGCGCGTACTACGACGACTACGGCGACCCGCCGGACTCATGGGCGGAGGCCTTGGGGCACACCTGGGAAGGAGTGCTGGCGGGAGAGTGGAGCGACCACCTGTGGTTCCTCGCGCCGACAGTGTTGATTCTCATCCCACTCCGACTCATCTGGCTGCGCCGCGCCGCGGTGCGCACCCTGGGTGCCCGGGGCCGGTGCGCGTTCTGCGGCCATGGCCTGAGCGGCGTGCCCTTGAACGCCGGAGACGTCCCGGCGGTCACCTGTCCCGAATGCGGGAAGTCGACGCCCGCGGTCGAGGCCTGGAACGAATCCGGACGAGCCCCCGACGGCAGACTCTGCTTCTCTCCCGCCACGAACATCCTGCCCATCCTCTGGACGAAGCCCAGACTGAGGCGAGCGGCGCTGGCGACGCTGATCGTCGTCGGCACACCGCTCGCGGTCTGGGGCGGCTCCCTGGCGTGGCGTGAAATCGGTATCCGGCGCGAGGCCGCGATCGCTCGGTCTGAGCGGCTGGACGTTGAGGCCTTCAATGCCGAGCACGCGTCGCGCTTCCCGCCCCGGACGCCCGGGCGGCCTCTTGTCGAAGACCTGGCGAGCGAGCTTCACACGCGAATGCGCGCCCTGGAGTCGCAGTTCAAGGCCGCGCTCGCGGACACCAACGCCGAACGCCCGATCGAGCCGGATGTCGCGTACATTGGCCGCCCCCAGGGTTCATCGACGGACGAGCAGGAGGCAAAGAACTACGAGGCCAGCCTTCGGCTGATGACGTTTCTGAGAGAGGCCGGGCTGTTCGCGGAGATGGACGCCATCACCGCCGCAGACGCTCGGTGGGAAAGCGAGTACACCCCGCCCGATTCGGCGGGAGCCGCGGGTGCCGGCCCTCGTCTCAGCCCCATGACCTCGATGCTCCGCATCTGCAGGGCGCGCGTCATCCTGGCGGTCGACGCCCAGGACCCGGTAGAGCTCCGTGCCGCCCTCCGCACGGCGGGCTGTGTCATCCGAGCTCTGGGGGGCGCTCGCACATTCCTGGAAGGGATGGTGGCCTGGACCGGGGTGGAGCTGCTCTGCGAGCCAATCCACCGCCTCTGCGACTCGGCGCCCACGCCCGAGTTGCTCGATGCGGCTGAAGAGTGGCTGGAGTCGCTCCCAAGCCCGGAGCCGCAGGAGGCGCTTCGGACCTCAAAGGCCACAGCGCTGGACATCGCCGCATGGTTCTTCTCCGATCCGGAAAGGGCTCGCAAGGGGGCGGGCTCGCGCGAGTTCGAGGAGAGTTACGGGATGTACTCCGCGCTGGTGCACTCGGTGTCCGGCTCTGGCGCTGAATCTACAGAGGAGCGGGCCTTTGGCACATACATCCAGAACCGCGACTTCATCGCCGCCGAGTACGACCGCTGCATCCGCGATGCCGCGCTCGAACCATTCGAGCGCCAGCGCGCGGCCTCACCCGCGCCCTCCTCGGCCGCCTCTCCCTTGTTCGGCTGGTACACGACTTCCTCCTTGTCCGGCGTGCTGAGGCAGTTTGACTCCGCGACGGCCCGTCGCCGCGGCGCCCTCGTCCGCATCGCCCTCGAACGCTTCCGGATGGAGCACGGCCAATACCCCGAGTCTCTCACCGAGCTTCCGCCCGAGACCCGCGGCATCGTCGACCCATACTCGGGCAAGCCCTTGGGTTACCGTCGCCTCGACGCGGGCGACACGCCGAGTCGGCGACGGATCCTGCTGTGGTCCGTCGGGGTCGACGGCGAGGACCAGTCGGGGCGAGAGCCGCCGGCGCGTGAGAATCCGTTCCTCCCCGAAGGTCCGGGGTTCGACCTGATCCTCAACCCCGAGCCCCCCGCCCCGGCACCGCCACCCTGACCCCGCTAGGCTACCGCGATGTCCAGTCCCGGCGGCTCGCCCGCTGAACCCACGCCCCCGCCCGCGGCCACGCAGCGCAAGTGGCTCGTCGCCGCATGGCCCGGCATGGGCAATGTCGCCGTCATCGCCGCGGGATACCTGATCCAGAAGCTCGCGCTCCGTCCGGTCGCAGAGCTGGGCACGCCCGGCCTCTTCGACATCAAGGACGTCGAGATCGAAAAGGGCATCATCACCACGCCACGCCAGCCACGCAGCCTGCTCTTCCGCATGGCCGAGCCCACCGCCGCCCTCGACCTCACCGTCTTTCTGGGCGAGGCCCAGCCCGATCACGGCGTCTTTGCGCTCGCGCAGGGGCTTCTCGAGCACACCGAGGAATACGGCATCAACCGCGTCATCACCTTCGCCTCCATGTCCACCCCCATGGACCCGCGCCAGCAGCCCCGCGTCTTTGGCGCCGCCACGTCTGGCGCACTCCTCGACGAGATCATGCGCGCCGAGGTGCAGGTCATGACCGACGGGCAGATCGGGGGGCTCAACGGGGTGCTGCTCGGCGCCGCCTCGCAACGCTCGCTCGATGGGCTGTGCCTGCTGGGCGAGATTCCCTACTACGCCGCGGGCGTGGGCAACCCCAAGGCCGCCAAGGCGGTCCTGGACGCGTTCTGCCTGCTCTCACGCCTGGAGCTGGACCTGGACGAACTCGCCCGACACGCGGAAGCCATGGAAGAGTCGCTGCTGAGGCTGCAGGCGGAGACCTCCTCCGAGGCCGACGACGAGGAGGAGGAGATCGCCAGCGAGGCAACGCCGCCACCGGCGCACGAACCCAAGGAAGCCGCCCCGGAGCCGGACGCCGCCACGCTCGACCGCATCGAACGGCTGTTCGCCGAGGCCCGACGCGACCGCTCCAAGGTCGTGAATCTGAAGCAGGAACTGGACCGCGCCGGCCTCTTCCGCCGGTTCGAAGACCGCTTCCTTGACCTGTTCAAGCGCGCGGAGTGACCCACGCGCCCGCCGGCGGGGGCAGCCACCCGGGGCAGAGCGCCAGCAGCACCCCCAGCACCGCGGCCGATTGGCCGTTCACCTGCCACGCATCAAACGGCGCCATGAGCAGCAGCCCAACCAGCGCCCACGCCGGCCCCTCCGCATATCCCCGCCCGGCCCGGAAGCCCGCGCCCACACCCGCGCCGACCCAGAGCAGCAGCAGAGCAGCCCCGACCGCGCCCCCCGTCGCCGCCGCCTGCAGCACCGCGTTGTGGCAGTGCCCGTGGTCGCTCTCGCGGAAGCGCGCGTACGCCGCGTCATCCCGCCGCTGGGCGTTCGCCGCGACCCACGCCGCGTACCCGCCCGCACCGACGCCCGCGACCGGGTGCGCGCGGGTGGCATCCACCGCCCAGATTGCCATGAGCACCCTCAGGCCATTGTCGGAGTTGTAATCACCCTGCTTCATCGCCCGCCCGGCCTCGGTCCACGCCGCCGACACCCGCTTGGACACGGCGTCTCCCGCGCCGAGCCACACCCCGCCGCACACGACGATCCCCACCGCCGCCGCGATGATCACGGGCTTCCAGGCTCGCGCACGCAGCACGGCGACGCCCGCGCACAGCACGATCAGGCCCGCGGCGGCGATCCACGCCCCGCGCGTGCCCGTCGCCGCCAGCCCCACGAGCGTCACGGCGGAGCCCGCGAGCCCCGCCCACCGCTGCCACCCCTTCGCCATGAGCGCCGCCGGCAGGTGCAGCCCGAGCGCCGCCACCAGCACCAGCCCCGCGTAGACCGGAGGCCACCATCCTCCAACCCGACCCGGCCCGTGGTTCACAAAGTCCGGGATCAGCCACTCCACGCCGCGCTGCTCCGCCCACCACACCACCGCCTGCGCACCGTTCCCCGCCAGGCACCCCGCCGCCATCGCTCCGATCAGCACGCCCCGCCACCTCAGCACGGGCCAGATCGCGAGCACCGCCAGCCCGAAGCGCAGCGCTCCCCACTGCTCGAACCCCCGCGCCCGATCGGGCGTCCAGAGCAGGCCGAGCGCCGTCCACGCAGCGAAAGCGGCGCCCAGAAGCGCGACCGGCTGGAGCAGCACGTACTTCTGGGTCCCGCGGACCGCGAGCAGCCCAACGAGCCAGGCCCCCAGCAGCAGGGCCAGACCGATCTCTGGTGCCGTCATCGGCAACCCCACGGACATGCAGAACAGCGCGGCGACGCACAGGTGCGCCACCTCTCCACCCGGCAGACGGTCCGATTGCGCTTGAAAGGCCCTTTCCGCCCCGAACCGGTCGACCCACGGCACCGTAAGGGTTTTGTTGACCATCCTCAGCCGCAAGAGTAACCGATCCGTCACCCGGTCGAAACCGGGCGTCGCGCAATCGGTATCACTCTGTGTGAGGGGTGGATAGGGGCTGGATCGGGGCTGGGCACCGGTCGATAGCCGGTGTACCCTGTTCGCGAACCAATCGGAGGGGCCCATGGGTGATATCCGCAGGGTTGTGCGCAAGGCGTTCTGGCGACTGATCGCCATCGATTCGTTCCGCGTGCTCGCGGTGGTCCTCACCGCCGCGCTCGCCGGGCTGATCGTGACGCGCCTGGTCGAGCGGCTGCTCGCGCTCGGCGCGACCTTCGAACCCTTGTGGCCCCGGATCTTCCTGTGGACAGGGGTGGGCGTCATCCTTCTCACGGCGATCATCTCTCTGATCCGGCGGAAGCAGACGCTGGCGGTCGCCCGCGAGCTGGACGAGCGGGCCGGGCTGAAGGAAGCGTTGAGCACCGCGCTGTACGTGGAGAAGACCGACGACCCTTGGTGCCGCGCCGTGGTGGAGTCCGCGTCACGCACCGCCGCGGGCGTGCGCGTCGACCGGGCGATCCCAATGGAAGCGCCCAGGGCCTGGCCCGCGCCGCTGGCCACCGGCCTGGCTCTGGTGCTCGCGTTCCAAGCGATCCCTGACTCCTGGGACCCGTTCGGGCACAACACCAAGAAGAACGAGGAGGTCCGCAAGGTTCAGCAGGTGCAGCAGGTGAAGGCCGAGATACAGAAGAACGACGAGAAGATCCGCGAGCTTCTCGCGAAGGCCAAGGTCGAGTTCGTCGAGGAGCCCTCGCTCAACGAGGCCGCGGAACAGAAGCCCGACATGACCGACCCGGACGCGATGCGCCGCGCCGCGGTGAAGAAGCTGACCGACCTTGCGGACAAGCTCGAAACGCAGAAGGAAGGCGAGAAGGCGGCCCAGATCGAGGCCCTCAAGGAGGCCATGCGCCAGCTCAAGCAGCCCGGCCAGGGCCCGCTGAACGAGTTCACCCGCCAGCTCGCCAAGGGCGACTTCAACAAGGCCCAGGAGCAACTCCAGGAACTCGCCAAGCAGATGGCCAACGACCAGATGAGCGCCGAGGAAAAGGCCGAGGCGAAGAAGCAGATGGAGAACCTGGCCAAGCAGCTCGAAAAGCTCGCCAATGACCAGCAGGACCTCGCGAAGAAGCTCGAACAGCAGGGCCTGGACAAGAAGACCGCCGAAGAACTCGCCAAGAAGGCCTCCAGCGGCAACCCCGAGGACCTGAAGCAGGCGATGGAGCAGGCCAAGAACCTGACGCCGGAGCAGCAGAAGCAACTGATGGAGATGGCCAAGTCCGCCATGCAGAGCCAGGGCATGTGCGACAAGATGAGCGAGAGCCTGTCGAAGATGGCCCAGGGCATGTCCCAGGAGGGCCTGCAGCAGGAGGGCATGGAGGGCATGAGCGAGCTCTCCAAGGCCCTCTCCGAGGCCGAGATGATCGAGAGCGACATGCAGAACCTCGACGCCGCCCTCGACGAGGCCAAGAAGCAGCTCGCCAACATGGCGGGCGAGTGCATGGGTGGCGACCAGCCCGGCGAGTGCCAGGGCCAGGGTCAGGGCGCGTTCCGCGAGGGCACCAGCCGCAAGCTGGGCCAGGGCACCGGTGGCCCGGGCCGGGGCAACGGCGCCAGCCCGGAGTCGTCACCCGTTGACTACAAGGTCGACAAGTCCAAGGCCAAGGTCGATAACGTGGGCGGGCCGATCATCGGCAGCCGCCTGGTCCAGGGCGAGCAGGTCCGGGGCGAGGCTAAGGCCCAGTTCGAGTCGGTCGTCGCCGCCTCCGCCCAGGAAGCCGCCGAGGCGATCGACGGGATGCAGGTCCCCCGCGAGTACCACGACGCGGTCAAGCACTACTTCGGGAACCTCGAGAAGAAGGTCAAGGACGCCCCCAAGGACGCCCCCAAGCCGGCCGGCTCGGGCCAAGGCGCGGGGAAGTAACACCATCTCCGGCCCGCCCCGACCCCAATCCCTGATACACTCCCGCCATTCAGCAGAGGGAGTGTGCGGATGAAGGTCATTGTGGATCGTGGCGCCCTGCTCGACGGCATCAACCTGGTTTCCGGCGCGGTCGCGTCCAGAACCCCCAAGCCGCAGCTCACCTGCGTCAAGATCACCGCGACCAAGCAAGGCGGGGCCGGTGAGCTCACCCTCGCCGCCACCGATGCGGAAGTCGCCCTCAAGCTCTCCCTTTCCAAGGTCGACGTGCAGACCCCGGGCGAGGTCCTGATCCCCGCCGACAAGCTCCGGCAGATCGTCTCCGCCGAGGAGAACGAGCCCACGCTCACCCTTGAGTCCGAGGGCGAGGCGGTGCACATCCGGGGTGTCGACGCGCACTTCAAGGTCTTTGGCTACCCCGCCACCGACTTCCCGCCCATCCCGGACTTCGCCGGCGCGGTCAGCGGCAGCGGCTCCTCCAAGGCCAAGGCCGTCATGACCCACCCCGCGGGCTCGCTCTCGGAGCTTGTCTCGCGCACCCTCTTCGCCACCGCCCGCGAGAACAGCCGATACGCCATCAACGGCGTGCTCATCAAGCGCGACGGGAAGCGTCTGGAGTTCGTCGCGACCGACGGGCGTCGCCTGGCTCTCGCCCGCGCCAACCTGGCCGCCGCCGAGAAGGATGCCAAGGCTGTGTCCTGCATCGTCCCCTCCAAGGCCCTGGTCATGCTGCAGAAGCTGATCCAGGAGCACGAGGAACACGTGCAGATCGCCATCACGGACAACCAGATTCTCTTCAGCTTCGGCACACCCGCGAGCCCGGGGCGCGCCGTGCTCGTCAGCAACCTCGTCGAGGGCACGTTCCCCCCCTACGAGGACGTCATCCCCCGCGACAACGACAAGAAGGTCACCTTCGACCGCGACGTCGTGACCTCCGCCGTCCGCAGGGCCGCCCTCCTCACCAACGAAGAGTCCCGGGGCGTTCGCATGGCCTTCAAGGGCAAGGCCCGCTCCCTCGAACTCTCGAGCCGCGCACCGGAGATGGGCGAGGCCAACGTCAAGGTCGATCTAGCCGGATACGACGGCGAGGACCTTGAGATCGGGTTCAATCCCACCTTCCTCGTGGAGGCGCTCAAGGTCCTCACCGATCCGCAGGTCATCCTCGAGCTCAAGGCGACGAACAAGCCCGGGCTCATCAAGTCCGGCAACGACTTCCTGTACGTCGTGATGCCCGTCAATCTGCAGTAACGCCGCAGTACGACCGCCACATGCTGCGGATCGCGCCCTCGAACCGCGTGCAGAACCCGCGCGGGTCGCAGATCGCCGACGCAGCCATCTTCCCCCGCAGCGTCCCCCTGTATCGCTCCACGCGGGCCCGGTCCCGGGCCAGGCCCGCGGCGATTGCCACGTACTCGTCCTCGCTGCGGGCAATCAGCTCCGGTACCCCGGCATTGGTCAGCAAACTCACGCCCACCCGCCCCGCGTGGGTGCGCCCTTCGAGCGTCACCACGGGCACGCCCATCCACAGCGCCTCGCACGTCGTGGTCGTTCCGTGGTACGGGAACGCATCCAGGGCCACGTCCATCCCCGAGTACAGCGCGAGGTGTTCGGCGAGCGTCGGCGTCGCCGCGAGGAACTCCAGCCTCTCCGCGCCTACGCCCCGGGCCGCGAACCCGTCGCGGATTCGCTCCGCCGCCCCCTTGGACCGGAAGTCAAAGGACTTCAGCACCAGCCGCGACTGCGGTACCTCTCGGAGCAGTCTCGCCCAGAGCGAGATGAGACCACTGTTGATCTTTCGGCTGGCGTTGAAGCTGCCGAACACCGGCCCCTTCCCCACGCGCGCCGGCGCGGGCGCATCCGCGAGCGGGCGATAGCACAGGAAGCAGGGGTCCAGCCTCCATAGCTTCTCGGTGGCGTGGGAGTCCACCTCGGGCGTCGTGGGGTCCGTGAGCGAATCCACGATCCGGTAGTCGATGCTGCGCAGGCCCGTGGTGTCCGGGTAGCCGCAGTACGTGGCCTGCACCGGCGCGGGCCTCAGGTTCATCGCGGGCAGGTTGTTCCCGAGCGTGTGCCCGGCGAGCTCGATCAGCACGTCTACGCCGTCGGCGTGGACCCGCTGGGCGAGTTGCAGGTCGGACAGGTCGGGCGTCTCGCGCCACACCGCCGCGTGCGTCCGCAGACGCTGCGTCACGCGGTCCGGGTCTCGCGTGCCGGAATAGACGAACAGCTCGATGCCCGCCCTGTCGTGGTGCTCCATGAAGGGCTCGATGAAGAAGGACACCGAGTGCTGTCGGAGGTCCGGCGAGAGCACGCCAACTCGCAGCCGGCGCGCGGGGTCTTTGATCCCCGTGTGGGTAAAGCGCACCGCGGGCTTCAGGCGGTCCATCATCTCGCCATAGGCCCGGTGCGCGGCGGCGATCTCCGCCGGGTCCGCGCCGTACAGATATGTCAGCGCCGCGGGCAGGCCCGCGACCAGCATCGCCTCCTCCGGATATTCCCGGATCGCGCTCTTTGTGAACTCCACCACTTCCTCGATGTGCCCCATGGTGAGCAGGGCGCCCGCGTAGGACACCGCGACCTGCGCATCCGGCCCGCGGGCGAGCGCCACCCGCAGGTGCTCCGCCGCGGCGGGCGCATCGTGCATGTCCATCAGCGTGTTGGCCAGAGCGAGCCGAGCCTTGGCGTCTTGCGGGGCCGCGTCCACCGCGCGCCGGAGCCACACCAGCGCGTCGTCCTGCTTCTTGCGGGCCTGGAGCACCATCGCGAGGTTGACCATCAGGGTGGCGCTGCCGGGCTCCGCCGCCTGGGCCCGCACCGCGTAGTACTCCGCCTGTTCGTGACGCCCGAGCCTGAGCAGCACCAGCGACATGAGGCTGTTGAGCCCCGGGTCGCCGGGCCCCTTTGGCAGGAGACGCTGCGCGAGCGCGAGCGCTTCCTGCGCCTTGCCCGCCGAGAGGAGCTGCTCCACCTTCATCACCTGCGCGACGAGCTGGCTCACCGGCCACCCCCGCACCACTCCCGCCACACCGCGCGGAGCGCGTGCTCAAACTCCCGGGCGTAGGCGGTGGCGTCGCACACGGGCGAGGCGAGCATCACGCCCCGGGTGCTCTGGTGCAGCGAGAGCAGCCTTGCCGGGTCATTCGCCAGACCCGCCGCGATCTCCACGTACTCATCCTCGGACCCCGCGACCAGGCCGCCCAGCCCCGCGCTCCCCAGGAGGCTCGCGCCGACCCGCGCCCGGTGCGGGGCCCCCCGCAGCGCGACCACGGGAACGCTCATCAGCAGCGCCTCGCAGGTGGTGGTCGTGCCGTTGTACGGGAACGGGTCCAGCGCGATGTCCGCCCTGTGAAACGCCCGGAGGTGCGCCGCGGGGTCCATCTCGAAGCCCGCCCAGTCCACGCGGGCGGCCTCACCCCCCGCGGCCACGAATCGCCGCTCAAAGCTCGCCCTCACGCCGGCGAACGGCGCCGCCTTTATGAGCAGCCTCGATCCCGGCACGCGCTGCATGATCCGGGCCCACGCCCGCAGAGCCGCACCCTGCACCTTTTCCAGACGGTTGAAGCTCGCGAATGTCACCGGCCCCATCGCCCCGCCCCGCGCAAAGGCCCCCAGCGACGCCGACAGGGCGGGCTCGGGCGTGTGGTCCGGCATCGCAAAGCACACGAAGCACCGCTCCAGTCTGAGCAGCTTCTCGGTCGCCCACGCCTCGGCTCCGGGTGGGTCGGTCACGGCGTCCACGATCCGCCAGTCGATCGCCGCAGCCCCCGTGGTGTGGGGCCACCCGAGATACGTCACCTGCACCGGCGCCAGCCTCGGGATCATCGCCTCAAGCCTCGATCCCGCGGACCACCCGGCGCAGTCCACGGCGATGTCCACCCCATCCTGCTCGGCCATCGACGCGATCCGCGCGTGCGTCCACTCCGACATCTCGCGCAGCTCGCACAACTGCGAGAACGCGCCCGTCACGCCGTCCGGGCGGCCCGTGGAATACGCCAGCACCCGCACGCGGCTGCGATCCAGCCTGCTCAGCAGCCCCGCGAGAAAGAACGCGCACGCGTGGAACCGGAAGTCCGGCGACAGGAAGGCCACGGTGAGCGGCTTTTCCGGATCACGCGCGTTCGTGAACGCCCGCTCCGCGCCGCCACGCCCCGAGCACGCCGCGAGCCGCTTGATCACCCCCAGGTGTTCGCCCGGGTCCACGCCGTCTGCGAAGTTCATGGTCGAAGCGAGCTGCACGAGCAGCCCGAGATCGCGGGGCCACGCCGCCACGCCCCGCTTCGCGATTCTCACTGCCTCGTCCACCTCGCCGGCCCGCATCGCGAGCTCCGACCAGCGGCGATAGACCTCCGGGTTGCCGGGCACGGCTCGGACCGCGTCCTCCAGACCCGCCCAGGCGGCACCAAAGTCGGCCCGCTCCAGATTCACGTGCGCGAGGTTGATCCTCGCCTCCAGGTCCGCGGGCGCCGCCCGAACCGCCGCCCCGAAGGCCACCGCGGCGGCGTCCAGCCGCCCAAGCCCCCACAGCACCTTCGCATGATCGCTCCGGATCGTCGCGTCACCCGGTGAGGCCACAGCCGCCCGCGAAAGCCACGACTCCGCGGCTGCCAGATCGCCGACGTGAAACTCGACCTGGGCCCGCGCGTGCATCAGCCTCGCATCACCCGCCGCACGCAGCAACGCCCGCTCCAGCGCCGCCCTCGCGCCGGGTGCATCCCCGCCCAGCACCAGACGGTGCGCTTCGGCGATCTCGGCGGCAACGTTCATGGCCCGATCGTACCGCCCCCGCCCCCGCCCCCGCCGGCACACCACGCCTCCCACGCACGCCGCAGCCCCTCTTCGAACCGGCGACCAAAGCCCCGTGCATCGCACAACACCGATGAAGTCAGGCGCCCGCGCAGCGTTCGGTGGTACTCGGTCAGCCTGGGCACATCGCCCGCCAAACCCGTGGCGAGGCTCACGAACTCGTCCGCGTCGTGCGCCGCCAGCTCCGGCACCCCCGCGGCGGCGAGCAGGCTCATGCCCACGCGCGAGCGGTGCACCCGCCCCGCAAGCGTCACCACCGGCACGCCCATGAGGAGCGCCTCGCACGTGGTCGTCGTGCCGTGATAGGGCCACGCGTCCAGCGCGATGTCTACACGCCGGTACGCCTCCAGGTGCTTGGCCGGGTCCGGCTCGTACGGCGCCCAGACCAGCCTTGACGCGTCTCCACCCGCCGCGAGCCATCGGCGTTCCGCTTCCAGCCTTGCGGCTTTGCTCGCGTCCGTCTTCAGCATCAGCCTCGCCCCCGGACACCCCACCAGCACCCTCGCCCACAGCCTCAGGCACCCGTCCTGCACCTTCGCCAGCCTGCTGAAACTCCCGAACGTGAGCGGAGCACCCCCGCCGGACAGATGCTCCGACAGGCCCTCTCGGGGTGTCTGCGCCGCCGCCTGGTAGCACAGGAAACAGCCTTCCAGTCTCAGCAACCGCTCGCTGTGCCAGGTGTCTGCGTCCGGCGGGTCGGTGTGCGCATCGACCACGCGCCAGTCCACATCGGGCAGGCCCGTGGTGTTCGGGTATCCGAGCCAGCTCACCTGCACCGGCGCCGCGCGGGGCGTGAGCGCCGCCAGCCTCCCGTGCTTCGTCCACCCGCTGCACTCGATCAGCACGTCCACGCCGTCCGCCCGCGCCCGCGCGCAGATGTCGTCCGCGCTCGCACGCGAGCAGTCCCAGTATGGCAGTGCCCGGGCAAACGCGTGGCTGGTGTCGTCCATCTCGTTCGCCGCGTACATCAACAGTTCCACGCGGCTTCTCTCCACGCCCGAGACCAGCGCCCCGAGAAAGAACGCGCACGCGTGAAAGCACACGTCTCCCGAGAGCAGGGCCACCCGCAGCCGCCGGCCTGGGTCGGGCGTGTTCGAGAACGCCGGTGCGGGCAGCTTCGTCGCGGCCAGACGCGCCCCGTGCACGAGGTCGCCCAGGCGGCGATGCAACGCCGCGTGCTCGTCCGCGTCGGTCGCATCGTCGAAGTTCATCGCGTAGCAGAGGAGTTCGAGGAGGTCGCGGCTGTCGGGCAGCGCCGCCACGCCGCGCCGCCCCGCCTCGACGGCGCGCGGGATGCACCCGGCGCGGATGGCGGCCTGCAACCACAGCCAGTGGGGCTCGGCCCTGCCGGGGATCGCCGCCACACCCCGGGCGTACACCGTCCAGGCCCCGTCCGCGTCGCCGGCCTCGAGCAGGACCCGCCCGAGCGAGTCGATGGACGCCAGGTCGCCGGGTGCCGATGCGAGCGCCCGTTCGCCCGCCGCGATCGCCCCCTGCACGTCGCCGCACGCGAGTTCCGCGGCCGCCAGCCCGCGCAGCAGCGCCGGGTCCTTTGGGTTTCGCAGGATCGCAAAGCGGAGGAGTTCGCGGGCCCTGGGCGCCTGCCCGGCCCGGAGGAGCGCCTGCGCCTGGTCGAGCGGGCCCTGGCCCATCATGCGCCGCGCCTCCCACAGGCCTCGCGCCACATTTGCCGGACGAGCAACTCAAACCCCGCTGCGAATCCCTTTGCGTTCATCAGCGGGCTCTGTTCCATCCGCCCCCGCAGGGTTGAGTGATACTGCCTCAGACGTGCCCGATCACCCGCGAGCTCCGCCGCGATCCGCACGTAGTCATCCTCGTCCCGCGCCACGAGTTCGGGCGTGCCCACCGCGTGCAGCAGGCTCACGCCCACGCGCGCCCGGTGCGTGCCCCCCGCGAGCGCCACCACGGGCACCCCGCTCCACAGCGCCTCGCAGGTCGTCGTTGTGCCGTTGTACGGAAAGCTGTCCAGCGCGATGTCCATGCGCCGGTACATCGGAAAATGCTCGCCCGGCTTCTTGGCCCATTCGCTGGTGATGATCCGATCCCGCGAGACGCCCAGCCTCTCGAACTTCGCGATGAAGTTGGGCGCGACCTCCTCCGCCGCGATCTGGATCTTGATCAGCAGGCGGCTGGCGGGCACCTCGCGCAGCACTCTCGCCCAGGTCTCCAGCGCCCGATCCCCCGCCTTCATCATGCGATTGAAGGTTCCGAAGGTGACCGGCCCCGACTCGCCCCCCGGCCCCGACTGGCAGCAGGGAGGCTCGCCCTGCTGCCCGGGCGCCCCGACGGGCGGCTCAAAGCACAGGAAGCACTCCCGCAGCCTCGCGAGCCGCTCGGTGCACTGGTCCTCGCTGCCGGGCGGGTCGGTGTGCGCATCGATGATGCGATAGTCCACGCCCGGCACGCCGGTCGTGTTGGGATACCCCAGGTACGTCGCCTGCACGGGGGCCACGCGCAGTGCGCAGCACTCCATGTTCAGCCTGTCTGTCCACCCCGCGCAGTCGATCATCACGTCGATGCCGTCGCGCTCCGCCTGGGCCCGGACCTCCCAGGGCGTCATGCCGCTGACGTCCCGCCACTCGCCCAGACCCTTCATGAGCTCGGTGTACTCGTCGCGCTTGGTGGGGTGCGCGTAGAGAAAGGGCGTGAGCCGCGACCGATCAAACTCCCGCAGCGGCCCCTGCAGGAAGAACGCGCACGCGTGGAAGTAGAAGTCCGCGGAAAGGAACGCCACCCGCAGGGGCTTCTCCGGGTCCATCACGTTCCGGAAGGGCCCGCCCGCGCCGATGCGCGCCGCAACGGTGTGGCCCAGGGCCTCGTGCTCCTCGCGGTGGCGCCGCGGGTCCACGCCATCCAGGAAGTTCTGGTAGTACACCACAAACTCCAGCAGCGCCGGGTCGTCGGGCCGGATGGCCAGCCCCCGCCTCGCCGCGGCCATCCCCTCTGCCACCCGCCCCAGCAGCGCCAGCGTCGTCCCCATCCGGTGGTATGTGTCCGTGTTCCCGGGGTCCAGCGAGATGGCGCGCTCGTACCACTCCATCGCCCGGTCAAACTCACCCAGACTCATCAGGCACTTGGCAAGCCCGTCGTAGGCCTGCAGGTTCGCGGGCCGCAGCGCCACCGCCTTCTCGTACGCCTCGGCCCCGACGCGGTACTGGCGCACGATCGTCGCGATGTTGCCCAGCATGAAGCGGGCCTCTGCGTCCTTGGGCGCCACCGCCACCGCACGCTGCATCACCGCGAAGGACTCGTCGTCCTCGTGCAGCTCCCCGTGCAGCGCCCCGAGCAGCTTCAGGGCCGCCACGTCCCCCGGGGCCTTCGTCAGGTGCCTGCGCAGCGCCGCCTTGGCCTCCTCCGGCTTGCCGGCCTGGAACAGGCCCATCGCGGACTGGACAACGTTCACGCGGCTCATGCTCGCCGATGGTAGCGGGCGCTCCCGGGCCGCCCGCCGGGTCGAGCCCGACCTACGCGGGCTGATTCATGATCGCGACCACGATTGACGCCGCGCCAAGCCCAGCCGGCGCCAGCGCCCGCACCAGCCGCCCCTTGCCGCCCACGGCGCCCGCCGTGTCGTCCGGGCTTACCAACCCGGCGAGCAGGACCGCCAGCGTGATCAGCACGCCGCAGGCCACCGGCGTGGTTCCCAGCGCGCACGCGTAGAACATGAGCACGCCCAGCGAGGCGCCCGCCAGGCCAACCCCGGCTCCGCCCCGCACCCGGGGCCTCAGAAGCCCCGTCAGCACGCCACCACCCACCACGCCGCACACCCCGCCCGCCATCAGCGCCGGGTCAATGTGGCCCGTCAGCACGATCGTCACCGACGCGCACACGCCCACACCCACAAGCAGCAGCCATGGGTACCACCCGCGGCTGCGCCCCGCCTTGGTCAGCGCCGCCCACGCCATCGTCACCAGCACGGCACAGACGCCGATCCACGCCGCCGCTTCCCAGGGTCCCCAAGTGTTCTTCACCTTGTTCCGCGCGATCAGCCACAGCCCCGCCCCGAGCAGCGCCGGGCACAGCAGTGCCACCGGCGCCCCCACCCGGGGCAGCCCCGCCCCCGCCGCAAGCACCGCCACACCTCCCAGAACCACCGGCAGCCACCCGCGCGCGCCGGTCGGCGGCCAGTCGCTCCTCCAGAAGCCCGCGAGCACGCCCACCACCGCGGCAAGCGCGACCACCCACGACGACGCCACCACCCGCGCCCGGTCCTGCCGCTGCGCCGCCTCGTCCTCGCCCCAACGCTGGCCCCGCTTCGCGGTCCCCCACCAGACGATGAGCAGCCCGAGCGTGCTCAGCAGCAGCGGCAAGGCCACACCGCCGACCAATGCCCTGGTTTCATCCATGAACTCGCCCCCTGTGGACCCGCCGCACGACCCCCACATCACACGGACCTCAAATGCCGGAGCCCCGCTGTGGGCGAGGCCCGGCGCAGCATCTTACTTGCGTCCTGTCTCCAGCGCCGCGATGAGCTTCACCTCGTCGCCCAATGCGCCCTCCTTCACGTACTTGGTCATGCCCCAGTCGGAGCGCTTGATCGTGAAGGTCGCCTCCACGCCCATCACCTCGCCCCCACCCATTCCCTTGCCCCTGCCGACGATCGTCAGGTGAGCGGTCACGGGCTTGGTCTTGCCGAGCATGGTCAGATCGCCCGTCACCTCAAAGGCGTTCTCCCCGGCGCTCTTGAACGCGGTGGACTTGAAGGCGATCGTCGGGAACTCCTCGGCGCTGAAGAAGTCCGGGCTCCGCAGGTGCTGGTCGCGCTTGGCGTCGCCGCTGCTCAGCCCGGAAAGGGGCACCGAGATCTCCATCGTCGCGCCCGCCGCGTTCGCGGGGTCGAGGTTGATCGACCCCGTGGGGTTGAAGAACAGCCCGTAGTGGCTCGACGCCCCGAGGTGGGTGATGCGGTACACCACGTTGGAGTGGACGGAATCCACCTTCCAGGCGCCGCCCGAGGCGGGCTTCACGTCCGCCTTGCCGGGCTGCTGACCCATGAGGCCCATCGCCCCAAGGCCCGCGCCGCCCGCGAGAACCCCCGCCGCCATCACGCCCACCGTCGCCCACGCCCGTGCGCTGTTCCGCATGTCTGCATCTCCTGTTGCCCGGTGTGACCGGGGAGTCCCATTTACTTGTTCCAACAAGTAAGTGAGGTGATCGTACGCCACGCCGCGGCCCCTGGTTCGCCCCGGTTCCATTCCCGGGCCCTTCCCCATGAGCCATTGTCTACGATTCACTCCCCTTTACGCCGCGGCTGTTCGCCGCACGGAGCCCCCTCATGGCACCCCGAGCCCTCCTCACCATCGCCGGTCTTTCCGTCCTCCTCGCCTGCGCCGCCTGCTCGCAGCAGCGCCAGGAATCTGAGGCCACCCAGGACCACGCCGCGCCCGGCAGCCTTGCCTACGACCAGCTCGTTTGGCACGAACTTCTCGACCACCACACGAAGATCCGGCGCGTGGTCCGCCACACACCAACGTCCATCGAGACTCTGACCGAGTCCGACGACCCCGCCGTCGCCGCCAAGATCATCGACCACGCCAAGGCCATGCACACCCGCATGTCCAGCGGCAAGCGCGTCCGCGCGTGGGACCCGGTCTTCGTTGACCTCTTCCGCAACCACACGCTGGTTCGCATCGACGTGACGCCCACGGACAAGGGCGTCAAGATCGTCGAGACCAGCGACGACCCGACCACCCTCCTGCTCATGCGGGCCCACGCCCAGGGCGTCTCCGACATGATCCGCACCGGAAGCGCCGTGAACGCCACCCCTCGCTTCGCGGAACAGACCCCCCTGCCGCCGCCAGAGGTCATCATCGGCGGCACGCCCCACCGCATCTTCCTGTCGCAGCCGGACGCGGCTCAGCTCGCGGCCATGAAGGCTCAGGGCACGGACGTGGTGATCGACTTCCGGACCGCGGCGGAGCGTCCGGACTTCGACGAGGCCGCCGCCGCCAAGGCCGCGGGCCTGGACTACTGCAACCTGCCCTACAAAGCGCCGGACCTGACCGATGAGCAGATCGACGCCACGCGGCGGGCCATCCTCGCCGCGGAGAAGTCCGGCCACGCCGTCGCCCTGCACTGCCGTACCGGCAACCGGGTGGGCCCGGGTTGGGTAGCCTATCGGGTGCTCGATAGGGGCATCCCGGTCGAGCAGGCGATGAATGAGGCTCGGGCCATGCAGATGGTCGCCCCGGGCATGGAGCCCAAAGCCCGCGATTACCTCTCCCGGCACACCCCCGGCACCCCATAACCCGCACCACTCCGCGATCCATTGCACACGCGGGTTCCTCTGCGGGAACCCCGTGGTACACTGATCCCGTGGCGGGCACACAAGTCATCCTGGCAACCCGCACGACCACCAAGCTGCTCGACGCGCTCAAGGAACCCTCCAACGAGCCCGTGTGGGCCCAGATGGACGCGCGCTACCGCCCCGTCATCGCTGGCCTCGCGCGGCGTCTGGGTCTCAACGAGTCCGACGCCGACGAGACCGCCCAGCAGTCCCTCGTCGAGTTCCTTTGCGCCTACCGCGACGGCCGGTACGACCGCTCCAAGGGCCGCCTCAGCTCCTGGATTCTCGGCATCGCCCGCAACACCGCGCTCCGCCTCCGCAAGCGCCGCGACGCCGCCCGCGGCGGCGACGAAGACGCCGTCTCCGACCTGCCCGACGAGGTCGCACTCCGCCCGATCTGGGATGAAGAGCGAGACCGCGCCATCATCGCCCGGGCGCTCGCCCAGCTGCGCGACCAGTCCGCCGTCGATGACCGCACGCTGCTGGCCTTCGAGCTCGTGGCGCTGCGGGGCGTCCCCGCGGCGGAGGTCGGCCAGCAGTGCGGCATGACGGTGGACCAGGTCTACGTCGCCAAGAGCCGCCTCACCAAGAGCCTCAAGGAGCTGGTGAAGCAGATGACCGAGGCCTTCGAGGAGGACGCGTGAGCCGCGCGGTGTGTCTGACCGACACCCAGGTGGAGCGCCTGGCGGGCGGGGACGCGGACCACGCGGACTACGCGGAGCACCTGGCGACGTGCGAGGCCTGCCGCAACCGGCTCGCCGCGGCGGAGGACGACGCGGGCTTTCTCCGCCGTGTCGGCACGCTGGCGGGTCGAGACCTGGCGCCCGTGGGTGCCCCGCGCCTGCCCGGATACCGCATTCTCGCGGAGCTGAACACCGGCGCGCAGGGCGTGGTCTTCAAGGCCGTGCAGGAGTCCACGCAGCGCACCGTGGCCATCAAGGTCATCAGCACCCGCGACTCCGGGTCCGCCCGACAGCGCGCCCGCGCCGAGCGCGAGGCGGAGATCGTTGCGCGCCTCCACCACCCCAACATCGTCGCTGTCTACGAGTCCCGCACTCTCGCCGACGAACGCATCGCCGTCGTCATGGAGTTCATCGACGGCGTCGCCTTCGACCGCTGGAAACCCCCCGGCCTCACCCGTCCCGAGCAACGCCGCAACTTCCTCTCCACCTTCATCAGCGTCTGCGTCGCTGTGCACCACGCCCACCTCAACGGCGTGATCCACCGCGACCTCAAGCCCGACAACATCCTCGTCGACCCAGAGGGCCGTCCCGTCGTCGTCGACTTCGGGATCGCCAAGGCCGGCGGCGGCCTCAACACCACCCTCATCGGCGAGTTCGCCGGCACGCCCGCCTACGCCAGCCCCGAGCAGGCCCAGGGAAGGCCCGACCTCGTCGACGCTCTCACCGACGTCTACTCCCTGGGCGTCATCCTCTACCGCCTTCTCTCTGGGCAGCTCCCCTACGACCTGCAGGGCTCGCTCCTCGAAATCGCCCGCACCATCGGCGAGGCGCGCCCCGTCCCGCTCCGCGAGCGTGTCCCCGACGTTGACCCCGACCTCGCCGCGATCGTCGCCCGCGCGATGGAGAAGCGCCGCGAGTTCCGCTACCAGTCCGCCGCCGCGCTCGCCCAGGACCTGACCCGGCACCTCGCCGGTGAACCCGTGGACGCGCGTGCCGGGAGCGGGTGGTACCTGCTCCGCAAGGCTGTCGTCGTGAACCGCCGCCGGCTGGCACTTGCGGCGTCTTTGAGCGTGCTCATCCTCTCCGCGGGCGGTGCGGTCGCCTGGAGCCTGGCCTCCGCGGCGGATGCGGAGCACGCGGCGATGCTCCAGCGAAGCCAGGCCCGCGCCGACCGCATCCGAAGCCGCGCCGTTTCCGAGGTCTTTGGCGAGGCCCTCCCCGCCGCGGACTCCAGCCACCCCGACCTCTCCCGCGAGCTCGCCGCGGGCCTGGACCGCCTCTACCTCCGACTCGAAACCGGCGACTTCGCCGATGAACCGGAGTTCGATCAGTCCCTCCGCCGCCTGTGGGGAGAGGTTTACACCGGGCTGGGCAGCGGCAAGTCCGAGTCCATGGTGCAGTACGCGGAGGTTTCCCTGCGCCACGGCCTGCTCCGACTGAAGAAGGACCTGGGCCCCGAGCACCCGGAGATCGCGGAAACGCTGCACCAGCTCGCGGGCGTGCTTCTCGTGCGCAAGCGCTTCGGTGAGGCCGAGCAGACCTGCCGCGACTCGCTCGCGATGCAGGAGCGGCTGTCGCGGGGTTCGCCGGCGGGGGCGTCCAGGTCGCACGCGCTGCTGGCGCGCATCCTCATGGCCCAGGGCCGCACCGAGGAAGCCGTCCGCGAGGCCGAGGTGGTGATCGCGTCCCTGGCCGGCGAGGAGGGCCGCGCCGCGTCGCTCACGCTCGCCTCGATGACCGCGCTCAAGGGCCGCACCCTGCTCGACGCGGGCCGCCCCGCGGAGGCCGAGCCCCTGGTGCTCGCCGCTCTCCGCACGCGCCTCGAGTCGCTGGCCACGCACGACCCGGACCTGCTCTCCTCACTCGCGGACGCGGCGAGTGTCGCGTCTCGCCTGCGCGCGGGCCCGCTGTGGGAGGCGCTGTCGCCGGCGTGGCACGACCCCGCCCCGGACCTTGCCGCTGATCTCCCGCTGCTGGCCATCCCCAGCCGCACGGGCCCGGACAGGCGTGTCACGCCCCCCGCCACAGCCCCGCGCACCGAGGCCCTGCGCCGCCTGGTGCTGCTCTACGACGTGCTCTTCGGCGAGGACGACCCCTCGCACGTCCGCGCGCTCATGTCGCTGATGCGCGCCGCCCAGTCCGAGGGCCGCTACGACGACCGCGCCGCCGCCGCCCTCCGCGCCGCGGACATTCTGGCGCTGCGCTTCGGCCCCAGCGACACCTCGGTGGTCTTCTGCCTGGACGAGGCGGGCCTGGCGCTGGCATTCTCCGGGCACGAAGCCCGCGCCGTGGAGGTCGCGCAGCGCGCCCTCGCCATCCGCCGCGCCGCCCCCATCCGCGACCCGCTGCTCGACGCCAGTTCGCTCCGATTCCTCGCCTGGTTCCAAACCCTTGCCGGAGACTACGAGGCCGGCGCAGCCTCCTGGCAGGAGGGCGCGCTCGCACTCGAGGCGCAACTCGGCCCCGACCACCACGCTGTCGCCCTCACCCGCAGCGGCTTGGCGCTCTGCCAGCTCGAACTCAGCCGGGGGCAGGCCGGCCCCGCCGCGGAGGTTCTCCGTGCCGAGGCCGACGAACTCTCGCAACGCGCGCTCGACATCGCGCGGCGCAGCCCCGCGATCTCCCCGGACCAGATGGCGCAGGTCCTCCTCGCCCGAGGCCGCGTTCTCGTCCAGCAGGGCCGCTTCGCCGAGGCCCGCGAGACCATGCTCCCCGCGTGGAGCCTGTTCCTCTGCGGCTGCGAGCCCATCTTCCCATGGCGCCACGCGTTCATCGATGACATGTCCGCCGCCTGCCTCGCCCTGGGTGACCCCGCCGCCGCCGACGCCTGGGAGGCTCAGCGGGCGCTGCCCTCGGGGCTTGGCTGCGATGGCCCGTCGTAGGCGTGGTTCACCGGGTCAATCCGGCGCATGGGCTTCTCTCGCGTCTGCTCCTCCACCACGTGGGCCACCAGTCCCGGCGTCCGCGCGATCATGAAGATGCCGTTGAACACCCTGGGGTCCATGCCCATGTCCGCCAGGATCGCGCCGATCGCGCCGTCGACATTGATGGGCAGGGGCTTGCCGATCGCCGCGAAGGCGCGCTCCACGGCCCGCGCCGCCGCGACATGGGGAGTATCAACCAGCCCCGCCACCGCCGCGAGCTCGAACAGCCTCACCGTCCGCGGGTCCTTGGTGTGTACACGATGCCCGAATCCGGGCAGCCGTTCGCCTGCGGCCTTCACCCGCGCCACCTCCGACGCCGCGATCTCGTCCAGGCTGCCGCCACCCGCGCTCCGCCTCTCCAGCAGCCCTCCCAGGTACCTCGCGCAGTCCTCGATCGCCCCGCCGTGGTGCTTGTTGATCGACATGATCCCCGCCGCCACCGACTGCGAAAGCCCCGCGCCCGTCGACGCCACCGTCCGCGCCGCCAGGCACGAGGGCGGCGTCGCCCCGTGATCGATCGACGACACCAGGATCGCGTCCATCAGCCGCCCCCGCGCCTCGTCCGGCAGCGTCCCCGTCAGGATCAGGTGCACCGCCGCCCCGAAGCTCACCCTCCCCATCAACGACGCGATGTCGTGCCCGCGCACCGCCACCTCGTTGGGCCGAATCCGCGTCACCGCGGTAGTCCACACCGCGCGCCGCTCCGCCTCCGACATGAGCGATTGACTTCCCCGGCTGCGCAGCACGCCCGCGACCGCCCCGGGCAGCTCGCCAAAGGACTCCACCACCGTCGCCCCGGCCCCACGCAGCGCCGACACCTTCCCCGCGTGCGTGCCCACGTTCCCTTCGATGATCGCCCCCGCGTGCGAGAACCGCGTCCCCGCCTTCGCCGCCTTCCCGCCGATGTACGCGATCACCGGCTTGGTCACCTTCCCGGATGCGATGAGCCCCGCCAGATCCTCTTCCTGCGAGCCACCGATCTCCCCGAAGACCACGATCGCGTCCGTCGCCGGGTCATCCTCGAACCGCAGCGCCACGTCCGGCAGCCTCAGCCCCAGCACCGCATCGCCCCCGATGTGCACGATCGACGAGATGCGCACACCCGCCTGCCCGCAGTAATACGCGGTCGATGACGACATGCCCCCGGACCGCGAGATGATGCCCACGCCCGTCCCTCCCGGCAGCGGGGGCTTGAACCACTCCCGCGCCGACTCGGCCCGACCGCCGATCATCCCCACCACCGCCTGCCCCGGAGACGCCGCCCCCAGCGTGTTGGGTCCCAGAAACTCCGCGCCCCGCTCCCGTGCCTCCGCCGCGATCTCCATCGCGTCCCACACCGGAACGCGGTCCGCCACCAGCACCACCAGGCGAATGCCCGCCCGCAGCGCGTCCACCGCCGCGTCCTTGATCCCCGCGGCGGGCACGAAAAGCACCGAGACGTCCACCGGCCCAAGCGCCCTCACGGCGTCCGCGCACGAATCAAAGACGGGGAGCCCGAACACCGCCGCGCCGCCCTTGCCGGGAGTCACCCCGCCCACCACGCGCGTGCCATAGTCCAGCATCAGACGCGTCCGCGCCTGGCCCTCGCGCCCCGTCATCCCCTGCACCAGCACGCGCTTCGAGCGGTCAATCAGGATCGCCATATCCCAAGGGTAGTGCGCCGAGAGGGGCGGCTTCGGTGGGGTGGCCCGACTGTCTCCCCTTGCCGCGCCACTGGGTTGCCGGGAGACCGGATCGCCGGTGGCACGTCGGAACGGCGTCGGCCGTGCCACACCGGGCGTGGCTTGGTCCGATCTGTCGCCCACGCAGTGAACGCCTCATCCAGAGCCCGACGTGATCGAGCGCGGAGGATCTGGTGGGAAGTCTCGGATTACAAGAGGCTCCATGAAAACGTGGTTTCTCTATGCGGCCCTCATCCTCGTCGGGCGTGTGCTGCTCGCCGCTGGCGTCCTCGGCGTTCTCGGCAGGCTTCTGCCGAAAGAGCACACATCACCCGGCAGCGTCGATCTGAACGCCCCCACGAGGATGTCTACGCCTTCATCAACGACATCGGCGCCTTCCACCACTGGTGCAAGGAGTTCAGCAACGTGGAACGCCTTCCGGAGAAAAAGACGGTAAGGAGCGGTGGTGCCAGTTCATGGGCCGCAACTTCTTTACCAGCGTCAACGAACTCATGGAGCCCACCCGCCATGTCGTTCGTGCCGTGAACGACGACAACAGTCTCTTCTGCGGCAGGTGGAATCACGTCATCGAGCCCGCCGGCCCTTTCACGTGCCGTCTCACCATCACCGAGAAGGGCCAGGTAAACAGCGATATCCCCCGCGCCACGATGAACTGCATCTTCGGCGAGGACTACACGATCAAGAAGTTCCTCAAGGCTGTCAAGGACAGAGCTGCCAGCACGGGTGCGGGCTGATTCACAGGGTCTTGTTCAGACGCGCGCTGCGATTTGTGCTTTACGGTCATTGCTCGTGCTCGATGAGGCGGCAACGGGCCGGTCTGGAGACCGGCCCCACCCAGAACAGGCCCCACCCTGAGACCCGCCCCACCCAGAGCCGGCGATCTTGGCGCGACGACATGTCGAGGCCACCCCGCAGCGTGGGGTGCCCGCGCCCGGCCTCAGGGCGTAGGGTCGGAGACGTGCGGCGAGGGCGCGATGGACCAGATGTACGACCGGAGTGCGCCCGAGTGCGTGACGCCGTAGCCGACGATGTTTCCTGAGGCGTCGACATCGGTGGCGCGGCTGGTCCGCATGTCCGCGGGGAGCAGGGCGTGGAGGTCGACGAAGTTGTGGTCTGGGCCGATCCAGGCCACGGCGTGGCTGTCGCGTGGGGTGCCGATCGCGTCGGTGGTGTTGCCATAGCCGACGATCGCGCCGGCGCTGATGGCGATGGCAAAGGAGTGGCGGTAAGGGCTGGGGAGGTAGGTGAAACTGTCCGGGGTGCCGGACCAGAAGCCGGCGGAGTAGAAGCGGATGTCGCGCGGGCGGGCTTCGTTGCGGACGCGGATGTCGAGGCCAACGTAGCCGACCTGGATGGTGCCGTCGGTGTCGGACGCGACCGATGAATCCTGACCCTGGACGTGGAGGTCAACGATGGAGTTGCGGCTGCCGCGCCAGAGGGCGGCGGTGGGCCCCCGGGAGCCGTCCTGCCAGCCGACTTGCTCGCCCCCGCCGACGCCCGCGGCAGTTGCGTCGGTGCCGAGGTCGATGACGGTGCCGGAGGGAAGGTCCCACACAAGCGCGTGAGAACTGCCGACCGTCTGCTCGGGGTCGGTCTCGGCTGCGTAACCGACGATCTGCACGCCGTCGGTGGCGGTGGCGCGGCCGTAGACGAAGTCAAAGGGAATGGGGAGCACGGAGGCCTGCGTGTCGGTCCAGACGATGGGGACCTGGGAGAGGGAGCCGGTGCCGGCGTGTCCGACGCCGAGGGCGCCCTCGCGTGCGCTGATCGCGGAGAAGGTGAAGCCGGCGGGGTGCACGTCGAGCGCGCGGGACTTGTTCCAGAGCGTGGCGTGGTTGTTCAGGCTGCCAGCGGCGATGCCGGTGGAGACGGCGTTGGCCATCCCGCCGTTGGAGAGCTTGCGGGCGGTGACCATGGGGCCCGCGGCAAAGGAGGCTGTGAGCGCGGCGACGAGGACGGCAGAGAGAGGCATGAGAGTCTCCGAGGCGGAAGGGTGCCGCCCGGTCACGCTGGGGGCGGTGCGGAGGATCATGCGGTGAAGGTGGGTGGGGGATGTCAGCGATTCTGCGGGTTCGAGTTGCGGTCGGGCGTCGCGAAGGCCCGGGAGTGGTCAGACGCGTTGAACTTGCCCGCGGGTACGGGAAGTGGGGGAGGCGAGAAGCGCCGGCGCGGCACGCAGGCGGCCGGCGCTGCGGCACTACGCCCCGTGGCCACACTCCGGGCAGCGGGCCTGCACCGGGATGCCGCGGCGAGAATAGCCGCAGGATGTGCAGTTGCCGCGGATGCGCCGCCAGTTGGCGCGGGCGAGCCTGAACGCCGTGGCGAGCACGGCCGCCAAGCCGCCGTAGAACACCGTGTTGATGGCAAAGCCTGGCCAGAGCGGGCGGGCTGGGAAATTCCACGGACCGAGTGCAATGTGCCCGCGGAACTCCGGGGTCAGCTGCCCCGCAGGGTCGGGGTGGCTTACCACGCTGTTCGCGAGGCTGTACGCCGGCCACCCCACGGCGAAGTCGAGGACTGCACAGCGGTACATCCCAGCTTCTGGAAGCGCGTAAGGGCGCGGGTCGACGGACCTGAAGGTCGTCCAAGGCGGGCAGACCCAGGCCTCGAGTTCGGCCGGACTGTCGAACAACGGGCTGCGAAACCCGAAGGCTTTCTGAACGGAACGGCTGTCCTCGAGCATGCGCTCTGCCCGCTCACTCGAGGAGTACGTCCAGGTGTTCGTTGACGACCAGTAGTGACACTTGGTTCTCACAACTACCCAGATTACCTCGTCCTGCCGCACGATGGTCGAGGCCTGCTGCATCGTCCGAAGCCAACTGTGGACGCTCCAGCCGAACCAGGCGTCGGCGAAGGTCAAGAGAACACCCATCACGGCGAAGAGCACGATGCGTGCAAGCCATCTTGTGAGAACAGCGGGATGCCGCATGGTCCATCATTGGCCGCGTTGGCCGGTGGCCTCGTCGGGCGAACGCTTGGCGCGGCTGCGTTCAGCCCACAGTACGGAATTGCTAAAGAGGGCCTCGGCGGAACTCCGGCGGAGGATCGGGTCATCCCGCCAACGCGAGTGAGTACGCTTTCACGGTAACTCATGAACCTGTGCTCAAAATGCCCCGGGGGGTGATTATGAAGAGAGCCGTACGACCGAAAGTACCCGAGGAGGAGCAGCGAGTTCTTGAAGAGCTGCATTCCGCGATGCGGCCCGATGGGTCTGCGGAGAGTGACGCGACAGCGCTGGCCAAAGCGCGGGCCGCGGCGCGTCGGTGGAGGCAATCGTCTGAGATTGCTGCGATTTGCGGCCGCATCGCCATTTGGTATTGGTCCGGCCTCACAACCAGCAAGATCCAAGCTTGCCTGGAGAAAGGGGAGAACCCTGTGAGTCCGAGCGCGCTGGCGGCACGCCGGGTGCCTTGGGCTGCGATCGAACGCCAGCTCAAGCGAGCCTTGAGTCTGGACACGCGGTGTGGCCCCGCGTGGGAGGATCTGGCGGTCGTCTATGACATTTGTGCGAAGTACCCCCTCGCGGTGGCTGCAGCGCGAAAGGCTGTGCGGTACTCGCGGACCGCGCAGGACCGGGATGATTCAACGGCGATACTTTTGAGTGTCCTGGCCGAGAGCGGCAAGCGGGCGGAAGCGCTTCGAGTCTTGCGGCGGTCCAGGTTGCGGCACACCCGCTCGAAGTGGGCGCGCTCAAAGCTGGCAGACATTCGCGCGGACTTGCAAGCGCCCCGGTGCAGGTGACTGACTATGACAGGGAGCGCGCAGCTCGGCCCCGGCGAAGCCCGGTGGCGTGACGGAAACTCCCCATCCGGTTGCCCTGGTTCTGAAAGTTCGCGAATCGGCCCCCCTACACCTTCCGGTCCAGCAGCCTGAACCCCACGGCCTCGGTGATGTCGGGAACGGAGAGCGTGTCGCGGTCCTCGAGGTCCGCAAGCGTGCGGGCGACGCGGCGGATCTTGTCGAA